>ERZ791796.480-NODE-480-length-41917-cov-5.517534_pt1 | contig 41917 bp, 34 predicted proteins | sample MGYA00510311_ERZ791796 | MGnify/ENA primary metagenome ERZ791796 (study PRJEB30046, sample SAMN00792042) | human gut metagenome | study: EMG produced TPA metagenomics assembly of the A metagenome-wide association study of gut microbiota in type 2...
TGGAAAAGAAGATTTTGAAAGTAGACCCGTTCCAGGTTCTCGACCAGAATGGTGTAGGACAGTTGGTTCGTATGGCAACGGAAAAAGGCCGTGCCATCCGTCCGGATTTGAAATGCGGTATTTGTGGTGAACATGGTGGTGAACCTTCTTCTGTGAAGTTCTGCCACAGAGTAGGATTGAACTACGTAAGTTGTTCGCCGTTCCGAGTGCCTATTGCAAGATTGGCAGCGGCTCAGGCAGCTATAGAAGGATAGTCAAATACACTGGTTAGGTACTTAACTATCTGTAATGTAGGCTGTAATCATCTCATAGAGTTGATTGCAGCCTATTTTTTCAGCCGATTCTTTACTATTACTTGTTGCGATGTTTACTCAAAGTTTACACTCGCTCAAGATGTATATTTTATAAAAAACTAACTAAAAAGTTGTTTTAATCAAAAAAGGGTTATACTTTTGTTCCCCGAAAAATTAAGGTATTAGGCTTTTAAGAGGCCTGAATGTTTAACTAAAACAACGATAGAATGAAAAAGATTGTAGTTTTGATTTTTGTAGTGATGGCGGCTTTGTCTGCTAAAGCACAATTTTATGCGGGTGGAAATGTGGCATTGTGGCATAATGACGATGCGGATAATACATCTTTCCTGATTGAACCGGAATTTGGATATAACTTTAGTGAACAATGGGCAGTGGGAGCTACCTTAGGATTTGCTCACAACAGCAAAGAGACAGTAGGTTTTAAAAATGCTTTTAGTTTTGCTCCTTATGTTCGTTATTCATATTACGAAAATAAAGTAGTACGTCTGTTTTTGGATGGAGGTATTGGAGTTTCTTCTGTTAAATATGGTGACAACTCCGAAGGTGGCTTTGAGCTGGGGATCAAACCGGGACTTGCCATTAAATTGAATAATCACTTTAGCCTTGTTGCCAAATGTGGATTCTTGGGATACAGAGATGATTATGCGTATGGTACTGATGGTTACGGATTTTCATTCGGTAGTGAAGACCTTTCATTTGGTTTCCATTACGAGTTCTGATAAAGAACTGTTGTACAATAATAAAGGAAAGGGGAATTCTCGAATATTCGGGGATTCCCTTTTCTTTTATATAAAATCTAAATCTAGTGATTGCAATATAAACTACAAGCCCGGCTCTTTATTCGCTCAATCCGATAGCTTTTTCAGTTTCTTGAAATGCTTGATTACAGCCAGATAATCACGATCGGAACAAGCATCGAATTTATTCCAAAGGTCCCCCAATATAACGGCACCGCCAAAGCCGAAGTCCTTAATCTCAAGCAGGTTCTCCTCATTGATACCGCCTAACGCCATTACTTTCGAGTCGATGATTTTAGCCTTTTGTGCTTCACGTAATTCTTCGGCGGTATACGTCGAATAATAGTTCACTTTAGAGATACTGTCGTAAATAGGACTCATGAAAACATAGTCATAAAAATGTTTTCTGTTTTTCACTTCCTCCACAGAATGGCATGAACAACTGATATGCCCGTCATAATCATGTGGCTCCTTGGGATTGCGGGCATTCAGATGAATCCCCATCAAATTGAACTCCTCTTTCATATAGAAATGCTCGTGCGTGACAATACGTCGATGATATTTCTCCGGAATAAGAGTCAGCAACCGTTCAGAGTACATGGCCGGAGTTTCCGGTTTTCTAAGATGTAGAATATCCAATCCCTCTTCAAAAAGAGCAGTGATAATCTTGTCTTCTTCAACGAAGAAAGTGGGTGTGGTGACTACAATTAATTTCATTTCCCTTTGTTAAAATTGGATTCTTTAGCAAAGTTACTAATTAACTATATCAGAAACCAACCTTTATAGTGAAAATTTGTTAGATTGCAATGTCCGCAGGTCAATTGTCCATAGTTCACCGGCTAAAACGTCACCGAAACCACAGATTATCTTTAGAACTTCTGTTGCTTCAATACTTCCTACAACGGCAGGCGTAATTCCCATTACTCCTTTAGAGGGAGGTGACATTTGTTTCATTTCTTCTTCGTCAGGATAAAGATCACGATAACTTTTCTTTCGGTTTCCGTAATTGAAAACCGAGACTTGTCCTTCAAATCCGCAGATAGCGCCATATACATACGGCTTTCCCTGCTTGATGCAGATATCGTTAATCAGATAACGGGTATCGAAATTATCACAGCCGTCCACCACTATATCATATTCTTGGATAATACGGTCTGCGTTTTCCGCAGTCAGTCGGGTAGAGTAGTATCTTGTCTCAATCTCGCTGTTGAGCGAGGTCAAACGTTGGGCGGCACATACGACCTTCGGCTTTCCCAGCTCCTCTTCGGAATAAAGGACCTGTCGTTGCAGGTTGCTGATACTTACCGAATCATCGTCTACCAGACCAAGACAGCCTACGCCTGCACCCGCCAGATAAAGAGCGATGGGAGAGCCTAACCCTCCCACACCTACAATCAGCACTTTTGCCTTTTGCAACTTATTCTGTCCCTCTTCCCCAATCTCAGGAAGTATAATTTGTCTGTCGTATCGCATCAGCCTATCTTTTGAAATCGAACGACTGGTCCCAATCCTTCCAAATAGGTTCACGTCCCAGCTTTTTCAAATCACGTTCCACTTCCACGGCCTTCCGTTCATCGCTGACATGAAACTGCTCCAGTGTTTGGGGATAACTGTAGTATCCTCCCGGTTCGGTCTTACTTTCCGCACTCATGGTCGTTACACCCAGTGTTGCCATGTTGTTGCGTATCTCCGCACTTTCACGGGTAGAATAAGAGATATCTACATCATGGTCGAAGATACGCATGGCGAATGTGAGTTGGGCGAGTTCGCGGTCGTTCATGATGACATTGGGCTGGAAACCTCCATTCTCCGACGGGCGCATACGCGGGAAGTTCACGCTATATTTCGTTTTCCAATAGTGCTTCTGCAGATAGCGCAGATGATAAGCCATCATCGTAACATCTGTCCGCCACTCTTCCAGACCAATCAATACCCCCATACCGATTTTGTGCACACTTGCCTGTCCCATACGGTCGAAGCCATTGACACGCCATTCAAATTTGGACTTCATGCCTCTCGGATGGTACGTCTTGTAATTTGCTTTGTTGTAAGTCTCCTGAAAGCAGATTACTCCGTTCAGGCCATGATTGGTCAGCTCCTTGTATTCTTCTGCTTTAAGCGGCATTACCTCAATCTGGAGATTGCTGAAATAAGGTTTGGCTAAGTCCAAAGCGCGGGCGATATAAGGAACACCCGCTGCTGCGGGATTCTCGCCGGTCACTAGCAGGAGATTCTCGAAAGGAGCCAGACGTTTGATAGCCTTGTACTCGTTGATAATCTCTTCCTCTGTCAGTATGGTTCTTTTCATCGGATTACTGATATGGAAACCGCAATACACACAAGAGTTGGTGCAAGAATTAGTCAGATAGAGCGGAACAAACATAGAGATGGTCTTGCCGAACCGTTCCAATGTATATTTCTGGCTGAGGCGTGCCATCACTTCCAGGTAAGGAGCGGCGGCCGGAGAAATCAATGCCATAAAATCGCTGACGTCCAGGTGCTCTTTCTTACCCAATGCACGTCGTACGTCTGCATCCGTTTTGGAATAGATGGCTTTTGTCGTCTCTTCCCAGGATATTTTTTCTAATTCGTCTGAAAACATAATTTTTAGTGATTAGTTTTTGTTCTTCTTTAAATCACGTGACAACCGCATCGCGCAGAAATTAGGTCCGCACATCGTACAGTATTCTCCGTCGATATGATGTCCGGCACGGAAGTAGCTTTGTGCACGTTCCGGGTCAAGTGATAAATCAAACTGGTCTTTCCAACGGAACTCATACCGGGCTTTACTCAATGCATTATCACGTACCTGTGCTCCCGGATGTCCTTTGGCGAGGTCGGCGGCATGGGCGGCAATCTTATAAGTGATGACTCCCACACGTACGTCTTCTTTGTCCGGCAGGGCAAGATGTTCCTTAGGAGTGACATAGCAAAGCATTGCCGTTCCCAACCATCCGATTTGTGCCGCACCGATGGCGGAAGTGATATGATCATATCCCGGAGCAATATCCGTTACCAGCGGGCCGAGTGTATAGAACGGCGCATCGTGGCATTTCTCGATCTGGCGTTCCATATTTTCTTTGATCTTGTGCATCGGAACGTGTCCGGGGCCTTCGATGAATGCTTGCACATTCTTATCCCATGCGCGTAACACTAATTCTCCCATTGTATCCAATTCTGCAAACTGCGCTTCGTCATTCGCGTCGTAGATAGAACCTGGACGAAGTCCGTCGCCCAAAGATACTGCCACATCATACTGTGCCAGAATATCGCAGATGTCGTCAAAGTGTTCATATAAGAAACTTTCCCGGTCGTGCACCAGACACCATTTGCTCATGATACTTCCTCCGCGACTGACAATACCGCACAACCGCTTGTCGGCAAGATGGACATTGTGCCGACGGATACCTGCATGGATGGTAAAGTAATCCACTCCTTGTTCGCATTGTTCAATCAAAGTATCCCGGTAAATTTCCCAGGTCAGGTCTTCCACCACACCGTTTACTTTCTCAAGAGCCTGATAGATAGGGACTGTGCCGACGGGTACGGGGCAGTTGCGGATAATCCATTCACGTGTCTCATGAATGTTTTCTCCGGTAGAGAGATCCATCAACGTATCGCCTCCCCATTTGCAACTCCATAATGCTTTTTCTACCTCTTCGTCAATGCTCGAAGTAGTAGCCGAGTTTCCGATATTCGTATTGATTTTTACCAGAAAGTTACGTCCGATAATCATCGGTTCGGCTTCCGGATGATTAATGTTGGCGGGCAGTACGGCACGTCCTTCCGCAATCTCCTGGCGGACAAATTCGGGAGTGATATAAGTCTTGATTCCTAACTCTTCGCAATTCATGTTTTCACGGATGGCCACATACTCCATCTCCGGAGTGACAATTCCCTTTTTGGCGTATGCCATCTGAGTAATAGCCTCTCCTTTTTTTGCCCGATAAGGCAGAGCGATATGCTCAAAACGCAGGTGGTCGAGGCTTTTGTCGTTCCGTCTCATTTGTCCGTATTCGGAAGTGATTTCGGGTAGTTGCTCCACATCACCACGACCGACAATCCATTCTTCACGCATTCGGGGCAAGCCTTTTTTGAGATCAATACTCATTTCCGTATCACTGAACGGTCCGCTGGTGTCATACACATATACTTCCGGATTGGGAGTTACAATCTTTTCTTCGCCTTCAAAACTGACACTGGGCACTTGCTCCACTTTCCGCATGGCAACGCGGATATTCGGATAAAGTTTTCCGGGTAAATATACTTTCTGAGAGCGGGGAAATTTTATTCTTTGTTCCATAATTGTTCTTTTAGCAGTCAGCTACTTATTCATATTATTTATCCAAAAAAGCAGTCAGCGGTGAGCTGGCTTCGGCTATAAAGTTGTCCGCTTGCAGTCCTAATCCCGCTTCGTATGCCTGTCTTCCGGCTTCGGTGGCAGTTTTGAAGGCCTTCGCCATTTCTACCGGGTTTCCGGCAACGGCAATTGCTGTATTTACCAGTACGGCGGAAGCTCCCAGTTCCATTGCTTCAGCGGCATGGCTTGGCGCACCGATACCTGCATCAACGACAACAGGGATACCTGCCTGCTCGATAATAATCTGTAGGAATTCTTTGGTCTGCAATCCTTTATTTGTGCCGATCGGAGCGCCGAGAGGCATAACGGTAGCTGCTCCGGCTTCTTCCAACCGTTTACAAAGCACGGGGTCTGCCTGACAATAAGGCAATACGACGAAACCTAGTTTCACCAACTCTTCCGTAGCTTTCAGTGTCTCGATAGAGTCGGGGAGCAGGTAGCGGGGATCTGGGTGAATCTCTAGTTTCAGCCAGTTTGTTCCGAACGCCTCACGCGCCATCTGTGCGGCAAACACAGCCTCTTCCGCATCGCGTACACCGGAAGTGTTGGGTAATAACTGGATATTCGGATGGATAATATGTTTCAGCATATCGTCCTCTTTGTTGTCCATGTCAATACGTTTCATGGCAACCGTTACCATTTCTGTGCCCGAAGCCAGAATAGATTGCTCCATTATTTCATTGGAGTTGAATTTTCCTGTTCCCAAGAAAAGGCGTGAGCTGAATTCACGTCCTGCAATTACTAACTTTTCCATGTCTTTTGGAATTTAGAATTATAGATGTTGATTTATGAATTACTTAGAATCTTCCGTGTTTCCTCTACTGGATTTTCCGCCTGGAGAATCGTTCCGGACAAGGCGATGCCATTGACTCCTGTGCGGAGGATATCGGGGATATCTTCGTTGGTGATTCCTCCGATAGCTACTACCGGAAGGTTGATATCCGCTTCTTTCATTTGTGAAAGGATGGAAGCGTAACCTTCCAAACCGAGTACGGGACTTAAATTCTTTTTAGTGGTGGTGAAGCGGAAGGGACCGATCCCCAAGTAATCGGCTCCGGCGCGGTAATGTTGTACGACATCCTCGAAGGTATTGGCCGTGCCACCGATGATAAAGGCTTCTCCGAGTATCTGTCGTGCCTGGTCGATGGGCATATCCTTCTTTCCCAGATGTACACCGTCCACTTCCAGTTTCTTGACTAATTCGACATGATCATCGAGAACTAAGATAGCTTCGTGTTCCTTACAGAGTGGCTTCAGTTGCAGCGCCACTTGTTCCACCTCCTCAAGAGGAGCTTCTTTCATGCGTAGTTGGATCCATTTGCACCCTCCTTCGAGTGCCATACGTGCCGATTCGAAATATGAATACCGTTCGGTCTGATGTGTGATAAATTGCAGACTAATCATTTTCTTATCCTCCGCAAGCCGCCTTGATAATTACCAGATTGTCATTCTCATGCAATACGAAACGTTCCCATTCGGTACGGGGAATCATTTTGTTGTTTACGGCGATAGCAATGCCTTGAACCGGAAGTTCGAGCTGTGCTGTCAGTTGCGTAAGGGTAGAAGCAGGAGACATTTCCACCTCTTTGTTGTTCACTTGTACTTTCATTGTCCTATCAGAATAAATAAGTTGAAAGTAAATACAAAGAGCGTGCTTTTATGGAAAGGCGATAAGAAGAAACACAATCCCTACGTCAGTGCTAACTGCATCAGGTTCTTAGGGTATAATCTCAGCCCCTCATGGGGCACCCCTTTGTCTTTACGGGAACAAAGTAAGTGAAAAAGAAACAGAAAAACACTAAATCGGTTGATTTTTTTTCATTTTTCTGTCGGATATTTGTGTTGGTGGCATCTATATAGCCTAAAAAAGGTCGCTGTGAAAATCACAACGACCTTGTTCAAGTATAGTTTAGTCAGTAAATCCGTTACATTCTGTTTTCCACCACATCCCAGTCGATGATACTCCACAGGGCATTGACATGGTCGGCACGACGGTTCTGGTAATCCAGGTAGTAAGAGTGTTCCCACACGTCAAAACCGAGAAGCGGTTTCAATCCGGCACGTACAGGGTTACTGCCGTTTCCCTCTTTGGTGATGTGCAGTTTTCCGTTTTTATCAACGGACAACCAGGCCCATCCTGAACCGAATAATCCTACCGCTGCCGCATTGAATTCTTTCTTGAAGTTTTCAAAGCTGCCGAAGTCACGCTTGATGGCTTCTCCCAGTTTGCCTGTCGGTTCTTTCTTGGCAGGTTTGGGGGCAAATTGCAGGAAATATAGATTGTGGTTCAATACTTGTCCGGCGTTATTGAATATAGCTCCGTCCGGTGCGGTGGCAACGATTTCTTCCACCTTTTTACCTTCATATTCGGTTCCGGGCACGAGGCTGTTCAGATTATTTACATACGTTTGTAGATGTTTCCCGTAATGGAAATCTATCGTTTGCTGACTGATTACAGGTTCCAACGCATTGTTTGCGTAAGGAAGTTTAGGCATTTCGTAAGTCATGGTCATCATAATTAAAGACATTAATATAGTATTCATAATGTTACAAGTTTTAATTGGCTTGTTATACTATAATAACAGAAACATTTGGTAAAAGGTTCGCAGTATCTTCACTTTTATTTATAAATATACTGTACCCGTTCCACCTCTTGGGGATTTCCGCGATTTGTACGGCAGACCCATTGCCCTGTATTATCATATTCATAATAAGAATTTCCGTCAATCGGATTGCCATATTTATCATACATACAAGTCAGGTAACCGGACGTTTTCTGGTTATTGCCTAAAATACGCTGATAAGCTATCTGAGTCAAATAACCGTATTTATCATATTCATAAGTATCTTTTTGGGAGATAACTTGATCGGTGGAGTTAGCCATAAGCAGGTTCTGATGTTGCGATACGGTCAATCTGCCTTTTTCATCATACTTGTTCGCTGTGTATGCTTGGAGTTCTCCGTTCTTATTATATTCTTTGGCTTCAGTCAATAAGCCTTGTTTATTGTATGTGCTGATAATCGACCTTCCGTCCATATATTTAAGTGAATCGCTCTCGATGCTCCCGTCGGCACCGATACGGCGTGTCCTTCGGTAAATGTCCGTTTTGGTCTTGGGATTTGTCTGCACTTCAAAAATGCAGTGGCCTTGAGGGTCATACAGTCTGTTTGTTTGCACCTCCTCATTCACCTGACCGTTCTTCATAGTCAGGGATAATATAGAGACAAGCTGCCCCTTGTCATTGTACGAATAAGTGGTTGACACATTCCCAGTGCTGTCATTGGCGGCAGACTTGATCAGTCGTCCCGCATTGTAATATTTTACGGAAGTGGGAGTGGAGATGATTGCCTGTAGAATGAATGGAGCTCGTAGCGCATTGGCTTGATCACGAAACTCTTTGTACTTATGTGTACTGAGGAATTCCTGCAACAAACCCAAAGATTCGGAATTGGTTATTGCCGGTTTCAAAAGTTCAAAATCAGCTTTCTCGCTAAGATATTCGAGGTCGTCCAGATGGGTACGTGCTGAGGAACTCAGATAAGGGTTGCGTTTATAATCGTCAATAACCTGCCGGAGGGCGGTTGCATTGTTTCCCTCTCGCAGACTGTCGATACAATGGAACAGAAAATCATCATATAAAGCTTGGACTTCTGGCAAAAACGGGCGCGTTTCTTTGTCCGTGAAAAACTTTTGCATTGCCGGATCGTCAAAAAAAGCTTTGAAATTTTCCTGTGACGGGTTATGCTTTACAATCCCGTATAACCGTTTGTTTTCGGCAGCATTGATTTGCGGGATAAATTTCCCGTTCGGATATTCCGCTATATATGTCTGATATGTACTGAGTGCAGGCGCTGTCAGCATACCTTCCAATAAAGCCAATTCACGGATATTCCGTATCTTCTGTGCAATAATGGAGTCTGCCGTATAACCGCTTGAACGAATGCTGTCCAGCAGTGTACGGCTGAAAGGTATCTGTTCTTTCGAAGCCTCCAATATGTGGATAATAGCCTGTTCCGCTCTGTCCTGTACGTTCGGAAGCGGTATTTTCTCTTCCTCACAGATGTTGGAGAAGTAGGCGTTTGCCGCTTTCCCGTAACATCCGAAATAATCGGTTGCGGCTTGTTCGCTTTGTTCGTTCCACAACCCGTTGAGGACATCCAGCAGGGCTAGTTCTTCGGCATAATATGCCTTCGTGTCGTTGTCTACCTTTTCTCGGTTCTTCTGCCATTTTTCCGTATCATTATCGTTCAGATACCTTAGCAGTTTTTCCATACGGCTTTGTTTTTGCGCCATAGCCTGTGGAATGCAGGCGACTAGGCTTAAACTCAAAATAATTGATAACAATATACTTTTTTTCATTGCTTTGGGGGTTAGGTTAAAATAGTTAGTGACGAAAAATCATAAAAATACCGTCATTCTCAAATGAATATTATACTTTTGTATTCAGAACAAATTTGAATGCCGAGAGTTTGTTAAAAAACTACATTGTTTTTATAATGCTGTTATGAATATCAATTATAAAGAAGAACTGAATGAGAGTCAGTATGAAGCTGTGACTTATATTGATGGACCTTCGTTGGTGATAGCTGGCGCAGGTTCGGGAAAGACACGTGTATTGACTTATAAAATAGCATATCTATTGGAAAACGGTTACAATCCGTGGAATATCCTTGCGTTAACCTTTACTAATAAGGCAGCACGTGAAATGAAAGAACGTATTGCTTGTCAGGTCGGTATGGACCGGGCACGGTATCTGTGGATGGGTACATTTCATTCGATTTTTTCTCGTATTCTTCGTAGCGAAGCACAATATATTGGATTTACTTCTCAATTTACTATTTATGATACAACAGATAGTAAGAACTTGGTTCATTCTATCATCAAAGAAATGAAATTGGATGAGAAGATCTATAAGCCGGGAATGGTGCAGGCACGTATTTCTAATGCAAAAAATCATTTGCTTTTTCCTACAAAATATGCTGCAGATAAAGAGGTATATGAAAGAGATAGGGCTGCAAGAATGCCTATGATTAGAGAAATATATGCTCATTATTGGGAACGATGTAGGCTGGCGAATGTTATGGATTTTGATGATTTATTGGTATACACTTATATTCTTTTTCGTGATTATCCAGAAGTACTAGCTCATTATCAAGAGCAGTTTCGTTATGTATTGGTGGATGAGTATCAGGATACAAATAAAGTGCAAGACGAAATTGTATGTCAATTGATGAAAAACTTAAATGAATATAATAAAGATAAGTCGGAGAATGGTGTAAACCTTCAGTTACAAAGACGGATTTGTGTGGTAGGAGATGACGCACAAAGTATTTATTCATTTCGTGGTGCAGATATTGATAATATACTTTCTTTCACTAAAAAATACTCAGATGCAAAAGTATTTGATTGGACATCAGGAAAAGAAAGAGAATTTAAACTGGAGAAAAACTATCGCTCTAGAAAAACTATTGTTGATGCTGCTAATAGTCTTATTGAGAAAAATGAAAAACAAATTCGTAAGAAAGTAATTTCTGCGAAAGAGGATAAAGGAGAACCTATTGATGTATTCGAGGCTTATAGTGATGTAGAAGAAGGTGAAATTATAGTAAACAAGATTACTGAATTATATCGTCAAAATGATTATAAGTATAATGATTTTGCTATTTTATACCGTACTAATGCGCAAAGTCGGATCTTTGAAGAGGCTTTACGAAAGCGTGGTATGCCATATAAAATTTATGGGGGATTGTCCTTTTATCAACGCAAAGAGATTAAGGATGTGATATCTTATTTTCGGTTAGTGGTAAACCCAGACGATGAGGAAGCATTTAAACGGATTATTAATTATCCGGCTCGTGGCATTGGTAAGACTACAATCGACAAAATAATAGATGCCTCTTCAAATGCTGGAGTTAGTTTGTGGACTGTATTATGTGACCCTCTTTGCTATGGATTAGATGTTAATAAAGGTACACATTCAAAGCTTCAAGATTTTCGTGAACAGATAGAAAGTTTTATAGCTGATTGTGTTAATAAAAATGCTTATGAAATAGGTATAGACATCATTCGTCGATCGGGTATTATGAATGAGGTTCACCAAGATAACTCACCTGAGGGACTGAGTCGTAAGGAAAATATAGAGGAGTTTGTGAACGGAATAAATGCTTTTTGTATGTCTAAACAAGAAGAAGGAAAGACGGATGTATTTTTAGTTGATTTTCTTTCGGAAGTTGCATTGTATACAGACCAAGATTCAGAAAAGTCGGATGATGAAGAAAAGATAACATTAATGACTATCCATTCTGCTAAAGGGTTGGAATTTAAAAATGTATTTGTGGTTGGTTTGGAAGAAAATCTTTTTCCTAGTATTATGGTGGCTGACTCTCAATGTGCATTGGAGGAAGAACGTCGGCTATTTTATGTAGCCATCACTCGTGCGGAAGAACATTGTTTTTTGTCTTATGCCAAGACCCGTTATCGTTATGGAAAGATGGAGTTTGGAAGTCCTAGCCGCTTTTTGCATGATATTGATAAAAAATATCTGTGTTTGCCCAATCAAATGGGAATTCGTTTGGTGGATGAAGGCGCAGGACGCTTCCGCAGGGAGATTGAAGGAGGATTCACTCGTTCTGCTTCTCCGTCGCGTACTACACCTTTTGGAAGTGCTTCTTCGGAACGAAAGGAGCGACCGAAGGCTCAGATAATAGCTCCCGGTGTGCCGAGAAATTTGAAAAAGGTAAGTACGGTAAGTGGCGGTTCTCAAGCGATGTCTTCCGGTCCGGTATCGGTTGCAGGATTACAAGCCGGACAGAGAATTGAACATGAACGTTTCGGTTTGGGAGAAGTGATGAAGGTAGAAGGCACGGGAGACAATGCAAAAGCAACTATTCATTTTAAAAATGCGGGAGAGAAACAACTATTATTGCGTTTCGCTCGTTTTAAGGTAATAGAATAAAAATATTAAAATAGAAAGGCTCATGAAGAAACAACTAACAGTATTTTTGCTTTCCGTTTTACTTTTGAGCGGATGTGCATCAGGGCGTATGGGTAATCCGGGAGCTATCGTGGCCGGTGCTTCTATCGGAGGTAGTTTGGGAGGTTCGATAGGTGGATTGATTGGAGATAATAATCGAGGTTGGCGAGGTGGTTATCGTGGCTCTGCTATTGGCAATATTGTAGGGACTATTGCCGGTGCGGCGATAGGCAGTGCGTTGACCGCACCACGACAAGAGCCGATAGAGGATGACGCATACGTTCCCGAAGTTCGGGAGGTTCGTGTGCAGAAATATAAGAAACAGCCGGTTCAGCAGCCTGTTTCTCAATTGAAACTACGTAGAATCCGTTTTATAGATGATAATCGCAGTCATGTGATTGATGCGGGAGAGAACAGTAAGATTATCTTTGAGATTATGAATGAAGGCCGGAAGCCTGTTTATAACGTAGTTCCGGTGGTGGAAACCGTAGGCAAGGTGAAGCATATCGGCATTTCTCCTTCGGTAATGGTCGAAGAGATTTTGCCGGGCGAAGGCATTCGTTATACGGCTTCCATACATGCCGGTGATCGATTGAAAGACGGCGAAGTAACGTTCCGTGTAGCAGTGGCAGATGAAAATGGGGTGATCTGCGACTCGCAGGAGTTTACTCTGCCTACACAGCGTTGAAATTAGAAAGATAGCCCGAATAATCCGGTTTAAACATAGTGACAGTATATGCCTGGGATGGCGTCACTATCTTAATAGCATTTGATTGCAAAGATATAAAACTTCTCATTATAAATATATAATGCTAAAATTGCTCATTGTGAATGAGTGAAAAATGATAATACTTCTCGTTGATAATGAATAATAGATAGCAACTTTCACTTTCAATGCAATAATGATACGGTTAGAAATAACAAATTCAGCCTCTATCTGTGTAAGATATGCGTAAAAACATTATCTTTGTTCATGTTTCAACAATGCATTAGGTTTATATGAAAGAGATATTTAGAAGATACCCTATCGGGATACAGAATTTCGAGGATTTGCGCAATAATAATTGTGTGTATATTGATAAAACAGCGTTAATTTATCAATTGACTCATACTGATAAAGTTTATTTTCTTAGCCGTCCCCGCCGCTTTGGAAAAAGTCTTCTAGTCTCTACTCTTGAAGCTTATTTTTCCGGAAAGAAAAAGTTGTTCGAAGGATTGGCTATGGAACAGTTGGAGAAAGAATGGACTGTTTATCCTGTGTTGCATATTGATTTCAGCAGAACAAAATATACCACCATCGAAGATTTGCAGGAACAATTGAATCTTTATCTAAGCGAATGGGAGAGGACTTATGGGAAAAATGAGGAAGAAACGAGCTATGCAGCCCGTTTAACCGGTTTGCTTCAACGGATTTATCAACAGACAGGAAAGCAGGCTGTCGTATTGATTGACGAATATGATGCACCTTTATTGGATAGTAATAGTGACTCTGCTTTACAAGGACAATTACGAACTGAAATGCGGAAATTTTTCAGTCCTCTCAAAGCGCAAGGGCAATATCTTCGTTTCTTGTTTCTGACAGGAATCAGCAAGTTCAGTCAAATGAGTATATTTAGTGAGCTAAATAACTTACAGAATATCAGTATGAGCGATGATTATAGTGCTATTTGTGGTATTACAGAGCAAGAGTTGCTAAGTCAGATGCAACCGGATATTGAGAGGATAGCTCAAGCAAATGATGAAACCTATGAAGAAGCTTGTCGGCATTTGAAACGGCAGTATGACGGTTATCATTTCAGCAAGAATTGTGAAGATATTTACAATCCGTTCAGCCTTTTCAATGCCTTTTCGCAAAAAGATTATAAGAGCTTTTGGTTCTCTACCGGTACACCCACTTTCTTGATTGAAATGTTACAACGAATGGATTTCAGTCTTAATCTATTGGAAAAGATGGAAATGAAAGACGAAGATTTTGATAAAGCGACAGAGGTTATTACCGATCCGATTCCCGTACTATATCAGAGTGGCTATTTGACAATTAAAGGATATGAACCTCTCTTTCGTACATATACATTAGGTTATCCGAACGAAGAAGTTAAAATAGGCTTTATTGAGACGTTGATCCCTTCCTATCTCAATCAACCGACACGAGAAAGTAACTTTTATGTAGTCTCTTTTGTCAGAGATCTGATGAAAGGTGATATTGAGCAGTGTCTTCTTCGTACTCGTTCTTTCTTTTCTTCCATACCTTATGATTTGGAGAACAATCAGGAAAAACACTACCAGACTATTTTCTATTTATTATTCCGTTTAATGGGCCAATATATAGACGTAGAAGTAAAGAATGCTATTGGCAGGGCTGACGTGGTAATAAAGATGTCAGATGCAATTTATGTATTTGAATTTAAAGTAGATGGAACTCCCGAAGAAGCATTGGCTCAAATTGATAGTAAACAATATGCTATTCCTTACGAGATAGATCATCGCAAAGTTGTCAAGGTTGGAGTGAATTTTGATAGTACAACACGGACTTTGGGAGAGTGGGTGATAGAATATTCTTAGTAGAAAGAATTTGAAGCATATATACTTGGAATCAAACATTTTCTGCTTACCTTTGTTAGCATGAAACAAGATAACAAGAAAGGAGACGAACCTATGCCAAGTAATTATATTCGTTTCGATTGGGCTATGAAGGGTTTATTACGCAATAAAGCCAATTTTGCAGTTCTTGAAGGCTTTCTAACCACTCTTCTAAATGAAAAGATAGTCATTCAGAAGCTTTTGGAGAGTGAAAGCAATCAAGAAGATGAGTTTGATAAGTATAATCGTGTAGATATGCTTGCCGAAAACTCGAAAGGTGAACTTATTTTAATTGAAGTTCAGAACAACAATGAGTATGCTTATTTTCAACGTATGCTGTTTGGTACTTCTAAATTAGTGACCGAGTATATCAATCGTGGAGAAGGTTATGATAAAGTACGAAAAGTATACAGTGTCAATATTGTCTATTTCTCTTTAGGTAGCGGGAAAGATACGGTATATCATGGTAAAACGGAATTCCGGGGAATTCATCAGGGAGATGTGCTTGAATTGACCCCTTTCCAGAAACAAACTTTTAAAGTGGATGCAGTGAGTCAACTTTATCCGGAGTACTATATTTTAAAGGTCAATGATTTTAATCAAGTGGCTAAAAGCCCATTGGAAGAATGGATATATTATTTGAATACAGGCGATATTCCTGATAGTGCGACTGCTCCAGGTTTAACGGAGGCTCGTGAACGTCTCAAACTTGATAAGATGACTAAAGCAGAGCTTGAGGCTTACTATCGCCATTTGGATAATATTGTAATATTGAAGGACAATATATTTACGGAACGTGCGGAAGGTAGAGAGGAGGGACGAGAAGAAGGCCGTTTGGAAGTAAAAAGGGAAACTGCAAGCAATATGAAGTCTTTAAATATCCCTCCTGATGTTATTTCACAAGTTACAGGTTTATCCATAGAGGAAATAAAGAGGCTGTAATAAATTGTTTTTATCATATAATTGTTAATATCCTATATCATGTCTAAGATGTGATATAGGATTTTTTATATGCGGAAATATTAGAATAAGGAACATTCATAAAAAGAGGATACTGTATGCGTTTCTCCTGCTTGGATTTGGAGCAAGATATGGTGTGCAAGTAAATATGCGAATGATGAAGGATTACAAAGATTTATAATGATTCTGTTTGTGTATTATTATAGTGACTATTGTTTGAAATACATGATTAATGTATATTCTTGCGTTAATTTATGCATTTATTTCTCTTTTTGCTTCAGTTTTGATTTGAAATAAAAGTGGAGAATCTAAAAATAGAACAGATTTCTTACGATGACTAATAAAGCTCATATTTCATTCTCTAGTGAAACTGAAAGAATCCAGTTTGATATTATCTGGTTTATTCGTCGTTTTGTTTAATTGATGTTATCTTTGTGGTTGAAAAGTCTTTAAAATGAAATATGATGAGAACTAAAAATATTATTCTATTAGCTGTTATTGCTTGTATTGGTGGAGTTGCATTCTTTTTTGCTTGCAAGTACACTTATGAATCTAAGTTATCTGTGCTTAAAAAGACGGCGAAAGAGGCCTTTGTTGAGTCAGTCGGTCAGGTGGTGAAAAGTAGGAATTTAAAAGTTCCTTTTTCTTTTTATTCAGATTCCAAGTTTTTGAATGTTGCAGATGTTCCAGATTCTGTCTTTTGGGAAGATGAGTATGGTAAGCATAGCTATCGTTTGGACCCCCAAAAGCATTATATGAATATAACTAATAATACCCACGTACGTGCTATGCATAGTATTATATTTAGAAAAGACCATCTTTTGCCTGATTCATTAAACGTGATCTGGAAAGAATATTTGTCGAAATCTCAAATCTTTAATGAATCCGCTTTGTATATATATATCACTGATGAACAAGGTAATGCTAGTTGTTTGAATACTATTCAAAATAGATGGTATAATCCTTCAAACTTAATGTTCACGATTTATATAGGTTATGCTTGTGAAATTGAAGTGAAGGGATATATCCATTGTACAGTATGGAGTCTGATCTATATTGAGATTATACTCTTTTTATTGTTGTGTATTATTGGTGTTTATATAATCTATAAAATATGCATAGTAGTTTCAAAAAAGGTTTCAGCAATGCGGCAAAAGGAAATTGTAGAAGTACCAATTGTAAAACTAGTGAAGGAAGTCAATGGGACTCCGATACGCTCCTATGTTCTACATGAAAATATAATCTTTAATGCTGAACAAAAAAAGATAGAGAAAAATGGATATACAAAAATAATTGCGGCTCAATCTAGCCATTTGTTGGAATTGTTTTTACAAAAGAAGGAAGAAGAATATATTTTGAATGATAGTGATATTAAGAAAGAATTGTGGCCGGATGGAAGTGGTGATATTTATAGAATCCATAAAGCTATAACTCGCTTGCGTTCTATAATTCATGAATTTGATGTTTCAATAGAAATAATAAGAGGGGTAGAAACTTATCAATTGCTTCTTTAATGGTATTTATTAACAAATAGTTGCTTTCAAAAATGCCGATTTCATCGGTGTTTTTGAAGAAAAAATAGTTGGTCCGATATGGTCCGCTATTTTTTTTTGCTATCTAATCTTTGTCATCTACTTTTGTTCGCATAATTAATCTTAATGAACAAAAGCAGTATGAAAAAATTGGTTATTATTTTATTTGTATGTGCCGTAACAATTGTGGCTATTAAAAATAGGAGTATTCACAAAAAACAAGTAAGTTCATTGCTTTTATATAATATAGAAGCTTTAGCTGCTGATGAAAATATAGGGATTAGGCAATGTTTTGGCATAGGTTCGGTAGATTGTCCTGTATTTCATACCAAAGTTGAATATGTTTTTGGAGGATACAGCCTTGAAGAGTAATATTAGTCTCCTGTTTCTTTTCTTTGTTTTTCTGGCTTGCAGTACAAAGCATAAGGAATATGGAGGAAATGTATTCTTTTATTCAGAGTTTCCACAAGAAAAAGAACTGAAGGGTGAGGTAATAGAGCTTGATACAGCCTTGTTCCGTTATCCTTTTCGAATACGAATAGAAGGGGATAAGGTCATTGTGATGGATTTGCATGGTACTGATCATTACGGACATCTATTTCAATATCCGAGTTTTCAGTATCTGTCTTCTTTTGGACGGCGTGGAGATTCTCCTGTGGAAATGCTTTCAATGGAAAACTTTCGTTTTTATAATCATGCAGTATGGACATTGGATGCAAACAAGAGCGAATTAACTAGGTTAGATTATTCTTCATCCGGTGATTCACTGCTTCGTGAGGAAACGGTAACATTGGATGAAGATATACTTCGACCACTTGATTTTGTTGTGTATGATGATACAACATTTGTCATTCCTGACTATTCAGGTGAGAGTCGCTTTTTAAAGGTTAATTGCCAAGGTAAACTTATAGAGAAGATAGGCGCTATATCTACAGCAAATGAGAAAGCTTTGCATGAAGCCCGTCCGGCATTAGCACAGGCATGGCGTAGTTTTTTAGATTATAATCCCCATAATGGCGTTTTAGCTGCTGTCACTCAACTGGGAGAGGTGGTTGAAGTTTATAATTTGAAAGACAGTACTCATGTTGTTCGTATCGGTGAGCACAACGAACCTGAATTCAAAGTTTCCGATGGGTATGGTATACCAACAGGCATTATGGGATTCAGTGATGTTCAAGTAACTGATAGTGCTATTTATGCGGTGTTTCATGGAACGTCCTTTAAAGAGATAGCAAGGCAAAGCGGCAGACTTCCTGACGGTGGAAAATACATTTATGTATTTAGTTTGAAAGGAGAGCCGTTATGTAAATATGTACTTGATCATTATATATATGGTATTTGGGTAGATGAAGCTACTAAAACAATAATGGCGACAGATGTAAATAGTGACCAGCCAATACTAAAATTTAGCTTTGGTTGAATGAGATAATTAACTTGATTAAAGGAGCAGAATGATGAGTTTGTTCATCTTGCCGAATTTGCTTACATATCATCTGCTCCTAAACCTTTAAAAAAAAGATTCCGATGCAAACATAAGAATAAAAAGTTAATGTAGCAAACTATTGCTATTCTGTTGAAATGATATATACAGAATAAAAAGGAGAAAGTATAAACTAAAAAATACAAAATGAAAAAGAAAATGATGGGCATTATTGCCATTGTTGCTATTGCTGCTGTAGCAGGATACAATGTATATGTTTCACAGAGTAATGCAAAGTTGTCCAATTTGGCTTTGAATAATATAGAAGCTTTAGCTGATACAAGAGAAAGTGGGAGTGAGTGTGTTGGTTGCGTCTATACAAGATTGCAAATCTGTCGAACTTTAGGAGATTGGGGCGCATGTCTTGGTGAATATCATCCATATATTTAGAAATATAATGAGAGTTAAGTATTTATTTGTTGTAGTAGCTGTAATTTGTTTATTTATATCTACATTTTGTAGCTACAATTGGAATGTTAAAACATCCTCAAACTTATTGCTTTGCAACGTTGATGCGTTAGCTAATAATGCAGAAGTTGATTTTGACTTTTGTGTAGTTACATCTGGAATTTGTATTATATATAGTGATGGATTGGCTATAAAAGGTTATAAGCTATATTCCTAAATTTAATGAAGGTGTGATAGTACGTGTGTAAGAAATATACTTTTCACACCTTCTTATAATTTAATTATGATATTTATATAAGCTATTTTTAATTAGTATATAATGAAACTAAAATACATCGTTGTTTTTTTTATATCGATTGTCTTTTATAGTTGTGAAAATAATAAGATAAATAGTCGATTGGATAATTTGTTTACTAGTAAGGTTTTCTTAGAATATGAGAAAATGTCATCAAACAATTATATTTGGGGAACTCCAATGGACATGCTATATTGTGATTCAGCAATTATGGTATTTGATGAAAAGTCTGAAAATGGATTATTCCATTTAGTAAATTTGAATAATTTAGATTCAATATATGATTTTGGAAAGAAAGGACAAGGTGTTGATGAATTCTTAATGCCTTTTGATTTTCAATTATTTAATGAAAAAGCTATAAGTGTTTATGATTTATATAAAAAAACATTGAGTGTTTTGAATATACCTGAAATAAAAACTGGAATTCGTAATTATTCAATTTTAATTAAGGATACAATTCCTGGGACGATTAAGGTGCTCCCTACGGCATTTAATACTTTTGTATCTTTAGGCTTTTATGAAGATTGTATGTTTAGGCTTTGGGGGGCTGGGCTAATTGAAGAAAAGAAATATGCAGAATATCCATATAGAGACAAAGAGGAACAGCAAATAGCAAACAATTTACGCGGTATGGCTTATCAAGGTATTATTCGTGTAAATTCAAATATGAATAAGTTTGTTTATGCAGTGAATACTTCTGAAATTATTTATTTTTATAAAATAGATACTATTGATATTTCTTTAATAAAGAAATATGAGATGAACTATCCTGTTTATAAGACGCAAGTTGACGGAGATATGCGAGCAGCTCCCATTTCATCCTTAAATAATAGTACATTTATTAGTTTGTGTACTTCTCCCCAATATGTATATGCGCTTTATTCAGGTAAGAATTTTAAAGAAAAAGGTTTGGAAGCACTTACTGGTACAATTATTTATGTGTTCGATTGGAATGGAAATGCTGTACAAAAATACGAGTTAAATATTCCTGTCACATTAATTAGTGTAGATGATGAAGATAAGGCATTATATGCTTTTTCTAATATGCCTGATCCGGAACTAATAAAATTTAAATTAAAATAGATAGGTGATAATGTGTCGATATATTTATATGTTCTTGATTTGTTTTGTGTGTTTTTCTTTGTTTTCATGTAATGAACAAAACAAGAAGGATATAAAAAAAATGGTTGAAGAGTGGAGCTATAAGAAAATAGTCTTTCCTAATAACCCCACTTTCACTAGATTTGCTAAAGATACTGTTATTGGTTATTTTGAAAAAGATTGTAACTATAAAGTATTAACGTATATTGATTCAATAGGCTGTCTTCGATGCCATTTGAAACTTAATGCATGGAAGCCTTTTATTAAACAATTAGAAGATACATTTCCGGAATGTAATGTGTTGTTTTTTATACATCCTATGAACAAGAAAAGTGTTGAACATTTGCTTAAAACAGAAAATTTTGCTTATCCTGTTTGCATAGATGAGAAAGATAGTATTAATAAATTAAACCATTTTCCTGTTGAAATGCGGTTCCAGACTTTATTATTGGATAAAGAAAATAAGGTGCTAGCGATAGGTAATCCTGTACAAAATCCAAAAATAAAAGAATTATATTTGAAAATAATTTCAGGGGAATCAGCTTTTATGCATATTACCGAACCATTAACACAGGTTGAGGTTAATAAAAAATCCATTAAATTAGATAGTTTTGATTGGAAGCAAGAGCAAACGGTGGATTTTATATTAACTAATATTGGGAAAAGACCATTGGTAGTTGAGAATGTAATAACATCTTGTGGTTGTACTACAGTTGAATATTCTAAAGAGCCTGTTTGTTCGGGAAAGAATTTAATATTGACGATAAAATATCAAGCAGAGTATCCAGAGCATTTCGATAAAACGATAACTGTGTATTGTAATGCAAAGGAATCACCTTTACAAATGAGAATTATTGGAGATGCAAAATAAAAGTATATGGTAAAACGAGTAGGGTATTTCCCATTTATTCTCATTCTGTTATTTGCCTTTATGGGAGGGCGGTTGGTTAAGTCATTTTCAAAAGATGAAGGAATAACATCTTTAGAAGCATCGTTGCGTTCTTCTGAAATAAATCGTAAGGAGTTGGAGAAAATACTTCATTATTATCAAAGAAATCCAAGCGATAGCTTGAAGCATAAAGCAGCTTGTTTTCTGATAGAAAATATGCCTTTTTATACTTATTCTGATGGTGAACAATCTGTTAACTACAAGTCTTACTATATATGGTTGAAAAAGAGTAAAGGTAAAACGCCACAACAAGTTGCTGACTCTGTAAAGGCTGTATATGGGGTCATGAAAGAGCCGAATAAGAAACGAGATATTATGGAGATAGATTCTGCTTACCTATGCCATAACATTGACTGGGCATTTAAAGTTTGGCAGGAACAACCTTGGGGGAAGAATATCTCATTTGAAACGTTTTGTGAGTACTTATTACCTTATCGGATAGGTGATGAACCATTATCTTATTGGCGTGAAACGTACTATGAAAAATATAATTCGTTGCTTGATTCATTGCGTATGTCTGATTCATTAGATATAGAAGATCCTGTGGTTGCCGCTAATTATCTAATAAGTAAATTGCCTGATAAAAACTATTATTATACTTCTGTAACGCCCTATCCATTTGGACATATAGGGCCTGAATATGTACAATATTTGTCAGGAACATGCAGAGAAGTGACTGATTTTGGAGTGTATTTATTTAGAGCTTTGGGTATTCCTTGCGCCATTGACTTTGTTCCTGTACGTAGTTATGTAAATGCCGGGCATTTTTGGTTAACAACATGGAATAAATACGGAGAGGAGTATATGACTGACTTTCCGCAAAAGTTACGCCCTGTGCGTAAGAATTGGTGGTATCGGTGGAATGATAGTTCTAAAGTGTATAGGTATACTTTTAGTGTGAACAGAAAGTTGTATGAGCAAATGGCAAAATATGGGGAAGACATATATCCATTTTGGCGTTTGCCTAAATTTATGGACGTAACTTATGGATATGGATATAACTTTAAGAAAGAATTGGTTATTCCTCTAGAAAAGCTATATAAAACAAAACGGATCGGAAAGATAGCTTATCTATGTGTCAGTGACCGGGATCGTTGGACTCCTATTGATTGGACTGAATATGATGCTAGCCGTTTATCGTTTCAATATATACGCAATGGCTCGTTTATGAGAGTGGCTACTTATGAGAATGGTACATTATGCTTTTTGACCGATCCTTTTTATGTTGATAAACAGAGTAATGAGATCTGCTATTATCCCGCAGGAAAGGAGAAGGAAGATGTAATATTATACGCTAAGTGTGATATTGGGAGAGAAAATGCGTTCAGAAATCGAATGATAGGAGGTGTTTTTGAAGGGAGCAATCATCCTGATTTTTTGGAAAAAGACACCTTATTTATTATACAGGGCAGACCAACTCGTTTGAATACAACTGTAAAAAGTTGGTCTGATAAAGAATATCGTTATTTAAGATATTTTGGTCCGCCCAAAAGCGCATGTAATATTGCGGAAGTCGCTTTTTATGGGGAGAATGATACCGTAGCTTTATCTGGGGAAATTATAGGGACTCCCGGATGTTACCAACATGACGGAACGCATGAATATACTAATGTCTTTGATGGAAAAACATGGACTTCTTTTGATTATTTTAAACATACCGGTGGATGGGCGGGACTTGACTTGGGTAGAAAAGTCCGTGTAGACCGTATTGTCTATACTCCGCGCAACAGAGACAACTATGTCCGTCCTGATGATGTATATGAGTTGTTTTATTGTGACAAGGATTGGAAGTCTGCCGGAAAAATTAAGGCGACTGCCGATTCATTGGTATTTCAAGGTATTCCTGTAAATACGGTATTGCTTTTGAGAAATCATACACGTGGATTGGACGAGAGGATATTTATTTATGAAAACGGGGTACAGCTATGGAAATAAGAATGTATATCAGATTTGTTGCAACATGGAGAATGATTATAGCCTCAGGTATTATTTCTCTGATATATGCATGTGCTTGTTCGGATGAGAAGATTCCCCGCCTGTCCGCTATTGTTCCTACTGAACATACATTGTTGGCTGTTACCCCCAGTTTAAGTCTCCAATTAACGGGGGATACCTTAAATAAAAGTTACCCGCAGTTGAGAACCGGAAAGGAGTTTCCGATAACTGGTATTTTACGTGTAGACGGCATACCTTATCGTTTTATGGGAGGTGATTCTTTACGTATATCTCCTTTAGTACCTCTTTCGAAGGACACAGTCGGATGGACGGGAAAATATTCTTTCTTGTTCCCGGGAAAAGGATGGGAGCAGAGGGTATATGACGATTCTTGGTGGAGTGAAGGAAAAGGGGCTTTTGGCCCGGTAAAAGGGTATTATTATCCGGCTCATACCCTGTGGGGAGCGGAAAATATTTATGTCCGCAGGCATATCAAGGTCGGTAATAGAAATGTTTTGAAGAATCATAAAGTTTATGTCCGTTATGTATGCGACGATCGGATAAAACTTTTCTGTAATGGGAAACATCTGTTGGAAAGCGGATTTACACATCAAACGAAATGCCAGCGTTTGACTGATGAAGCAATTAATCAAATAGTGGATGGAGATAATATCTTGGCTGCATATTGCCGCAATACAGGTGGAGCTGCCTTATTGGATTTTGGCTTGTATATAGAAAATAAAACTTATGCTGATGCGGAACCTGCAACTTTGAAAAAAATGAATGCGCAAGCTACACAGACTCAATTTATTTTCCAGTGTGGAGAGGTGGAACTTCAGATTGATTTTGTCTCACCTTCCTTATCGGAAAAGTGGGATATGGCAGGGGGGCCTGTCGGTTTTCTTTCCTATCAGGTTCGTACGGAAAACGAAAAAGAGCATACGGTGGAAATTATGTTTGATGTAGATGTGGAATGGATGTTTGGTACGAGGAAAGTTGATAGTTGGGTTGAACATGATTGGCGTTTTGCGAAGTCCGACAGTTTGTATTTGGCTATGATAGCAGGGGAAACAACGTTTTCATGTGAAGATAATCATATCATCTTGTCTCAAAACTTGTGTGCGAGAAATGAGAATAAAGGTGTATTACTTATTGGACATGAAGAAGGTCGGACTTTCCAATATAGCGGTGAAAATTTGCGCCCACTTTGGAATAAGGATGGAACAAGAGAGGTGAAAGAATTAATGATGTCTGTAGGAAACAGATACCAGAAATTTAAAACCGAATGTGATGAATTGGATTATCGGTGGAATATCAAGGCATTTCAAGTAGGAAATGAAACCTTTGCCGGGTCCATGCTTTCTGCCTATCGTAACTTTATGTCTTCTCACAGGTTTGTGTCATCCTCAGACAATAAGCTTTTTTGTTTTGGTGATACTTTGGGTAATGTCAGAGAAGCTTATAAAAGTTTTCCGGCATTGTTGTTTTTTAATCGCACCGATTGGATGAAAGGGTTGTTGGAGCCCATATTTGCGTATTGTGAAGATATTCATTGGGCAAAGAGGTATCCACCTTACGATATAGGCTTGTATCCCATTGCTAGCAAACAGGTGAAACTAGAAGACTGTGCCATAGAAGCGGCAGCCAATATATTGATGATGACAACTGCTATTATTGAAGCGGAACAGGACTTTGGTTACGCTGATATGCATTGGGAACAATTGTGTTTATGGGCGGATTATTTGCAGGAAAGGATGAAGAAAATGACTTTTCCATCTGTAGGGTTATTGGAACATGACGACGAACGTGTGAAGTGTGTGTTAGGGCTGATGGCTTATCATAAATTGGTTCAATTAAAAGGAAACCTATGAGCAAAGTGAAGAAAATCTGGAATATATTGGAGAATTTGGCGTTCTTCATATTCTGTATGGTGGTAATTTTATTCTTGATGCAATTGTTCTGCTTTACTTCATTCAGGATACCATCGGATTCTATGGAACCGACATTGAAGGATGGCGACCGGATATTGGTTAATAAGATGATAAAGGGGGCTCGCCTGTTTGATGTGTTTGCTGTATTGAATAATGAGGACGTTGTTATCCACCGGACACCTGGATTTGGGAATTTCAAAAGAAATGATATACTGGTTTTTAATTTTCCTTACCAAATGAACCGCTGGGATAGTATCCGAATGGATGTGATGCAGTATTACGTAAAGCGATGTATTGCTTTGCCAGGAGATACGTTAGAGATTCGGGGCGGATTTTATAAAATACGTGGATGTGACGAACAACTGGGAAATTACAGCGCTCAACACGATCTTGCGAACTTGGATCATCCGGAGCAGTATGGTATTGTGGTCGGTACATTTCCGTATGATAAACAAATTGGATGGACTATCCGTGAGTTCGGACCTTTGCCGATTCCCAAGAAAGAACAGACGGTAATGATGAACCGTACAAACTGTCTTTTGTACAGGCAGTTGATAGGTTGGGAACAGAAGAAGAAACTACGTATAAAAGACGGACAGATATTGCTGGGAGACAGTGCGATTACCCAGTATCGCTTTAGAAAGAACTATTATTTTGTATCCGGTGATAATATGGCAAATTCACAGGATTCAAGATATTGGGGGATGTTGCCGGAAGAATATATTGTAGGTAAGGCTACCCGTATCTGGTATTCGGAAGATAAATTTACGGAGAAACCCCGCTGGGATAGAATAATGAAGAAAATAAAATGAAAAATGAGATATAAATTGATAAATACGGATTATGGCCTTCACCCTTCACAACTCTTTATTCATGGGGGATAGCGGGTGAAGGTCTGCCCTTCACCCATCCTTCACGAGGATATAAGATGTGGTTTATGAAAAGAAGGCCATAGATTAAAAAAGATGATGGTGTTTTCCAAAAAGACCGTGATGTTTTTTGAAAACATTGAGAAGAAAGTGAAGAGGGAGGTGAAGGACAGCACTTCACCCGCTATCCCCGATGGACAGGGAGAAGTGAAGGGTGAAGGTATAATTGCAATATGTAATTTATAGGTAGAATTTAGCATAAAGGAGCGGTCGTTTACTTGTAAAGGACCGTATAATATAGAAAAAACATACGGTTGATTGATTCAAAAGATACGGTTGTTTAGGGTAAATCATGCGGTTGTTTTACCTAAAACATATAGGAGAGTTAATCAAAAGATATAGAAGAGTCAGACAATTGAAGTACATGAAAGCAAAATTGAAGTGGATAAGGCTTGGGAGGAAAGGTATGGCAGATTTGATAGCGCTCTTGGGAGTGGCTGCAATTTTGAGCGTAGTGGTTTTTGCCATTCCGATTGCTATTCCTATTGGCGAAATGGCCTATCAAAAACTGTGGTTGGGACGCATGATTTTTGTTTTTGTCATTTGCTGTGTATTTTCTCTTTGCCTGAACAGAAAACAATATCTGTCTTTTCCATCCATAGTAACATGGGTATTGATTGTATTGGGAGGTATTGAGGCTATTTGGGGATTGAGACAGATATACGGTCTGGCAGTTTCCAATCATTCCTTGTATGCACTTACGGGGTCTTTCTATAATCCGGGTCCTTATTCGGGATATTTGGCGATGATATTTCCGCTCTGTCTGCATGAGTGGCTAAACTTGAGAGAAAAAACGGAACGTACATGCCTGGAACAGGGAAAATATTATGTGACATTGGGAGTGATACTGTTGATTCTTTGTGTGCTGCCTGCCGGAATGAGCCGTTCGGCTTGGATTGCTGCCATTATATCGGGCGTATGGGTATATGGGATACACGCCTCATGGAGAATCAGATTAAAGGAGATCAGAACGAGATATAAAAGAAAGGTAGGATTAGCTTGTATCGCAGGTGGTGTTATAATCATAATGATTGGCTACGCACTTTTCCAACTGAAAGCAACTTCTGCCAACGGACGCTTGTTCATGTGGAAAGTCAGTGCTCTTGCTATTGCTGAAAGTCCCATCGTCGGACATGGAACAGGAAGCTTTGTTTCAGCTTATGGCAGAGCGCAGGAAGATTATTTCGCCAACGGTGAATATTCGGAGACAGAAGAATTAGTGGCAGGAAGTCCGGAGTATGCTTTTAATGAGTATTTACAGATAGCGGTGGAATATGGAATTCCTTTTTTATTGGTGACTGCATTAGTAATTACATTTTGTCTTTGGAGGGGAATTACGGAAAATAGAATTGGCATTTGTGGAGGTGTGATTTCAGTATTGGTATTTGCTTTTTCTTCTTATCCGATGCAGATTCCAGGCTTTGCTGTTGCATTCTATTTATTGTTGGCGGCTTGTGCCATTGGGCGCTCGAGGATAATACTGTCACTTTTTCTTTCAATGATGGTACTATTGGGAACGTATTATTGGAGGAACAACCAATATGATGCGTGTAAGGACTGGCATTGTGCTAAAATGCTATATAATATAGGGGATTACCGATCTGCTGAAGAAGATTACGAGAGGTTATATCCCGAGTTAAAGAATTGTGGGACATTCCTTTTTGAATATGGTCATTGTCTTCATAAATTGAAAAAATACAAAAGATCGACAAACGTATTGGAGGAAGCGATGACACACAGTAATGACCCGATGATATTGAATGTTATTGGGAAGAATTATCAGGCGATAGGGGAATATGAAAAAGCCGAAAGGTTTCTGTTACGTTCTACACATCGGCTTCCGGGACGTATTTATCCGTATTATCTGTTAGCAAAGCTTTATGCAGCACCTGATTATCGGCATGAGGAGAAGTTAAAGCGAGCGATTGAAGTAGTCTTAACAAAAGAGCCGAAAGTTCAATCGACGGCGATAAAGGAAATGAGAAAGGAAATGGAAAAATTAATAGTCGACTATAATAAACTGAATTCTAATTTGAAAAAGGAGGTTGAGGCAAAATAGTTAATAAGAGATTAGTGCAAATTTGTTTTGCTATCTGTTGAAATGATAAATACAGCGATATAAAAAGTCTAATTTATAAATAATTAAATCATGAGAAAAATTGCGTTAGGAATAGTAGTGGTGTTAGTTATCGCTTTTGCCGGATATAATATCCATGAATCGCAATCAAAAAAAGATCTATTGATAGGACTTGTTTCATCTAATGTTGAAGCATTGGCTCGTGGAGAGGGTGGAGGAGTACCTTGTGGTGGTCCTAAAACCTCAATAACAGGAACTTGTAAATCGCAAAACGATTATAATTGTAAAGATAATAGAGGTTGTCAATAAACCTTTAAGTGTATAATTATTGGAGTAGGGGAATGACAAAGCTTCTGTAAGTTTTGTTATTCCTTTCTCCGAATTTATTATTAATCATGAGAAATTTGTTCTTTTTGTTTTTTGCTTTGTTTTTACAAGGATGTGCCAAGCAGCAGAATTTGTCTGGTGTTCCAGAGGAAAAAATTGATTTTGATCAATTGGAGAGAATCCCTTTAAATGAAATATCTGACTCTTTACTTGGCGGAAAAAAGTATATCTTATTGGATATGCATGATGAGGAGCTCCTTTTTGGAGCTATACATAAAGTGTTGTGCAAAAACAATAGGATTTATATTTTAGATAGGAAATTTAATAAGCTCGTTGTTTTTGACATGAAAGGACAAGGGATTGGAAAAGTGGGTATCTTTGGACAAGGTCCGGGAGAGTATCTTGATATTGCTGACTTTGATGTGGCGGAGGATGGTAAAATTTATTGTATTGATGGGCAACTTGATAAACTATTTTCTTATTCTCCTGACTTGACTTTTTTATCAGCAACTTCATTACCCTTTGATGCAGATATCTTACAAACTTTAGAAACAGGTTTCTTATTCGGGTTGTCTTCTTGGAATCATAAAAAAGGTAAAGGTAGTAAAGTTGTTTTGGTGGATGAAGAGATCAATATATTAAAAGAATATCTCCAATATGATGATTTTTTTGATCCTAATTATTGGTTGTCTTTTTATCAATTTGTAAAAACAGAAAGCCATATCGTTTATAATCAGCCAATTGATAACCATGTCTATCTATTCAACCATTCGGGCGAATTAGAAAAAAGTATTAATATTGATTTTGGTGATAAAAACGTACTTGATGAAGACAAAAAAGATATTGAACGTAATATTGAAAAGTTTGATAATTATTGTTTGTTGAGGGATTTTGTTGTCGTAACAGATCGAATGATAGGGGGAGCATTATGGGACGGAAGGCAGCATAAAGTATTTCTGCATGATATGGAGAATATGAAATGTTATAATAGCGAGGTAGTACTAGATTCAGATATGTCTTGGGGTACAGGATATAGTAATGGAAATTGGATTACTTATATAGATCCGGATTCCGATTTGTCAAAGTATAAATCGCTACCAGACTCAGTAAGACATCATTTAGGAAAAGAGGGCTTTGTGCTATGTTTACAAATATTACATTAATATGAAAATAATATATATATTATGCCTTGGGATGGTATTCTTTCTGTTAGGATGTCAAAGTAATACGAAGCAATTGGAAGATGAGGTCTTGAAATGGGTAGGGAAAAAAATTATTTTTCCTACCTATAATGAAACTGTTACATTTGGTAATGATACGTTTTCTGTAGGTGAAAGGCATAAATTCCGAATACTTAGTTATGTGGATTCCATAGGATGTAGTAGTTGTAAGTTGAAATTGTCGGATTGGAATAGTTTTATTATGGAATTAAATTCAAAGTATAGAGATCAAATAGATTATTTGTTTTATTTCCATCCGAAAAAAACAGATAATATTTACGATCTTATGTGGAAGAATAAATTTTTTCATGCAATATATGTTGATGCAAATGACTCTTTGAATATCTTAAATCATTTTCCTGAAGATGAACGTTTTCATACATTTTTATTAAATGAAAATGACGAAATCTTAGCTGTAGGTAATCCAATTGCGAATCCTTATATAAAGGATTTATATTTAAATATCATATATGGTGATAATATCCAGTCTGCGGTGGTCAGTTCTTTGGAAGAAACGAGAATCTCATTTTCTAGTTTATATTTGGATATGGGAATATTTAACTGGAAGCAAATGCGAAGTGGAAGTTTTTTTATTTCAAATATAGGAGAGAAGCCATTGGTCATAAATGAGGTTGTAGTCTCTTGTGGATGTATGATAGTTAATTATGAAAAGCAACCTGTTTTAAAGGGAGACTCTATCAAAATGAAAATTGATTATAATGCCGAACATCCTGGGTACTTTGAAAAAACAATAACAATATATTGCAACGCCGAAGGATCTCCATTTAAATTGAAAATAAAGGGGGAAGCTCGATAAGAACTAGCTATTAAAGAGAAAAATATGAATAAACACAATTCTACATTATTGCTATGTCTGGCATTCGTGTTGACTGCTTCTTGCTCTGACAAGCAAAGTAGTACGGAAAAGCAAGAGCAGGGAGTGACCACTGTTCTTCCCGATGCAAAAAATGAGGTCACCGTCCAAGTCCTGAAGCGACAGAATTTTAATCACGAGTTGGTAAGCAATGGCAAGGTAAATGCCCGGAATAAAGCTGATTTGCGTTTTGAGACAAGTGAAGTTATCGCCCGTATTTATGTGAAGAATGGCGACCGTGTGCATAAAGGGCAAAAACTGGCGGAGTTGGACAAATTCCGTCTGGAGCAGAAACTGTCCCAGTCTGAGGATGCCTTGTTGAAAGCTGAACTGGAGCTGAAGGATATATTGATAGGACAGGGGTATTCTGTTGATGATTTCAGCAACGTTCCGGCGGAGACGATGAAGATTGCCAAAGTAAAAAGCGGATATGACCAGTCGAAATCACAATATGAGTTGGCAAAGAGAGAAACGGGCCATGCCACACTGACCGCTCCTTTTGACGGAGTAGTGGCTAATCTTTTTTCGAAGGCTTTTAACCCGGCTAATACGTCTGAAGTATTCTGTACGGTTCTTGATACCAAAGGTATGGAGGCCGAATTTACTGTATTGGAGAGTGAACTTGCTTTTATAAAGAAAGGTGATGAGGTAATGGTTCTTCCCTATGCCGGAGGGGGCTCGTTTGAAGGCAACGTGTCGGAAATCAACCCATTGGTGGATACCAACGGGATGGTGAAGGTGAAGGCTGACGTGAACGGAGAAGGCAAGCTGTTTAGCGGCATGAACGTAAGGGTCAGCGTGAGACGTAACTTGGGTGAACAGCTGGTGATTCCCAAGACGGCGGTGGTATTGCGCTCCGGCAAGCAGGTGGTGTTTACCTTGAAGGACGGCAAGTCCATGTGGAACTATGTGCATACGGGAATGGAGAATGCTACGGAATGCATCGTTTCTGATAAATCCCAAAAAGGAGTTGAAGATGGTTTGTTGGAAGGAGATACGGTCATTGTGACCGGAAATCTGAATCTGGCGCATGAAGCGGAAGTAAATGTAAGATAATCAAAAAAGGTACGGAGTCGTCTGTGTGTAGTCCCGTGCCTAAAATCAAGTAGTATGATAAAATTTTTAATCCGGCGTCCTATTGCGGTACTGATGGCTTTTACCGCCTGCTTCATTATCGGGCTGGTGACGTATTCCACCCTGCCGGTTTCATTGCTTCCGGATATTGCCATTCCGGAGATAACGGTTCAGGTATCCGCCGCCAATACCTCTGCCCGTGAGTTGGAAAATACGATTGTGAAACCTTTACGTGGACAACTGATTCAGGTTTCGACCTTGAAAGATATCCATAGTGAGTCACGTGACGGGGCGGGAATCATCCGTTTGTCTTTTGATTACGGTACGAATACCGACCTTGCCTTTATCGAGGTGAACGAGAAGATAGACGCTGCGATGAACTTCCTTCCGAAAGAGACGGAACGTCCGAAAGTGATAAAGGCAAGTGCTACGGATATTCCCGTATTTTACCTGAATCTGACATTGAAGAATGACACTGCTGGTTATGGTACGGGAGAAACTTTCTTGGATTTGTGCGGGTTTGCCGAATCGGTTATCAAACGCCGTATCGAGCAATTGCCGGAAGTCGCTATGGTAGACGTGACCGGAATCGTGGAACGCCAGGTACAGATTGTTCCCGATGAAAATAAGCTGGCGATGATGGGACTTTCCATCGGGGATATTGAATTGGCCCTGTCGTCCAATAATGTGGAACCGGGTAGTATGACGGTGCGTGACGGGTACTATGAATATAACATTAAGTTCTCTACACTGCTGCGCACGGCGGAAGATGTGGAAAATATCTATTTGCGCAAGGGCGACCGCATCGTACAGTTAAAGGATTTCTGCAAAGTTAGTATCGTGCTAGTGAAGGAGAAAGGTGTATCCGTGTCGAACGGCAAACGCGCAGTGACGCTGGCCGTCATCAAGCAGGCGGACGAGAACATGGACAAGATGAGGAATTCCCTTGTAGGCACTATGAACTATTTCCAGCGGGTGTATCCGGATATTGATTTCAGTATCAGCCGTAATCAGACGGAACTGCTGGACTATACGATTTCCAACCTGCAACAGAATCTTTCTCTGGGCTTCCTGTTTATCTGCCTGGTGGCGGTTCTGTTTCTGGGTGATGTGAAATCACCGTTGGTTATCGGACTTAGTATGGTGGTTTCCATTGTCATCAGCTTTATATTCTTCTACCTTTGTAATATGTCATTGAACATCATTTCTCTTGCGGGGTTGATTCTGGCTCTGGGAATGATGATTGACAGCTCGATTATCGTGACCGAGAATATTTCGCAATATCGTGAACGGGGATATTCCCTGCGGCGTGCCTGTATCACGGGAACGAGCGAAGTGGTGACTCCCATGTTGAGTTCCTCGCTGACTACCATCGCCGTATTCGCTCCCTTGATTTTTATGAGTGGCATTGCCGGAGCCATCTTCTATGACCAGGCTTTCTCTGTCACGGTAGGGCTGATGGTGTCTTATTTTACGGGAATCATGCTTCTTCCCGTTCTTTACCTGCTGGTCTACCGTACAAGCGTCCGTACCCGAAAATGGAAGTGGTTTTCTTTCAGATTCAATAACCCGATAAAAGATCATACGCTGGACCGCTTTTATGATTCGGGAGTGGACTGGGTATTCCGTCATAAAACATTCAGTGTGCTATTCTGCATCGTTTCCATCCCGCTCTGCGTCTTCTTTTTTTTCTTCATAGATAAGCAGCGGATGCCCGATATAGAAGAGAACGAACTGATTGTCCGCATCGAATGGAATGAGAATATCCATGTGGATGAAAACAGGAAGCGTGTGGACGGACTTTTTAAGGAACTGGAGGGGCGGTTCCTTGAACAGACGGCTTCTATCGGCAGGCAGGACTTTATCCTGAACCGGGAAAGGGAACTTTCCTCTTCCGAGGCGGAACTTTATTTCCGGACGGAGACTTCCGATGAGATCGCTTCCTTGGAACAGGAGATATACCGGAGGCTGAAAGAACGCTATCCGCTCTCTGTCGTGTCTTTCGCTCCGCCGGAAACGGTGTTTGAAAAACTCTTCGTGACGGGCGAGCCGGATGTCGTTGCCGAGTTCTATGCCCGCAACAGGGCGCAGGCACCGGAAGCGGAAACAATTCGTAAAGTGGAGCAGGCACTGGCGAAAGAAACCGGAATCAACCCTACGGGTATCGCTTTCGAGAACCAGTTGAACCTGAGTATCAGCAAGGAAAAGCTCTTGCTCTACCGTGTCTCCTATAATGAGCTTTACCGTGTCTTGAAAACCGCTTTCCGTGAAAACAGCGTGACCATGCTGCATTCTTACCAGCAGTATCTTCCGATAAATATTGCGGGCAATGAAAGAACGGTGAACAGGGTCTTGCAGGAGACATTGATACAGACACAGCCGGACAGTAAAGGGGAGGTGGAATATATCCCGCTTCGGGAACTGGTAAAGGTGACTCCCGCCGAAGACTTGAAAAGCATTACTTCCGGGCGTAACGGAGAATTTGTGCCCTTCGACTTTTACGGGGTGCGGGATGCGGACAAGCTGATAAAGAATGTAAAGCGGGTAGCGGAGGAAACGGGAGACTGGGACACGGGCTTTTCCGGCAGCTTCTTCTCTAATCGGGAAATGCTGGATGAACTGGTAGTGATACTTATGATTTCACTGTTGCTGATGTATTTTATCCTTGCGGCACAGTTCGAGAGCTTTTTACAGCCTTTGCTTGTCCTGGCGGAGATTCCGATAGACGTGGCCTTTGCACTGTTGTTGCTTTGGCTTTGCGGGCACACACTGAATCTGATGTCCGCCATCGGGCTTATTGTCACCTGTGGCATTGTCATCAATGACTCTATCTTGAAACTGGATGCCATCAATGAACTGCGTAAGTCAGGCGTCCCTTTGCCGGAAGCCATCCATGAAGCCGGCCGCAGACGTCTCCGACCTATTATTATGACTTCGCTGACTACAATTTTTGCCATGGTCCCGCTGTTGTTCTCTTCGGATATGGGTTCGGAACTGCAAAAGCCGTTGTCCATTGCCATGATAGGAACGATGTCAATAGGTACGGCAGTGAGCCTGTTTGTCATACCGTTGCTTTACTGGTTCATTTACCGGAAAAAAGAAGAAATAAGTAATAAAGACTAGTTCAAATATGAGAGTTATGAATGGATTATTAAGAATTCCCACCTTTCTCTGTGTCCTCTGTGTCCTCTGTGGTGAATCCTCGTTGTATGCGCAGAAACATCTGGTACTGGACCTGAATCAGACGATTGCTTTGGCGAATGACAGTTCGTTGGAGTCATTCCGCGCACAGAATATGTACCTTTCCGGTTATTGGGAATATCGGACATACCGTGCCAACCGTTTGCCTAGTTTGACGCTGGATCTTACTCCGGCACAATATAACCGGGACATTACGAAGCGTTACGATTCGGGCTCCAACCTGGATGTATACCGTACGCAGCAATCTTATTATGCATACGGAGGACTGAGTGTGAAACAAAACCTGGACTTGACCGGAGGTGCATTCTATCTGGAATCGAATCTTGCTTATATGCGTAACTTCGGTGATAACAGCGCGACGCAACTCACCAGTGTTCCCGTGCGAATCGGATATTCGCAGAGCCTGGTAGGATACAATCCCTTCAAGTGGGAACGTAAGATAGAGCCGTTGAAATACGAGCGCGTAAAGAAGGAATTCCTCTATAATGTGGAGAAAGTCTCGGAAACCGCTACGAATTATTTCTTTTCGCTGGCTATGGCACAGGCGGAATATAATCTGGCTAAGGATAACCTGGCTTCCACGGATACGCTGTACCGTATCGGACAGCAACGTCATCGGATAGCCGCCATTTCGCAGGCCGACTTGCTGACACTGAAGCTGGACCGTGTGAACGCGCAGAATACGTTGCAGAACAAGGCGAGTGATCTGAAACGGGCGATGTTCTCTTTGGCGTCTTTTCTTAATCTGGATAAGAATACGCAGATAGACTTGAGGCTTCCTTCCCGTCCCAACCGGATAGAGATTCCGGTGGATGAGGCTTTGAACTATGGAAAGAGTAATAACCCCCAATTGCTGGAATTGAAGCAGAATGTGCTGGAAGCGGAAAGAAATGTGGATAAGACGAGAAAAGAATCACGTTTCAACGCAAGCGTGAATGCGAGTATCGGCTTTAATCAGGTAGCGGATAATTTCGGTGATGTATATCATAAACCGATGCAACAGGATTTGGTGTCGGTCAGCGTTTCTATTCCGTTGGTGGATTGGGGTGTCCGTAAGGGAAAGCATAATATGGCACGGAATAATCTGAATGTGGTGAAAATCTCCGCCCGTCAGGATGAGATAAGCATTGAGGAGGAGGTTATCATGACGGTAAGTGACTTTAATATCCAGCAGCAACTGATAGCGAGTGCGGAAGAGGCGCTTGACTTGTCCATTCTTGCCTATAACGAGACGAAACAGCGTTTTATTATCGGTAAGGCGGACATCAACAGTCTCACTCTTTCACTTAATCGTCAGCAACAGGCGCAACGGAACTATATTTCGGCTTTACAGAATTACTGGCTGAATTATTACAAGATACGTCGTCTCACTCTGTTTGATTTCGCTGCGAATCTTTCCCTTTCCGACCGTTTCGATTTTAACGGAGGGAAACTAATTAAATGAAGAATGAGAAAAGATTGATATGGAATCTGAATTGAAAAGGTCTTCAAAGGCATCCGCTTTTACATTGATTGTCGCATTTGTCTGTGTGGCACTAGTCGGGTTGGCACTTGTTCCGTTGTTACCGGTCAAGCTGAATCCATCGCGGACATTGCCGGGGTTTAGTGTCAGTTTTAGTATGCCCGGCACTTCGGCTCGTGTAGTGGAGATGACGGCTACCAGTAAGTTGGAAGCAATGCTTGCCCGTGTGAAAGGGATTCGGAACATTTCTTCCACTTCGGGAAACGGGTGGGGAAGGATTAATGTAAGTCTGGACAGGCATGCGGATGCATCGGTCGCACGTTTTGAAGCTTCGACGATTATCCGGCAGACGTGGCCTGAGTTGCCGGACGGGGTGAGTTATCCGTATATACAGATGCATAGTCCGGAGCAACAGAGCCAAGGGCCTTTCATGTCGTTTACGATTAATGCGCCTGCCACTCCCATTCTGATTCAGCAATATGCGGAGGAGCATATCAAGACACGGCTGGCACAGCTTTCGGGAATTTATAAGATAAGTATTAGCGGAGCTACGCCGATGGAATGGCGATTGGAATATGACAGTGAACAGCTACGTACGTTGGGGGTGAGTACGGATGATATTCGTCAGGCGGTCGGGCTGCATTATAAGAAAGAGTTTCTGGGTACTTATGATGTGGAACAGGGGGCTGCGGGCAGGCAATGGATACGCCTGGCGCTGGTTCCCGAACATGACAGCCGGGAGTTTGATGCCAGCCGGATACAGGTGAAGATGAAGGACGGGAGAATGATTGGTCTGGATGAGCTGGTGAAGGTTTCCCGCATGGAACAACAGCCGCAAAGTTATTACCGTATCAATGGACTGAATTCCATTTATCTGTCGATAGTTGCGGAAGAGACGGCTAATCAGTTAGCGTTGAGTAAGGAAGTAAAGGCATATATGGATAATATCCGGCTATTGCTCCCGACGGGATATGAGATTCATACGAGTTATGACGCAACGGAGTTCATCAGAGATGAGCTTGGTAAGATTTATTTGCGTACGGGGGTCACGGTGGCTATCCTGTTGTTGTTTGTATTGCTGATTACATTCAGTCCTAAATATCTGTTTCTGATTGTTGTCAGCCTGTCTGTCAATATAGCGATTGCGGTTATTCTGTATTACGCGTTCGGGCTGGAAATGCAGCTGTATTCTTTGGCGGGTATCACTGTCTCGTTGAATCTTGTGATTGATAATACGATAGTGATGAGCGACCACTATCTGCGTCGTGGCAACCGGAAAGCGTTTATGTCTGTGCTGGCGGCTACATTGACGACGATGGGAGCGCTGGTTATCGTTTTCTTTCTGGATGAGAAGATACGGCTCAATTTGCAGGACTTTGCCGCTGTGGTGATTATCAATTTGGGAGTCTCTTTGTTGGTTGCCTTGTTTTTTGTTCCTTCCCTGATTGATAAAACAGGACTGAAGCGGCGGAAAAGAATTTCTCTTTCGAAACCAAGGCTGAAACTGAAATCGGGACAGAGGATAGGGAACGTGCGTCTCTTAGTGTGGACACGCTCAAGGATGCACCGTTTTCCGGTTTACTTCAGCCGTTTTTATATGTGGCTGATACGGATTCTTTGCCGTTGGAAGGTGGCGGTGTGCATACTGTTATTATTGGGATTCGGATTACCTGTATTCTTGTTGCCGGAAAAGATGAAGGGGGAAGATAAATGGGCGGAAGTTTATAATAAAACGTTGGGTACTTCTACTTATAAGGAAAAGGTGAAACCGATTGTGGATAAGGCGTTGGGCGGAAGCTTGCGGCTGTTCATACAAAAGGTGTATGAGGGGAGCTATTTCTCACGTAATGAAGAAGTGGTGCTCCACGCCAATGCGAATCTACCGAATGGGAGCACGCTTGAGCAGATGAATACACTGATAAAACGGATGGAAACCTATCTGAGTGGATTTAAGGAAATCAAACAGTTTCAAGCGTCCGTAGAGAGTGCCCGTCGGGCATCTATCCATATCTATTTCACCAAAGAACACCAGAAAAGTGGGTTTCCTTATACGTTGAAAGCTAATATGATAAGTAAGGCTCTTCAATTGGGTGGTGGAGATTGGAGTATCTATGGGTTGCAGGATCAGGGATTCAGTAATAGTGTGCGTGAGAATGCGGGTTCTTTCCGGGTGAAGATGTACGGGTACAATTATGACGAACTTTACGATTGGGCGGAGAAACTGAAAGTAAAGCTGTTGGAGCATCGGCGGATCAGGGAAGTGACGATAGGTTCTGGTTTCTCGTGGTGGAAAGATGATTATATGGAGTTTTACTTCAATCTGAACAAACGGCGGATAGTTGAAGAAGGAATTGGAGCCGGAGGGTTGTTTTCCGTTATCCGTCCGATATATGGGCAAAATATGGAAATCGGTTCAGTACTGACGGAGAAAGGAACGGAAAAGATAAGGCTTTCTTCCCGACAATCGGAAGAAAGGGATGTATGGGCTATGCAGTATTATCCTTTTCAAGCAGGCGGCAGGGAATATAAGATGTCGGAACTGGCCATTGTCGACAAAGGACAGATGCCGCAAGAGGTGGCAAAGGAAAACCAGCAATACCGCTTGTGCCTGCAATACGAGTATATAGGTTCTTCGGAACAGGGGCATAAATTGCTGAAGAAAGATTTGGAGGAGTTTAATGAAGTCCTTCCGATGGGATATACTGCGAAATCAGAAGATAACAACTGGTCGTGGGGTGGAAAGGATAATAAACAATATCGTCTGCTTCTGATCGTAGTCGGCATTATATTCTTTATTACGAGTATTCTTTTTAATTCGTTGAAACAGCCGTTGGCTATTATTTTTGTGATTCCGGTATCTTATATCGGCGTATTCCTGACGTTCTATTGGTTCAAACTGAATTTTGACCAGGGAGGTTTTGCCTCCTTTGTCCTGCTTTGTGGCATCACGGTGAATGCAAGCATTTATATATTGAATGAATATAATGCGGTTCGTAAGCGTTTTCCGTGTCTTGCACCGTTACGGGCCTATGTGAAGGCATGGAATACAAAGATAATACCTATCTTCCTCACGGTTGCTTCTACCGTTTTGGGATTTATTCCTTTTATGGTAGGAGCGGAAAAGGAAGGATTCTGGTTTCCGTTGGCGGCAGGCACTATTGGCGGGTTGATAATGTCAGTGGTCGGAGTGTTTGTTTTTTTGCCCGTACTGACACTGAAGAAGAAGCATTGCTTTACCTCCTCTAAAGCTATGCTTTAGGTATGCTAAAGCGTAGCTTTAGACTGGATAAAGCTACGCTTTTTGTTTTTACCAATTATTTCCCGCATTACTGCTGTTAATAAGCATTTCTACTCTTTGTTTGTACAAGTTCGCTCCTTCGGCAATGTTCTTTCCCGCATCCGCGGTTCCCATTCCATATATCACAATGGGGGTCTGCCATACCATGCCCGAGTGGATTGCACTTCCCTGATAAGGACGCAAAAGTTCGTCCGTAGTGAATCGGTTTCGTCCACCACTGCGATAGGCCTCGTATTCCGAACCGGTAGTTGTCACTACCATCAATGGCTTTCCGGCAACGGCCGGAGTTTTGGATAAGAATGTGAAAACCTCGTCCTGCCATTTTTTTAATAATGACGGTGCGCTCATCCAATAGAAAGGAAACTGGTAGATAACGGCCGAAGCGTCGGAGATGATTTTACTCCATTCGTCGATATTGAAAGCGATATCTTCCGACAATTCGTAAAGGTTGAAAACCGCTACTCCCTCAATGTCACTGACAGCGTCAATTAATGCCTTGTTCGCTTGTGAGGCTTTAATGTTGGGATGTGCCAGCAGAATCACTACTTTTCTTAAATCTTTATTCATATTCAATCAGTTATTTAGGATGATACAACTACTTATAAATAATAAAGGCTTAAAAATAGGAAAAAGTTCTCGAAAAGCAATATCTTAATTAAAAATAAAACAATCTCTCTTTGCTTTTGAATTTGTATTTTTGCATCCGCGTCATTGAGGCGTTACTTTGGAATTTTAGATAAAACTTAAATAGTATGATGATAGACTTTGCACAGTTCCCTTCTCCTTGTTATATTATGGAAGAAGAACTCCTAAGAAAGAACCTTACATTGATCAAGAGCGTAGCCGACAGGGCGGGAGTGGAGATTATCCTTGCTTTCAAGTCGTTTGCCATGTGGCGTTCTTTCCCGATATTCCGTGAATACATACGTCATTCAACAGCCAGTTCGGTGTATGAAGCCCGTTTGGCGCTGGAAGAGTTCGGGAGCAAGGCACATACGTATTCTCCTGCCTATACGGAGCGGGATTTTCCTGAAATCATGCGTTGTAGTAGTCATATCACATTCAATTCGATGGCCCAATTCGAGCGTTTCTATTCGATGACGGTTGCCGAAGGAAGCGGTATCTCATGTGGTATTCGTGTAAATCCTGAATATTCGGAGGTAGAGACGGAGCTTTATAATCCATGTGCGCCCGGTACCCGTTTTGGAATAACGGCAGACCTGCTGCCGGAAACATTGCCGCAGGGAATTGAAGGTTTTCATTGCCATTGTCATTGCGAGTCCTCCTCGTATGAGCTGGAACGTACATTGGAACATCTGGAAAGCAAGTTTTCCCGTTGGTTTCCGCAGATTAAATGGTTGAATCTGGGGGGCGGACATCTGATGACACGCAAAGATTATGACACTGAGCATTTGATAAGACTGTTGAAGGAATTGAGAACGCGTTATCCACACTTGCAGATAATCCTGGAGCCCGGCTCGGCTTTTACCTGGCAGACGGGAGTGCTGACTTCCGAAGTGGTGGATATTGTGGAAAGTCGTGGAATCAAGACAGCTATTCTGAACGTCAGTTTCACCTGCCATATGCCGGACTGTCTGGAAATGCCATATCAGCCTGCCGTGCGTGGCGCAGAGATGGGAAATGAGGGAAAATACATCTATCGTCTTGGAGGAAATTCCTGTTTGAGCGGTGACTATATGGGACTGTGGAGTTTCGATCACGAGTTGCAAATCGGAGAGCGTATCGTGTTTGAGGATATGATTCACTATACGATGGTGAAAACGAATATGTTTAACGGAATTCATCATCCCGCCATTGCCATTTGGACAAAAGAGGGGAAGGCGGAAATATACAAGCAATTTTCTTATGAAGATTATCGTGACCGAATGAGTTGATAAT
>ERZ791796.484-NODE-484-length-41663-cov-20.616828_pt1 | contig 41663 bp, 32 predicted proteins | sample MGYA00510311_ERZ791796 | MGnify/ENA primary metagenome ERZ791796 (study PRJEB30046, sample SAMN00792042) | human gut metagenome | study: EMG produced TPA metagenomics assembly of the A metagenome-wide association study of gut microbiota in type 2...
TGCTCAGGTACTTAAAAAAAATATTTTATAATAGTGTTGCGGAATTAAGGTTAAAAATTTTATTAGGAACAAATACTTTATGGCTTTAATAAAATCTGTACGCGGCTTTACTCCCGAAATCGGAGAAAACTGCTTCCTCGCAGACAACGCAACTATTATAGGAGATGTAAAAATAGGAAATGATTGCAGTATATGGTTTAGCACCGTATTGCGCGGTGACGTCAATTCTATACGTATAGGCAATGGAGTTAACATCCAGGATGGAAGTGTTTTGCATACATTATATCAAAAATCAGTTATCGAAATCGGCGACCATGTTTCCGTGGGACATAACGTAACCATACACGGAGCGACTATCAAAGATTATGCTTTAGTCGGAATGGGATCGACCATACTAGACCATGCTATAGTCGGTGAAGGAGCAATTGTAGCTGCCGGTTCTTTAGTCCTAAGTAATACAGTAATCGAACCTGGAAGTATTTGGGGTGGAGTACCTGCCAAATTTATAAAGAAGGTAGACCCGGAACAAGCCAAAGAATTAAACCAGAAGATTGCTCACAATTATCTGATGTATTCGCAATGGTATAAAGAATGATTTTTTAGTAAAATCGGAAACAAAGCTTCACTCCTTCTTACACTTAAAACATAAGAGTAAGAAGGAGTTTTTCTTGTATTACCCGTATCAATCATCATTGACTTCCAAAGTCCATATTCATCTTATTTAACCCTCTGATAATTGAAATATTACGAAAGATCCGTAGATTTGTAAAAGATTAAATCGAGGCAGTGAATCAACAAACATTCACCTATTATGAAAATAAGACTACTACTTACAATTCTCTTACCGACAGCAACAATAGCTGCCAATACCCAAATCATGGAAAGAACGTTTTTAAAGAAAGTACTTACCAAGTTAGAAAAGATTGAATCTGCGACATATTACGTCACTGACGAAAGCCGGCAACCTGATGATTCCACCACATTATTCAGTAGCAAAGAGTTTGAGCTTATCGCAATAGAATCTTGGAGCCGCCAAGTATCTTCTATTCGAAATTACGCAAACCGGAAGAAGTTAAATGATACTATTCTAAACGCAGCCAATGAAGTAATCAAACAATATCAGACAAGCGGTGCCACACCTTACTTTTTCATTGTAGATCAAGAAGGAATCAGAAGTTATAGTAAAGAGAATACCGATAAAGAAATAATCCATACAATAAAAGAACTACTATGAGCAGACTATTTACCTTCCTTTGCCTGTCTTTGTTATTCAATCTAGCACAGGCACAATTACCGACCCCCGAGTATAAAAAAGGACAAGCCATCCTGAGTGGGACAATCGCCAATTACAATCCGGACGACAATCTGATATTCAAGATCGGTGCTCCCAATATCGTAATGGGAACAGCCGAGACACTTTATCCGACTGTTGAAGCAGATGGAAGTTTCACGATTAATATTCCTCTCTACCATAGTGCTCAAGTACGGATGATAATAGGAAATGCAGATTTAGTCATTCTGTTAAGTCCCGAAAAAGAGACCAATGTAACTATCAATTTAAGCAATCTGCCAGGAAAACAATTTGTATATAGTGGTCAGTATGCTACCATTAACAATGAATGGTGTCAGCCGGAACTGATAACAAAGATACCTCCTGTTTATAGAGATGGCGACTTATTGGATTCTATTGCAGGCATCAGTGCCAACAAGTTCAAGGAACGCTGCATCAACCAATACAAACAGTACATAGCGCACAACAACACACAGTCGCAATTCAGCGAAGACACTCGTACACTAGCCAATCTTTCATGCGCATTTGATTGTCTGGAAAACCTGCAAGCTACCCACTATTGTCTGCAAACAGCTTATCAGAAGAAAGAAAACATTACGCGAGAACAAGCTTTTGCAGCTTTCCTCGATATACATTTACCTGATGATTTTCACAACTACCTGAAAGATTTTCCTGTCAATCACCCTTTGGCACTTTATTGTTATAATTACCGTAATGTAGTCACAAACTTCTTATATGATACACACTATGACCCACTCTCTATGGAAAAATATCTATTGGAAAACGCACCGCTCACAAAAGAGGAGCAGACACTCATTCATCAATATGAAGCAGCTTTTAAAGCAGGAGTAATCTTCCGGCAGCAAAACGATTTGATGACACTCATCCGCAAATATACTAAAGAGAGAGACGACTGTAACTGGAAAATATTTTCCGAAGCCAAAAAACGTCTGGGGCATATCCTGCAAGACAGCACCTGTTTGCCGGTTGACTACATACGCGCAATCTATATGCGCTCCAGCCTTTACAACCTACAACCGTTGACCTCCCGGCAGGAAATCATGGCTTCGGAAATTACAAATCCTATATTCATAGGAATCATTCAAGACATGAACCGTCAGATGCAACCCCGGAAGAAGGCAACAACAAAGAAATATACCATCTGCGAAGCGCCGCAAGTGGCAGAAGAAGAACTGCTGGATGCACTCATTGCACGTCATAAAGGCAAAGTACAGTTTATCGATTTCTGGGCTACCTGGTGTGGCGGTTGCCGGCAGATTATCAAAGAATATGAGCCGCTAAAGAAAGATATAAGTGAAGACAAAGTAGCTTTCATTTACCTCACCGGCCCCAGTTCGATAAAGAAGACATGGGAAATACTCATAGAAGATATCGCAGGCGAACATTACTGGCTGGACAAAGAGCAATGGGAATATCTTTGGACACATTTTCAAATGACAGGGTTACCGATGTATCTGCTAATAGATAAGCAAGGGAATATAGTGAAACGATTTACTCACATTACCGCCAAAGAATTAAAAGATTTACTGGAACAAGAAATCAATAAGATATAAGTCCGTACAAATACTAATAAAAGAGAATTGTTTTTCAGGGCAGGATTTCGGAATATGAAATCTCCTTTAAGAAGAGAGAAGTCCCCTTATTTTAGATTGACCCATTACAGAGAACTAAAATTAGGGGACTTTTATAATTAGAAATTAATCATGTGCATAATCTTCTCCGTAGCTCCGGCGTTGCTTGTCACATAATACCCCGCATTTGTACCGGTTTCACGCAAGAATACCTCATCAGTCCGGAAACGATCCAGCAAAGTTTTCAGTTCATCATAATCTTTGATAGAATAGGCTCCTTTTGCTTCCAGCAATTGAACAGCTTCCATAAATTTCTGGTATTTAGGTCCGAAAATCACAGGAATACCATACACGGCTGCCTCCAAAGTGTTGTGAATACCAACCCCGAAACCACCCCCGATATAAGCTATTTCTCCATAACGATAAATAGAAGAAAGCAATCCGAAACAATCAATAATGAGACAGTCAGCTTTCAATACATTCTTTTCGTCGGCACGGGTATAACGCACGTAAGGACGTTTCAGTTTGCTGATAATCTCTACCAGGTGATTTTCATCAATTACATGGGGAGCTATAATCAGCTTCATTTCCGGGTGATTGTTGAAATACTCAAGGAATAAATCTTCATCCGGTCCCCAAGAGCTTCCCGCCACAAAAGTAAAGGTATTGTCTCCTTTGAACAGTTTCACTAACGGAAGATCTTTGGCTTCCTCGCGAATCTGCAATACCCGGTCAAAACGGGTATCACCCACTACCGTCACACGGTTAATACCTATCTTTGACAAATAACGTTTGGAAGTCTCATTCTGCACAAACAGGTGGTCGAAATCCTTCAACACATTCCGATATGTCCCTCCATACCATTTAAAGAAGATCTGATCGCGGCGGAAAATAGAAGACACACTATACACCGGGATACGGCGTTTATGCAGTTCGTCCAGATAATTTTTCCAAAACTCGTACTTGATAAAGAATGCCATGCAAGGGTTTGAGATATCCAGGAACTTCTTCACATTCCGCGGTTTGTCAAACGGCAGATAGCAGACAATATCCGCTCCCCGGTAGTGCTTGCGCACTTCATAACCGGACGGAGAGAAAAAAGTAAGCAATATCTTATAATTCGGATATTTTTCCCGAATCATTTCTATCAAGGGACGTCCCTGCTCGAACTCACCAAGCGAAGCGGCATGGAACCAGATATACCGCTCCCCTTTCTCCACCTGTTGGCGTAGAAGTTCATATACCACCCAATGCCCTTTCATCATCTTCCGGGGCTTGCGGCTAAACGGAGCAGCCAAATGGACGAAAAAGTCATAAATGACTATTGCCAGGTTGTAAAGCATAGTACTATGTATGTCGATTACTTCAAAACCTCTACCGCCCGTTTCATACGAGCCACAGTCTCTTCCTTACCCAATACCCAGGAAATGTCGAACATGTGCGGGCCTTTGCCTTCGCCTACCAGAGTCAGACGGAAAGCATTCATGATATTACCTGTATGATAACCTTTTTCCGCAATCCAGTCCATTACGACCTTTTCCTGCCCTTCAATACTAAAATCTTCAATGCCGGCAATTACTTCCGCCAATTCGGTCATACACTTAGCCGAATCTTCTTTCCAACGTTTCTTTACTGTCTTTTCATCATATTCGGTAGGAGCCACAAAGAAGAAGCTGCATGTCTCCCACAGTTCCTTTACGAAACTTACGCGGTCTTTCATCATCCCGACCACAGTAACAACCTTCTCGAAAGGAGCCTCCACACCGTGTTCTTTCAATACAGGCACAAACAGTTCGGCAATCTCTTCATTCGGTTTCTGCTGGATATACTGGTGGTTGAACCAAATACCTTTCTTATAATCAAATTTAGCACCCGACTTACTGCAACGGTGCAAGTCGAATAACTTTATAAGTTCGTCCATTGACATCACTTCCTGATCGTTACCCGGATTCCAGCCAAGCAAAGCAAGGAAATTGATGACAGCTTCAGGCAAATAACCGGATTCACGATAACCGGAAGAAACCTCTCCCGATTTCGGATCATGCCATTCCAACGGGAATACGGGGAATCCCAGACGGTCACCGTCACGCTTGCTCAGTTTGCCGTTGCCTTCCGGCTTCAAGAGCAGAGGCAGATGAGCAAATTCCGGCATGGTATCTTCCCAGCCGAAAGCACGGTACAACAGTACGTGCAGCGGAGCGGAAGGTAACCATTCTTCCCCACGGATCACATGGGAAACCTCCATTAAATGATCGTCCACGATGTTAGCAAGGTGGTAGGTAGGCAGTTCATCGGCCGATTTATAAAGAACCTTATCATCCAGAATAGATGAGTTGATAATCACTTCACCACGGATCAAGTCGTTCACACGAACATCTTCGTTCGGTTCAATCTTGAAACGGACTACATATTGCTTGCCTTCCGCAATCAGTGCATCCACTTCTTCCTTCGGCATAGTCAGTGAATTACGCATCATCCCTCGGGTAGATGCGTCATATTGGAAGTTAGCAATTTCCGCACGCTTGGCGTCCAGTTCCTCCGGGGTATCAAAGGCGATGTATGCTTTTCCATTCTCCAGCAAAACCTCTACATATTTCTTATAGATTTCGCGGCGTTCCGACTGACGGTACGGGCCATGTTCCCCACCGAAGCTCACACCTTCGTCAAAGTGGATACCCAACCACTTGAAAGATTCGAGTATATACTCTTCCGCTCCCGGAACAAACCGGTGAGAGTCAGTATCTTCTATACGAAATATCAGGTCTCCGTCGTGTTGACGCGCAAATAGATAATTATACAAAGCTGTACGCACACCACCGATGTGCAGTGCTCCCGTAGGACTCGGAGCAAAACGAACTCTTACTTTTCTTTCTGCCATAATTTGGGTTAGTATAGGTAAATCGTGGCAAAATTAAACCTTTTTTTCCACACTATTGTTTTTTTTTGTACTTTTCGCAAAAATTTCAATGCGTATGGAACATTTGAAGAAGAAAAAGAGTTTCTCATGGAGAGATTTGCTATATAAATCACTGCTATTTGTGGCTACTGTGGCACTGATTGTTTATTTCTTACCGCGCGACGGGAAGTTCAACTACCAGTTTGATATAAACAAACCCTGGAAGTACGGGCAGTTGATAGCTACTTTCGATTTTCCTATCTATAAAGACGAGGCGGTGGTGAAGCGCGAACAAGACAGTCTGTTAGTTCTTTTCCAACCTTACTACGAGCTCGACAAGAAGATAGAAAAGGACGCCATCAGCAAATTGAAGGAGAACTATCATACGAACCTGAAAGGGATCCTTCCATCCATAGATTACCTGCGGTATATCGAACGCACGCTCAAAGAAATCTATCAAGCAGGGATTGTATCGACAGAAAACATACAGCAACTGCAAAAAGACAGCACTTCGTCTATCATGGTTATAGACGACAAGCTAGCCAACCCGCATCCCACCGAGGAGATTTACACGGTGAAGAAGGCTTACGAATACCTGCTTTCGGCTGACTCTACCCATTTCAACCGGGATATTCTAAGACAATGTTCGTTGAACGAATACATCACTCCCAACCTCACTTTTGACGAACAACGCACCCTGACTGCCAAAGAAGAAATGCTGAACAACTATTCCTGGGCGAACGGGCTGGTAGTCAGCGGACAAAAGATTATCGACCGAGGAGAGATCATCAGCCCGGAAACTTATAATATTCTGGAATCACTGCGGAAAGAATCCATTAAGCGGAATGAGTCAATGGGGCAAAGCCGCCTGATTCTCGGAGGGCAGATTCTGTTTGTGGGTATGCTGATGTTGTGTTTCATGCTTTATCTTGATTTATTCCGGAAAGACTATTATCAACGGAAGGGCAGTTTGTCGCTGCTGTTCACTTTGATTGTATTTTACAGTATAGTCACGGCTTTCATGGTCACACACAATATATTCAATGTGTATATCATCCCCTATGCGATGTTGCCGATCATTATTCGTGTGTTCCTCGATTCAAGGACCGCTTTCCTGACACACGTCATCACGATATTAATATGCTCCATATCCCTACGCTTCCCGCATGAATTTATCCTGACCCAGTTGGCGGCGGGACTGGTTGCGATATTCAGTTTAAGGGAATTATCCCAAAGATCCCAGCTTTTCCGGACGGCGCTATTAGTCATATTGACTTATGCCGCCATTTACTTTGCCTTCGAGTTAATGACGGAGAACGGGCTTTCCAATGACTTCTCGAAACTGAATTTGCGGATGTACACCTATTTTATAATAAATGGAGTTCTGCTATTATTCGCTTATCCGCTGTTGTTCCTGTTGGAAAAAACATTCGGATTTACCTCCAATGTCACTTTGGTGGAACTATCGAATATCAATAATGACTTACTGCGCCAGATGTCCGAGACGGTACCAGGAACTTTCCAGCACTCCATGCAGGTAGCCAATCTTGCGGCAGAAGCAGCTATCCGCGTCGGTGCGAAAAGCCAGCTCGTACGTACGGGAGCTTTGTACCACGATATCGGAAAAATGGAGAATCCGGCTTTCTTCACCGAGAACCAGTCGGGAGGGGTCAATCCGCACAAGAACCTGAGCTACGAACAGAGTGCACAGGTCGTGATCAGTCATGTCACGGACGGATTAAAACTAGCCGACAAACACAATCTGCCTAAAGCCGTCAAAGACTTTATCAGTACGCATCATGGACGGGGGAAAACAAAATATTTCTATATCTCGTGGAAAAACGAACATCCGGACGAGGAGCCGAACGAAGAATTATTCACTTATCCCGGTCCGAACCCGTTTACTAAAGAACAGGCCATCCTGATGATGGCGGATGCCGTAGAAGCAGCTTCACGCAGTCTGCCGGAATATACGGAAGAAAGTATAAGTAACCTGGTCGACAAGATTATTGACTCCCAGGTTACAGAGGGCTACTTCAAGGAATGCCCTATTACTTTCAAAGATATTGCCACAATAAAAACTGTATTCAAAGAAAAACTAAAGATTGCTTATCATACCCGGATCAGTTATCCTGAGTTAAAGAAATAAGCAGGCCGGAACAGGCATCTTCCAAAATATCCAGCACATACTCGAAACCTTCGGCCCCACCATAGTAGGGGTCGGGGACATGATCTGCGGGGATACGGTTGCAATATTCCGTCATGCGGTGAATCTTCTTCCATTCTTCGGGAGAGGGAGCTTTATCTTTCAGGTCCTCAATATTACGGTCATCCATACCGATAATCAGATCAAAATTATAAAAGTCCTCTGTCCGTACCGGGCGTGAACGATGCACCAGTTGATACCCCCGACGGGCAGCGTGGGCACGCATCCGGCTGTCCGGCAACTCTCCCTGATGGTAAGACAGGATTCCGGCGGAGTCTATCACAAACTCTTTCTCCAGTCCCGCCTCCTCTATTAAATGAAGCATTACACCCTCTGCCGTAGAACTACGGCAGATATTTCCCAAGCAAACAAATAATATTTTCTTCATAATAAACTTTTAATACTTGACAATATGCCACAAGGAAACCTTGCTCCGGTGTTACGCCGGTTAGAATGAGTTCAAAATCTGATTCGCCCGGTTCACGGTGACAGCTGCCGGGATCTCCGGCATATCCCCCAAGTTGAACGGAGCCAGCATTTTCTCAATCTTCTTCAGTCCGGCTTTATTTCCGTTCTTCTCAAATTCCTGACGAAGAATATTTATTTTCTCATGTGCCTGTACTCCTTCGATCAAACGTTCGAAACGGATACAGCTACGTGCTCCGGGGTATACCAGATAAGTATCTCCGGCTGCCCAGGTACGGAAACGGGAATCGAGCAACGGCTCCAACGGCCAACTGTTGTACGCCCAACGCAGATAACCGTCCAGATGCTTCTTTGAAGAATAGAAACTCATCCAGGCAGCTTCGGCCGGGTCGGAGAAAGTAAACGTATTGGGGTGTGCTTCCGTGCAGCAAGTATAATAGGTAGTGCGCTTATTCTCGGCTTTACGGCGGAGACGTACATCTTCGGGATAGTTCTGACCGATCACAATGCAATAATCATACAAATCCGGCTCAATTTCCGCATGATAATTTCCTGCCAGTGAAACTTTAAAATCCGGATCAGCCTTACGAATCACTTTCAGAGTCTTCTGCATTACGTCCATTGGGCGCTCATCCATAGCAATCGTACAAATATCAAACCAGCCTTTTTCTTTGAGATGTTTTGCAAAAGAAGCAAGCATTGCCACCCACATTTCTTCATAAGCCTGTTCGCCCGGTGCGGTCTTCACAAATTTCAACGAGTTCGTAGCCTGGTCGTAATACTGGAAAGACAGTTTCCAGGGAACCATTGAATAACAGTTTATCTGCTTGTCAATGCCGACACTCATCATAAATTCCACCCAACGGTCAAAAATGGTATAGTCAAACGTCCACGTACCGTCTGCACGTTTTATCCAAGTCACCATTGTGTCGAAATAATCTTCCGTCTGCCCATTCCAGGGTTTATGAGTCAAAGTAGCCGTAATAATCTTCTGCCCGGCATTTGCCAGCATTTTCATCAGAGGGCGCATAGCGTCCAGATGCTCCTGGCTCCATAAAGGCACCTGATAATAACGGGCTACGGCATACGGGCTTTGCCACAAATCCAGATGAAAAGCCCATTCCGAGGGTTGGGGAAGTACGCGGGAAGAAACCGTAATCTCAAGATTGAGGCGCTGTAACAGATTCGAGCCATCGTTAACCAATAACTGTCCTTTATAAGTTCCGGGAACCGCAGACTGGGGAATCCAGCATTGTACCCAGATAGGCTGAACAGTACGAGCAGGCAAAGCCATCGTTTTCAGTTCCGAGTCAATCGGATCGGCTACCAATAGAGAGTCAAAGTCCACCGACTTCCGATAGCCGCACGCACCTCTTCCGTCTTTGTTCAGTTCGTCCGTCATGACGTAGCGGACAAAGCCGGCTGTCAACGCATCTCCCGAAAGAGAGTTCCCCTTCTTATCCTTAAAATCGGTAAAGCTGAAATTCAAGTCCTTCAGCTCCGTGCCTGTCCACACGACCGCTTGGGCATTCACACGTTCGCCGCGCCAGCCTTTCAGAGAGGTGTTCGTGGTTTTCTTCAAAGCCGGAAGCTGATGTTTCGCGTAGCGGACATCAATTGTTCCCCACGACACTTGCGGTGCCGTGACTGCCGCCCATTCTTTTTCGGAAGGTGCCGCAGGGTCGGGCAATTCCTGATAAGCCTGTAAAGGGAACTTCGGTTGTCCTGTCGGAACGCCGCACTGGGTTACTCCTTGCTGGGCAAACACAGAACCCATGCTAAGGAAACAAGTCAGAGAAAAAATTGTAAATCGTTTCATGGTTAGTTAATTAAATTAATACAAGGTTTATTAATAAGGGGGAATAATTTCTTTTATCACATAGGATCTACATCATAGTAGACTATCAGGGACTTATAACGCTCATCCTCTATCATCTCCCGTTGAATGCGCAAAAGCAGTTCCCGGGCACGCCCCATTGGGGCATTCTGTTCTATCTTCACAACGATCTTTTTGATGAACAGTGTCTGGATACGGGCAACAGGAGGTTTATCCGGTCCCAGCACCCGGTTGCCGAATACTGCCCTCAACTTGCCGGCCATTACCGCTGCCATTTGATCCAGCAACGACTCATTATGATTTTTCAGATAAACATATACCAGGCGATAATAAGGAGGATAGTGGAACATCTGACGTTCCGCCAGTTGCCCGCCTACCATATCTTCATAGTCATTGGCAATCACCTGATGAATAATAGGGTGGTCGATACTCTTGGTCTGGAGTATCACACGTCCGCGTTTATTCTTACGCCCGGCGCGTCCCGCTACTTGTGCCATTAGCTGGAAGGCACGTTCGTAAGAACGGAAATCGGGATAATTCAACATCGTATCGGCATTCAGTATTCCGACGATACTTACATGGTCGAAGTCCAAACCCTTCGACACCATTTGCGTACCGATCAGAATATCGGTCTTTCCCTGTTCAAAGTCTGCAATAATCTTTTCGTAAGCAGAGCGGGTGCGGGTGGTATCCAAATCCATACGCGCCACGGCTGCTTCGGGGAAAAGGATTTTGATGTCGTCCTCAATCTTTTCCGTACCAAAGCCGCGGTTCACCAGTTCCGTACCTTCGCAAGCGGGACAGGCCTTCGGAAGTTGATAGGTATAGCCGCAATAGTGGCAGGTCAGTTGATTGATTCCTTTGTGGTAAGTCAGGCTCACATCACAGTTTTTGCACTTCGGCACCCAGCCGCAAGTACGGCATTCTATCATGGGAGCGAAGCCGCGACGGTTCTGGAAAAGAATCACCTGTTCCTTCTGTTCCAGGGCTTCTTTCATATATTGTACCAGCAAAGGCGAGAACTGTCCGACCATTCGTTTCTTACGGTGCAGTTCCTTGATATCTACCGGGATAATCTCCGGCAACTGAATCTCTTTATAGCGTTCTTTCAGTTGGACAAAGCCGTATTTTCCGTCCGTCGCGTTCTGCCATGTCTCGATAGAAGGAGTAGCCGTTCCCAACAGTGTTTTAGCTCCATACATGGCAGCCAGTACAATAGCTGCGCTACGTGCATGATAACGGGGAGCAGGGTCTTGCTGCTTATAAGTATTCTCGTGTTCCTCGTCCACAATCACCAGTCCCAGGTTCCGGAAAGGGAGGAAAACGGAAGAACGGACTCCCAAAATAATATCATAGCCATTTTCTCCCAACTGTTTCCGCCATATCTCCACCCGTTCGGCGTCGGGAAACTTAGAGTGATAAATGCCCAGCCGAGAGCCGAAAACCCGTTGCAGACGTTCTGTAATCTGGGTAGTCAGGGCAATCTCAGGCAACAAATACAATACTTGCTTTCCCTGACGAATAGTTTCTTCTATCAGATGAATATATACTTCCGTCTTACCACTGGACGTCACCCCATGAAGCAGGCAGACATTCTTTTCCCGGAAGGACTGTACGATTTCATCGTGTGCCCGTTGCTGAAACTCATTCAACGTATTCAGTTCGACGACCTCCTTCACCTGCTGGTTCAACCGGCCGATCTCATGATGATAAATCTCAAATATCTTTTTCTCTACCAGACCGTTCAGAATGGAAGGCGACACATTGGCGCGTTGCAACAGTTCTTTCTTGGAGACTTCTTTCGGGACTTCATTTCCCAGAATCCCCGAACATTCCACATATTTCATCAACAATGCCAACTGCTTCGGGGCACGCGACAGGATATCAAACAGTATATGCAGCCGTTTTTCATCCGCCGAACCCGCAAGCCGCACCCGCGCCTCCGTCTTGGGTTTATAAGTACGCCTCAACTCCTCCTTTACAAAAATCGCTTCTTTATCGAGCAGCGACTTGATGACAGTCAGAATATTTTTTATCCCGCTCTCCTTCTCCAGCTTAGTGACACACTGCTGTGCATCCACGGCAAGCAAATCCAGAATGCGCTGTTCACGTTCCGGCAATGGTGCATCCGCTTCAAAATCGGGATTATACTCTACAATCGTTTCGCTTTCGAGTTTCAATCCCGAAGGCAGCGCCGCCTTATAAACATCCCCTTGCGTACAGAGATAATAATCGGCTATCCACTCCCAAAATTTGAATTGAACAGGCAATAATATAGGAGAAGCATCCAGCAATGCAGATATGTCCTTCACCTCATACTCCGTCGGAGCACAATAATGAACATTAAGAACGATAGCCGTATAGAACTTCTTCCGTCCGAAAGGAACTACCACGCGGCAACCGATCTTCACTTCTTCCGCACACTCGTCCGGCAAAGAGTAAGTAAAGCTCTTTGGAAGCGGAAGCGGTAATATGACATCTACATACTTTTTCATTGCAGGCACAAAGATATAAAAAAAGAGGCTTCCGACAGTCGAAAGCCTCTTGTTCTACTATGTTAAAGTAAATTATCCGCTAAAAAATATAAGCAACAGATACCTGCCAAGTCTTGGTTTTATAGGAACCGCCGCCGTCAATATCAGCAGTGTCGCCCAATGGGATATTATAATTAGCTCCCACCTGCAAATGGTTCAGCAACTTCAGGCCGGCACCTACATTGATACCTACTTCCGCCTTCTTCTTGTCGATTCCGGTTTTCTTTTCAAAGTCGAAATAAAAATCAGGACCGGCAGCCAGATAAATACCGGCCAGGCTACCCAAGCCGATGTTATACTTCAAGTTAACCGGGATGTCAATACCGTTCTGCTTCACAGTAACATCCGCGTCGGCATCAGAAACCTTGATACCTCTTTGGGCAAAAAGCAACGCAGCATCTACCCCCAACCCTACGATTGGAATATTAAACTCAGCCATTGGGCCAATAAAGAAGCCGGTAAAATTATCCTTCTTAAAGTTTTCTTTCACATTAGAGAAGCTCGCTTTTGACAAGTTCAAACCTCCCTTTACACCAAAATGTATTTGAGCCTGAGCAGGCATTGCCATACCAATACATACAGCAATCAATAAAGCACCAAAAATCTTTTTCATAAATTTACGTGTTTATAATTCGGGACAAAGATATATAATTAGAATAAATAAACACAATTTATCGGTTTTTTGTTCGCTCAAAGTCGCTATTGTTCATCCACTCCTATTCCCGCGCCTTCTCTGATAGTTTAATTTCATTTCCGAATTCTCATACAGAATCTTTTGAACCAACAGGCACGACAGGCGGTTTGCGCCAATTTAGGAAGATAATGATAACAACAGACATCCACGCCATGCATTTATATATAACACATCTCTAACTGATATGTTGATATACAGCCATTCACGTGGAGTATCTGTTGTATCATCTCTCTCCTAAATAGAAACTGCTAGATTTCAGAAGTGAGAGATAATACACTTTTACTCCATTAGGAAATAAAAACGCCTTCTGCCAATTTCATCACGCTGATGAGCAGAAAGCGTATGACAAAGATATATCTTTTTTTGAAATGCAGCAGAAATACAGGAATAAATACAGGAAGTTCTGTATTATCCGACTACTCTCTTCCATATAAAAAAACGAAAATCCTCTTTCAACCTATCACCTACTTTGCCAATCCCTTTATTCATCATGCTTTCAGAACGGTGATAGGTTGTTTGCAACCTATCACCTCATCTATCACCTATCACCTGCTAATTTGGATAAAATCTACTGTAAACGAAAGCGGTAACTAGGGGCAATTTCTGTTTCCCGGTGAGAAACAAAGTGCTTCAAGGCATGAAACGATTGGTTTCAAGGCTCTGAAACTTTAGTTTCAAGCGTTAGAAACTAAAGTTTCTCACCTTTGAAACTAAGGTTTCCTGCCTTTGGAACTAGAGTTTCCAGCCTTTGAAACTAGAGTTGCGCCGCAGGAAACAAGTGGTTAGATTATATATTGGCTAATAAGGAAGGAGAGGCGTACTTCTGCAAATTTGGTGGTAATTTAGCAAGTCGGTAGTATCTCCATTCCCTTCCTTCGGGAAGGAGGGGTGGCTGAAAGCCGGGGTGGTAGGTGGATACACAATGTTGATAATAACCGACTTACGCATTCACCTACCACCTCCCCCTACGGGGACTCCTCCTTCCCGAAGGAGGAGAATGGAGTTACTACCGATTTTTAGATAGCCTTTTGCTATTATGAGAACAAATCATTTAATGCTTCACTCATACTGGGGTGAGTAAAGATGAAATCACGCAGAAAAGTATAATCCTGCCCTGTCTTCATGGCGACAGCAACCGTGTTGATTACCTCGCCGGAATCGGGGGCAAACAATACACAGCCTAATATTTTTCCCGTATTCTTATCAATGATAGCTTTCAACAGGCCGTCCGTTTCTCCCAATGTCTTGGCTCTCGGTATTGCCATAACGGGTAACTTCTTCACAATAATATCCCGATTCTGCCGGCGGGCTTCCTCTTCATTCAGACCGATACGGGACAATGGCGGGTCGATAAAGACAGAGTAACTGACCGGATTACGGTCGCCCGTCCTCCGTTCTTTATCGCCGAATAAGTCTTCACGGACAATCCGGTAATCATCCAATGAGATATAAGTAAATTGCAATCCGCCTTTCACATCGCCTACGGCGCGTATATTCGGATTAGTCGTTTTCAGGTATTCATCGACAATGATAGCTCCACGCACATCCACCTCCACTCCGGCCACTTCCAGATTCAAGTCTTTCGTGTTAGGCCGCCGTCCGGTGGCCAGCAACACCGCGTCGGCTTCAAGCACAAACACCTCGTTAGTCTGCGAATCGGCGAAAGTGACGATTGCTTTATCTTCAACACGATTCACCGACTGCACCTTGGCGTTCATCCGGAAAACAATACCTTTCTTCTCCAATGTCTCTTTTACGCTTGCAGCAATATCGCGGTCCTCACGGGCTATCAGTTCCGGATAACTTTCGAGCACCGTCACCTGCGAACCGAACGAAGCATACATAGACGCAAACTCCAAACCGATATAACCGCCGCCGATAATGACCAGACGACGGGGAAGGTCGGCCAGTTCCATAATCGAGGTGCTGGTATAGACAAACGGATTACCCGCAATTCCCTCAATAGGAGGAATCACCGTTTCCGCTCCCGTATTGATAATGATCTGCTTTGATGTCAACCGTATTTCTTCCGTAGCCGTGCGGACAGCAACCACATCGGCGGAAACAAAAGAACCTATGCCCGTATAGACGGTCACATTGGGGTTATCCGCCAGATTATGGTAATTCTTGTTTCGCAATGCACTTGTCACGGACTCCTTCACAGAGACAGCATTCCGGTAGAACTCACTTCTTTCTTCAAATGTGGCGTCCTTCAGAGCCGAAGCCATTTTTGCCTGATGCACCAATGTCTTTGTGGGAATACACCCTATATTAATACACGTTCCCCCGTACATCTTGTCCGAACGTTCAATAATGGCAACCTTCTGCCCACGCTTTGCAAACTCTGCCGCAAGGGTCTTTCCGCCCTTACCGAAACCGATAATAATAACATCAAATGCATTCATATCTATATACTTTTAATTGGTTCTGATTAGACCTTGCCAGGTTCATCTTTAAATGATAATGCAAAGGTCGTTACTTCCGGAGGGATAAGCAATAACCATTTTGCCGGATAAGTTAGCAATTATTCCCGAGAGGGGAAAAAGTAAGAAATAATGAAAGTCGCCGGCACAGATATGACATCTGCCCGGCGACTTACCTATTGAATCAAATTCCACTTACTATCACATCAATCAATGGTTCGGATGAATATCCAGTTTCACCGGTTTTATCATATTTTCCGGTTCGAGGATAGTGTCCAGGTCTTCTTTGGAAAGGATGTCATGTTCAAGGACAAGTTCATAAACTCCCTTTCCTGTTTCCAACGCTTCTTTGGCTATTTTTGTAGAATGCTTGTAGCCGATTACCGGATTCAGTGCGGTCACTACTCCGATACTGTTGTGCACATCTCTGCGGCATTTATCCTCATTCGCCGTGATACCGTCGATACATAAAGTACGCAAAGTATCGAACCCGTTCATCAATAAATCGGCAGACTCGAAACAGCACTGCGCCATTACGGGCTCCATTGCGTTCAGTTCCATTTGGGCGGCTTCACCGCTCATTGCCACACAAAGGTCGTTTCCTATCACTTTGTAGGCTACCTGATTCATCACTTCGGGAATGACAGGATTCACCTTTCCCGGCATAATGGAAGAGCCGGGCTGCATGGCGGGCAGATTGATTTCTCCCAATCCGCAACGCGGGCCGGAAGCCAGCAAACGCAAGTCATTACATATCTTATTCATCTTGACTGCCACACGCCTCATCGCAGCCGAATAGCCTACCATGCAGGAAGTATCCGAGGTGGCCCCCACCAGATCATCCGCCAGTTTTATATCCAGTCCCGTTATCTTACGCAAAGCGGCGATACACTTTTCGGCATATTCCGGTTCGGCGGTGATTCCGGTTCCAATAGCCGTAGCACCCATATTGACTGTCAGAAAATCCTGTGCGGCAAAATCGAGGTTCTTCACTTCATGCCGGAGAATGCTTGCAAAGCCGTTGAAAGTCTGTCCGAGTGTCATCGGTACGGCGTCTTCCAGTTGGGTACGCCCCATTTTGATGACATGGGCAAATTCTGTTGCTTTCTTGCGGAAAGATTCAATCAGTACCTCAAAATGTTTTACCAGTTTGAGGTGGGTGTAGTACAGTCCGATGTGAATGGCGGTAGGATAAGCGTCATTGGTAGACTGCGAACGGTTCACATGATCGTTGGGCGAACAGTATTGATACTCCCCTCGCTGATGTCCCATTAATTCCAACGCACGGTTGGCAATCACTTCGTTGGCGTTCATATTCGTAGTAGTACCCGCGCCTCCCTGAATCATGTCTACCGGGAACTGGTCGTGATGTTTCCCTTCCAGTATTTCTTTACAGGCCTTCAAGATAGCGTCCGCCTGTTCTTCCGTCAACAAGTCCAGTTCGCGATTGGCAACGGCAGCTCCCATTTTTGTAATAGCCAATGCCTGAATAAACAGAGGATATTCATTCAAGTGAAACTTACTGATGCGAAAGTTTTCAATACCACGGAGTGTCTGCACTCCGTACAGTGCACTTTCCGGCACTTCACGACTACCTATCAAGTCGCTTTCTGTACGAGTTTTTTTTGATAAATTCTGTTCCATATCGGTTGTTTTATAACAATAACATTTTGGTTAGTACTTATATAACCAACGAGAAAGGTTATTGTTTTAATAAATATGCAAAAACTATTCAATAACTTTTTTGTTGTTAATACAAGAAAAAGAAAATACAAAGAGAGAAATCACTTATCTTTGTTTCGAACTTAAAACAACAACCTATGATATTACAATTAGCATTTGTTCTGACAGCCATTATTATTGGCGCACGCCTGGGAGGTATCGGGCTCGGTGTTATGGGAGGCGTCGGATTGGCGATACTCACGTTCGTTTTTGGTTTACAGCCTACCGCCCCTCCTATCGACGTCATGTTGATGATTGCCGCCGTTATCTCGGCAGCTTCCTGTATGCAAGCCGCCGGAGGACTGGATTATATGGTGAAACTGGCAGAACATTTGCTCCGTAAAAACCCGTCACACGTCACACTGTTGAGCCCGTTGGTGACTTACCTTTTCACGTTCGTTGCAGGAACGGGGCACGTGGCCTATTCCGTACTGCCGGTCATTGCAGAAGTCGCCACCGAAACCAAGATTCGTCCGGAACGTCCGCTCGGCATTGCGGTGATCGCTTCCCAGCAGGCTATTACGGCAAGTCCTATTTCCGCCGCTACCGTTGCGTTACTCGGACTATTGGCCGGTTTTGACATCACTCTGTTCGACATCCTTAAAATCACAATTCCCGCTACAATAGTGGGAGTATTGGTAGGCGCATTATTCTCCATGAAAGTCGGCAAAGAACTGGTGGAAGACCCCGAATATCAGAAACGCCTGAAAGAAGGTCTCTTCAATAGCAAGAAGGTGGAGATTCAAGACGTAAAGAACAAACGTTCCGCCATGCTTTCCGTTATCATTTTGGTAACTATATACAATCTTACAGCTTAACTCTTGTTAAAATATAAAATATTTTTATTGTAGAATAAGTTTTTATATAGATATATAATTAAAAAAGAAGTTAGGGGATTTTGAGGGCAAAAACAAATTAATCAATGTACTCTATTCTGTAGAGTACTATCCACGCTAAACCTTTGTCAGTCATTTGTGGATATTCAGCTATTTTGTACTCAATATATTTTCTTTTCATAAAAATGCACATTTATTAATTGATGTGGTGTAATGTGATTTTTGGAAAGTGAAAATCCTCCTAACTTCTTATTTTGCAAACATACGAAATTTATAAAAATAATCAATCATTTTAGTAAAGATAAGTAACCTCCATTAACTCCCCTTTGACAACTTTGACAATTAATCACATTCCCCTTACATACCTTTGTATTATTAAGATTTAAATATCTAATAATCAATTAATTATAATATTTAAATCTATTGATTTATAAATAAAATATTAATAATAAAAATGCAAAGGAGGAAACATGATTGATGTATCTAAATTTAACTCTCTAATTGAATTACTTGAAGCTTTTCCAGATGAAGAATCTTGTATCGTTTACTTAGAAAAATTACGTTGGAGAAATGGTAAAGTCAAATCTCCATTTGATAAAAAATCGAAAGTTTATTATTTACCTAATCATAGGTATATGTGCAAGAATACTCAGAAAATATTCAATGTTAAAGTAGGAACAATATTTCATGGTACTAAATTACCACTAAGAAAATGGTTCATGGCAATATGGTTAGTATTAGCTCATAAAAAAGGTATATCTTCATTACAGTTGTCAAGAGATTTGAAGATAACTCAGAAAACAGCTTGGTATATATTACAAAAGATAAGAACTTATTTTATTTGTAGAAATAGAGGTAGGCTTAGTGGTGAAGTTGAATGCGATGAAACTTTTGTCGGTGGCAAAAACAAAAATAGGCATTGGGATAAAAAGGTAAAAAACGCTCAAGGTAGAAGCTTTAAAGATAAAACTCCTGTTTTTGGAATGTTGCAAAGAAAAGGAGATGCTATCACCCGAGTTGTAGAAAATACATCTCAAAAAGAATTGACTCCCAAAATATTAGAATTTGTAAAAAGAGACTATACTGTATTATATACAGATGAATGGTTAGGATATAATGCAGTAGATAAGATGTTTTATCATTATAGTGTAGACCATGGTAAAGGTAAATATGTTGACGGAAGAATTTATACCAATACAATTGAAGGATTTTGGTCTATATTCAAAAGAGGTATTATAGGTATTTATCACCATATAAGCAAAAAGCATCTACAATTATATGCTAATGAATTTACCTTTAGATACAATACAAGAAAAATAAGGGATTCGAGTAAATTCAAATTACTATTGCGTAACTCCTATTTTAAAATAACTTATCTCGATATTATAGCTGCATAAATTTTATGCAAATCGTTTTTTGTAAATTTAACATCTTTGTATTACTTATAATTATTATATTTAAACCCTATTATGTATAATTTAAATTTTATGTATGTTATGAAGAAACTATTATTGACACTATTCACTATTTTATTATGCTTTAATGCATTTAGTCAAAATTCAACTTATACTTATGAAAAATATGGTGTTATTAATCAATATACCAATAATATGGTATTAGAAGTTAATGATATTTTAAGATTTTCCAAACATAAATTGAAAAATGAAAATTGTTTTATTATTAATATCAATGATTTATCTTCTTCTAGTAAAAAATCTACTGGATTTATTTTAACTATAGCTTTAAAAGGTTATGATGAATTGAATGAACAGTATGTTTATATTGGTGATGCTATTGAAGCTATAAATGAGTTAGTTTATATAGGGAAATGCTTAGTTAAATCTAAGAATAAATTGGATATATATCTTAATAATCAAGGTTATAATTATGAAGAAATTTATTATAACAATGACTTATCCTTTAGTGTGAATTTTTATAATATGAGAACAGACGAAAAAGGATATATACCACAAATACCAAATAAATTTATAAGAATATATCCAATAAGAAATAAAACCGAGCAAGAAAAAAGGGAAAAGGCTTTAAAAGAAAAGCAAAAACAGGAATATGAAAAAAGAGAAATTGAAGAAATTAAATTAATCTTAGATGAAGTAAATATTGAGAAAAAAATTTCAAATATAAAAAATGATATGATAAAATCTTATCTACAAAAAACAAAGGATATAATATTAAACACTCCAATAGAACAATTAATTGAAGAGAATAAAGTGAAGAAGAAAAATGCTTTTTTAAATTATAATTTTGAATTACGCATAGATAGCAATAAAAATGTAAATATCTTTAAAGATAAATGTAGTTATGAATTTCCCTATTATAATTATAATAGAAATAAACCATTCGGTGATTATAAAGAGAAAAAGTTAAGTACTTTTGAACTTTCACTTAAAGATAAATGTAGGAATAAGTATTATCTAAATAATTTTAATTGTTGCAAGATTGGCAATGATATATTTATAGAAGATTGTGGGTTTTCCTATAAATTCATATTTGAAACAGATATAATTGGAGTTAAGGTAAAAGGAGATAATCTTAAATATTATTCAAATGAAAACAGAATATCCCAATTTGAAGAAGTACATGATTGGTGTTCTAAAAATATTACAAAAAATGGATTTTATTTTATTCATTATATTCTTATAGATGGAGAATTGGTTTGTAGAACTTTAGATTTAAATAAAACCCAAAAGAAAAATTTAAAGCAATATTTGAAAATAGGTCTATTATATAAATTGAACAATTATATAAACAATTAACACCCCTTCACACCTCTTTATTAGACTTTGCATAAAGGATTTTTACCTTTGTAGAAAAGAAAAAAAATGTAACGTCTAATAAAGAGATTATTATGAAAAAGGAAAAAAGAAAATTGTTTAGGATTCAAGAAATACTTCGTTTATCAGAAATAACAAAAATAAATGGAGAAGTAATAACTCCATTTTATAAAGTACGTGAGAATATAAATAAATTTCAAGTTTCAGAAGATGAAATGAGGGAATATTTGCATCTTTATCCTAAAGAATATCATAAATACATTGAACAGATAATACAAAAGATATATTATCCAACAGAAAATGATCAAAAAAAAGATGATATTCTTAAATTAGCAGAATTAAATTAGTCCTCATCTTTAATTTCAGGAGATTTATCAATTTCTTCTTCATTATCATCATCTTCTTCAGGAATATCTATTTGTATATTTGTAAGTATTTTAGGAAGTACTCCATTCTCTAAATCTTGCTCAATATCTTTTCTAAATTTCATATCTTTAAATCTTTGGAAGCAAAGATATGGAATATGTTCTGGTAATCAAAAGAATTTGTTGTTTTTAACTAATTTATCTCATGCTTTTTTATAAAATAATAATTACATAAATAAATATATTTATTTTGCAAATTTATAACTTTTAAGAGGTTTTAAGCTGTAAGATTGTATATAATTACCATCATTTTTATATTGGCGACTGCCTTCATCGTCCTTTTCGGTTCTTTCGAAGGGATGCGTCCCAGCTTCCTTATCGATGGAGAGATAATTACATTGGGAATGTCCTCTATCATCGAAATTGTCATGTTATCGGCTGCCGCCATTATCCTGATAGTGACCCGGACGGACGGTATCAAGGCAACGCAGGGTTCTGTATTCCCGGCCGGGATGCAAGCTGTCATCGCCATCTTCGGTATCGCCTGGATGGGAGATACTTTTCTTCAGGGGAATATGGCACAGCTTACTTTCTCTATTGAGGGAATTGTCCGTCAGATGCCGTGGTTGTTCGGTATCGCCCTGTTCGTGATGTCCATCCTGCTATATAGCCAGGCAGCCACCGTGCGGGCATTGGTGCCGCTTGGGATTGCGTTGGGCATTTCGCCTTATATGCTGATTGCCCTGTTCCCGGCAGTAAACGGATATTTCTTTATTCCGAACTACCCTACCGTAGTGGCCGCCATAAATTTCGACCGGACGGGGACAACAAAAATCGGTAAATATGTGTTGAATCATTCATTCATGATGCCCGGACTGGTGTCTACGGTCGTGGCGATTGCTTTGGGATTGCTCTTTATACAAATATTCTAACTATATATTATTAACCTAAACATCATTCAGTTATGAAACAATTCAAGAGATTTGGTCTGGTAGTAGTCGCACTACTATGTACCGTTGCAATGGCTTTTGCCGCAAAACCGAATATTCATATCCTTGCCACCGGAGGAACTATTGCGGGTACAGGAAGCTCCGCCACCGGAACCAGCTACACAGCAGGACAGGTTGCTATCGGCGCATTGCTTGATGCAGTGCCCGAAATAAAGGATATCGCCAACGTGACAGGCGAGCAGATTGTGAGAATCGGTTCGCAGGACATGAACGACGAAGTCTGGCTGACACTTGCCAAGAAAATCAACGAGCTGCTGAAACGTCCGGATATCGACGGAATCGTTATCACTCACGGAACGGACACCATGGAAGAAACTGCTTACTTCCTGAACCTGACTGTCAAGAGTGACAAACCTGTCGTGCTGGTAGGTGCCATGCGTCCGTCTACCGCGCTAAGTGCCGACGGCCCGTTGAATCTTTACAATGCCGTAGTCACTGCCGCCGCCAAGGAATCTAAAGATAAAGGTGTACTGGTTGCCATGAACGGCCTGATCCTCGGAGCGGAAAGTACCGTGAAAATGAATACCGTCGACGTACAGACTTTCCAGGCCCCCAACTCCGGCGCACTGGGTTATGTGCTGAACGGGCAGGTTTTCTATAACCAGGTGACACTGAAGAAACATACCACTCAATCCGTATTTGATGTGACTCACCTCACTTCATTGCCTAAAGTCGGTATCGTATACAGCTACTCCAACATCGAGGCAGATATGGTGACTCCGCTACTGACACACGGATACAAAGGAATCATCCATGCCGGAGTAGGAAACGGAAATATCCACAAGAATATCTTCCCGGTACTGACCGACGCACGTAGAAAAGGTATCCTGGTGGTTCGTTCTTCACGTGTCCCGACAGGTCCTACCACGCTTGACGCGGAAGTGGATGATGCCAAGTATCAGTTTGTCGCTTCACAGGAATTGAATCCGCAAAAGTCGCGCGTATTGTTGATGCTCGCTCTTACCAAGACCACGGACTGGAAGCTAATTCAACAGTACTTTAACGAATACTAAAAACCGGACTGACTTATGAAAAATTTGATTTTTATGTTGCTCCTTGCGGGCAGCATAGGAGGAGTGTATGCGCAAAATGCGGAAAAGAAGGACAAGTTCTCCCCCGATACTCCCCTGTTCGAAGAACTGACGAACGTAAAGAAAAAGACGGATAAGTTCAATTTATACCTGAATATGCAAGGTAGTTTTGACGCCCACTTCCGGGATGGATTTCAGGAAGGTGATTTTAATATGCACCAGCTCCGCATCGAAGCGAAAGGGAATATCAACAACTGGCTGTCATACCGTTACCGCCAGCGCCTCAACCGCTCGAATGATGCCAACAGCATGATTGACAACCTGCCGACTTCTATCGACTACGCCGGTATCGGAATTCAGTTAAACGACCAATTCAGTCTTTTTGCCGGAAAACAATGTGCCGCATACGGTGGTTTCGAGTTCGACCTGAACCCGATTGATGTCTACCAATACTGCGACATGATTGATTATATGAGCAATTTTATGACGGGATTGAATGTCGGTTATAATATCACGCCCGATCAGCAGCTGAACTTACAGATATTGAACAGCCGCAACAGTTCTTTCGACAGTACGTACGGAATCACGGAAGACGCCGAAGGGAATATCCCCGATTTGAAGTCGGGCAAAATGCCGCTGGTTTACACGCTGAACTGGAACGGTAATTTCAATAATGTATTCAAAACCCGTTGGTCGGCTTCCGTCATGAACGAAGCCAAAAGTCATAATATGTACTATTATGCAGTGGGAAACGAGCTGAATCTCGGCAAATGGAACGCGTTCGTCGACTTCATGTATTCAAAGGAAGATATTGACCGGAAAGGCATTATCACGAACATTGTCGGCCGTCCGGGCGGACATAATGCATTCGATGCGGGTTATCTGTCCGTAGTTGCCAAATGTAATTACCGATTCCTGCCGAAATGGAACGCTTTCGTGAAAGGTATGTATGAAACGGCTTCGGTTACGAAGGCGTCCGAAGGAATAGAGAAGGGGAATTACAGCACTTCATGGGGATACCTTGCCGGTATCGAGTTTTATCCAATGGAAACCAACCTGCATTTCTTCGTCACGTATGTAGGACGGTCCTACGATTTCACTTCCCGTGCCAAGGTGCTGGGACAGGAGAATTACAGTACCAACCGGGTTTCAGTAGGGTTCATCTGGCAAATGCCTGTATTCTAAAAATAGAGCTCTGTTTTAATATTCAAGTAAGAATGCTTTTCCGCATCTCTACTTGAATATTAAAACAGTAGCTCATATGATTAGTGTATGTGTTAAGTTATTATCCTGATTGATCGAAGGCTTTTCTCTTTTTTATCTACTGCCGGTCACCAAAGTCCGACTTCCATCCCAACCTACCGCCTCAATCCGAGTCGCTCCGGTAGGATAATCCACACGAGTTGTCTTATTAGTCACGTCACCAGTACCGACTACACAAATATCAGTCAGTTCTTTGCCTTTATATGTTTCAAAAGCAACTACATTCTTCCATATAGCATGGTCTACCGTGACATAATCAGTTCCTTTGGTAATCCCGGAATTAAATGTTCCTTCTACGTTACTTTTGCTCTTGAATGCTTCCACGCTGTTGGCCGAGATGTATTGCATACCGCCTGAAGGCAATGGTTTTCCTTCTCCGTAAGCTTTCACTTCATCTACCATTTCCTGCGTTATATTTATGGTAGCAACCGTGTAGTCATCCACCTTCACATTATCAAATACTTTCAGCAGCCCCATACCCTCGAAGAATCCGCAAAGATTCAGTCCCGAAGCGTCAATAGCACGTTTCATGAAATTCACATACCTCCGCCCCGGAGAGTAACTCTTGTCATTATCATGGATAGCCGCCCAATGCACATCAGGCCAAAAATCAGGTTTTATATCCGCTGCCATAAAATACATAGTCATTTGCCATAAAGGGATTAATTTCACAAACGGATCAGATTCCCATACGCCCGGTTTGTCGGTGGAAATAGTTGCCACTTGCATGAAGTACGATTTATGGGCAACCAAAGCTTCGTTCAAGAAAGCATTTATACGCCCGCCCGCCAAAGCCGAACGTGCTCCCGGACGCTTGAAGGATTCATGTTCCAGTCTCAGATAGCCTTCACTCAACGGATCGTTTCTCATCATATACTGAGCAAATGAACAGTAAAGATTATTGGTCACTTCCGTCCAACCATTGCCTTTCATCTGGGCAACCTGGTTGCCATGCCCAAACTCATGTCCGAAAACCCATACATTATTCTTTCTATAAAAGACCTTCGGAACCAACATCGCATCTTCCGTGTTGGGATAATTGGCACATACTCCGTTCCAATTAGGACTTCCTCCCCAAGAACGGACGCCAAAAAAGCGGTTAGCAGGCACAGCATTGTTTTTCACCAGTCCCATCATCAGATATTCAAAATCCAACATACGGTCGTGCATATCGACTACTGCCTGAATTGCGTTTGGCGCACATTTGGCAAAGGCATTCACCGTATTCTGCAAGTGTACTCTTTGTCCCAGAATATCCATCATCGCATTCGGAATATCCACCGCACTTCTCTTAGCCCTCTCCAATATTTCCGGCCAAGTGGCATCCGTATCACCACGTCTTACATCCCAATAGCCAATCTGTTTACCGAAACAAAAATGAATATCGACATCTGTATCTCCGGCATCATCTCTCGTCCAATATTGAATATAGCCATTACCCGAATTTGCCGGAGTAATCACATTCAAACCTCCCCGCAAGGAGATCACGCTTTTCTTTCCACCTTCCCTATAATCGGCAATGGCAAGACTCAGCGGGGTATTGCTTGCTCCTTTGTACATAACGAAAACCAGCACCGGCTCTCCCTGCGTAAAATAGATTCCCGTCGGATTATCATATATGCTTCTTGAGCCTATAGTCAGTTCTTCTGCCACTATTTCAGGACTCTTGCAAGAATGGTAGGTACTAAAACGAAATTTTTTATCGTATTTCCCTTCCAGCAACTCTTTCGCTAATTGATAAATAACGGCGGTCTTGATCTCCTTAAGGCTTTCTGAAGTCACTGTACCCTTTAATTCCGAATAGGTCTCGTCCGTAAAGAACTTTTGCGCTTCCAAAATGTCATTTGTATTATCCGAATACTGATAACACTCAAACTCGGCCAGAGCCACATTGACGTTATCAATTCCGGGCGTCATCCGATCGATACGTACACGCACTTTACTCACTTGAAGGCTATTAACACTAATATCAACAGCCGCTCCCGCCGTTTGTGCGGCTACAAAACCGATTTCCTCATTCCAAGTAGTTTCGCCTTCTTTCAAAACCGAAACACCTCCACTGGCAAAAAGAGAATTTTTATCATTGTTCGAACGTTGCATCAAACGAACATAACCTATGTTTTCGGGCTGTTCCAATGTATATTCAATGATAATAGAATGTCCTCTATTGGCTTCCGGCGAACCTAGTGAGGCACTACTATAATTTGTCGAATAGTCTCCATCAATAGTTTTACTGACATCCTGATTGCCGTAAACATTGCCTTCTATAAGTTCCGCGCTTTTTACCTTCAATTTCGTATCACCCATACCTTCAGTGGAGGCTTTCTCCTGAATGATAGTAAAAACTACGGGGTCTTTTAACGCAGTTGAGACAAATTTAATATGCCCCGTGCGATTCTGAAACGTGATGTTCTTATGTACTGTAACCTTAAAAATCTTGTCTGAAAAAGTTCTTGTCACTATCGGTTGTTCTATTATTTCAACCCAGCCTTCCATATCAGCCTCTATCGTAGGTTCATTAGCGACATTAGAAGTTACAGTCAACAAAAATTCTTCACCCTCCTGTGTTACTTTCCTAGGGGTGGACTGATCAAAAAGAATCGCATATTCTGTTCCTAATTGAACAATTTTTATTTTCAAAGGCTGGCAACCCGGTGCCGTTAACCGGTATTCTGTCTCACGTTGCGTGGCTTCCTCATTCTCGGCAACGGAAAAACGAATGATAGCATTTTCTCCATCCGGAATGATTTCGTAATTACACCATTGAACAACTCCTAAAGAAGCAATTTCCCAGTCTCTCCGGTTCGTTATTACTTTCACGTCAAATGCTTCTACGGCATCCGAACCCAAATTGATTGTTTCACCAATCAAGTCTGTTTTTAGAAAGGGATCTATCACCTCTTCATCGTCACTGCAAGCAGTAAAAAGTAACAGGACGCATAACACTGTCAACATGGTACCAAAGTGTGTCTTCAAGAAATTTACCATAATAAATAATATTAGATTTAACTGATAAAAAATCCGTTGGCCGGAATCCTTTTATACTCAAACCAACCAACGGATAAAGTTATTTTTCAGATATATATCTTATTTAATGGATACTCCGTACAATTTAAGTTCAGCCAATCGGAATTGCCACCTTCCACCTGCATCAGTGGTACTCTCACAATTCCAAGTTTGTACTATACGTATAAACTTAACCGGGGTATCACAATGGCAAGCTGATGTTGTGAAAGAAGCTCCCAAGCTAACCGCGCCTGCCGCGCTCAAATCAGCCACACTATATGACTTTCGAGCATTAGGAATATCCTCAAATGTACCATCAACAGACCAAAGTACATCAAATCCTCTCAATAAAGAGACTTCATTTTGTAAACACTGTGTCCATGAGATGGCAAAATCTGTAACTCCTTCCGGAAGTTGCAATTGGAGATAAGGATTAGTGCCGCCGGTATCAACAAAGTTCCTATTAGGGAATGGAGTCTGCACATACGTTGCAGGATCTTTATCAAACAAACTCGCAGCAGTTGTATTACCTACAAAATCGGGGAAATTGAAACTCAACATAGAAGCATCCAACCCTTTGTTATTATACTCATATTCCTTACCCGTCACTGTCAGATTAAACTCCCGACTATCAAAATCAAAATTAATTCCTTCTATTTCGGTAATTTTAATAGCCACTCGTCCTCCTACAACCAGATTTGTCAAATCATCACCGCTTCCTGCCGATACCGACACCTTCAATGAAGCTTCTTTTCCCGGCTCAAACGTTACCAGACCATCATTTTCCAGCGTTACTGAGCTAGAAGACAAGTATCCTTCCTTTCCATCGTTATTCACAACTTCTACCTTAGCCGTGAAATCCCATTGGTTGTCTATCTCTAACCCCATAGGTATAGTAAATAAAACAGGATCCGAACTATTTATAAACCCTTGGACACATTCTTCCTCAGAGACTTTAAATTCCAGCTTCGGAGTGGTAATCACAGGCTTCATGACATAGAGATTATTCATAGAATTTACAGAATCCGTAGCACTAACCAGTGAAATGGGCAACACAAAAGTCTTATCAGCATTTTCCGGAAGTTCTACCAAGGCTTGAATTGCACTCGTTTTCATCACCACTTTGGACATTTTATATCTCTCATCGGACTGAAAAATCAACTCGCTGCCATCTATAGAATAGGTATTTGAAGGCAAAATAGTATAATTTTCATTGTATTCCTTCAATGCTTCATCCGACAATACGGTCAATTGAGCCTGAGCCGTTAATGACGGATCACATCCGGTCTTCATGATTGTTATATCAAAAGAAGCATCCTGACCGGTATTATAAAGAATTTTACTTTCTTCTCCGGTTTGCTTCAAAGACAAGATCTTATGATATTCTTTCGGATATGTATCATCATATTCATCGCATGCCGTATAGACAAATGACAATCCGCATAATAATGGTATAAATAAACTTTTCTTCATAAATTTGCTTTTTAAATTCATAATACAATTAGTAACCGTATGCCTGAACCATTTGCGGGTTTTTATACACTTCGGCATTCTGAATAGGAGCCAGATATAAACGGTCGTTCCATCTGAAAGGCTGGTCAATAGTAGTCCTTACATTAAATTTTTCAAACGGTACATCTTTCACCATTGCGTTCAACCCCTCACGTTTAGCACCAAAGTATTTCTGACCTTCCGCCCAACGACGCACATCATGATAACGATGGCCTTCATTCCAGAACTCAATAAATCGCTCATTATGAATCATTTCAATTAATTTACTCTGTTCCGGTACAGTCGTAGTCGTGGGAACACCGGCACGGTCACGAACCTCCTTCAAGTTGGCTAAAGCATTTGCCAGATTGGCACCACCTACGTTCGCCTGACATTCCGCCAGATTCAGATACAATTCTGCCAAACGTATAAGAGGTATCGGTTTGGTATCTCCAGCCTGGAAAGCTCCACCATCGAATACAAATTGAGCTGTCGGATTTACATATTTCTGGGTCATAAATCCTGTAACATTATAGTTACGCGGACTTCTGGTAAGGTCGTATCCATGTCCTGCAGCAGTCTTCATGTTCAAAACGCATGGCGAACCTGCATCGCCACTGCTGGCCTTCAACAACTTTGAACCGTAATCACCACCATCGAACGCCATCCATGCGTAAAAACGCGGTTCACGGTTCACACAAAGTTTAATAATATCCTCTCTATTGTTTCCTGCTATTCCTGCTTTTTGGAACCATTCTGCTCTTGAAGCAAAATCGCCTGTTGAAGCGGCCTCTTCAGGCAACACACCATCTTCCGTATAGAAATGTTCAATGGTATATAGCGTCGGAGAAATAGCTGAAAATCCCCCTGCCCAAGAAGTCTTATTGCCTGTTTGGAATATATGCGCCGGTATACGTCCCTGTATTCTTGAATTAATATTCTTACCGGTTAGCCCCCAGATTAATTCCTTATTATGCGGATAGCGGGAAGCAACCATATAACGAAGCATCATTACTCTTTCTTTGAACTCTCTGTTCTCCTGGATATTATTATCCTCCTTTCCCGGCACATAAGGTAACCACTTATCATTATTTCCCAGTTCTGTCTGATACAATGTCATATCAGAAGCTTCCGTTCCATAAAGACGGCATCCACCCTCATTAAGCGCAAAATCCAACGCCTTCTGACAGGCCTCCATCGCTCTTTCCCATTTTTTCTCATTATAACTACTGCTTACCAGTTCAATGCCATAATCATCCCGTCCGATAGATTCTTTATATTTAGCATCATCACCTACAAAAAAGTCTTTATCCCCGGGAGTATTCACTTTATTCTTCCATGAAGAAAAAGGGAATTGACCATTCCAAAGAGGAGAAGCAGCATACATCAGTACACGAGCTTTCAAAGCTTTAGCCATCGTAGAAGTAGCACGTCCCCATTCTGTTCCCTCACGGGTCGGCGGCAAATTCTGTGCTGCCAGATCAAGTTGATATGCAATCCAGTTAACACAATAATCATAATGACATCTTCCACCAAACTCGGAAGAGGGAGTACTCTGAGGTACATATTCCGTAATAACAGGTATAGGACCGTATTTTCTCAGTAATGCAAAATGATAATAAGCAATTAAAAAATGAGCTTCGGCCAACCACTGTTCTTTTTCACCCGGTAACCATTCCTGCAATAAGGTTTCACCAGGATTATTTTCGACTTGACGTAAAAAAAGATAGCATTGACCAATATACTTATAATAATTATCCCAAAGTCCATCCGGATTGGCTGCCGAGACTAAATTATATGCATAATCATCCCAAAAAGCTCCACTATCATTCCGCCATTCTATCGGCAGTGCAAACTCATCTGTGGAACCATTAAGAGCACTTGTGTGACCAATAGGAGAATCATCTTCCTGAAGTCCTGCATAACAAGTGAACAGAAATCCTAAAGTACTTCTCCGGGTCTTTGTGGCATCCTGTAGCCCTGCTTGTTCAGGCGGAACTACATCCAGATAATCACAAGAAACTAAATTAAATGAAAGAGCAGTCACAATCAGACCCACTCGAACTATATTTTTCAAAATATTCATATCTTCTATGATTTAGATTATTAGAAATTAAGTTGTAAACCTACATTGACCGTACGTTGCAACGGATAGCTATTCCAACTGCTCAATTCCGGATCCCACAAATCAAACGGGCTGAAACGAAGCAGATTCGCACCACTGACATAAATACGCCCATACGGAATTTTATAACCGATTTCCAAATTCTTCAGACGCAGGAAAGAACCATTACGCAACCAATAAGTACTGTTGACCGTATTATTACCTATATCACCGGTCGTCAATCCCAAACGCGGATATTCGGCATTCGGATTCGGATTATCTACCGACCAGTGATTATCTGCAATAAATTTCAACACATTCTTATTCGGTATACGATTCCCTTCAAGGAAGGGGTCCAAACCATTGATCAGAATGGAACGCAATGCAGAACCACTGAAGAAAATACCAAAGTCGAATTTTTTATAATTAACGGTACCACCGAAACCATATTGCAAACGTGGAACAGAACCGTACTTGGAAATCATACATTGGTCGTCTTCCGTTATTTTTCCATCACCATTCAAATCACGGTATTTGATATCACCGACCTTCGGAGTGCTATTTCCTACCATCTGTTCCGGGCTGTTGTCTATCTCCTCCTGGCTCTGGAACAGTCCTTCCGAAATATATCCGGTCAATCTGGAATATGGTTTTCCTGTTTCCGACTTCCAAATAGTAGGATAATCCGGTTCGTCTTTATAAACCAACTTATTTTTATTATATGTCAGGTTAGCCTGAAAACTAGCCCCCAAATCTTTAGAGAAATTCTTATGATAATTAAGGCTGAATTCCACACCCTTATTATCCATTTTACCGACATTTCCCCAAGGTTTTGCTTTACCATAACCCAAAGAATTAGGCCAAGACTGACGTTCCATAAATATATCGTAACGTTTGTCATAGAAATAGTCTATTGTTATATTCCAGTGGTCAAACAAAGTCATATCTACGCCAATATCAAATTTCTTCGCTTTTTCCCACACAGCATCCAGATTTGCATAATAGGCAATCTCCGGACCTCCCAATGTGTGATTCATACTCTCTCCAAATGTCCACTTTATCTGATCCAATTTATTATCCGTCAGCTTATCAATATATAAATAATAGCTTCCGCCCGCTTGTGCCAGATCATCGCTACCTACCAATCCATAAGAGGCTCTCACTTTCAGGTTATTCACCGCATTTTTCAAAGGTTCAAAGAACTTCTCATTACTGATAACCCATCCTAAAGACATTGCCGGGAAGAAACCGAAACGCTTCTTCTTGGCAAGACGTTCCGTACCGTTATAACCGAAGTTGATTTCAGCCAGATAACGTTGTCCGTAATCATATGTGAAACGTCCTGAGACTCCTTGATTACGATTAGGAAGCACATCACTTCTGTATTCCCTTTGCCGGTACATCAACATACCTCCGACATTGTGCAAACCAAATTGACGATTATAACTGATATTTCCCTGAAATTCAAATGTCTGATCCGAACTTCTGGCAATATCCGACTGTGCTATATAGTCTGCACCTTCCTGAATACGTTCCAAGTCATATTCCAACGGACTATCTTCACTGTATCCCACAGCTCTGAAAAGATAAGGAGTAATGGAACGATTGTAGGAACTGCTGGACCAGTTTTTAAAGTTTACCCAGATATTTGCCTTCAATCCTTTTGTTACAAACCCAAAATCCTGCTCCACTTTAATGACTGTATTCAATGTATTCGCATTCTGCTCCTTATAAGAAGTCATCATCTGCGCATAAGGATTAGGATAGAGATAGTCCGAACTCTGATAATCAGATCCATAGCGGATATACGTATCACCCGGTTGCGCAGGATAAGTTGCAGGGAAAGTTACCGGAGTAGTCGTCAGAATCATTTTAAACAAATCAGCACTATTGATATTAGGCCCTTTGTTCTGACGGATCTGAGCATTCATATTCATCCTGATTGTCGTTGTGGGGGTCAACTTATAGGAGATATTATTCTGGAACGTATAATTCATGATATTAATATTATTGTTCCACGAATAAGCTTTCTCCGTATTCAGCAAACCACTATCGTGGCTGACATTCAAGCTCATATAATACTTCACTTTTGTACCTCCTCCCGATACATTGATATTGGCACGCTGCGTCATTGTCATCTTTTTGAAAATGACATCCTGCCAATCCACATTCGGATATACATAAGGATTTACCCCGTCACGGGTCAACTGGATCCGTCTGTCCGAATACAATAATTGATCTTTCGATTTATTCGGATTTCTCGACAGGTCAGCTTCATTGTAAAGTTCCATATATCTGGGACCATCTACAAACTCAGGAAAATCGGACATGATATTGAAAGAGTTCTCCGCACTAACATTAACCTTCGTCTTCATATTGTAATCACCTCCCTTTGTAGAGATTATCATTACACCATTTGCACCGCGTGCACCATAAATTGCAGTTGCAGAAGCATCTTTTAAGATGGAGAAACTCTCGATATTTTCCGCCGGCACATAGTTCAGATCAGATACTGAAATTTCTACATCGTCCAATAATATAAGCGGTGTTGTACGCCCGCCAAAAGTAGAAATACCGCGAATATAAAAATCAGCCCCGGAACCCGGCTCTCCTGTTTTAGTGGTAGCAATCACACCTGCCAGCTTACCGGCAAACGAAGTACTTAATTGTGAAGTCGGCATTCGTAAAATATCTCCTTTCACATTTGTAATAGCCCCTGTCACACTCACTTTCTTTTGTACTCCGGAACCTACAACAACGACCTCGTTCAACGTCTGCTGTTCTCCGGACATCGTGACATTAACCACCCCTAAATCTTCTACCGGAGCTTCACGTTTCTGGTAACCGATGTACGAGAAGACCAGTACGGCTTTGTCTCCGCTCACAGAAATAGAATATCTACCATTCAAATCCGTGATAGTTCCACTTTTCTGACCTTTCACAACAATGTTCACACCTACCAACGGCTCGCCGTCTATGGCGTCTGTAACCACACCTGTGACGACTCTTTTCTCTCCTTTCTGCTGTACACTCTGTTTATTCACTTTCAGTACAACTTCGTCTCCCCGGACTAAATAGTTAACATTACTCCCTTCAAATACAACTGACAATACTTTTTCAATCGTACCTTGGCAGTCAATGTTTTTGCGCTTTACTTCATCCAAATCTGCTGCATCGTAAAAAAACACATAATTACTGTTTTTTTCGATCTGACGGATAGCTTGTACTTCACTAAAATACCCTTTCACCTTTATGACTCCCTGTGCTGCTATTGCAATCAATGGGAAACAAAAGATTCCAAACCAAATGCACATGAGGTACTTCCACCTGCCATGCTGTTGCTTTTCTTCCATACTAAATAATTAAAAGATTAACATTAAAAAATTATACAAACATACTATAGTATACCTTTAACGGAATATGATATATTCTCCATTTTCCTTTCTATATCGCCACCCTGTACTGAAGCACATTTTTTCAATAGCTTCTTCCAATGACTCATTATAACGTAGACGCCCGTTTAACAGATTCTTGGTTGCCTGTCCGTGTTCCAATGATATTTTTACATTATATATTCTTCCTACAATCTCAATCCATGAACTTAAATCAACATTTGTAAATTCATAATTACCATCTTTCCATTTCACTCCTTGCATTTCATCCACTTTCACGCTTGCCTTCTCCGCGTTGAAGGTCAATTCTTGCGAAGGTTTCATCTCAATAGTATGCTCAGTACCTACTATCGTAAAATCGACTTTACCACTAAACAAAGTGACTTTAGAAATATTTGCCTGTTCCTGATTAATTAAAAAAGAAGTACCTTTTACTTCTACAAAAGCCCTATCAATGTATACGATAAAATGTTTGCCATCCTGTTTATAAACATCAAAATGGGAATTTCCTTTCAACCACACTTTTCTATTCTGAACAAAATTCTCCGGATAACGGATAGAACTTCCCGGATGCATCCAAACTCGTGAACTATCAGGCAGCATATATAGACGCCCTTCTTTTGATACAACTTCTACAAAAGCATCTTTCGCCTCATTTACCTTATTTCCGGAGAAATACATCCAAGTTGCTCCAAGTAGCAAAACAAGAGCTACGGCAGCCACAGATAGCCAATATGGTATATAAACATGCTTTTTCTGTTGTCGGCAATCCAGACATTTCTGTCTTACCATTTTCCACATCTTTCGCCCTACTTCATCGTCAAGTTCTTTTTGTCGATCCATATTCCATTGCAGGTGCATTCTTTCTTCAAACTCTCGATGATGAAATAGTTCCTTTTGTTCTTTTTCATCCAGTTTGTCTGCTAATAAAGCTTTGATTTGTTCATATAGTTTCTTATTCATATCTATCTTTTTCACATTTTTCATTTTCATTATAAAACAAGCGTCTCTAATATTAAATACGAAACTTTTATGTCTATCCCTACATTGCATTGAACTTTTTTTCGAAAAATCAGAAAGCAGTTCTTTAGAACGCTAACCAGTCCTTTTTTTCTTATCTTTGCAAAACAATTATAATTATGCACGTAATGGAGAAAACATCTGTTTTAGCAAAATTAAAACAAGGAGACGAAACCTCATTTACCTTTGTATATGATCATTATTGGCGGAAAGTATACAGATTTTCAGAGATTTATCTGAATGACGACGAGGAAATAAAAGAGGCAGTACAAGAGGTTTTTATCAAATTATGGGAATCGCGTGCATCAATCAACGAAAACAAAGACATAGACGGATTACTCTTTATTATGACTCGTAACACAATTTTTGATTACTTCCGCAAAAGTCTGAATAAGGTAACGATGAAAATTACTGCTCTTGAGGTTGCTGAGAAAATTGCTATATCTGATGAGACGCTCGAAGTTAAGGATCTACTGGAATATATATGGAAATTAGTTTCTTTACTTCCACCACGACAACAAGAGGTTTTTATCATGAGCAGGAAACAACAAATGACAAACAAAGAAATAGCAGAACAACTTGACATTAGCGAGAAGGCGGTAGAACGTAATATCTACTTTGCTTTAAAATTCATAAAAAAGAATTTGAACCTATTTATTTTCTTCATTACGATACCATAAGAGACATTCTGCGTTTTAACTAGTTTTAACTGGGTTTGATATAGTGCTGGGCTAAAAATATACGTATTTATTAATAAGACACAAAGGTATAAGTTACCTTAAAACCTATAAATAAATATACCCATGAAACAGTATGCATTATTAGCTTTTCTTTCGCCAGTTGCAAGCCTATTGGCGGTTACAGGTCCGGCACAAAGCGAAAAGCTCAAAACCAAAACAAATCCTCAAAAGCAGCCAAACGTCATTTTTATCTATGCAGATGATCTGGGATATGGTGACCTCGAATGCTATGGAGCCAAAAACGTACAAACTCCCCATGTAAACCAATTGGCAGAAAGTGGTGTCCAATTCACCAATGCGCACGCCACTGCGGCAACAAGTACTCCTTCACGTTACTCCATGCTCACTGGAAAATATGCGTGGCGTGTACCGGGAACCGGTGTGGCAGCAGGTAATGCTGGTATGATTATCCGACCTGAAACTTACACGCTGGCAGATGTTTTTAAGAATTCCGGATATATCACCGGCGCTATCGGCAAATGGCATTTAGGATTGGGTGACAAATCGGGCATGCAAGACTGGAATGCTCCACTACCTACAGCACTGGGAGACTTGGGATTTGATTATTCCTATATTATGGCAGCCACAGCGGATCGCGTACCATGCGTGTTTATTGAAAACGGTAAAGTAGCCAACTACGACCCTTCTGCTCCTATTGAGGTTAGTTATCAAAAGCCATTCCCTGGCGAACCATTAGGGAAAGACCATCCGGAACTGTTGTACAATATGAAACATAGTCATGGGCACGACATGGCTATTGTCAACGGAATTGGTCGCATAGGATACATGAAAGGTGGTGGCAAAGCATTATGGAAAGATGAAAATATAGCCGACTCCATCACCGCACATGCTATTGATTTTATCGACAAGTACAAAAACCAGCCTTTTTTCTTGTATTTTGCTACAAACGACGTACATGTACCACGTTTTCCGCATGAACGTTTTAGAGGTAAGAATAAAATGGGAGTACGTGGTGATGCTATTGCCCAGTTTGACTGGACAGTGGGACAAATAATAGCAGCTCTTGAAGAACGGGGATTACGAGAAAACACATTAATTATCCTCTCTAGTGACAATGGTCCGGTAGTTGACGACGGTTATGATGACCATGCTGAGGAATTGCTTAACGGACATAGTCCTGCAGGTCCTTTTCGTGGTAATAAATACAGCGCATTTGAAGGAGGAACGGCGGTACCTGCAATTGTCAGTTGGCCGAAAGAAATACCCGGTTCACAAATTTCCGACGCCTTAGTATCACAAATCGACTGGTTTGCATCAATGGCTGCTCTAATCAATGCAAAATTACCAAAAGGAAGTGCGCCAGATAGCCAGAACCGCTTAAACACATGGCTCGGAAAGGATCAAACGGATCGCCCATGGATTATAGAAGAATCTTCAACCATGTCTGTACGTACCAAAAATTGGAAATATATTGAACCAAACGATGGACCTGCCATGATTACCTGGGGCCCAAAAGTAGAGACTGGAAATTTGAAAACTCCTCAACTTTATGACATGAGAGTTAGAGAATATGAAAAGGAAAACCTTGCGGACCAACACCCCGAAATAGTCTACGAAATGCAGAATATTCTGAGACGAGTTAGAAAATAGAAATACCAAAAACGATGTTCATCAATAAAAAATTCCCGATAACTTTATCACAAGTTATCGAGAATTTTATATGTTCGGTCATTTATAAATTAATACTCTTCCTCGTTAAAGAAAAAATCCTCCTTACTAGGGTAATCCGGCCAAATATCTTCGATACTCTCATAGATCTCGCCCTCATCTTCCATCTCTTGGAGATTCTCAATAACTTCAAGAGGAGCACCCGAACGCATGGCATAATCAATCAATTCATCCTTGGTTGCCGGCCAGGGAGCATCTTCAAGTTTTGATGCTAGTTCCAATGTCCAATACATAATCTTGAGTATTTAAAGTGAATACTAAATTTGTCTCTTTTTCTATTTTTCGGCAAAAGTATAATAAAATCTATCATTTCCAACTATTATCCCAAAATATTTCATTATTTTGTTCATCAAAATTCATTTTCCGGGATAAAACAAACAAATAATCTGATAATCTGTTGACAAAAGCTAGTACTTCAGGGGAAATTGTACAAGTTTCGGACAAAGCCAGAATGCGTCTTTCTGCTCTCCGGCAAACGGTACGACAAACATGGCAGATGGCCGCTCCACGACTTCCTCCAGGAATAATAAACGCACAAAGTTCCGGTAATTGTTCATCCAGTTTATCAATCTCCCGCTCGATACGTTCCACATCTTCCATTGAAATGATACTGGCGGCTCTCAGTTGTGTTTTTTCCTGATCGGTAGCCAAATGCGACCCGATAGCAAATAACTTATGTTGTATGCCCAAAATAAAGTTCCTGTCAGTCTCATTTTGCAAATAAGTATTCAGTAATCCCAAGTTGGAATTAAGCTCGTCCACTGTTCCATAAGCTTCCAAACGAATGTGGGTCTTCGGAACACGACTACCACCAACAAGACTTGTTGTTCCCTTGTCTCCGGTTTTTGTATATACAAGGCTCCTTTTCATAATCTTCCAATTTATTGATCTATATAAGGTAAACGTACAAAGGTTCTCAGAAGTTGACGATATAATGTTGTTTTATCTTTGTTTTATCAAAAAAGAGCAAGCCTATATCGTATAGGTCGAAGGTAATGCCTACCCGTTCGTCAGCCTGCAATCTTTTCCAGAATGCCCGCATTTCTTTAGAATAACAGATTCCATGCACGACAAACACACTTTTCAAGGTGGTCCGGCGTACACAAACCCGAAAGACTTCCTCCAGCAAACACGGATTCTGATAATCGTTCAGATATAGAAAATCTACCGGAACGTCCGTATCCAGAAACAGTTCCGACAAGTCAGAGGCAAAAAGATATTCCGCAGAAGGTTTCGCCGATTGAAGATAAAGTGAGGTCACCGAAGGACGACCTACCTCTACAATAGTAGCAGGTTGCACTTTATTCACCAGCCGGAACAAGAAACGATTTACCTTCTGTGTACCTTTATTACACCCACGCTCCTCTACGATTTTCTTCTGTTCTTTCTCCAAAGAATCATAAGCATAATAAGACATCTTTTCATATATCACATCCGTTATCAGACTAAATGCAAACGGAGAATGTACACCATATCCGCAACGGTAACGGAAGCGGGAAAGCCAGATAAAGGGTCTTTTAAGACAAAGTAGAAGATTCATAAAATCAACATTTGTTTTTATTCTTCTTGCAAAGATATGTTTTTTTATTTCATAGAAGCAATCCGGAAAAGAAATGTTATAAGTATCCTGCGATTGAGAATGTCGGATTTCAATAAAAAAGGGCCGATCCCTTTCGGAACCGGCCCGCATTACACATCTATTTCAAGCAACTACTGTAACCTGAATACTACAGGAACGGTATATTTTACTCGAACTTTCTTACCATTCTGTACTCCGGGCCTCCATTTTGGCATAGAACTTATCACACGGATAGCTTCTTTATCCAAATATGCATCTACCCCTCGTACCACTTCGGGATTTGAAATTGATCCATCTTTGTCAACAACAAATTGGACAATCACTCTTCCCTCTGAACCCATTTCCTGAGAAATAGTCGGATACTTGATATTTGTACCCAAATATTTCATCAAAGCAGCCGTACCTCCGGGAAACTCAGGCATGATTTCTGCAACATCAACAATAACGTCTTCATCAACCACTTCCGTTTCCACCACTGGCGGTATCCAGACAATCTTATGAGTTGCATCCATATCCTCTCCAACTGTAGAAACATTATCCGCTACCTCTATATCGTTCTTTACTATTTCTAATATTTCTACGATCTTATTTTCGGGAGGTGGAGGCGGTTCCAGTTTCTCATCTGGGAATGTGATCGGAACTAACTCTGTAACAAAGATGGATTCATCATCTGATGATAGTGCTGCAACCCTGACATCATGTTGTGTCCATTCGAACGAAACGAACATGAAGGCAAGCGCAACAACCAAACCCATCAACAACCAAGAACCCCGTTGATTCTCGATTGTAGCCTTTTTTGATTTCTTGGCTTCCATAAAAAATGTGTTTAAGTAATTAATAATAGAAAATATATAGTATATATACTACTTTGCGTCTTTCCTCTTAAGCATTACTTAAAGTGCTCTCCAGCTGCAATAAATATAGCATTTTTATGGATAGGGTGTTACGTTGCTTCTTGTTTATTCTATTCTTTTTCCTTCTTTTGGATAAAATTTATGAATATCAGCCAGCAAAAACCTGCTTTATATCTATATAAATAATACCTTTATAAATACTTAATAGCCTATCATCTCCTCTAAAGTCACGATCACCAAACACATACGAGAAACGATAACGGGCCAATAAAACTAGCTAAAAAGAGTAAAAAAGAAATACTTTCTTATTTAGTTCTTTTCTTTCTATCTGCATTTTCCTTTTTACGCATATCCTGATATTTCTTATATTGTTCATCAGTCAGGATACTCTTTATTTTAGCTTCTCCCTCTTTTCTCTTCTTTTGCATCTCTTCGCGCGAAGGTCTTTCATTAGAATTTCTCTTTGTCGGTCGCATTTCTTCCATTGCAGCCTTAAAATCCTTGGCTTGCTTTTCATTCAGTCCCAGATCGGTTATTATCTGTTCGATACGCTTCTCTCTGTCAACTTTTCCTTTTTGACGATCCTGAGCCATACATACTGTTGAGCCGATTAACAACACAACAAGTAAACTTAAAATTTGCTTTCTCATAATTCTAACATAATATTAAATGAATAATATATGTTAGACCTTATAAGTGGCTGAAAGTTAATTCTATTCCAAAGAAAAAATACAGTTTTCACATTATTTATCTAACAAGAAAACGTTTTCCCTCTAGCTTTGCCATACCAGCGACGACGTCTTACGTGGAGATATTGGATCAATGAATAACCCTGAGGGTTAAATATATAAATTGTTATCTTTGTCTCCA
>ERZ791796.493-NODE-493-length-41110-cov-5.225673_pt1 | contig 41110 bp, 23 predicted proteins | sample MGYA00510311_ERZ791796 | MGnify/ENA primary metagenome ERZ791796 (study PRJEB30046, sample SAMN00792042) | human gut metagenome | study: EMG produced TPA metagenomics assembly of the A metagenome-wide association study of gut microbiota in type 2...
AACCCCCTGGATGCTCCAGAACCTTACCCCCGCCGGAACATTCTTCCTGTTCGCCATCATGTGCGTACCGTATATGCTGATTGTCTGGAAACTCGTGCCGGAGACGACCGGGAAGTCACTGGAGGAGATTGAAAGATACTGGAACCGTTCGAAACAGTAAAAAAGATCATATTAACTTAACACTTTAAAGATATATGGATTTAAAAAAACTATCGGACCAATACAGGGATGAATTGTTGAACAATGTTCTTCCTTTTTGGCTTCAAAACTCTCAAGACAAAGAGTTTGGCGGCTATTTCACTTGTTTGGATCGTGAAGGCAAAGTATTCGATACAGACAAGTTTATTTGGCTGCAAGGGCGTGAAGTGTGGATGTTCTCCATGCTTTACAATAAAGTGGAGAAACGCCAGGAATGGCTGGACTGTGCCGTTCAAGGTGGCGAATTTTTAAAGAAATACGGACATGATAGAAATTACAACTGGTACTTTTCCCTCGACCGTTCGGGTAGACCGTTAGTAGAACCGTATAACATTTTCTCCTATACTTTTGCAACGATGGCTTTCGGACAATTGAGTTTGGCAACCGGTAATCAGGAGTATGCCGATATTGCCAGAAAGACATTCGATATTATCTTGTCCAAAGCTGATAATCCTAAAGGAAAATGGAACAAGCTTCATCCCGGTACACGTAACTTAAAGAATTTTGCTCTGCCGATGATTCTCTGTAATCTCGCTATGGAAATAGAGCATATTTTAGGTAAAGACTACTTGGAACGAGCTATGGACACTTGCATCCATGAAGTTATGGACGTCTTTTATCGTCCCGAACTTGGTGGAATCATTGTCGAAAATGTAGATATAAACGGTAATCTTGTGGATTGTTTTGAGGGTCGCCAGGTTACTCCCGGTCATGCGATTGAAGCGATGTGGTTTATCATGGACTTGGGTAAACGTCTGCATCGGCCGGAACTGATAGAGAAAGCAAAAAACACGACTCTTACCATGCTTGAATACGGTTGGGATAAGGAGCATGGCGGTATCTTTTACTTTTTAGATCGTAACAGTTTTCCTCCCCAACAATTGGAATGGGACCAGAAACTCTGGTGGGTACATATCGAATCTTTAATTTCATTGTTAAAAGGCTATCAGTTGACAGGAGACAAACGGTGTTTGGATTGGTTTGAAAAAGTACATGATTATACATGGGTACACTTTAGGGACGCTGAGTATCCGGAATGGTATGGATATTTGAATAGAAAAGGTGAAGTATTGTTGCCCTTGAAAGGCGGCAAATGGAAAGGGTGCTTTCATGTACCAAGAGGACTGTTTCAATGCTGGAAAATACTTGAAACTCTTTCGCTACAAACATTTCCCGGATTATTAAATATTGCTGAAACACAATTTAAATCTATTTACTAAATTCAAAATTATGAAACAATGGACCTTAAACATGTCTAAATACCATTGCGGAATTTTAGACTCAAAAAAAGGACTACAATGTACGATGCTGTGTATTGCATTATTAGCACCTAGCTATACTACAGCAAGTACAAATGTAGGGAATGAGCAAAAATCATTCTATGAAGTAACACAACCTTTGTCAATGATGAAAGAGACATCAAACGTTTCTCCAACCGACAATTCTGTTCGTGGAACAATTATTGATGAGAAAGGTGTTCCTCTACCCGGTGTCAGTGTCGCAATTAAAGGCACATCCACCGGTGTGATTTCAGATATTAACGGTTATTACATTATTAACGCAAAAGCAGGAGATATTCTGGTATTCTCGTTTGTAGGCTTCAAATCGCAAGAAATCACAGTCGGTAAGAAACCGGCTCTTGACATCGTAATGAAAGAAGATGTACACGAACTGGAAGAAACGGTTATTGTCGGTATGGGTAAACAACGGAAAGCCAGCGTTATAGGTTCTATCTCTTCTGTTTCAATAAAGGAACTGGAAGTACCGCAACGAAATCTGACTAACGCTCTTTCTGGACGTATTGCCGGTGCAGTGGTTGTACAACGTTCAGGTGAACCAGGACAAGACAATGCTGATTTCTGGGTACGTGGTATTTCTTCGTTCGGAGCTAATCAAAAACCATTAGTATTAGTTGACGGAGTGGAACGGGATATGTCTGATTTGTCAATTGAAGAAGTAGAATCCATTTCTATCTTGAAAGATGCATCGGCAACGGCAGTATATGGTGTGCGTGCAGCCAATGGAGTTGTATTGGTAACTACCCGTAAGGGTGTTGCCCAAAAACCGGTCATAGAAGTAAAATTGGAAACAGGTTTCTCCGATCTCCCGACAATGCCGAAGTTATTGGACGGGGCCAATTACGCATTGCTAGCCAATGAAGCATTGGGTACTGAAAATTATACTCCGGAATACATTGACAATTTGCGAAATGGAACCAATCCTTTTCTATATCCGAATGTAAACTGGATGGATCAACTTTTCCGCAAGTATTCAACTAATACGAATGCAGCCATCAATATTCGTGGAGGTGGTGAAAGAGCACGTTATTATATTAGTGCCAGTTTTATAGAAGATAACGGTAACTTGAAAAATAATCCGGAAGCCGATTACAAATCAAACATTTCACTTCGTCGATATAACTTTCGTTCAAACATTGATTTGACATTGACTAAAACAACCAATTTATCATTGGAAATTGGTGCTAATATGACAGATATGCATCAACCCGGTTTAGGAAATGAGTATGTAGATAACAGATGGTTCAGTCCTGTTGAATTACTTTATTACTATTCCTATTTATCCAATCCGTTATCCGCTCCGGTTCGAGTACCTATCGGAAAAGATGCGTTTGGCAATACAGAATGGGGTTGGGGAGCACCATCACAGGTCGGTGAGGTGAATCCGGCAGAACGTTTGTTTGGCTCCGGCTATAATAAATCATTCCGCTCACAAATTATGAGCCAGATTACATTAAAACAAGACTTGAGCTTCTTATTAAAAGGCCTTGATATACAAGCTTCTTTCTCTTTCGATGCCAATAATCAGACCATACAGAACAGACGTAAAAATTCTTCTACCTATAACATAACGGGAGTTGACGATGAAACCGGAGAATTTCAAGTAGCGGAAATTACCAAAGGAAATGAATTCTTGGGATACAATGTAACTCCATCCAGTAACCGCGCCGAGGAACTGAAAGTGCAATTGAATTACAATCAGATTTTTAATGAAGCACACCGTGTCGGTGCAATGGCGATGTATTATCAGCGTGACTACGTAGACCAGACTGCCGGATCGTCTATCAAATCATTACCTTATAAGAAGCAAGGTCTGGCTTTAAGAACAACTTATGCTTTCAAAGACCGTTACTTTGCTGAATTTAATATGGGATATAATGGTTCGGAGAACTTTCCGAAAGGAAAACGTTTTGGTCTATTCCCGGCAGGAGCATTAGGGTATTTGATATCCAATGAGTCTTTCTGGCCTTTTAAAGCTGTTAATGTATTAAAAATCAGAGGCTCTGTTGGTCTGGTAGGTTCCGAATCATTGCCTGACAATATGCGTTTCGGTTATCTGTCATATTTTGGTGAAGGTTTAGGAGGATACTATTTCGGTATGGCCCCTAGCTTTCACGAAGGTATAGGAGAAGACCAAATCGGGGTAGCTGATCTAACTTGGGAGAAAGGTTTTAAGAAAGATATCGGTATTGAACTGAAAATGTTCGATAGCATGGTTTCTCTGGATCTTGACTATTTCCACGAAAAACGTTCCGATATTCTTATTCAACGTCAGTCTGTTCCTGCAACCATGGGAGTCATCAAACAGCCCTTTGCTAATATGGGTGTAATGGTGAATCAAGGTATAGACGGTACGTTGGAATTTAACCATTCAATTGGAGATTTCCGTTATAAACTCTATGGAAACTTCACCTATACTCATAATGAAATTAAAGAAATGGATGAAGCTCAGAAGAAATATGCATACCGTATGCAAACGGGACATCGTTACGGACAGCATTTTGGGCTAATTGCCTTAGGATTATTTCAAGACCAAAAAGAGATCAATGAAAGTCCTGAACAGAAATTCGGTGATGTACGTCCAGGTGATGTAAAATATTTGGATTATAACGAAGATGGCGTAGTAGATGAAGATGATAAATGTCCGATCGGTTATTCAAGTGTTCCGGAAATTGTGTATGGTTTTGGAGCTCAGCTTTTCTGGAAAGGATTCGACTTCGGTATTTTCTTTAGAGGACAGGCACATGTTACTTACGGTCTAGGAGGGGATACATTCATTCCATTCAATAAAGGAGTAGGGAAAGGTAACTTATTTGAAAAAGCACTTGATCGTTGGACGGAAGATAATCCTAATCCCAATGCATTCTACCCCCGTCTGTCCAATGGGGCCTCATCCAACAATTGGCAATCATCTACGCGCACCATTTATAATGGACGTTTGCTGCGCTTGGCGGACTTGGAACTAGGATATACTTTCAAGAAAAGCTGGATTGCTCCAATTGGCATGAAATCTCTTCGCATCTATTGTTTGGCGAATAATGTTGCATTGTTTGCACCATGGGATATGTGGGACCCGGAAACAGCTTCATTTAATGGTAGCAAATATCCTCTCCCGAGAAAAGTTAATATTGGAATTAGAGCTTCTTTTTAAAACGCATCGAATATGAAAAAATATATTATAGTTTTATTTAGTTTGTTGGCATTGTCGACTAGTTGTACTGACTACTTGGACAAACAGCCCGATGATATGAAAACAGATGAAATGGTTTGGAGTTCCCGCATGGAAACGGAGAAGTATCTGGCCAATTGTTATGGAGGAATTCCCACAGGGCATTTGCATCAACATGAACCTTGGGTTGGGGCAGCCGATGAATGTAATATAACCTGGAATTTCTATCAGGCGGATAACTTCAACAGAGGTGACTGGACACCCTCCAGCGAATTGGTGTGTGATAGATACGCTCGTTTTTATCAAGCTATTCGTGCTACTTTGACATTTGAGAACAATGTAGATCGTTGCGGCGAACTAAGTAGTGAGTTGAAAACACGTTATAAAGCTGAGGTCCGTTTTCTACGTGGATATTATTATTATCTTCTTCTTCGTCAATATGGTCCGGTAGTGTTAATTAAAGAATTGCTCCCTTCGGAAACAGATTTTGCAAATATGCAGCGTGCCCCCTATGATGAATGCGTAGAATATATTTGCCAAATGATGGACTTAGCAGCTTATGACCTACCGATGCATTATTGGGATGACCAGACCCGTTTGGGACGACCGAACAAATTGGTTTGTCTAGCAGTAAAAGCAATTGTACGTAATCTGGCCGCCTCTCCTCAATTTAATGGTAATGCGGAATATGCCAACTTCAAGAATCATGATGGTACCCCACTTATTAATACTACTTACAGTGAACAGAAGTGGAAAGATGCGGCAGCCGCAGCAAAAGCCGTCATAGATATGGCAGAGAAATATCCGGACACTCGTTTGAAACTATACCGGAATGATGAGAATGGGGATACAGAGTTTAATCCGTATAAATCATGTGTGGATGTTCAACTAAAGGCTTGGAATTGTGAGGTAATATGGGCCAGGTCAGAAGGACAATATGATGATACATTTCAGCGGTCATGGATGGTACATAATACACCCGGTCCTCACTGTTTGGGTGGAGTAAGTCCCACTTTACGACTGGTAGATGCTTTTCTGATGAAAAACGGAAAGCCTATCGATGTGGCCGGTTCCGGTTATGTTGAAAAAGGATTTGCGGCTGACGGTGGAGATAATTGGAATCCCAACGGATATGATATTGCTTCCGAAGAAGGTCGTAAAGGTATCATAGCAGACATCCGTGATAGTAAGGCATGGGGGCATTGGAAAGGTGACTGGAATATGTTCTGCAATCGTGAGCCTCGTTTCTATGCAGCTATCCTATATAATCACAGAGTGATACCTAGTCTGTCGGATGATAAAAATATTCGTAACGAATGGAGTACTGGAAGACAAAAAGATGGTTTCGGACGCGCAGAATTATATTTAGGAGGAGCAGCTCGTCCATCTATTAATTATGCGAACTACTCTAAAACGGGTATGTTAGTATTCAAGCGTAACGACCCGCAGGCAGATATGTATAACCGTGCTTATCCTCAAAACTATGCTTGCACTTACATACGCTATGCTGAAATCTTGTTAGACTATATAGAAGCGTTAAGTAATTATGATCCTACCAATGCGGACATTCGTAAATATTGGGATCAAATTCGTAAAAGAGCAGGTGTGGAAAGCGCGTTTGTCGCTACTCCTGAAATAGCTTCTGACCCAGCTTTAATGCATGAATACATTATTCGTGAACGTCAGATTGAGCTTTGTTTTGAAGGTGATCGTTATTTCACAACTCGTCGTCTTTGGAAAGCCCACACACCGGATAAAATTGTAACAGATCCTGTGACCGGTGAAGAAAAAGACGGTCGAATATATGGTGATGGAGGCAGTATGTGGGGAATGAATGTTGATGCAGGTGATGTAGGTTCAAATGATTTCAATTTTGAAGGTTTCTATAAACGTGCTGTTTTTGAAAAAAGGGTATTCAATAAAGAGTACTATTTATTCCCTATTCCGCAAAAAGAAATGGATAAGTGTCCGGGATTGGTTCAGAATCCATGGTGGGGTGGTAATACTGCTAATTAATAAAAAGTATATAGTTATGAAGAAAATATATTTATACGCAATACTCGCTACATTTGCAAGTATGTCAATGCTGACTTCTTGTGATGCGGATGCGGAGTTTGAAACAGAAGTTCCCGTGAATCCTGTAATGCGTCCTATCATCAGCTTGACGGCAATGGAACAAGAAGATATTTTTGAAGGTGTCATTGATGACAATAAACGTACTATTAAATTGGAAGTCGAAGCTTGGACTGATTTATCAAATATGACTGTTAATTTGAATATACCAAAACGAGCTACACTTATATCTCCGTCAAGCCCGGAAGGTGTATGGGACTTAACCCAACCGGTAAATGTCGTGATAAACAATATCGAAAGAGATGTGACTTATACAGTAACGGCTAAGAAAAAGGCGGAGTTTATTGAAAAACCTCTTGTAAGTCTGGTGGCAAAAGCAGGCGGTGAGACTGCTACAGGAGAAATTGATTATACTAATCACACAATTAAATTAAATTTTGGTCCTTGGGTGGATTTATCAGAAACGACACTGACTATTGAAGTGAAACCACATGTGAAATTAGTAGATCCTATTGCTTTGGAAACGGTATGCGACTTTAGTGAAACTAAAACGAAATCTATCATTGTAAATGATGTACAGAAAGATGTTACTTACAATTTAGTGGTAACTCAGACCGAATTAGTCTCTACTTTGGTAGACTATACAACACTTAAAGAATATAAATTGGATAATGATGCAAATATTGTTGATAGTAGTATTGGACTAGGTACAACTGATTTTGCTAAACTAATTGATGGTAAATATATGTCGTCTCCGTCCGATTATGGGGCTGTAGGATGGAGTCCTTTTGTTTGCCAATATAATGGTGCGGCAGATGCAACATTCCTAACAGTCGACGCTGGTAAAATGATGTATCTAGCAAAATTTAGTGCACATCGTTATTGGAATGAAGCGCAGACCCAAGTTACCAAATTTGATCTTTATGGTTATTGTCAAGAAGGAGAACCTGCAAAGCATGGTTCTTTAGATGGTTGGACATTACTCGGCAGCTATAATTATAATCCAGATTCCCCTAGTAATTTTGCTGAAGGAGATTGTATTACAATTGAAAAGGAACAGGCCAAACAAGCCCGTTATTATCGAGTAAATGCCAAAGAAACCTGGTTTGTGCGTTCTGGTTCCCCTGATGATTGGAGAGCTCGTATTTATACTTTTACCGAATTCCGATTCTGGGAATATAAATAACATTCAATAACTTTTAGATGGTTGGTAGAGCTGTATAATCCTATCAGCCATCTAATTGCATTTTATAAACTACATAACTTCACAAAATTGATTATGAGAAAATTTATCAAATTCAGTGTACTTTTATTATGCTCCTTGATGGCATTATGTGTTTCATGTTCTTCTTCTGACGGTCCATCAGACGATAAAGAAGTTCCCCCTACTCCTCCGGTAAATCCGGGTGAGCTCTATCCATGGGAAGAGAATCGCACAGCACTTTTGAATTCCACTGATATGGTTCTTATTTATGGAGGAGGACATCACAGGGAACCTTATAATTGGGATGTAGACAGAATAAGTTCTTATGTAACTTATAAAGACAAGGCTGGAACAGAGCACTGGCTCTTCGACGCCTTTTTGTTTCTGGAATTGAAAGACACAGGTAATGGAGGAACCAATAAAACCTACACTTACGAAAATCAAGAAGGTTTGGATGCAGCCAATCAAAAGGATTGGAAAAGATTGGTTGATTATTATTTTGCAAGTAGTACCGGACTGGGAGCATTGAATCGTGCCATATCAAATGCACAAAAGCGCTTGGGAACCCCAAAAACGAAACATAGAGTAGTCATTGCCATTCCGGAACCGGTAACTCACAAGACACCGGCAAATGAAAATTCGACTACCGTATATTGGGGAAGCTTGGATGGACATATCATGGATTTTTCCATCACACAAGATCGGGTAGATGCTTGTAAATGGTACATAGACTATGTCCGCAGCAAATTCAACGAGATGCAGTATCAGAATATAGAATTGGCAGGCTTCTATTGGTTGGCGGAAACAGCTGGAACTACCAGAGATATTATATCTAAAGTAGGAGTTTACGTCAACCAATTCAAATATAGTTTCAACTGGATACCTTATCGTGGGGCAGAAGGACATGATAGATGGGAAACTTTGGGATTCAACAATGCTTACTACCAGCCTAACTATTTCTTTAATACAGAACAGTCATACGCTGTCCTAGAAGAAACTTGTAAAACAGCGAAAAGGGAAAATTTGGATATGGAATTTGAGTTTGATTACCGGGTGTTGGCAAATAATTCAGAACACAATATTTATTATCCCCGTATGAAAGACTATATGAAAGCATTTAAAACTCATCAAATATGGGACACTAAACGCTTGGCATATTATGAAGGCGGTGGAAACCTTCTTTCATTAAAGAGCTCTGCCAATGAAGCTGATCAAGCACTGTATCATGAATTCTGCGAATTTGTGATTACCCGTCCTATTCGTTCCAAATAACAATAACTATCATATTAGATGAAACGTATAAGAAGGTATATTCGTACATTGATTATAGTCAGTATCTTGTTCTTTACGACCCTGATAGTGAAAGCACAGCAAATGCTTCCCTATCAAAATCCGCAACTGTCCGTAGAAGAACGAGTGAACGACTTATTAGGTCGGATGACTTTGGAAGAGAAAATAGGGCAGATTACCCATCTCCATTCGTACAAAGTATTTGACGGACAAGAACTAAATCCGAATAAGTTAGAAGTAACATGTGGCAACATAGGATACGGGTTCTTTGAGGGTTTTCCACTCACAGCCTCACATTGTCGCAAAAACTTCCGCCGTATACAAGAATATCTGATAAAGTACACACGTTTAGGCATTCCCGGATTTTCGGTTGCGGAGTCTCTTCATGGAGTAGTCCATGAAGGGGCTACTATCTATCCGCAGAATATTGCATTAGGAAGTACTTTTAACCCTAAATTGGCGTATGCGAAAACCAAACATATTTCCGGTGAGCTGAACACAATGGGAGTTAAACAAGTACTCTCCCCCTGTATTGATGTAGCACGTGAATTACGCTGGGGACGAGTTGAGGAGTCTTTCGGAGAAGATCCTTTTCTTTGTTCTGCTATGGCAGTAGCGGAGGTGCGAGGGTACATGGATCATGGAATCTCCCCTATGCTAAAACATTACGGCCCTCATGGCAATCCATCAGGAGGATTAAACTTAGCTTCTGTTGACTGTGGGGTTCGTGATTTATTCGACATATATCTGAAACCTTTTGAAACGGTTCTTGCACAAACCCGCGTGATGGCAGTCATGTCAAGCTATAACGCTTGGAATCGAGTTCCCAATTCAGCTTCACATTTCATGTTAACGGAAATTCTTCGAAACAAATTTGGTTTCCGAGGGTATGTATATTCTGATTGGGGAGTAGTGGCTATGTTAAAATCATTCCATAAAACTGCAAGTGATGATTTTGAAGCTGCCCGTCAAGCTTTAGAAGCAGGTCTTGACGTGGAAGCCTCCAGTCCTTGTTTTGAAACATTAGCAAAGCAGGTGAAGAATGGAAACTTTGACATTCGTTACATAAATCAAGCTGTGAAACGTGTATTACGAGCTAAATTTGAATCAGGTTTGTTTGAGGACCCTTTTCAAGAGAAAGCTTCCTATCATCTTCCGTTGCGTGCAAAAGAAAGTATACAGCTTTCTCGTCAGATCGCTGATGAATCTACAGTATTATTGAAGAACGAAGGAGATTTACTACCTTTGGATTGCACAAAACTAAAATCTATCGCGGTAATCGGACCTAATGCCGATTGTGTGCAATTCGGAGATTATACATGGAGTAAAAACAAAAGTGACGGCATCACGCCACTCCAAGGCATACGAAATCTGCTCGGAAAACGGGTGAAAATAAATTATGCAAAAGGATGTTCGTTAGCGTCATTGGATACGACATTGATAACGGAGGCTGTTAAAGCTGTTCACGATAGTGAGATTGCTCTAGTATTTGTAGGAAGTTCCAGTACGGCATTTGTGCGCCACAGTAATGAACCCTCGACAAGTGGAGAGGGAATAGACCTTAGTGATATTTCCCTAACAGGAGCGCAGGAACAACTCATCCGTTCCGTATGCGCGACAGGCAAACCTGTTGTTGTGGTTTTGGTAGCCGGAAAACCATTTGCCATACCCTATATAAAAGAAAAAGTACCCGCTATATTGGCTCAATGGTATGCTGGAGAACAGGCTGGAAACTCCATTGCTGATATTCTGTTTGGCAAAGTTAATCCTTCTGGAAAACTGCCATTCTCTTTTCCTCAAAGTACAGGTCATTTGCCTACTTATTATAATTATCTTCCTACTGACAAAGGATACTATAAAGAACCTGGCACATACACCTCTCCGGGACGAGATTATGTTTTTTCAAGTCCTGCCCCCTTATGGGCGTTTGGACATGGATTAAGTTATACCCGCTTTGAATACGTGCAAGCTACTACAGATAAAACAAGCTATCAGCCTCATGACACAATACGCATATCCGTAAAAGTAAAGAATAGTGGAGAATTAACGGGAAAAGAAGTTGTTCAGATATATATTCACGATGTGGTTAGCACGGTCATGACACCGGTCAAACAACTGAAGGGGTTTAAAAAGATAGAACTACAACCAGGTGAGGAAAAGCTGGTGCAGCTAAAAGTGCCTGTACATGAACTTTACTTGACTAGTAACTTCGGAGACCGATATTTGGAACCTGGAAAGTTCGAAATCCAAGTAGGCACTTCTTCAGACGAAATATATTATAAATTACCAGTATGGGTAGGCAATAAGCCTATTTCTTTAGAGGAAAACAGTTTGTCAAAAGCCCCTGTAATAACCACCGGTAAAATTATACGCATAGAAGGAATTGTTCGTGATGTCCAAGCTACACCAATAGCCGGAGTGAAAGTAAAAACTATAAATTCTGAAGAGGAAGTTATGACTGATGCAAAGGGATCTTATTCCTTACCAGCACATTCAGATGATATTCTCTTGTTCTCCAAAAAAGGCTATGCGAGCCAAAAAGTACGGGCAAGCGGACAACATAAGATCAACATACAAATGATGAAAGAAAACTTTTAAAATTAATCTACTAAATAAAATGAGAAAATACAATTTTTTACTAGTAATGCTTGTGGCTATATTGGCCATTTCATGTTCACAATCTTCTTCTGATACACAAGTCTCAAATCTCGGAACAAAATGGCATTGGGATAAGGGGACTATTGTCATTGAAACTCCTGAACGTCCTACCGGGCAAACTAGTGTAATAGGTTTAAAAGCTCCCAAAATGGAATTTGTTCGTGTAGGATTCGTTGGATTAGGGATGCGTGGTCCGGCAGCGGTAGAACGTTTCACTTATATCCCGGGTGTGGAGATTGTAGCATTATGTGATTATGAGAAAGAACGTGCGGAAGAATGTCAAAAGTTATTAAAGAAGGCTTCTATGCCCGAGGCTACTGTTTATTCAGGTGAAAAAGGATATGAAGAATTATGCAAACGGGATGATATTGATTTAGTTTATATTGCAACGGATTGGTTACATCATTTCCCTGTAGCTATGTGTGCAATGGAGAATGGCAAGCACACGGCTATTGAAGTGCCTTCCGCTATGAGCCTAAAAGAATGTTGGGCTTTGATTGATATGTCAGAAAAGACCCGTAAACATTGTATGATTTTAGAAAACTGTTGTTATGACTGGTTCGAAATGAATACCTTAAATATGGCTCAACAAGGGGTATTCGGTGAGGTCATTCGTGCACAAGGAGCTTATATTCATAACCTCGATGAATTTTGGAATTATTATTGGAAAAAAGGAAAGGATGACAAACTTGGATGGAGATTGGAATATAACATGAAACATCGCGGAGATGTATATGCTACTCATGGTCTGGGGCCTGTGGCTCAAGCCTTAAATATCCATCGCGGAGATCGTATGAAAACATTGATTGCAATGGATACAAAATCTGTCATTGGCAAAGACCTGGTTGAAAAAAGAACAGGGGAAACGTGTAACGACTTCCGCAATGGTGACCATACGACTACACTTATTCGTACAGAAAACGGGAAAGTTATTGAAATACAACATAATGTAATGACCCCACAACCTTACAACCGTTTATATCAGCTTACAGGTACTAAGGGACTGGCTAATAAATATCCGGTAGAAGGATATGCGTTGGATTCTAATCAGATGAGTGCATCCGGAATGAAGCCCAAAGTGGATAACTTGACCTCACATAACTTTTTACCTGAAAATGAGATGAAAACGTTAGTAGAAAAGTATCAACATCCTATTTTAAAAAAATATGGTGAGATGGCTAAAGAAGTAGGTGGACATGGCGGCATGGATTTTATAATGGATAGCCGTCTGATTTATTGTTTACAGAATGGATTACCATTAGATATGGATGTCTATGATTTGGCTGAATGGTGTTGCTTGGCAGAATTAGGTGAATTGTCAATGGACAACAATTGTGCATCTGTCGCATTTCCAGATTTTACCCGTGGTGAATGGAATAAAATACAAGGTTACAAACACGCTTATGCTACTCAGGAAGAAGAAGCCAATAGTATGGAAAAGGCCAAGACTTTCACTAAAAAATTAAAAGAAAAAAGTAAACTTAGGTAAGTGATCTTTATGTACCAAAATTGAATTAATGAAATACAATATTATGATAAAACAATTTTTGCTTATTGCAGTCTGGGCTTTATTCCTGTCTGCTTGTACCACTGTAAAAAAAGAAAATAAAGAACGCGTTGTAATAACCAAAACAACTCTTCAAGATAAGATAGCCGGTGGATGGGCAGGAAAGATGTTGGGAGTAGCTTATGGTGTTCCTACTGAATTTAAAGCATTGGGAGAAATATACGAAAAGCCGATAAATTGGCAACCTTCAGCAGTAATAAGATCTCAATGGGAAGATGACATATATGTCCAATTGACTTTTATGGAAACAATGGATAAATATGGTAGAGATGCACCAGCAAAAAAATATCAGGAACTATTGGCCAAAGCAGACTATAAATTGTGGCATGCCAATGTGCAAGCACGTAAAAATTTTCACGATAGTATATTCCCACCCCAATCCGGTCACCCAGATTATAATCTTCATGCTGACGATATTGACTTTCAGATTGAAGCGGACTACATTGGTTTTATGTGTCCTGGTATGCCGCAAACAATTAATAAGATGGTCGATAAAATCGGACATATAATGAACTATGGCGAAGGAGTATATGGAGGTGCTTTTATAGCCTCTCTTTATGCGGAAGCATATATGCAGAGTGATATACTGAAGATCATAAATAAGGCTTTACTATCTATACCCATTGAAAGTGATTATTCTAAGATTATTCAAGATGTGATAGCTTGGCATAAACAATATCCCACGGATTGGAGAAAGACATGGCGGGAGCTTGAAAGTAAGTGGAGACCACTTAATATTTGTGAGGCAGGAAAGAAGTTCAATATTGACGCGAAATTGAATGGGGCATATATTGTATTGGGCTTGCTTTACGGTGAAGGTGATTTTGATAAAACATTAGAAATAACAACTCGGTGTGGTCAAGACTCAGATTGTAATCCATCAAATGCAGCTGCAGTTTTAGGAGTCGTTAAAGGATTCAGTGGGTTGCCTACCGCTTATCAGGAGGCTGTAAAACAAATGGGTGATTCCTTGTTTTTACATACTAGTTATTCATTTAATACAGCTGTAAAGAAAACAATGGATTATGCTTTGGAAATAATAAATGAGAATGAAGGAGAAATAATGGATACTACAGTTGTAGTCAACATTCAAAAGCCGGTTGCTCTCCCTATGGAAGATGCCTTTCCTGGAATCACTCTTAGCAAACGTCTGACTATTGATAAAGAAAACCAAAGCGAATGGAACATTCGAGGTGCATGGACCATCGATAAGGAAAATACTGCATTATATAGTAACAAAGCGGGAGATGAAATAAGTCTGACTTTTGACGGAACGGGTATATCTATCGAAGGATGGTGGGTAAAAGATGGTGGCAAAGCGGATATATATGTGGATGGTATTTGGAAGAGGACTATTGACTGTTTTTTCTATTATGCTGAACAGGAACATCGTGGTATCAACATTTATCACATATTGAATCTTCCACAAGGAAATCATACCATAAGATTGGTGGTAAAAGGAGAAAAAAGGGCTGAGTCAACAGGCACTATAATTGGAATAACTGGCGCTGTCGTATATAAAACAGTACCATAAGATTCAATGTATAGGCATCATATCTTATGTGAAAATATAGAGTTAGAGGATATCCAGTGCTGGATACCCTCTAAATTCCTTTGTACTTCTCGAGATACATAGCATATTTCATGAACTAGTCGGTCTTATAACACCTAGAACTACATACCAATACCTGAATGTTAAATACACTGAGATGTAAAAAATCCTTTCTATTTCCCCATGTATTACAGGATTTTATTCCCGTAATATATGAGGAATGGATGATTGTACCGAAGAAGATTCTATTGGTTCTTAAGGATTATGGGATTAATATATATTTCGTCAAGATAGATTTTTTCTTCTGCATTAAAAGCTATTTTTATAAAACGAATATTTTTATCTAATTTTTCAAACCAAATTCCGTCTATCCATGCATCATGAAGATCATTAGGAAAATAGGAGGAATTACGAATTGATAACAAATCAAAATCCACTCCATCCTTTGATCCCCATAAATATACTTTTTGCGGAAATCTTATATTCTCGGGAGCATAATTCAACATACGGACGAACAACTCATTAACTCGTTTAACATCTTTCAAATCAATGGTTATTTCGTGATAACCTCTATCAAAAGCTATCCAACATTCATTGTTAGGGTCTTCGGAAGCTGTTTGATTATCTATCAGTTTTTGTAGCTGTACACTCTCATTTATAGTCCACTGATTATTTATATTACGTAGTCTATCCATAAAAGAGGCTTCTAAATAGTTCCATCGACCTTTACCACTTTGCCAATCCATATAATCAGAATAAACTTGATTTGACCAGACTGGCTGTCCTAACTTATATTTTGATTTTGGAGATTCATAGAGTCCGCACATGACAAACGAGATTGCTTTTTCAACTCCCGCCTTTGAGGCGATGCACAATTGTGACAAAAGACGAGGAAAAGCACCAGGAATTAAAGCCGAGGAACGTGAATTAGTTCCTTTCTCCCAAGTAAAAGATTCACTGTTTATCCAAAAATCAATGTTCAGTTTATTATGAATTTTCTTTAGCTTTCTAAGATTATTTCCTAAGTTCGACAAAGGAAAGTGTTCCCTAACGCATCCCACCTCATCTTGGTAGGCAATAATATCCACTTTAAGTTTCTTCAATTGTCTCTCATAAGCTGGATGTTCAAAGTCTGAGTTAACAAGTCCATAAGGAGAAATCATGATCTTTTTCCCGGGAAGATATGAGCGTGCTCGATTAGCCAAATCATTGACTGCAATCACAGCATGTTCAGCCAATATGGGACAAATACAATCTTCTACAGGCAGATACCAGCCATAAAAAGATTTATAACTACCATAAAGTGCTGCCAATTCTTTCATAATATCAAGTTGGCGTTGCTTAATAACCGGATTACGTAAATCGTCATCTTGATCTTTAGCCCATCCGATACTCATAAAAACTTTCATACCAATCCTTGATGCAGTAGACATAATCGCTTCTACCGGACTAGTCTTGTTTTTGGAATAAGCCCAAGGCATGATATTGGATGGATAAAAAGACTTACCCTCATTAGCTACTGCCATAAAAATCAGATACTCAATCCCCATTCTCGACAATTCGTTCACTTTTTCTTCCCAAAACTGAGGATCGGTATTATCCATATTTTTAGGATTGGTGTACTTATTTCTCTCGTCTTGGTAAGCTAAATTAATCCATGTTCCCGTAATCGGATGCACCTTTGGCATTTCTTTTGCGTATATAGCATGAATCGTAAAGTATAGGATACAGACTATATTTATTAGGATACGAATATGCATAAATTTATATAATTATTGATTTTCTGATTTCTGTTCCCAATTTACTAATTGTAAGAACCATTCCTTTATATCTTTGTCCAACTTTTGATGTGTCAACACCTCTGGTAGATTTTTATATTTCTCCCAAAAGAAGTCACTACATTCTTTTAACTGTTCCGGATGATATGTGACTTTTCGTCCGGCAGCTTCCATTTTCCCCATTTCCTCAGTAAATACAACACCCGGCCACTCATCAATACGTGATTTCAAATCCGACATTGCTTTTTGGAATCGCCGGAAAGCACCTTTCAGACCATTGGTAAGTATTAACTGTCTTTCCGGATAAATTACTTGAATTACTTTTTCTTTCGAAGTATTGGTTTCCGGTATTTGTAAAGATACAGACAAGTCATTCCCATCATACTTGAACGGAATAGATTGACCGTTAACCGTTACTGACATAGGCACATCCGAACTTTCCACTTTTAGTATAAATTGACGTTTTTCCAACATTCCCAGATAACTTCCCTCCCGAGCTCCAATCGTTACTGTCAACTTATTATTTTCTCGAACCGATTTAAGACGAGTAGTAGCATAGTGATCAACATACTCTTTGTCGTTCCCATGATCTTCATACATTACAAATTCTCCATTCTGGCCGGGAAATACAGTTACCACTACTGCCTCTTGGTTATCTGTTTGCAGATTTTTCACCTTGTCTGTATAAAATGGTAGAATAGCGCCGGACTTTATATATATTGGATATTCGTCTATAGCAAATGAACGTTTTACGATCTGTCCTCCTTTCAACAAAGTACCGGTATGCCATTCGTACCAGTCATTTCCCGCTGGTAACCAAATACTCATCTTCGCATAGCCATTTTCTACAGGTGTAGTAATAGGGGCGATCAGCATCTGATCACCAAACATATATTCATTCTTGTAGCTATATGCCTCAGCATTCTCCGGGTAGTCATAGTACATAGGACGGCAAATTGATATACCGTCTTCATGGGCGACACGTGCCATTGCATAGATATAAGGTGCCATTTGGTAACGTTGTCTGATAGTGTTACGTAATACATTCAGGTACATTTGGTTGAATGCCCAAGGCTCTTTATTAATTCCTGGCTTTTTAGTGGAATGTGTACGCATCACCGGTGATAAGGCACCAAATTGCATCCAGCGTGTATATAATTCCGGATCAATATAATTTCCGGCATGACCTCCAATATCATGACTCCAATATCCATAAAGTACATTTGAGGCTGTAGAATTAAAGTAAGGCTGAAAATCGAGTGACCTCCAAGAAATTATAACATCTCCAGAAAAGCCTATCTGATAACGATGATTTCCCAGTCCACCCCAACGGTGATAAAGCAAGGGCCGCTTGTTACTATGACGTTCCATGTCTGAGAAAAAACAATAATTGAGCCACCATGTATTGTCAAGGCTATCTACTTTTTGGTCATACATCCATTGTTGCCAATCCAACCACCAGAAGTCTACTCCATCTTTTTCGTAAGGATGCAGAATGTTCTTAAAGACAGCTTGCATGAATCTCTTATCAGAGTTCACCCAAGGAATGGTTGTTTTATTTGACGTATCCCAATTCAAATCATTAGCCATAGCGCCATATGAATTTTCATAGGATGCGATACCATCGGCAGGATGGAGATTCAATGTGATTTTTAAATCTTTTTCCTTTAGATATTTCAGGAATTCCACATAATCTGGGAACAATCGTTCATTCCAACTCCAACCAGTCCACCCCCCCTTACCTGGTTCAATATGATGCCAATCCATATCTACCACTAAAACGTCTAATGGTATGTCGTATGATTTGAAATCGTCAATCAAACGACGAAACTCATTATCAGAGTAAGACCAATAACGTGACCACCAATAACCAAATGTATATCGTGGTGGCAGAGGTATTTTCCCTGCAAATACAGTGAAATCCTTAAGTGCTTGTTTGTAGTTGTGTCCATAACCCATGAAGTACCAATCTTGAATATCCTTGTTACTTCTTTTCTCTACCCAAGACCATTCTGAATTGTCAAAAAGAAAGTTATTAGACTCGTCAATCAATGTCCAACCGTCAGTAGCAAGCAGTCCGTCATCAAATACCACTTTTCCCTCCTTTCTATCTGAAAGCGCAAATGTGTGTGTATCTCCATCTACTCCGTCCAACGTACGGAATGTCCCTTTTAGGTTTCCCTTTTGTCGCATTCCTGGTTTCCATGTAAATGGAAACATCCCTTTTGCGGAAATAATTTCCAAGTTTTCAGTCGTGAAACGTCCGGTTCCTTTTTTATAGGTCATCTTCATACATCGAGTAGAGATCTCAACTTTTGTTTTTGTATTTTTTATTTTATAGTCTACCTTTTGGTACGTCCGATTTACAGCTACAAATGATTTTGCGTCTGTAAACTGACCATTAGCAGCCCATTCCATACGAATTACACCATCTGTTATGACTGTAAAGCGTACTTGATTGTCTGAATAGGCAATATTAGTCTCTTGTATTTGAGATCTGACACATAAACATTGTATGAGACATATTATGAAAAACAATAATATCTTATTCATTACATTCTGTTTTTTTGATATAAATATGATCTTACTAAGTACTTTGTTTTACTCAACTGTAAATACAGGTACTTTATCACCTGCATCAACAATAGCTACATTTGCATGAATAATTTTTTCATCACCAGGGAAAAGAGTAATAAAGTTATCACTCCAAAAAACGGGGTGAATCTCTTCTCCGGTATCGGCATGCTTTAATGTGAAGTGATTGAAGTGGGACAACTTCTTCGTTTCATTTTTCACATGGATGGTCAATTGATATTCACCTTCTTTCTTTACTATATTCACAGTTTGTTTTAGCTCTGGTTTTTCCATAGTAGTAAACCAACAGAAATCCATGTGCTGTGAATAGAACCAATATAGATTGTCGGAAATCACATGATTATCTGCATTTCTCAATTCCAATTTAACAAAATAATTATAAGAATATTTACCTTTTTGCGGAATGGAGGTAAGTTCTAGGTAACAATCGGGTGACACAGAAGAAAGCGTTTTTGTATAACTCCAAGCCTCATCCATTGCGCTGTTAATTACTTTTGCTATGACCGTAACATTCTTTAAAGCTTGATGTGAAGCATTAATTAATGAAACTGTAAAATCGTTAGCATTCAATTGGATATGTACTGGTTCCATCGCTTTTTTTGCAAAATAATAGGAAGCATTAGGATTTAAGTACCAGTCGTACATTTGCCAACATACGTCCGGCCAACAGGAATTAATCTTCCATATCATTACTCCGGAAGTAATGTCCCACATCCGATGATTGGCTGCTTCGAACATCGCTCTATATCCATCTGCATTTATAAATTGAGCGTTATCACAATATTGTTTTGTATTTTTAGGATCTCCAAACATGGTACGTATCGCATTATCATAGGAACGAAAACAATAATTGCTTACATCCCATGCTCCATGTTCTGCCCAAATACTATCCAAAGGGAAGGTCGGACTATTGATATTGACGGTACTTTCTGCTGTAGGAATAAACTTCTTCAAACTACTATACATCGGTACAGAAGGCATACCGAGCTCATTACGGAACATCTGTAAATGTACTTCTTGTACTTTATCAAAAAAGTAACGAGATGGCGCCCAGTTGTAATCAGGCGCACCATCATCCGTCGTTCCGGTAGGCATTTCTTCTTTCAAATAAGGAGTCAATTCTTCTACATCCCAATGAGGACTAGTGGTCGAAATGTAAAGGCGTGTAGTATCTAAACTATGAACCTTTTCTTTTGTCCGATGATACAAACTTTCGTTTGTTAATACCTCCACAGCACCTACCCAAGTAATGATGGAAGGGTGATTACGGTAACGGAGTATCATGTCTTCCACACACGTTACGGCCAATTCATGGTCAAAAGGATTATTTGCTGTTTCAGTACCCGGCATCATTCGGAAGCATTGGTAAAAAACATGCCACCACATTAGTCCATATTTATCAAAACTTTCAAGCCAAGCTTCGGAAGGCGAAGGCATATCTTCACTACTAACCAAATTAATATTTGCCTCTGCCATCAATCGTGCTTCATCATAAATGCGTTTCTCTGATTCTTCTAATAAAATGTCTGGTTGAATCCACCCTCCTTTACAAAAGATTCTTTTACCATTAATATAATATACACGTCCATAATCATCACCTATACGATTTAGACTTGTACTGACCTCACGAATACCGAAGTCGAATTCTTTCGCATCAGAGATGTTATTACCGAGATTGAATGATAAACGCAGATGATGCAAATACTGCTCGCCATATCCGTTAGGATACCACAAGTATGGTTTCTTTATCAATAAAGATGAGTATTTCTGAGAAGATAGTTCAATAATCTTCTTCTCTCCCGCAGCCAATGTGATTTTATGTGCTATCTTTATAGGTTTAAGATAACCTTCCATGTGTTTTGTATAAGTCGGGAATTTTACATCATTGACCAACGTTATCAAAGCATTCAACGTCCCATTTATTTTCTTGTCAGATACATTTTTCACTTCAACTTTAATATTGACATCTGCTATTGAGGTATCCCTTTTCGGAAGTGTAGTTACAATAAATGGATTTTCAAGAACAACGCTTTCGGTGGCTTCCAAAGTAACTTTCTGGTAAATTCCCATATTTCGATCTCTGACAACTGGAGCACAATCCCATCCTCCGGACATTTTCAAAGTTTCATCTTTAAAAAGATCATACGAATGCCCTCGTACCGGACCGAAAACTTTCAACTGTGTACCAGGAGTCGGTACTCCCGGATGGTCTACTTGATAAATTTTTATTGCAATGCAATTTTTACTTCCAGGTTTAGCATAGTTTGTTATGTCGAATTTGAATCTACGAAACATTCCTACCACTTCTTTTTTATCAGCAACCAAATGCCCATTTACCCATACATCAGCTCTATAATTGATTCCATGTAAAGTAAGCCATACCTTTTTCCCTTTATATGATTGTGGTATAACAGACACAGTGCGAAACCAATAAGGATCTTGCCAAGGATTTCGACCGTTTTTCAAATAACTATATTGGGATAATTCCATCTTTTCGTTGAATTCGTCGGAGACATCAGGAATTTGATAATTATTCAAACCAATACGAGGATCTGGATATATTTTCTCCCGGACTAATCCATTTAAGACTGTAGTAGGAACTTCTACTGAATACCATTCATGAGGATGATAGGTTAACTGAGATACGTCCTTGTCTGAAGTGTTAACCTCCAAAGAACTCTTCATTTTCCAATGCTTTAGTTCCAACTGCTGAGCACTGGTAGTAAGGAAATTCAATGATAGTAGAATAACTAGTAGTTTTTTCATAATTCTTATTGTTTTAAAATTAAAGCAGCAGCACCCATAAATCCTGCATCATCACCTAGAGCGGCAGGTACAACACTTATTACCTGAGCTGTAGAACGGCAAATATGACGATGAAATAATTCTAACATTTGACCCCAATATAAATCAGCGGCCTTGATTATAGATCCTCCGATAACAACCTTTTGAGGATCGCACATATTCACTGTCCACGCCAACGTATAAGCAAGTGTTTCAGCAAATATATTCCAAACTCGTATTGCTGATTTGTCACCTGTTCTTGCCAAGTCTGCAATTTGTTGTGCTGGTAGTTCTACTTGAGCATATTCTTTATAGAGACGTGTAATAGCATGACCAGAAACATATTCTTCAATGATTCCATCTTTATAGGGAGAAGTCCAAATCTCCCCGGCGCACTCCGAGTAACCATGCCAAATACAGTTGTTGATAACCCATGCACAACCTAGTCCTGTACCTAACGTTATTCCAAGAATTACTTCTGAATCACACCCAGCCCCCCAAACAGATTCTCCTAATATCATAGCATTGGCATCATTATCCATTGTTACTTGTAAGGAAAATCTCTGTTCTAAAACTGCCTTTAGTGGAAAATTATTCAATGTCGGAAGATTTGCCACATCTAAAATAATACCTTGTCGACAGTCCACCGGACCGGTACATCCTATCCCTATCCCTTGTATGACTACATTCGGCGTTTTTTTTCGTATTTCCTCCAATAGTACAAATATACGGTTGATTATAATCTCGCTAGGTGCATTGGGGGTTGTTGGGATCGTTATTGGAATACCATAAATTCTTCCATCTGCATCAACTATACCAGCCTTTATTTTCGTTCCGCCGATATCTAATCCTATGGCTACTTTCTTTTTCATTTTTATTCAATTAAAGTAACTTTTGCGCCATGTGTGAAATTTCCCGGAATCAATCCTTTTTCTTCTGCCCATGCATTAACCATCAATTGTATAGGTATAATAGCCGGTATAACAAAAAGTTCCGACTGCATACAGCGGATCTGAACTTCTAGGAAATCTGAATTTTCTATTCTTGATGGAATATCGGTCATCAGTATGACTTTTCCCCCAAAATCTAAGATTTCTTTGCTTTGTTTTATTGACTGCTGATAGGTAGCCGATTGGCTATGCGCAAACAAAATCCCAATAAACTTCTTGTCTACCATTTCGAATGGACCATGTCTAAATTCTCCGCCTAGTAAGGCTGACGCTGGCGTTTTCGTTGCTTCCATTAACATTAAAGCACTTTGGGCAGCAGAGGCGTAGTCTGTCCCCCTACCAATAAGCTGGACAAAAGGGGATTCTCCTAAAAGAGTAAGGCTAGGAATAAGGTATCTGGCGGAACTCGTGATTAGGCGTTCTACTTCTTCTGCTAATATACGCCCAACTGTCTGATCTATTTGTTTCCTTGTCAAATACAGTGAAAGAAGATAAGTGACTAGATAAGTTGCAGTAAATGTTTTTGTAGAAGTCATTTCTTCTGTACCCGCCTGGCACAAAAGAGTATGAGTGGCCTGTTTTGCCAATGTACTATTATGTTCATTCGTTATTCCGATCACGGTAGTTGAAGATATCTTTTTATGTAGTAACTGTACAATCTCATAACTTTCTCCCGACTGCGAAATACAAACTAATAACGTTTTTGTATCTAATATAGGATATTGCGAATGTAACAATTCGCCCGTATTCACGACAAAAGCAGGAATTCCATTGGATGTCAATAAAGTGGCTGCCGCTTGTGAAATAAAGAAGGAACTTCCCATACCTGTAAAAAGAATCTTTTTCCATTGTCCGGATTCCCATAAATTACGGATTGCCTCTAGTGTATCTGCCCCTTTATCATTTATGTAGTATTCAAATGTATTCAATAATGCTTGAGGCTGTTCGCTGATTTCTTTAAAAAACTTATTCATACTCTTTTTATTTATTTTCATTTAAATATTTTTTATATCCTTCGTAAGCTTTGGAGTTAGGATTGAAAGTAACCCAACTGAAGTTTGTTATATGATCGGTAAACAAACCTGCGATGAGTAATTGTTCTCTCAATTCTTCCCAACTCTTCCCTCTCATTGGGATATTAGGACACCAACAACTTTTGAACGATTCAATGTCCACTCCAAAAGTGACACCATTTGCATCACAAGCCTTTTTAATCTCAGTATACCAATTAGGCAGATCGACATCGAAGTCCACTAAACATCTTCCTCCGATATCTTGCAGATAGAGTACATCTATATCTGGAGTTTGAGCAAATAATCTACCGAACCACTTACCGCAAAGATCAGCTGGCATCCCCCTCCATAATGCAGGGGCAATGCAAACAGTTTTTAAAGATTTAGATTTTACATACGCCGCTACCCTCTGAATATATTGAGCTAGTAAGGATAAAGCTGGTTCTTGCTGCCATCCTACCGGAAATGAACCATCATGAAATTCCTCAGTGATGTACCACCCTGCCAGGTTGGGATGCTGTCCATATAATGAATAAAGTTCATCAAATACTTGTTTGTTTCTTTCATACAACAGATCATATTGAGTGGGATCATTAGTATCCTCCTTACTGTAATCTCCAGGATAAAGTCCCAAGATTAATTTTACATCTTGACGCGATGCAGCTTCAAACATGCGGTTTATGATACCATATTGTTTGCTTACCCAAGGTAACGCTGTGGGCGTGTAAAAAGAAGTTTTATCAGAAATCCGGTCATCAAACTGTTCGGCATATTGTACTATCCAAGTGTCAATTCCAATAAGTTTACTTGCTTTAAAATCTTCATCCCATTCTTTATCAGCATATACTTCATTGGGTTGAATGAATATGCTAGAAAATTTAGGTTTACCTTTATATGGAGGAATATAAGAAGTTAACTGTTCTAACTTATCGATGTATATCGACCCTTTCCACGCTTTATTACTTCTATTCACTAATTCTATCTGATAGCCGACAAAACGGTTTAATTCTAATTTGTTATCTCCTAAGTCCTTTCCTCCGACAAATTTAAATAGATGATAAGGCATTATAATTTGTGTCCACTTTCCTTTGGAAAGGACTTGGGCATCAACATATTCAAAGTATTGCCATCTCGTAGGATCATGCGGCGACTTGGGATTAAATTGGTCAATATCCTGAATAATGAGAAAACGGAAAGTTGCTTTATCGGGTATTTCTCCTTTTACCCAAATAGATAAAGCTAATGGATGAAAAGATAAATCACAGCGATAGTCTCCCCAAGTTTGCCGAAAGTAGGCTTTTTCTTCATCTATCGAGGACTTTCCTTTAAACGAGCAAACAAGTTCAAAACTTCCATGCCCCTCCATACAATCGTTACTGATAAATCGATCAATAGTTCCATGAGTAGAATTGGGAAGTATATTCATATCATATACTTCACAATTCATTTCGTCGAAACTGTTCATCACTTTTACAGCACACGTCTTTTCTTTTATATCTTGGGGAGATAAATGAGAATTTTTATCACTGCAAGCGAAAAGTGATAGTATTAACGATATATATGTAAGCGTATTGATCATCGATTGGTGTATGTTATAATTTCTGTAATCCATATTTGTGCATTTGGTAATTCATTATTCCATTTAAAAGTTAACGTATGCTTTCCAATGGAAAGATCATAGCAAAAGAATGGCTCACATTTTCGATGGTTAATATATGCTGGAAGAATACATGATTCATATAATTCTCCATCGACATAAACGTCCATACAAGCTTTATATTCTATTGGGATTTCTCCTTTTAAATAACCTTTTACTACAACACCTGTACCACTGAAAGAATAAGATCCCAAATCTTTAACTGATTGTTCTACTGTTCTTTTTTCCATTACCTTTAAGTTCTCAAAACTACTTTCCAGATCTACAGGAATAGCTTTCTCCGGATAAAAAACAAAACAATCTGCACATTTTTCAGCTCCATGTTTTAATAACATTTTACAAGCATGCTGAAAACTGATCTCATAGGCTTTTTTTAGACTAATGTCAGTATTGGAAAAAGGTATATTTTCTACTTCAAGTAAAGCTTCTTGCCATTGCTTGGGAATTTTGTTATATCCCAACATTGTTCCCAATATACCGCCAGCCGACGCCGGATTACAGTCTGAGTCCTGTCCGGCACGAGTGGAAATATCTATTGTCTTGCTAAAATCGCCCCCTCCATACAATAATCCCAGAAGAATATATGCACAATTGATTTTAGTTCCAATATTAAATGAATTATGAATTCCATCAGGGCAACTGTTTTCTTCACTCCATTTATTTTGTAATTCAAACCAAGTCTTTTTCCAATCATTTGGATACTTTTTATGCCACTTTATTACATCTGCCATGCATTGATAGAATCCGGTCTGTTTTGGAATAATTTCCAGAGCCTCTTTTACAATGCAATTTATATCATTGCTTATATAAGCCATCGTATACATAGCAGCTACATAAACACCTCCATACCATCCATCCCCATAGGATATGATATGACCTATTTTATCACAGATTTTAGCAGACTGATTGACTAGTCCGGGTGACATAATTCCTGCAAAGTCAGCTTCTATTTGGAAATCAATACAACTGGCATGAGGATTATTCTTCCAATTACCACATTGAGATGGTTTTATTCCTTGATGCAAATTGTACCGAGCCATCTGATTAGCATGCCATAACGGATATTCAGTTCGTTTGAAAGCATTGGCAAAGGAGTCTACCGGAGCTTCTAGTCCACACTTTTCAAAAACTTCCACGAAAGTCAAGTCAACATAAATATCATCGTAAAGTCCGGGAAAAGTATCATACCATTTCCTCACTACATTCTTATTCCAAGGAATTGGTATATATTCTTGGATTATGGTTCCCAAGAATTTGAATTCCGTAGGTCCTCCGTAGCTGCATCCTAAAGTCTGACCCGCCCATGCACCTTTTACTTTATCATACAAAACTTCTTCCGACAGTGTGACCTTTTTGGCGTTTGAACAGGCAGCACGAACTGTAGAAGTATTAAGGGATATAATGAAGATCAATAGAAATATGAATTTCATGTAGTCAGATATTAAATCGGTTACATTATTTTTTCAGAAAACTATCTGGATAGGTAACTGTATATTCTTTTTCGGTATAAGCCGAGTGAATATAAGTTTCAAAACTTCGCTTACCCTCCTGAAGAAGAATTATCCGAGCGCCATTAGGCAAATTATTGTACACGGTATTTCCTCCTGTATAACGTCCATAAGCCAATAAAACATCTTTATACATTATTGCATAATCATTGTCATGGTCATGTCCTACAAATATTCCCATAATATCCCCACATTCTTTGACTGATGTAAAGAAGCCTGAATTAACTGTAGGGCAGCATACTCCTTCGCCTCTTGTTCCAAAAAATACATTTTTCTCTTCCATTATAGCATCTTTATATTCAGGTAACGCAATATGGAAAAAAGCTAAGGCAGGAAGAGGAGTACCGTTATTTCTATTAGTAAATTGCATACTTTGCTTCCGATACCAGTCAATCTGATTAAATTTTATCCAATCATATCCCGGTGCTGACGGGATAGATGTATAGGAATGAGAATCAATACAGTATAATAATGCAGCGTCTTTGTTCCCATCTTTCGAAGATTTAACAGTAAGCACATAATCGTCTAGTGTTTCTCCTTGACGAACAGGCATTAAACATCCTTTTTTCGCAGCAACATAATCATATAATTCTATCCGTGTATGGTCGTACTCATCATCATGATTTCCAAATACTACTCCATAAGGAATATTGCGTTTAATACAAAGATCTAATACAATATCCCATCCTTTGTAGGCATCATTGGAAACAACAACATCACCAGTAAATATAGCAACATCGGGATGTTCTTTATCCAAAATTTGATTAATACGATCTAATGCTATCTGTGAGTTCTTTTGGTCGTCATATTTATAATGTACATCTGTAAATTGTACAATCTTCAATTGTTCTTTTTTGTTAAACTGCAATGTTGGCTGTGCATACATTGAAAGAGATATAAACAAATATGTTATAACGAATATTATTTGATGTTTCATGGCAGTTTTTACTTTTGATGAATATATAATAATTGCTCAGGCTCGTCAGTAGTAATGTAATCTATAGCTGAATGATAATATTTCATTAGATCTTCTTCGGAATTGACAGTCCAAATATTAGTAGTCAGCCCTAGATCATGAGCCTCTTTAATAAGTTGTGGATTTTGTTGATAACAATAATGATAGAAATCGATTCCTGATAATTGGTCTTTACTGATATCCTTTACGGAACGATCTCCCTCTAAGTAAGAAATTTTAGCTCCTTTATCTAATTGACGAATCCGTTGCAGTACCCCGTAGTTAAAACTGATATATTCTACCCATCCCTGTGCTTTTAGCCGATGAACCATTGCAACAATACTGTCTGCTAATAGCAATGATCTTTCCTGACTCTTTTGTGATGATTTGATTTCAAGCACTAGATAAGTAGTATTTTGCTGTTTACCAACAGTGATAAAATCGTATAATGTCGGTATATGATCTCCTGTTGGTAATTTAACTTGGGATAATTGCCCGACAGTCGATTCTTCTACGTTGGTTCCTTCAATTATAGGGTCATGCGCCAACACTGGAACACTATCTCCAGATAACCACACATCGAATTCTGATCCTCTACATCCTATTTCACAAGCTTCTATAAAAGAACGGATTGTATTTTGAGCAGCTCCTGTATGTTTCCAAGCCCCCCTATGAGCTATTACCTTGTTTTTTGCAAAATTGTCTTTGATTAATTCAAAACTAACTCTAGTTCCGTTAATCAATAAATCGACTCCATACACCTTAGAGGAAAATCGTGTCAATCGCTTATTTTTTTTCAAATACAATTCTCCTTTTTTTAAATTAAAAATATCAGCTGTATCTTTTATGAGTTTTACATTCATTACTTCAATCGAAGTTGGAGACACTACTTTTCCTATATATGCGGCTTTTGTTCCTATTGGTATAACATAACTGCTTAATGCAAAATATCCTTTATGATTTGTTGCGAATGATTGTGCTTTTAAATGAAAAGGCATTATGGATAGAATAACATATGTTATTATAACAGTATATTGATAGGCTTTCATCTATTAGTTGATTTAATTTAGTTTCTCTACTTTTTAGTGAAAAAACTCAACATACGAGATAACAATAATGGATTTTTTATCGGTAAGACTCTTATGTTGCTTTAGTTTTGTATAGTTCGAATTATTCTACACATTTTGCAGATTTGATTCTTTTCATGTAATTCATATAATCAATGAATAACTGGATTGAGCTCTTTTCTCCAATACAGAATGGTAACGTCGGATCATTGAACATTCCCGGATATTGATAGCATAATACTTTCTCAAAATTATCAAAAAGTTTTAAATCTCCTTCTATTTCATTCATTGGTCGTGGATAAAGAGACATATCTTTATTAAATAGGAATGCTTCAAGATCAAACCATAAATGGGAACCAGCTTCATCACAGAAACCTTGCAACATGTTGGCTGCCTGTTCACCGGTCAAGTCATTCTCAGGCATACGGGCAAAGGCAAATGTGATCAGAATATCAAGGTTTTCTAATAATTGAGGATAAGTATCAGCACCTTTAGGTACATCCAAACTGTTCGTAGCTAACATAATAGGTTTGGAAGGAGCGAATGATTTACAATAACTCTTGAACTCTTTAAAGAAAGTAACAATTTCATTTTTACGTTTTTTCCCTTCTTCAACATCTGCCGCCCAACGGTCCAATCCTCCACCAGATTCTTCAGAGACATAAAAGCCATAGAATGAAGGATGGTGACCATATTTATCCCATAATTCCTTAGCCACATTCTTATGCCATTCCAATGATTGTGTTGAAAAATCAAACCAAGCGAACAAACCGACTCCTACAAATACATTCATACCGTGTTTATCCGCTTCTGACAAGATAGCTTCGAGCGGGTCTTTTGCTGTAATAGGCATCCTTTCCGGATAAAGTTCTGAATCATAAAAAGCCTTTCCTTGGTAATTATCAACAGTAACGGAGTAATCTTTATTGTCAACTTGATAACGGAAAACTTCCTGGATGACAACAATATCCATACCAACTTTGTGCATAGAAGCGATTACATCTTTCCATTGATCATCAGTTAATTTCTTAATATCCGGATTCCACAACTTCCCTTCATCTTCACTCCAATGGTAGATTCCCGCCCATGCCCCGTCAATTAAGCGAGGTGAACGGGTCTTACAATTAAGTACTTCAATATTTCTTGTAACTTCATATTGATGAGTACCTTCTTTTACTTGCATAATAACCGTATTTTTACCTACTTTATCAGCCGTACCCATAATTGTTTTTAACTCTCTTGAAGAACCGGCTGGAATATTAATTACCGTTTTATAAAGTAAATTCTTGGATATTTTCTTATTAATATAAATAGAAATCTCGTACTTTTTAATTGTTTCAGATTGATTGAGTATACCTGCCCTAATATCTAGATCTACCTTATTACTAATAGTAGCAGGAGGGATCAGAGTGAGTCCTACTTCCGGCTTTTTTGTTTGGGCCAGCAAGAAAGGAATATTGATTATAAAAAGGACAAGGAATAAGTTAAACTTCAGATGTTTCATGTTGTTGATTTTTTATTGTTATACATTAATATTATCAGTATACCAAGTAAGATACTGGTTATATAATTTTGTTGTTTCATTATAGGGACCAACAATAATATTCGTCCCTGGCTTATTCATAATTCCGATATACTGGTAACATAGAATTTTGTCAACATAAGGAGATATATTCTCCATCTGTTTGATAATTCTTTTATTAAAATCGGCAGGCAGTAAGTTGCCTCTATCTCCTTTTTCAAAATAAAATAATTCCATATCCGCCCATAATCTAGCTCGAGACGCTTTTTCATGAGCTTTATATAAAATTTCAAAAAACCTGGCTGAATCTTCTAATTGAGTGTGATTAACACCGACACCATCTTGATAAGCGATGATATCAATATTCATCTTTTCTAATTGAGAGACAAAGTAATCATCAAATTTGGCCTCTTTAATAAAATAGGGTGCTATTAAATTGACACAATTAGGAGTTAAACTTTGCGCTACTTCTGCACATTTATTTACATAATCTACACATGCATCAATAAAATAAGGTTGAAGTTGCGCTTCGTTGGGAAAATACCATCCATAAAAGCTAGTATGATGTGCATAACGGGCTGTCAGTTCCTCCATTGATTGAAATCTTTTTTTTTGCACCTCTTTATCCAACATCATTTCATAAGCATTTAAGTTTCCCCAAAAATCATTGCTTACAAAGAATTTTATTCCACATTCATCCGCAGCCGATAATACAGCCTCAACTGGATCATCACATCCAAGTTGAAATTTTGGCGCTAATTTTGATGGATAGAATGCCTTATCCCCCGAAGCAACACTCATTAAGACTAAATACTCCATCCCTATTTCTTTCATCTCAAAAATTTTTCTACGCCATTGTTCTTTTGTAAATTTGGCTAAATGCTTATTCCAGCCTCCTCCTTCTTCTTCTGAATGATGTTGAAATTCAATCCACGAGCCAACTATTGGCTTTATTTTACTCGATTTTTGTAAATCGGATGTTGAAGCATACATTTCATTAGGATGACATACTAACCCTGCAGCTCCTAGAGCTAAATATTTCAAAAAGAATCGTCTTTGCATATAGGTTGAGGTATTTATGGAAGAAAGAGTTTTTAGGCCTCTTCCTTCCATAAGACATAGAATTAATTATTAACTTTTAATTTGTAAGCTACAACTCTAGTCGGCACACCATCGTCACCGTGATTATAAATAGTAGCGTATACATAAATCTCATCGTTCTGATGATAAACTGCAATATTTCCTCCTCCGTCAGAGTAATTCAACCCTCCATAAGCTCCGGATTTCCAAAGTTGGAATTCACCATAATTCTCGGACTCACTCGTTAGTGAGAAGTTTTTAGGATTCGTAATGTCATACATAAATATTTCTTTAGCATCCCAAGGCCAATAACCTTCTGAGAGCAAAAATAAATATTTACTGTCATTAATGTCTTTCACTTCAAAATCTACTATCTTATAATAATGATTTGAAGGATCTAACTCTCTGACTGTTTCGGCGTTTTTCGAAAAAGCTTGGAAGCGACTACCAAATTTAAGTTCTGTATTATCGTCTTCTTTATAATTGCAAAATGCAATGTAAGTTTCAGCATCATCTGCGGTAGAACCTCGTTGTACCGGTGCATACTTCCAAGGAACACCTGCCCACCCATAGCGAATAACATGAGGATCATTCTCAGGAGTGATGCGTTTTCCATCATTAAACTCCCAATAGAATATGCGTTGATCTGAAGTTGCTGTACAATATACAAAAGCCTTTCCTTTTGTCATATCGCCACATACACTCATTTTTATCCCATTCTCGTCTGGATTTGTGTCGCCATCCTGAAAATTTATAACTTCCTTAGCATTCAATTCATCATCATATACATAGACCATGAATCCTGCTCCATGAATATTATATCTGTTCGCTACAAAATGATTATTGGCGTCAGTCGTTATATCCATAACCAGGCTTGTAGGGGCATTTTTTTTCATAATGACCTCTCCTGTATTTTTATTTAAGAAATGTAATTCGGAATCCCAATCTTGAGATAATACAGCCACATATTTATCATTCACGGCAAGAGATGCAATTACATTACCAATGCCCATATCTGCATGCGTTTTTTCCCACATTTTTTTACTGGAAATTTTAGGCTTTGTTGGAACGATCTCTATTTTATTATGTTGAATCTCGCCAAACGCATTACGAACATATATATCATAAGGCTGCGTAAAATTTATATGTGTAGGTAAGGCGGGTTCTACATAACAATTGAAATCTAAGGTTGCTCTAACATAAAGTTCACTCAAATCTAATGGAGATTCTTCCGTAGAGGGAATATTGATATAAATAGTTTCACCTTCTTCATACGGTCCCTTTACTTTTGGAGAATATTCATTTTGATCGCCAGGCACTCTGACATAAAAATTCAGAAGCCCTTTTTCTTGTTGTTCACTTCCTTCCGGGTATTCTACTGATAAACAGGAAGACATTAATCCTGCCAGAAAGCCAATAGCTAATATATTTTTTAAGATCTTCATATTATGATTCTATTAAATTATCTCCATTCTTCAAACTGTTCTACCAATTCATTATTCTTCACTTCACTAGTTGGGAGTGGGAATCTTTTGTATTTGTCAAGATAGACACGTTTTTTACCATTATCCAATTTTACTAATTCGTAGGTGAATGTATCATCATCTTCTTTTATAGGTTTCACTCCTTCCATTTGTGTTCCATTTAGCTTTTCAGTTGCTAAATTCCAGCGACGTAAATCTTGAAAACGATGTCCTTCAAAAGCTAGTTCAATCATACGTTCATGGCGTAATATCTCCATAAACTTATCCAGTGTCTGTACATTAATCTTATTCGTCAATTTAGCTCTTTTTCTTATCTTGTAAATGTATTCCATTCCGACATCCAGATGTCCTTGTTGAGCCATTGCTTCAGCATAAATTAGATAAATTTCCGCTAACCGCATTTTGTAAAAAGTCAAATCCGTATTACGCATTGCATCTAAATCTTCATCCATGAATTTACGCAAATAATAGCCTGTACTGGTAGCTGATCCTCCAACAGCAAATCCATCTCTTCCCCCTTCCCAAATTTCTACTTTCCGATTTTTCCAATCGCAATTATTGTAAAGAATGGTTGCATAAAAGCGTTCTTCACGCCCTTCATACGGATTTTTGGCCATTTCGGCATTTTCCCAATCAAAAGCACTACCGTCATCCATTTCGTACTGCGACACTAGGTTCTCAGTTGGACTGAATTTTGAATAGCCACCATCTCCCGGAGGGCAATTAAAGTAATCAAAAGAATAGTCAATTACTTTATATTCATACCCAAATTCAATAATACTCTCAGGATTGACTCTTCCATCCGTACGTCTGTATTTGAACATATCTGCGTAATTGTCATTCAAATCATATTTTTTTAATCCAAACAGTTCCTCACAAGCATCGGAAGCAGCTTTCCATCTTTTTGCAAACAGCATAGCTCTTGCTTGCATTCCCAAGGCGGCACCTTTGGTCAATTTCCCTAGTTCTGCATCTTTGGGCAGATTATTTTTACAGAATTCGTATTCGTTAAAAATGAAGTCCCAAAGTTTTTCAGCATCACAAAGAGGATGGTCTTTTTCGTTTAGTGCAGGAAGTTTTTCATATAGAATTCCTGTCCCATAACGTTCTAAAAGCCCTACATACATTCCAGTACGGAAAAAACGTATTTCAGCTTCAGCACGTAAAGCAAACTCTGGTGAAAAATTTCCTTTATAGGTTTCTAATTTATCTAAAAATTTGCAACATCCAATGATCCATGTATGCGCCCATTCCCAACTATTAAACGGATTACTGTCCGCATTTATAGTGAGTTCTCCATACGCCCATTGGTTACCTGTCGTGTTAGGAGTATTTTCTTTGCAAATATCGGCATAAGCATCTTCTTGTAAAGCACCATTATAATAGTTACTTCCTAAAATCGGATAAAACTGATTAATGTAAAGTTGCAAATTTTTCTCAGAAGTAAACGGTGTATCAATTGAATACTCGTCTGTTAATTCCGGATCAAGATTACAACTCATCATTCCTACACATAGAAATGCATAAAAACTGTACTTTATATATTTTACTATTTTCATAATATTAGATTTTTAAAAACTCACATTAATACCAAATTCGTATGTACGTTGCTGTGGATAGTATCCTTGATTAACATTCGGCATTTCCGGATCAAGATGTGGAAGATGAGAAAATGTTAGTAAGTTGCCGCCTGTAGCAAAGATACGGGCTTTTGTAATACCTGCTTTTTCTGTTAAAGATCGTGGAAGCGTATATCCAATCTGCAAACTTTTCAGACGTAAGTAAGCGCCATCTACAATCCACCATGAAGAAGCTGATCCAAGATTAGTTCTCGATTTTATCCCTAAACGAGGATATTTAGCATTCGGATTGTCTGGTCTCCAAGAATTTTCGACTAGATAATAAGGGGTGTTACCATCAGCATAGAACGGTTTCGTATAAAATGTATGATCTCTATCTGAACCTCCAGCATAAATTCCACATAAAGAAACATCACAGATAGCAGCACCTTGCCATAGCATACCCATATCAAAACCTTTATAATCGGCACTAATATTTAGACCAAACATCATTTCCGGTGTTTGACTTCTAGCAATTGGAGTTAAATCTTGATCCCAAGTAATTTGACCATCACCATTGATATCTTTCAATTTAATATCACCTGGCAAGGATTCACCAAAAACCGGACTATTTTTAATCTCTTCTTCGGATTGGAATAATCCTTCGGCTACAAATCCAAGAATCTGTCCCATACGTTGTCCTGTCCATCTTTTATAGTTCGGTATATGGTTTTCTTCTACCATTTTAATTATTCTATTTCTAGCCCATGACACGTTTCCTTTGACAAAATAATTTAAATCTCCGATTCTATTCCTATGCGACAACACTAACTCGAAGCCACGATTATCATGTTTCGAATAATTCTCATAAGCAGCATGGTAACCACCAAGAGACGGTGGGAAAACGGAACCCAGTCTTTCAAGTTTACCAGTAGTTCTCATATAGAATACATCTACTTCAAATCCCAAGAGGCCACGCCACAAACTACCTTCAAGACCTATATTATATGAGTCTGTCACTTGCCAGTTTAAGTTCGTACTAGGAGGATTGCCGACCCCAAATGATTTATATGCATTTTGTCCGTAAATAACTGTTGGATCTTTTGAAATTGAAGCGGTGGAAATGAAAGAGTTGGCAGGTATTCCGCTTTCACTACCTAAACGTCCGATTGAACCTCTAAGTTTCAAATTATCAAAGCAGGGTAATGCTTCTTTGAAAAAATCTTCTTGTGAGATTCTCCAACCGGCAGATACCGCTGGGAAAAAACCCCATCTGTTTTCTTTCGGAAGTCTAGGAGATGCGTCCAAACGTCCTGTAAATTCAAATAAATATTTGTCTGCATACGAGTAGTTCAGACGCATCACACCACCTGCTCTTTTGCCAATATCATGTCCTCCACGAGTAAAATTGGGGTCTACCGTATCACCAAAAGTCAAATCCATAATATCAGTTACTGTATATCCGCTCTTTTTGGTTTGCATACCGGTTCCATATTGATGATAATATTCAAATAGCAACAAACCACCAACCGAATGTTTTCCGAAGATATTATTATACTCAATAGAAGGCATAATGGTGTAATTTTCATCATCAGCGAAATACTGTTCTACTACTGATTCGCCGGATTTTGAATGTTTAGCATTTTGTACCTCCCAAGTGCGGGTAGTTTGATTAAAAGCATTGACTTGATAAGCAAGTTGAGCTATTTTCCGGACTGTATAATCACGATTATATGAACCTGTAAAACTTAGTTTCAAGCCCTGCAAAAAAGGTACTTTATAAGTGAGCTTAATTCGTCCATCAAAAGACGCAGTTCTCGCTTCATTAAATCCAGATAAATCTCTTGCAGCCAGAGGATTTTGGTTCCCTTCTCCGTCACCATTTAAACTTCCTACAGGTAAACCGTCTTTGTGAGTCGGCAAAAATGGATATGCCATTAAAGCTTGTGGAAAAATCGTTGCATAATCTCCCATTCCGGCAGAAAGTCCAGGTTCTTTGCTAGTAGAGACTTTTCCAGATAAGTCTAATGACATTTCAATATTTTTACTAACTTGCGCATCCAAATTTGAACGAAAATTATAACGTTTATAAGAAGTGTTGTCAATGATACCTTGTTGATTGTAACTACCTATTGAAGCATAAAATCTCAATTTCTCATTCCCCCCACGAATTGACACGTTATTATTATAGGTAGGAGCTACATCCTTAAACAATAGGTCAAACCAATCAGTATTAGCATAATCCCCTTTAGGATCTCCATTTGTAATACGATCTATTTCTTCAGAAGTGAATCTACGTTGATCTTCTGGAACACCATCCATTTCCTGAGCTTTATTATACCAATAAGCATAATCAGGTCCATTTAGAAATTTCGGGAAATTTGTATTCTGAGATAATAAAATAGAGGAATTAACAGTTATTGTAGGTTTTTGAATTACCCCACGTTTAGTTGTTACCATAATAACGCCTCCTGAAGCTCTTAATCCATAGGCTGCTGCTGTTGCCGCATCCTTTAATATACTAATGGATTCAACATCGTCATTTTGAATATCAGGAAACCATTCATAGATTACACCATCAACGACTACTAAAGGAGAAGCATCACCAGCTCCAGGTCCACGTACCAATAAGCTGGCACCGTCAAGTCCCGGTTGCCCACTTCGTTGATAAGCCACCAATCCAGGCAAACGCCCTGCAAGTGTTTGGGTGATATTTGAGCTAGGTGCCATTTTCAACTCTTTGTTATCAACCTGAGCTACAGCCCCTGTCATATTGATTTTCTTTTGAGTACCATAGCCAACTACCACCACCTCATCCAATTGTGAATTATCTTCGTTCATCACAACATTCAGAGTTCTTCTCCCATTAATACGTATTTTTTGAGTTTCATATCCGATATATGAAAAAACCAAAGTGGTATTTTCTGAAGGTACATTTAACTCAAAGTTTCCACTAACATCTGTCGTAGTTCCAGTTTTATTACTTGTTACTACTACAGATACTCCAATAAGTGGAGTTCCATTTCCATCAGAAACGTTACCTTTAACGTGCATCTGTTGTGCATGTATGCTGAGGCTTGAAAGTATCAGCATTAAGCATAGTAATAGATATTTGCAATTCATAAATGATTAAATATAAAAGTTATCAAAAGTTTTTAAGTTGAAAGAGACATTATTCTTTTTTCGAATAAAAAATCACATCACTAATCCATATATCAGCATTATCTACTGGATTTTTCCATTTACAAGTGACCTTGTATTTATTTTTAGGTTGCTTGTAATTAAAAAATAATTCATGTTTCCGATGATTATACATTAAAGGTAACTTGCATACTTCTACAAGTTTATCATTAAAATAGATCTCTAATTCAGCAACATAATCAAGAGGAGCCTCTCCTTTTACCATGCCTTTTAAAACAGCACCTGTACCTTCAAATTCAATGCATTCAAAATCACGTACTGATATATTTAAAGCTTCTTTTCCTACTATCTTTAAATCAGAAAAACTTTCTTCAAAACGTACAGGCTCTATCTTCTGACTCCGAATTGAGACTAAATTATCTTTTACTTTTCCACCATTTTTCTCAATCATGGCTAACGCATGTTTTAAACTTATCTCATATGCTTTATTTAAAGAATATTCTGTATGATTAAATGGCAGATCTGCAACCTTTTCTAATGGTATTCTATATTTTTCAGGGATATTGCTATATCCTAATAAAGTTCCCAAAATGCCACCGGAAGAGGCTGGATTACAATCTGAATCCTGTCCAGCGCGTGTGGATATGTCTATAGTTTTCTCAAAATCTCCCTGTCCATAAAGGAGCCCTAAAATAATATAACCGCAATTTATAGGAGTGCCTATATTAAATGGGGCTTGTACTCCATCGGGACAGCTAATCTCATCACTCCATTTCTTTTCTATTTCGTTCCATGTCTTTTTCCAGTCATTTGGATATTCTTTATGCCAATTGATAATGTCCTGCATACAAGCATAAAATTCACTTTGTACGGGTATCACTTTTAATGCCTCACTTACAATTAAATTGATATCATTATAGATATATGCTAATGCATACATAGCTGCCACATACACTCCTCCGTACCAACCGTTTCCATAAGACATAATGTGTCCTGCTCTATCACAAATATCAGACGAACTATTTACCATACCAGGTGACATAATCCCTGCAAAATCAGCCTCTATTTGAAAGTCAAGGCAGTCTGCATGAGGATTATTCATCCAATAGCCACACTCTGGAGGGGTGAGACCTTGTAACAAATTATAACGTGCTTGTTGATTTGCATGACATAATGGATATTCTTTACTCATAAAAACAGCAGCCAAAGAATCTGCGGATACATCCAAACCATATTTTTCGATTGCTTCTACAAATGTTAAGTCTACGTATATATCGTCATATAATCCTCCACCTCCATCATACCATTTTTGTAACTCATTATCACTCCAGGGAATAGAAACTGTGTCATCTATCATAACTCCACAGTATCGAAATTCAGTAGGTCCTCCATAAGTACAACCTAATGTTTGACCCGCCCAAGCGCCCTTTACTTTATCAAATAAAATATCTTGAGAAATATCGATATACTTATTTTTAGTACATGAGGTCAGTAATAAAATAACAAGGCTTATTATAAGAGTCTTTGTTTTCATATTCTTCATGTATTTTTTATTTGTTCTAATATATTCCAGCACTGATACAAACCTCTTGGCACGTGGAAACACCCTTTCCATTTACCACCCTTCAAAGGTAGCAACACCTCACCTCTTCTATTCAAGTATCCATACCATTCTAGGTATTCGGGATCTTTGAAATGTGTCCATACATAGTCATGCACCTTCTCAAACCATTCCAGACATTTACGGTCACCTGTAAATTGATAGCCTTTTAGCAGAGATATAAGTGTCTCGATATGCACCCACCAAAGTTTCTGGTCCCATTCCAATTGTTGGGGAGGACAACCGTTACGGTCTAAAAAGTAAAAGATACCGCCATGCTCCTTATCCCAACCGTATTCAAGCATGGTAAGAGTCGTGTTTTTTGCTTTCTCTATCAGTTCCGGCCGATGCAGACGTTTACCCAAGTCCATGATAAACCACATCGCTTCAATCGCATGACCGGGAGTAACCTGGCGACCCTCAAAACAATCCACAAGATTACCGTTTATATCTACATTTTCGACAATGATTCCACCAAGTTCGGGACGATAAAAGACGTCCATAACTTCATGGATGCAAGTGTCCATAGCTCGTTCCAAGTAGTCTTTACCTAAAATATGCTCTATTTCCATAGCGAGATTACAGAGAATCATCGGCAGAGCAAAATTCTTTAAGTTACGTGTACCGGGATGAAGCTTGTTCCATTTTCCTTTAGGATTATCAGCTTTGGACAAGATAATATCGAATGTCTTTCTGGCAATATCGGCATACTCCTGATTACCGGTTGCCAAACTCAATTGTCCGAAAGCCATCGTTGCAAAAGTATAGGAGAAAATGTTATACGGTTCTACTAACGGTCTACCCGAACGGTCGAGGGAAAAGTACCAGTTGTAATTTCTATCATGTCCGTATTTCTTTAAAAATTCGCCACCTTGAACGGCACAGTCCAGCCATTCCTGGCGTTTCTCCACTTTATTGTAAAGCATGGAGAACATCCACACTTCACGCCCTTGCAGCCAAATAAACTTGTCTGTATCGAATACTTTGCCTTCACGATCCAGACAGGTGAAATAGCCGCCAAACTCCTTGTCTTGAGAGTTCTGAAGCCAAAAAGGAAGAACATTGTTCAACAATTCATCCTTGTATTGATTTGCTAATTTCTTAAAATCCATAATATAATTTATTATCAGGACTGTATCGACAGCTATTCAGATGATAAACGTTTATTGAATGGCCATACAAAAAACATCTTCTACCATTTCTACAATCCACTTGTTAGTACATTAAAATAATTAAGGTCTGTTTTATATTTATTTCGAACGGTTCCAGTATCTTTCAATTTCCTCCAGCGACTTCCCAGTCGTCTCCGGGACGAGTTTCCAGACAATCAGCATATACGGCACGCACATAAGCGCGAACAGGAAGAATGTTCCGGCGGGGGTAAGGTTCTGGAGCATCCAGGGGGTTA
>ERZ791796.505-NODE-505-length-40403-cov-7.876574_pt1 | contig 40403 bp, 32 predicted proteins | sample MGYA00510311_ERZ791796 | MGnify/ENA primary metagenome ERZ791796 (study PRJEB30046, sample SAMN00792042) | human gut metagenome | study: EMG produced TPA metagenomics assembly of the A metagenome-wide association study of gut microbiota in type 2...
GCTCTAACCAGCTGAGCTATCCCGCCATCATTTCTCGATTGCGGGTGCAAAGATAGATGTTTTTTTATAATCTCCAAAACAAATCGGTAATTTTTTTGTTCTTTTCTTCAAGAAAGGTTTTGCTTTCCCCTATAAACAGGGAGTTTCAGGACTGGAAATGAAAGAATAATTAAATAAAGTGCTTGATTTATGCCGCTTATTTAGAAAAAAGTATTTATCTTGGCACACGTAAAAACAATTCGAAATTGCTATGAAAAAGGAAAAGATTCATTTGGAGTATTTGTTGAATGCAACATCAAAAAATATTCTTTGGGGAGCTATTAGTACACCTACCGGTTTGGAGGACTGGTTCGCCGATAAAGTTGTTTCAGATGATAGAATAGTAGAATTCCATTGGGGAAAAACAGAACAGAGAGAAGCTGAGATTATAGCAATCCGCGCTTTCTCTTTCATTCGTTTTCGTTGGTTGGATGATGAAAACGAGCGTGATTACTTTGAAATCAAGATGACATATAATGAGTTGACAAGTGACTATGTATTAGAAATTACTGATTTCGCAGAGCCGGATGAAGTGGATGATATGAAAGAATTATGGGAGTCACAGGTTGCCAAATTAAGAAGAACTTGTGGTTTTTAGTTAACTTTCAACTAAAAATTTTCGGTGCTCCTTTTTTTGTGCTAATTTTGCATCCTAATTGCACGAACCTATTAAGATGCTACGCATAAAGAAATTAGATATATTCATTGTAAAGAGCTTTTTTATGCTCTTTATAGGTACATTCTTCATCTGTCTGTTCATTTTCATGATGCAGTTCTTGTGGAGATATGTAGACGAATTGGTTGGAAAGGGGTTAGAAATGAGTGTTATGGCTCAGTTCTTCTTCTATTCTGCATTAACATTAGTGCCAGTATCGTTGCCGTTGGCAGTGTTACTGGCTTCTTTGATTACTTTTGGTAATTTTGGCGAGCGTTACGAATTGCTTGCAATGAAAGCTGCCGGTATTTCTTTGCTCAAAATTATGCGTCCCCTTGTTTTCTTTGTTTGTGGACTTGTCGGCGTTTCATTCTATTTTCAAAATGTAGTAGGACCCATTGCCCAAGCTAAGTTGGGAACTCTGATTCTTTCTATGAAACAGAAATCTCCGGAATTGGATATTCCGGAAGGCGTTTTCTATTCCGAGATCCCTGATTATAATTTAAAGATAGCCAAGAAAGACCGTAAAACGGGTATGCTGTATGATGTCTTGATCTATAATTTGAAAGACGGATTTGAGAATGCCCATATTATTTATGCGGATTCCGGGCGTCTGGAGATGACAGCGGATAAGCAACATCTTTGGTTACATTTGTATAGTGGAGACTTGTTCGAGAATCTGAAAGCGCAAAGCATGAAGTCCCAAAATGTGCCTTATCGTCGTGAATCATTCAGAGAGAAACATACGATTATTGAGTTTAACTCTGATTTTAATATGGTTGACGGCGATATTATGGGTAAGCAGTCGAGTGCTAAAGACATGGCGCAGTTGCAAAGCTCTATTGATTCGATGAAAGTAGTAGGTGACAGTATAGGAAGGCAATATTACCGGGAAATAGCTGAGGGAAATTTTCGCGCGTCTTATGGATTGACAAAAGAAGACACTATCAAGATGGAGAAAGCGGATCTGTATGCGTATAATGTGGACAGTCTTTATAATGTTGCTCCTTTGACGCAAAAGCAGAAAGTTATTTCCGCTGCTCTTAGCCGTGCGGAAAATATGGCAAGCGACCTTACTTTCAAGAGTTATACGATGGAGAGTAATGACTATAGCATTCGGAAACATAAGACGGAATGGCATAAGAAGATTACAATTTCCCTTTCCTGCTTGTTGTTTTTCTTTATCGGTGCTCCTTTAGGAGGTATTATTCGTAAAGGTGGTTTGGGAATGCCGGTAATTGTGTCGGTACTGGTGTTTATTATCTATTATATCATTGATAACACCGGATATAAAATGGCCCGTGACGGTAAGTGGATTGTATGGATGGGTATGTGGACGAGTAGTGCTGTCCTTGCTCCGTTGGGTATCTTCCTTACTTACAAATCGAATAAAGATTCTGTGGTGCTTAATGCCGATGCGTACATTAATTGGTTTAAGAAGGTGGCTGGAATACGTAGTGTACGGCATATATTCAAGAAAGAAGTTATTATAAATGATCCTGACTATGAACGTATTCCGGGCGATTTGGAGCAGCTTACGGAGGATTGTAAAGCTTACATTGCCCAAAATCAGTTGACGAAAGCACCGAACTATTTCAAACTGTGGATGTCGGGTGAAAAGGACGATGAGGTGGTGGCTATCAATGATAAGCTGGAAGCGTTGGTAGAGGAAATGTCAAATACGAAATCAGCTTCTTTGATAGGTTTGTTAAACAATTATCCGATGATTCCCGTTTCTGCTCATGTGCGCCCGTTCCATATATATTGGCTGAATCTGGCAGCCGGAGTGATTTTCCCTATCGGGCTGTTTTTCTATTTCCGTATCTGGGCATTCCGTATTCGTCTGGCTAAGGATATGGAACGGATTATAAAGAACAACGAACAAGTTCAATTCATCATACAGAAAATTAATAAATAATTGTTATGGAAGAGATTAAAATGGATAAAATAGAGGATGCAATTGCCGATTTTAAAGAAGGCAAGTTTGTCATAGTAGTGGATGATGAAGACCGCGAAAATGAGGGAGATTTGATTATTGCTGCTGAAAAAATAACTCCTGAGAAAGTTAATTTCATGTTGAAACACGCACGTGGGGTACTTTGTGCACCTATTACAGTGTCTCGTTGCAAGGAATTGGATTTACCGCATCAAGTAAGTGATAACACTTCTGTGTTGGGAACTCCTTTTACAATTACGATAGATAAACTGGACGGTTGTTCGACCGGAGTCTCTGCTGCCGACCGTGCTGCCACTATTCAGGCGTTGGCTGATCCGTCTTCTACACCGGCTACGTTCGGTCGTCCCGGTCATATCAACCCGTTGTACGCACAAGAAAAAGGAGTGTTGCGCCGTGCCGGACATACAGAGGCGACTATCGATATGGCACGTCTGGCCGGTCTTTATCCGGCGGGTGCTTTGATGGAAATCATGAGTGAGGATGGTACGATGGCACGCCTGCCCGAACTCCGTAAAATGGCAGATGAATATGATCTGAAACTGATTTCTATTCATGACTTGATTGCTTATCGTTTGAAACAGGAATCCATTGTAGAGCGTGGGGTGGAGGTGAATATGCCTACTGAACATGGAATGTTTCGTCTGATTCCTTTCCGTCAAAAGTCAAATGGATTGGAGCATGTCGCTTTGTTTAAAGGTACGTGGAATGAAGACGAACCTATTTTGGTACGTGTACATTCTTCTTGTGCCACAGGTGATATTTTTGGTTCCAGGCGTTGTGATTGCGGAGAACAGTTGCATAAGGCTATGGAAATGATTGAAGCGGCAGGAAAAGGTGTGGTCGTTTATCTGAACCAGGAAGGACGTGGAATCGGCTTGATGGAAAAGATGAAAGCATATAAACTTCAGGAAGACGGTTTGGATACGGTGGATGCGAATGTATGTTTGGGACATCTTGCCGACGAGCGTGATTATGGGGTAGGAGCGCAGATTCTTCGTGAGTTGGGAGTACACAAAATGAAGCTTTTGACAAATAATCCGGTGAAACGTGTTGGCTTGGAAGCATACGGCTTGGAGATTGTAGAAAATGTACCTGTTGAAACTGTTCCCAATCCATATAATGAACGATATCTAAGAACGAAAAAGGAAAGAATGGGGCATACTTTACATTTTAATAAGTAAATTGCCTGTTTGTTTTCATATGTCGAATATTATCGCTTATTTTGCAACGATTTTCACTCAACAACAATAAAATAGATACAAAATGAATCAATTATCAGATCGTTTGAACAGCTTGTCGCCCTCGGCGACGCTTGCCATGTCGCAAAAGAGCAATGAACTTAAGGCACAAGGCGTTGATGTTATTAACTTAAGTGTAGGAGAACCGGATTTCAATACTCCTGACCACATCAAGGAAGCTGCTAAAAAAGCCGTTGATGATAACTTTTCTCGTTATTCTCCGGTACCGGGTTATCCGGCTTTGCGCAATGCTATTGTTGAGAAACTGAAAAAAGAGAACGGTCTGGAATATACAGCTGCTCAGATTTCATGTGCGAATGGTGCAAAACAATCAGTTTGTAACGCAATCCTCGTACTGGTTAATCCGGGTGACGAAGTAATTGTGCCGGCTCCTTATTGGGTGAGTTATCCTGAAATGGTGAAACTGGCGGAAGGTACTCCCGTGATTGTTTCTGCCGGCATCGAACAGGATTTCAAAATTACACCGGAACAATTGGAAGCTGCTATTACTCCGAAGACAAAGGCATTGATTCTTTGCTCTCCGTCGAATCCGACAGGGTCTGTATATAGTAAGGAAGAATTGGCAGGACTGGCTGCTGTATTGGCAAAACATCCTCAGGTGATAGTGCTTGCTGACGAGATTTACGAACATATCAATTATATCGGTGCACACCAGAGCATTGCACAGTTCCCGGAAATGAAGGAACGTACAGTGATTGTGAACGGTGTATCCAAGGCTTATGCCATGACAGGCTGGAGAATAGGTTTCATCGCCGGTCCGGAATGGATTGTAAAAGCTTGCAATAAGTTGCAGGGACAATACACTTCAGGTCCTTGTTCCGTATCTCAAAAAGCAGCTGAGGCAGCCTATACAGGTACGCAGGAACCGGTGAAAGAAATGCAGAAAGCTTTCGAACGTCGTCGTGACCTGATTGTGAAGTTGGCTAAGGAAGTTCCGGGATTTGAAGTGAACGTGCCGCAAGGTGCTTTTTACCTGTTCCCGAAATGTAGCTACTTCTTTGGAAAGAGCAACGGTAAACGTAAGATTGAAAATTCGGACGACTTGGCAATGTACTTGCTTGAAGATGCTCACGTGGCTTGTGTAGGCGGTACTTCATTCGGTGCTCCTGAATGTATCCGTATGAGCTATGCTACAAGTGACGAAAACATTGTAGAAGCTATTCGCCGTATTAAAGAAGCGTTGGCTAAGTTGAAATAAGACTCATAGCTTAAAAAGATAAGGGCGCGATTTGCATTATGTAATTCGCGCCCTGTTTATTTAATTATTTCGTAAATCATCCGGTGCCGGAAAATAAAAAAGGCCGCCTTCCGTGGAAAGCAGCCTATACTTTTTGTAGATTGTATTATTCAGCCGGGTGAATTGCTTCAGACGGACAAACATCTGCACAAGTACCACAGTCAGTACATACATCCGGGTTGATAGAATAGATATCACCTTCAGAGATAGCTTCTACCGGACACTCGTCGATACAAGTTCCGCAAGCAATACAATCGTCACTAATTACGTAAGCCATTTTTCTAAGATTTAAATTATTAGTACTAATTTCTCCGGCAAAAATAAGGCTTTTATTGATTAGTTGTTATGCTTCTATGATTAAATTGACTTAATTTGTACGTCTTCTAAATAAGCAACCTCCCTATAATCTGCTATATTTTTCGTATTTTTGCACTCAAATTACTAATATATAGCGATTATGCCTTTAAATTTACCCGATAAACTACCTGCGATAGAGCTATTGAAGGAAGAAAATATTTTTGTAATTGATACTTCCCGTGCTACGCAGCAGGACATTCGTCCGCTACGGATTGTCATTTTGAACCTGATGCCGTTGAAGATTACGACGGAGACGGACTTGGTGCGTTTACTTTCAAATACTCCGCTTCAGGTGGAGATCTCGTTTATGAAGATCAAATGTCATACCTCCAAGAATACACCGATAGAACACATGAAGGCGTTCTATACGGATTTTGACCAGATGCGTCATGAGAAATATGATGGTATGATTATTACGGGAGCACCTGTGGAACAGATGGATTTCGAGGAAGTGACTTATTGGGATGAGATTACGGAAATTTTTGATTGGGCACGTACGCATGTGACTTCTACTTTGTATATATGTTGGGCGGCGCAGGCCGGGCTCTATCATCATTATGGAATTCCTAAATATCCGTTGGAAAAGAAGATGTTCGGTATCTTCGAACATCGGGTATTGGAACCTTACCATTCTATTTTTCGTGGCTTTGATGATTGTTTTTATGTGCCGCACAGCCGTCATACAGAGGTACGTAGGGAGGATATCTTGAAGGTGCCGGAACTGACATTGCTTTCCGAGTCGAAAGATGCGGGAGTGTATATGGTAATGGCACGTGGCGGACGTGAATTCTTTGTAACCGGACATTCGGAATATTCTCCGTTGACATTGGATACGGAATATCGTCGTGACTTGGGTAAAGGCTTGCCGATAGAAATACCTCGTAATTATTATGTAGATGATGATCCTGATAAGGGACCGTTGGTGCGTTGGCGTGCTCATGCAAACCTTTTGTTCTCCAATTGGTTAAACTACTTTGTTTATCAGGAAACACCTTATAATGTTAATGACATCAAATGATAAAGCAGCGTAAAATAGAACTTCTCGCTCCGGCGAAGAACCTGGAATGTGGTATTGAGGCCATTAATCACGGTGCGGATGCGGTATATGTCGGTGCTCCCAAGTTCGGTGCCCGTGCGGCGGCTGTAAATTCTTTGGAGGATATTGAGGCACTGGTGCAATATGCCCATTTGTATAATGCGCGTATTTATGTCACGGTCAACACTATCCTGAAAGAAGAAGAACTGAAAGAGACGGAGGAGATGATTCATGCCCTGTATCGGATTGGAGTGGACGCACTGATTGTTCAGGATATGGGAATCACGAAACTGAATCTCCCCCCGATACCTCTCCATGCCAGTACGCAGATGGACAACCGTACTCCGGAAAAGGTGCGATTTCTTTGGGAGGCAGGTTTCCGACAAGTCGTTTTGGCGCGCGAATTATCATTGCGTGAAATAAAAAATATTCATACCGCTTGTCCGGAAACTCCTTTGGAGGTATTTGTACACGGAGCGCTTTGCGTTAGCTATAGCGGGCAATGCTATGTCAGTCAGTCCTGTTTCGGGCGTAGCGCGAATAGGGGTGAATGTGCACAATTCTGTCGTTTACCTTTTAGCCTTGTAGATTCCGATGGGAAAGTCATTGTGAAGGACAAGCATTTGCTTTCTCTGAAAGATATGAATCAGAGCGACGAGCTGGAGCAGTTGTTGGATGCCGGAGCTTCTTCGTTGAAGATAGAAGGCCGGTTGAAAGATGTATCATACGTGAAGAACGTGACAGCGGCCTATCGTCAGAAATTGGATGCGATTTTTGCCCGTCGTCCGGAATATGTCCGGGCTTCTTCGGGAATGTGCAGATTCGAATTTAAGCCGCAACTGGATAAGAGTTTCAGTCGTGGTTTTACACATTATTTCCTGCACGGTCGTGATAAGGAAATTTTTTCCTTTGATACCCCTAAGTCGCTGGGTGAGGAGATGGGAACAATGAAGGAGGCTCGCGGTAATTATCTGACAGTTGCCGGATTGAAGTCATTTAACAATGGCGATGGAGTTTGCTATCTCGACGAACAAGGACGTTTGCAGGGGTTCCGTATTAATCGTGTAGATGGTAATAAACTGTATCCACAGGAAATGCCCCGTATCAAGCCCCGTACTGTGTTGTACCGTAATTTTGACCAAGAGTTTGAGCGTGTACTTTCACGGAAGTCCGCTGAAAGGAAGATAAAAGTGAGTATCTTGCTTACTGATAACGAATTTGGCTTTTCGTTACGATTGACCGATGAAGATGATAACGGTATCACACTGGCTTTTCCTCATGAAAAGGAATTGGCACGTACACCGCAGACGGAAAATCTGAAAACGCAACTTGCTAAATTAGGAAATACACCTTTCGAAGCAAAAGTGATAGAAGTTGAATTTGCTGATAATTGGTTTCTCCCGGTTTCGGTCTTAGCCGATTACCGTCGTCAGGCAGTTGAAAAATTAATAGCTGCCCGCCGGATAAACTACCGCCAGGAATTGTCAGTATGGAAACAAACGAATCATGCTTTTCCGCAAACAACATTGACGTATTTGGGAAATGTTATGAACACTCATGCAGTTTCTTTCTATGAGGAACATGGGGTACAGCGTATTGCTATGGCGTACGAAAAAGAAGCAGTGGAGAATGCGGTACTGATGTTCTGCAAACACTGTCTACGTTACAGTATGGGATGGTGTCCTATTCACCAACGGGTTCGTTCACCTTTCAAAGAACCCTATTATCTGATGTCCAATGATGGTAAACGTTTCCGTTTGGAGTTCGACTGCAAAAATTGTCAAATGAAAGTAAAGGCGGCGCAATGAAGACTATTTTCTACCACAGAGGACGCGGAGGACACAGAGGATATAGTGAAGGTAATATCTTCACTCATGCTTCTGACGCCGATCGTTTGAATGTTGGGCAGAAAAAGTGTAGAAAGTTTTTCTCTTTCCTCTTTTTATCCTCTGTGTCCTCTGCGTCCTCTGTGGTAAAAAATGTGATGAACCTGCTATTATGTTTATTTTTGCTATCTTCCTGTTATTATAAGGCTCCGCTACTGGATTCGGAGGAATTGTCAGAGAAAACAAAAGATTCATTGACCTATCTTTATGAACGTCACTACACGTGGGATACGAATCTGGAAGTAGTGGATGATTCCATAGCTCTGGAACGTCTTCCGATAAAGGACACTTTTATTCAATTGAATAAAGGAGATAAGGTAGTCGTCGCAGAGTTTGCGATTCATCCGGCCGATAGTGTGGATAGCGTTTGGGTTAAATTGGCGCATACGCAGGATGAACAGGGTTGGATACGTGAGGTGGATTTGAAGAGGTCGTTTGTTCCGACCGACAGTATTTCACAGGCCATTCATCTTTTCAGTGACACGCACGCTTCTTATTTTGTTGTTATTTTTGCCCTGTTTGTAGGCGTTTATTTGCTTCGTGCTTTCCGGAAGAAGCAGTTGCAGATGGTTTATTTTAATGATATAGACAGCATTTATCCATTATTTCTCTGCCTGCTGATGGCGTTCAGTGCAACGATTTATGAGTCTATGCAGGTCTTTGTGCCGGAAACGTGGGAACATTTTTATTTCAATCCGACTTTATCTCCATTCAAAGTACCTTTCATACTCTCTGTTTTCCTGTTTAGTATCTGGTTGTTTCTGATAGTCGCTTTGGCGGTGTTGGATGATTTGTTTCGGCAATTGACTCCCGCTGCAGCTATCTTTTATCTGCTGGGGCTGATGTCCTGCTGTATTTTCTGTTATTTCTTTTTTATCTTGATGACACATATCTATATCGGTTATTTATTCCTGATCTTTTTTATACTGGTCTTTACGAAGAAGGTTTATCGGAACATCGGGTATAAGTATCGCTGCGGACATTGCGGGGAGAAACTGAAAGAGAAAGGTATATGTCCTTATTGCGGGGCAATTAACGAGTGATGATTGGCGGTTATCATTAAGCAGTAGGTAAACTAATGTCAAAGCATTGATAAAGTTCCGTTAAAGTGCTGGTATAGTTGCGGGAAGGTACCGATACCTTTACCTTTCCACGGCCGTGGTGACTTCTTCCCACAGCCGTGGTGAGATCTCTCCACGACCATGAAGAGAAGCTACCACGGCTGTGGAGAGTTAAGAATAACGTAAGTCTAATAGAACAATACTGATTGGGTAAATAAAGTATAACGGCTTTATAATGCAAACTTTATAGGGACATACGTCCTTTTATCCCGTATTCCATGCTGTTGATCTACAAAGAGACAGGCTGACAATAAAAGTCCGGAACTTTTATTGTCAGCCTGTTTGGGGTTATTGTCAGCGTTTATTGTCAGCCGTTAATTGGTTGAAAATCATTGTTCTATGTGGGTGAAAACTTTAGCTGACAATAAAAAGACTAAATAATATCCTAATGAGTAAAAATGATTAGAAGCGGCAGCGAAGATCTATCCCAAATTGCATTGGACGTCCTTTCTGCATGAAACCTTTGTTCATTGTTTCGAAATAGAAGGCGGCATAGTCTTTATTCAAGAAGTTGCGTGCCCAAAAACTAATCATTGCATCACCGATTTCCAGATTCGTTCTCCAGTTGAGCGTGCCGTAGAAGGATTGGCTGACGTCGTTCAGTTCAGTCCAGTAGATACGTCCGGCAGCGTTATAGTTCGCCTGGAATACAACCCGGTCGAAGATAGAACGTGGGCTGCAAGTGATGGCATATTCTCCACCGATATTTAATGTATGCTTGGGGACAAAAGGAACATACTTGCCATTGTAATCGGCTCTGACTTTGAGCGTTTCTTCATCTTCTCTCTCATATTCGATATAGTCTGTAAAGGTAGCGTAGGTATATCCGTAGCTCGCGTTCAGACTTAACTCATTAGTCAGACTTGCACGAAGAGACATTTCGGCACCATAGCTGCGGCTTTTCCCTGCATTGACGGTGGTACGCCCCAAGCCGCTTCCGGTGAATTGGGAGATTTGTTGGTCGCGCATATCCATGTAGAAAGCGGAAAGATCTGCCCAAAGCTTACCCTCCCAAAGGGTAAGATGGCTTCCTACTTCGTAGTTCCATGAATATTCGGGTTTGTAGCGTGTCGCCTCTTTTACTTCGGGTACATCCGCTTTCTTGGCATATTTGTCAATCATTGCAGCAAATTTGGCGAACTGCTCGCTCTCTTTTATAGCATTTATCATGGAGTTCTGTAAGTCTCCACTAATAAGATCGGAGAACATTTGTACGTTGTAGCCGCCCGACCGATACCCCTTCGACACGGTTGCATATACATTATTGCCTTTTTTCCATTCATATTGCAGAGCAAACTTAGGTAACAGTTGAACATAATCATCTGATATCTTACCGTCATAACCAGCATTGGCAATCAGGTTTTTAGCTTCTACTGATACAGATGGCATTGGTGGCCGTGACGCCATCTTCATACTGAAGTTGAAGTCTGTAGGGTCACTGATCGATTTATACTTCATGCTCATCTTCTCATAATCCAGACGTACTCCGACAGTAAAAGACAAGCCTTTCACAAAAAGGTCATTCAATGTAGACTGATGGAAAACTGCCGCATTCCAAACAGGAGTATCAAAGTCTCCTCCTACCAACAGAGTAGGATTGTTGATTGCTAAATGTAATTTCGGGGCGTTTGCAGGCATACCGGCAAAGGCTGTATTTGCACTTCCTTCGATAACATCTTTCACCCCGTCTTCCCAAAAAGTCACCGGACCTTTGGTGTTCAAGGACTGATACAGTCCGAAAGCTCCTGTTGCCCATTGCCATCTTTTGTTGGATTTTGATTTAAACACGATCTCTTCGGAAATTGTATTCGACTTTTGCTTCTGTTCCAGTGTATAAACCGCTCGTTCTGTAAAGTCTTGGTCGAGGAACATACGGTCATTCAGATTCTGATAGCCGGTAACTGCACTGAGGATGAAATTTCTTGCTTGATATTCCAGATTGACGCCGGCATTCATTAATCCCCGACGATAACTGCTGCGCTCGTTATATGAAATCTTACCAATGTAGTCTGCACGGTCTTCTGCGAGAGGTTCTTCCCTTTCTTTAGCGCTGGGAGCGATTCCGGTATAGTAATAGGGGTATCCGCCCTGATCGCTATATTCATAGTTCAGGTTTATATCTACTTTCAGATTGGAGGTCGGTATGTAAACTCCACGAAATCGTCCACCTCCGGCATTGCTTCGGTCAACCTTCTCATTATTTCGTGCTGCGTTCTCAAAGAATCCTCCGGTATGTTCGTAAAATCCTCCGGTAGAAAAGGCGAACCGTTCGGATATACGGTGATAATGGGTAAGCGAAACATTATAATTATTGTATGTCGCCGCTCCCATGCGGATGTCGGTCCCTTGATAGGTGAAAGGAGATTTTGTGTGTACCTTGATAAGTCCGCCCATCGTGTTACGCCCGTAAAGTGTTCCTTGAGGGCCACGAAGTACGTCGATACGTTCGATGTCGCAGTAATTGAAATCGAAGGCGGATTTGTCTATATAAGGGATATTATCTACATAAAGTCCTACGGACGGTGTGTTGATACGTGAACCGATTCCACGAATATAGATGGAAGTCGTTAATTTCGAGCCATAATCAGGGATGAACAGGTTGGGAACAATACCTGTAAGGTTCTTCACGGAATGAACCTGATTGGCACGCATATTCTCCTGTGATAATACGGTGGCGGCTATAGGCAATTCACGTAGTTTGCGATTCTCTTTCGGAGTGGCTATTACTACCACCTCTTCCATATCCACTACTTTCAGTGAATCTTTTGGGAAATCTTCGGCCCATACGGTTCCTGTCGTCAGGAGGGTGAGGGCAAGCATCATAATCTTTGTCTTCATTTGCAGTTTATTTGTCCGGTGCAAAGTAACGGCAAATATAGTTGGCAGGCAATCCTCATTTATTAGGATTTGATTCTTAGATGCGGTCGGCTTCGATATATCCGTTCATTACAGCATAAATAGTCAGTCCTGAAACGGACTTGATTCCTAATTTCTCCGTAATGTTCTTTCGGTGTGTAATGACGGTAGTTAGGCTGATATTCAGTTTGTCTGCAATTTCTTTATTGATCAGTCCTTTGGTAATCAGTACGAGTACTTCGATTTCGCGTGCAGATAAAAGTTCCTGATGATGCGCTGGCGGAATCATTGGCGGCATATCCTTTACCGGGTATCCTTTGTGATGGGCATGTTGGTGGAGTTTCAGGATATTTTTCACCAGTTCCTCTTCCGGCTCATAAATATTGAGAACCGGTACACCGGAAAGTTGAAACTGCGGACTGTCACTGGCCAGAACAATTGTTTTTCGTTTTCGGGGAAGAAAGAAAGCATTGTGTTCCACATAGATTTGTGCCGATATGAAATAATGGGCATACATATCCGGTGTGTCATCCATTAATTCATTGAAACGGTGGAAAGTACGAATGGTAGCCATCGGGATGATTTCTTCCAATATGGATTTGAGTCCTAAACTACTGAGTGTATTGGGTTCAATGATTGCTATTTCGGGTTGGGTAGTCATCAGTTTGCAGGGTTTTGATTAATGATGTAAATAATTAGCAGCGGCTTCCGCACACCGTTCTCCGTCTATTCCGGCAGAAACAATACCTCCGGCATAACCCGCTCCTTCTCCGCAAGGAAATAGACCGCGGACGGTTATATGCTGTAATGTTTCCTTGTCGCGTACAATGCGTACAGGCGAAGAAGTCCGTGTCTCGACACCAACCATTACCGCTTCACTAGTCAGAAATCCGTGACTGCTACGTCCGAATTGCTGGAAACCGAGAGATAACCTTTTACTGATGAATGGCGGCAACCAAAAATGAAGCGGAGAAGAAATAATTCCCGGACTATAAGAAGATTCGGGTAAATCGTAGCTCAATTTCTTACGGGTAAAATCCATCATACGTTGTGCCGGAGCAGTCTGTCGTCTTCCTCCTTGCAACCAGCATTGACGTTCCAGCTCCTCTTGAAAGTGAAGGGGGAGAAGTTGAGAGTTGAGAGTTGAAAGTTGAGAATGATTGAGAGATGGATTGATAGCGAGCAGCCGCTCATTCTGTTGCGCAGCCAACTCTCCACTCTCAATTCTCAACTCTCCACTTCTTAAATCTTCCGGTTGAATTTCCACTACCATTCCCGAGTTGCTCCAACGTGAGCCACGATTGGATGGAGACATGCCGTTTACTACCACCTGTTCCGGTCCGCTGGCGGCAGGAACGATGAAGCCACCGGGACACATACAGAAGCTGTATACTCCTCTGCCTTCTACCTGTGTCACAAAACTGTATTCGGCGGCAGGCAGGTATTTGCCCCGTCCGTTTTTATTATGATATTGTATTTGGTCAATCAACATTGCAGGATGTTCCAGGCGGACACCGACAGCAATCCCTTTCGCTTCAACCGCCACATTATTGGCGGCCAGCCAACGATACACATCTCTTGCCGAATGTCCGGTTGCCAAGATGACCGGTCCGAGAAACGTTTTTCCTGTATTCGTCTCGATACCTTTCACTTCATTGTTGTCGATAATCAGTGCATCCATACGAGTTTGAAAATGCACCTCTCCACCACATTCGATGATGGTATTCCGCATATTCTCAATGACGCGTGGCAACTTGTCTGTTCCAATATGCGGATGCGCATCTACTAATATCGAGGTCGAAGCTCCATGTTGGCAAAATACATTCAGAATCTTATCTACATTTCCTCTTTTTTTGCTCCGGGTATAGAGCTTTCCATCCGAATAAGCTCCTGCACCTCCTTCTCCGAAACTGTAATTTGATTCCGGATCAACAGTGTGTTCTCTGCTGATTTGTGCCAGATCTTTTTTACGCTCACGCACATCTTTTCCGCGTTCGATAACGATGGGACGTAATCCGAGTTCTATGAGGCGTAAGGCTGCAAACAGTCCGCCGGGACCGGCACCGACAACCACCACTTGCGGTTTTCCCTCTACATTATTATATATAGTATGTTCGTACTCATCTTCTTGAGGCATCTCATTGATGTATGCCCTCACCTTCAAATTGACGAAGATTGTCCGTTGGCGTGCATCAATACTCCGCTTCAAGATTCGGGTAGCAGTGATGTCACGCAGATTCAAACCTTTTTCTTTAGAAAGGTATTCCTTTAATTTCTGTTCGTTTACAGCAATTTCGGGGAGGATGCGGAGTTGGTATTCTTGTATCATAGTTCACCACAGATTACACGGATTAACACGGATTTTATCAGATGATATATCTATGAATTCCGTTTTGTAAGTTTGTTACATTGAAATTGATTAATAGTCCTATTCTTTTCTTTGATAGTTTTATATAAGTCATAATTTGTGCTGTATGCACAGGCAATAAGGCTTCAACAGATTTTAATTCAATAACGATATTATTTTCAACTAGAATATCTATTCGATATCCATTATCAAGTCTTACTCCTTTATAATTGATAATTAATTCCTTTTGTTTCTCATATTTAATTCCTGCTTTTTCTAACTCGTAACATAGACAAGTCTCATAAGTACTTTCCAGTAACCCTGGTCCCAAAATATGATGTACCTCATAAGCGCACCCTATAATCTGATATGTCAACTGATTAATATCTTCCATTAAATTCATTTTAATAATCTGTGTTAATCCGTGTAATCTGTGGTGAGCTAACCGAATAAAGCCCTGAACGCCTCTTCCACTTTCCTCACCGGTACTAGTTCTATCTTCAGTTTTTGGGTGTCGATCCCTTGCAAGTTATATTTAGGCAGCAAGAAACGTTTGAAACCTAACTTTTCGGCTTCACCGATACGTTGTTCAATTCGATTCACGGGACGTATCTCCCCCGACAGGCCGATTTCTCCTGCCATGCAAACTTCCGGTTCGATAGCCGCATCCATATTCGAAGAAAGGATGGCGCTGATAACAGACAAATCAATGGCCGGATCATTAACTTTCAATCCTCCGGCGATATTCAGGAACACATCTTTCTGGGCCAACTTAAATCCTACGCGCTTTTCGAGAACAGCCAGCAGCATATTCATCCTTCTTAAATCAAAACCGGTTGCCGAGCGTTGCGGATTTCCATAGACAGCAGAACTCACCAAAGCCTGCGTCTCAATCAAGAACGGGCGGATTCCTTCAATGGCGGAAGCAATGGCTACCCCGCTCATCCCCTCATGATCCTGACTTAGCAAAAGCTCGGAAGGATTGCTGACTTGGCGCAACCCATCCTGACGCATCTCATAAATACCTAACTCTGCCGTACTACCGAAACGATTCTTGATACTGCGTAGAATACGGTACATATAATGTTGGTCACCTTCAAATTGAAGAACTGTATCTACGATGTGCTCCAGCACTTTAGGTCCTGCAATGCTTCCTTCCTTATTAATATGCCCGATCAGCAACACAGGTGTATGCGTTTCTTTCGCAAAACGAAGAATAGACGCCGAACACTCTCTGACCTGTGCGATACTTCCGGGAGACGATTCGATACTCTCGGTAGAAATAGTCTGTATGGAGTCGATGATCACCAGATCGGGATTCGTATTCTTGATATGTACATAAATCTGTTCGAGGGAAGTCTCGCAAACAATGAGACAGTCACTGGAAATAGAAGAGAGACGGTCGGCACGGAGCTTTAGTTGACGTGCACTCTCTTCGCCCGATACATAAAGAATCTTCTTTTCCGGCATATGCAATACAGTTTGCATGACGAGCGTAGATTTGCCGATTCCCGGTTCACCGCCTATCAGGACCAGAGAACCCGGTACCAGTCCCCCGCCCAATACACGATTCAATTCGTCATCGTGCATGTTGATACGCGGTTCGTCATCCGCCACTATATCGGCAAGCGCAAGCGGTTTGGGCTTTTGCGTTGCAATCCCCGACACCGGACGGCGGTTGACCGGCTCTTTTCTCACAATTTCTTCTACATACGTATTCCACTCCCCACAGGACGGACATTTACCCACCCACTTCGGTGAATCCTGTCCGCAATTACTGCATACATATACGGTTTTCTCTTTTGCCATCGAACTTCCTTTCTTCGTTGTAGGGTACAAAAATAGGGATAATTTATTAGAAATAAGTTATCCCTGCCTAATAGAAATAGATGTATGCCTATATAGTTATCTCTCCGGCTATCGAACGGTTCATCCGGTCACGCACTTCATCCGGGGTATATCCGTGTCCTAATAAGAACATTAATTTGGTGACGGCGGACTCCATCGTGCTGTCGTAACCGGAGACAACACCTGCCTGCAATAGTTGATATCCCGTTTCATAGCGTTCCATCTCCACCATTCCCGCACTACATTGTGTCACATTGACGATTACAATCCCTTGTGCGCTGGCCTGGCAAAGTCTTCGGATAAACCACTCTTTACGGGGAGCATTGCCGGAACCGTATGTTTCGAGTACAATCGCTTTCAGCCCTTCGATTCCTAGAACAGTAGCAATTACATTTTCCTGAATTCCCGGGAATAGTTTCAGTACAGCCACGTTCGTATCCAGCAGATAGTGTGGTTTCAACTTATGTTCCTCTCCGTTCGCATGAATCTGTACATTATTATATTTGATATGAATTCCCGCCTCCGCCAGTACCGGATAATTGAATGACCGGAACGCGTTGAAATTCTCCGCATTGATTTTCGTTGTGCGGTTACCTCGCATCAAGTGGTTTTCAAAGAAAATGCAGACTTCCGGTACGAGCGCCTTTCCCTCCTTGTTCCGTGCGATGGCAATCTCGATACTTGTCATCAGATTCTCTTTCCCATCCGTGCGAAGTACCCCTATCGGAAGTTGAGAACCCGTCAGGATGACAGGCTTGTCCAACCCTTCCAGCATAAAACTGAGTGCGGAAGCGGTATATGCCATCGTATCCGTGCCGTGCAAGATTACAAACCCTTGATAGCGTTCATAGTTGTCATGAATAACGTGAACCAGCTTTTGCCACATATCCGGTTCCATATCCGAAGAATCCATCGGCGGATCAAACTGATAGGTGTCTATCGGAAAGTTGAATTTCTGCAATTCGGGGATGTGCTTTTGGAGTTGTTCAAAATTGAAATTCTCCAGTGCACCTGTTGCGGCGTTCTCAATCATTCCAATTGTTCCGCCGGTATATATTAGCAATACGGAAGTATTTATAGGGTTCATAAGCTGGTTTTGCGTATTTATATTCGCAAATATACTAATATAAATGATATATTTATAGCAAAATGATATAAAAGTGAATCTCTGCTGCAATAAGGGATTACTATGAAATATTCTTTTTATCAGAAAAAAACCGAAAAAAGTGATAGATTGAACGTTTTTATTATTACTTTTGCGACACTTATCAAAAACAAGAGTAGAAACAAGGACTATGATGAAGTACTATCCACATACAGTCACATCCATGTGTACCATGACCCTTAGGGGTTAATGGATAGTTTTTGTGTATCTACGTGATTCACGCTTGTATAAGCAGGCAAAATTCAATTTCAATTTTATTCGTAAACAACCAATCGTTCTGTAAAAAGTAAACTGCAGGACATTGCATTTAAATAAGTATCTTCATGAAAGTAATGAAATTCGGCGGGACGTCCGTAGGTTCCGTGAACAGCATTTTAAGCGTAAAGAGAATTGTAGAGTCGGCAAGTGAGCCGGTAATTGTAGTTGTTTCCGCATTGGGAGGCATCACTGACAAATTGATAAACACGTCGAAGATGGCGGCAATGGGAGATTCGGCATACGAAGGCGAGTTCCGTGAAATCGTTTATCGTCATGTGGAAATGATTAAAGAAGTGATTCCTGCCGGTGAAAAGCAGACGTCGTTGCAACGTCAGATCGGAGAACTGCTGAATGAGTTGAAAGACATCTTTCAGGGAATCTATCTGATTAAAGACCTTTCTCCGAAGACATCGGATACCATTGTAAGTTATGGAGAACGTCTTTCCTCTATCATAGTTACCGAACTGATTGAGGGAGCGCAATGGTTCGATTCGCGCACTTTTATCAAGACTGAAAAGAAACATAATAAACATATTCTGGATGCGGAGCTGACTAATGAACTGGTGAAAAAGGCTTTCAGCTCAGTGCCGAAGGTTGCATTGGTGCCCGGATTTATCTCTTCTGATAAGACGACAGGAGATGTGACAAACTTGGGACGTGGCGGTTCGGACTATACGGCTGCCATTATCGCTGCTGCGCTGGATGCGAATAGTCTGGAAATCTGGACGGATGTAGACGGTTTCATGACGGCTGATCCGCGTGTCATTTCAACTGCTTACACAATTACCGAGCTGAGCTATGTAGAAGCGACAGAACTTTGTAACTTCGGTGCGAAAGTAGTTTATCCGCCTACGATTTATCCGGTATGCCATAAGAATATACCTATTATAATAAAGAATACGTTTAATCCCGATGGCGTGGGAACAGTTATCAAACAAGAGGTTTCCAATCCGCAAAGCAAAGCCATTAAGGGTATTTCCTCCATCAATGATACGAGCCTTATTACTGTTCAAGGACTTGGTATGGTAGGGGTGATCGGTGTTAACTACCGTATCTTTAAGGCATTGGCAAAGAACGGAATCAGCGTGTTCCTTGTATCGCAGGCTTCTTCCGAGAACAGTACTTCTATCGGTGTGCGTAATGCCGATGCGGACTTGGCCTGCGAAGTGCTGAATGAGGAGTTTGCAAAAGAGATCGAGATGGGAGAGATTTCTCCGATTCTTGCAGAAAGAGATTTGGCTACGGTGGCTATCGTAGGTGAAAACATGAAACATACACCGGGTATCGCCGGCAAGCTGTTCGGCACATTGGGACGTAACGGTATCAATGTAATAGCCTGTGCACAGGGTGCTTCGGAAACAAATATCTCTTTTGTGGTGGATGCAAAATCTTTGCGTAAGTCCCTCAACGTTATTCACGACTCTTTCTTCTTGTCCGAATACCAGGTACTGAATCTCTTTATCTGCGGTATCGGTACGGTAGGCGGCAGTCTGGTAGAGCAGATTCGTTGTCAGCAACAGAAGTTGATGATGGAAAACGGACTGAAGCTTCATGTGGTAGGTATCATTGATGCGGCTAAGGCGATGTTCAGCCGTGACGGTTTCGACCTCTCCAATTTCCGCGAGGAACTGAAGCAGAAAGGAAAAGACAGCAACTTGCAAACGATTCGTGAAGAGATAGTAGGCATGAATATTTTCAATTCCGTATTTGTTGACTGTACGGCAAGTGCGGATATTGCATCGTTGTACAAGGATTTGTTGCAGCATAACGTCTCTGTCGTTGCTGCCAATAAGATTGCCGCTTCGTCGGCTTACGAGAATTATCGTGAATTGAAGACAATCGCCCGTCAGCGTGGAGTGAAGTATCTGTTTGAAACCAATGTAGGTGCGGGACTTCCGATTATCAACACAATCAACGACTTGATTCACAGTGGTGACAAGATATTGAAGATTGAGGCGGTGCTTTCGGGTACATTGAATTATATATTTAATAAGATCAGTGCTGATATACCTTTCAGCCGTACCATCAAGATGGCGCAAGAAGAGCGTTATTCCGAACCGGATCCGCGTATCGACCTCAGTGGAAAAGATGTAATCCGTAAATTGGTGATTCTGGCACGTGAAGCGGGCTATCGTATCGAACAGGAAGATGTGGAAAAGAATCTTTTTGTGCCGAACGATTTCTTTGAAGGTTCACTGGATGATTTTTGGAAACGCGTACCGAGTCTGGATGCGGACTTTGAAGCCCGTCGTCAAGTCTTGGAGAAGGAGAACAAACATTGGCGTTTTGTGGCAAAACTGGAGAATGGAAAAGCCTCTGTCGGCCTGCAGGAAGTCGGAGCCAACCATCCGTTCTATGGTCTGGAGGGCAGCAACAATATCATTCTGCTGACTACGGAACGTTATAAAGAATATCCGATGATGATTCAGGGATACGGTGCCGGTGCCGGTGTGACTGCCGCCGGAGTTTTTGCCGACATCATGAGTATCGCAAACGTTTAATTCAGTTGAGAGTTGAGACTTATTAAAATGAAACATATTATCATATTGGGAGACGGAATGGCCGATTGGCCGGTGAAGTCATTAGGGAACAAGACGCTCCTGCAATATGCAAAGACGCCTTATATGGATAAGTTAGCCCGCATGGGACGTAACGGACGGTTGATTACCGTGGCCGAAGGTTTCCATCCGGGTAGTGAGGTTGCCAATATGTCCGTATTGGGATATGATCTTCCGAAAGTGTACGAAGGTCGCGGACCGCTGGAAGCTGCCAGTATCGGTGTGGACTTGCAACCGGGTGAGATAGCAATGCGTTGCAACTTAATTTGTGTAGAGGGAGAAATCTTGAAGAATCACTCTTCAGGACATATCTCTACTGAGGAAGCCGACGTGTTGATAAAATACCTGCAAGAAAATTTGGGGGATGACCGCGTACGTTTCCATACGGGAGTTCAGTACCGCCACTTGCTCGTTATTAAAGGCGGTAATAAGGAATTGGACTGCACGCCTCCGCATGATGTGCCTTTGAAGCCTTTCCGTCCGTTGATGGTGAAACCGTTGGTGCCGGAAGCACAGGAAACGGCGGATCTGATTAATGACTTAATTCTGAAATCGCAGGAACTGCTCAAGAATCATCCTTTGAACTTGAAACGTATAGCCGAAGGCAAAGATCCGGCAAACAGTATCTGGCCTTGGAGTCCCGGTTACCGTCCTCAGATGCCTACCTTCTCCGAGACTTTCCCGCAAGTCAAGAAAGGGGCTGTGATTTCAGCAGTCGATTTGATTAACGGAATCGGTTACTATGCCGGTTTGCGCCGTATTGCCGTAGAAGGAGCTACCGGACTTTATAATACGAATTATGAAAATAAAGTAGCCGCTGCCCTCGAAGCTCTGCAAACTGACGATTTTGTTTATCTGCATATCGAAGCCAGCGATGAGGCCGGACATGAAGGAGACATCGACTTGAAACTCCTGACGATCGAGAATCTTGATAAGCGTGCCGTAGGTCCTATTTACGAAGCTGTGAAAGATTGGGACGAACCCGTAGCAATCGCTGTGTTGCCCGATCATCCTACTCCTTGCGAGCTTCGTACGCATACCTCCGAGCCTGTTCCGTTCTTTATCTGGTATCCGGGCATTGAGCCGGATGAGGTGCAGACGTTCGATGAGGTGGCTGCTTGTAACGGTAGTTACGGTTTGCTGAAAGAAGACGAGTTTATAAAAGCATTCATGAATTTCACACTCACCACAGATTACACGGATTAACACAGATTATTTTCTCGTAATTTCTAATCTGTGTGAATCCGTGTAATCCGTGGTGAACTTAAAATAATAACAATGAAATATTATAGTACCAATAAACAGGCTCCGATCGCTTCTTTGCAAGAAGCAGTCGTTAAAGGCCTTGCCGCAGACAAAGGTTTGTTCATGCCGATGTCCATCAAACCTCTTTCGCAAGAGTTTTACGATACGATTGATACGTTGTCTTTTCAAGAGATAGCGTATCGTGTGGCCGATGCTTTCTTTGGAGAAGACATTCCGGCAGAAACGTTGAAGCAGATTGTATATGATACTTTGAGTTTTGATGTACCGTTGGTAAAGGTATCGGAGAATATTTATTCCCTCGAACTTTTCCATGGTCCCACTTTGGCGTTCAAAGATGTAGGCGGTCGTTTCATGGCACGTCTGCTGGGATATTTTATAAAGAAAGAAGGACAGAAGAACGTAAATGTGCTGGTGGCGACTTCCGGTGATACGGGAAGTGCGGTGGCTAATGGATTCTTAGGAGTGGAAGGTATCCATGTGTATGTGCTTTACCCGAAAGGGAAGGTCAGTGAGATTCAGGAAAAGCAATTTACTACGTTGGGACAGAATATTACCGCGCTCGAAGTAGACGGAACATTCGACGACTGTCAGGCATTGGTAAAATCGGCTTTCATGGATAAGGAGTTGAATGAACATCTTTCTTTGACTTCCGCTAATTCCATTAACGTAGCCCGTTTTCTTCCGCAGGCGTTTTATTATTTCTATGCATACGCCCAGTTGAAACGTGCCGGAAAGGCGGACAATGCAGTGATCTGTGTACCTAGCGGAAACTTCGGAAATATCACAGCCGGATTGTTTGGCAAAAAGATGGGCTTGCCTGTGAAGCGTTTTATTGCCGCCAACAACCGTAATGATATTTTCTATCAATATCTGCAAACCGGTAAATACAGTCCCCGTCCTTCCATTGCTACCATTGCCAACGCCATGGACGTGGGCGATCCGAGTAACTTTGCCCGTGTGCTCGATTTGTACGGAGGTTCTCATGCGGCTATCTCAGCCGAGATTTCGGGAACTACTTATACCGACGAACAAATTCGCGAGACAGTGAAAGAGACTTGGAAAGATCATCATTACCTGCTTGACCCTCACGGTGCTTGCGGTTATCGTGCGTTGATGGACGGCTTGCAACCGGGTGAAACCGGAGTATTCTTGGAAACTGCTCATCCTGCCAAGTTCCTCGAAACAGTAGAAGGTATTATTGGCGAGGCTGTGGAAATCCCTGGCAAATTGCAGGAGTTTATGAAAGGAGAAAAGAAGAGCTTGCCTATGTCTAAAGACTTTGCGGACTTTAAAAAGTATCTGCTGGCGCTTTAATCGTATGGAGGTTTTGTCTTACGAGGAAATTTAAAATACGGCTTATTGTCACTTGTTGGTTGTAGGAGATCCCGATGCGCTTCGACCTAAAACCTCTCTGGTGCAGAAAGCGTGTCGCCTGACACAGTCCGACAAATTGAAAAGCGTCAAGTTATTATCCCCCAATCCTGTAATGAAGGTGTGGTTGAAACGGGAATTGGGGGCATAGTCTTGCCTTAATGAGCAAGATAAACAAGATACTCTCCTATGCAATGGATTGTGAATTGATTGGCTGTAGCCTCATTGAGTGTACCTTGCCACCAATTGCTAAAGTCACTGAGAGGATAAACCAATCCTTCTCCTTTCAATCCTTTTGCTCCGAAATTGATAATGGAAACTTGCTGACCGGGATGCGACTCGAATGTCTGTGTACCACTAGCGGGCATAAATACACCGTAATCGGTGATAGTCCTGATTTCCAGATTCTCTTTCATATAGTCTATGAGCAGACTGATATTTCCTAATGTATGATCTTCCCGTTTGCCGGTGGCTCCTACGATGGCAATCTTCCGATAGCCTTTCTTTTGCAGAAACAGAACAGCTTTGGTCTGGTCGTTCGTCTCTTGGTCGGCTATCCGGTGGATGATAGGAACAAACAACTCCTTATATTCCGGTGAAAGGGAGTCACCGTCGCCGATAATCACATCCGGAGTATGTCCGCGTGAAATATATTCATTGGCTGCCCCGTCACAGCAAACTACGAATTTTGCCTCTTCCAACATTCGCAAAGGAAGAGGATGGGTAGGATATTCGCCATTGGCAAGTATCACAGCCTCAGGAGTATAGTGCTCGTTTATCATGGTACGCTCATTAATTTTTTCCATTTAAAGTAGCCAAAGATAGCGATAATGGAATAAAGTCCGTATAAAGCAGAGGTGAAATAAAGGTCTTTATAAATATAAAGTCCGCAACAGACAATATCGACAAGAATCCAGGCAAACCACTGTTCAATATACTTGCGTGCCAACATCCACATACCCACAATACTTAGTGCCGTAGTGAAACTATCCAACCACGGCACGTTACTGTCGGTGTACTCGATAAGTATCCAGGCAATGCCGAGAAATGAAATGATAAATACAAAGAAAAGAGGGAGATAATATCTACACGGAGTATGGACGATAGAAAGTTGTTGCAATTTATCATTTTTTTCCATGTCGGCAGATTCCCGGCTTTTTCCTTTTCTTCGTCCCCACATCCAGAAAAACCATCCATAGACCGCCGCTATCAGATAATAAATATTGATACCGAAGTCTGCATACAGTCCCGCTTTGTAATAGACGAAGATGTAGATAGCAGGCATGATGATACCCGCTATCCAAAGATAGATGCTTGCCCGGTATTCCAACCAAAGGTAGACCAAACCGACTATTGTACCGAATATTTCAAGGAAATTCATATCCATCATTCAGGCCTGTATTTTATTTAGAAACGGAGGGTGAGGTGTGCCAGAATATTGGTACCTGCCATCGGGTAGAAGCGTGGATCATGCTTTATCGCATACGCTTTTGTCTTATCCCCATTCTCATAAAGTGCCACACTTTGGGAGTATCCGTTTGTCTCATATTTCGTATTGAACAAGTTGTAGACGGTAGCTCCTATCGTAATTCGCTTTGTGTGGCGGGTTTTAAAGGAGTAAGAGGCACTCAGGTGATTGACGAAATAAGCATCGAGTGAATTCTCTTTTGTACCGAAATTGTCGAGATACTGGCGGCTGACATATTGTGACTGGAGAGCAATTTCCAGTCCGTTGCTTCCGAGAGTAATCAGGCTGTTTCCGATGAAAGAAGGAGAGAAGGCGATCGGAGTGTTTCCACCCTCGATAGCTGTCTGCGTATATAGGTCATCGACAATCTCACCATTCACCAGGCTTTCATCATACACATAACCTACGTAGTTCTTGATACGGTTTTTGCTCCATGTGCCGTTAAGATCCCAACGCAGCCAATCATTGAATTTTGCGCCTAATGACAACTCGATCCCCATGCGATAGCTGTCTTTTACGTTCTCTGCCATCGCTTCGCCTATATCATTGGTCTTTCCGTTCAATACCAACTGGTCTGTGTAATCCATATAATACAGGTTTACACCGGCCGTAAACCATTCACTACGGTAGGTATATCCCAACTCATAATCCAATAACTTTTCCGCTGTGGGATGTTCGTCAAACATTCCATCCGTATAATTGTTGCGGGTAGGTTCTTTCTGAGCTACCGAGAAAGAGGCGTATGTGCTATGGTTCGGATTGATTTGCCAGAAAAGTCCGGCTTTCGGATTGAAGAAGCTGAAGTGTTCTCTCACATCCAGTTGCTGCAAACGCTCGGGAGTAGCGGTGAAGTCCCATTTATCATTATCCCCATCAATCGTATAACGGATATAACGGTATTGCAGATCTGCGTATGCACTCAGGCTGCCGGTCAGTTGGTAATTGGCTTTCAAATAGATATTCCCGTCCGTCTTTCCGCCGTTATTACGGTAATACTCATGTTCCGGGTCGAGTTGTTCGGTGTAATTCTTTACCCACAAAACTTTTCCATAATGGTCGTTACTGTATCGGTTGAGTCCGCCGCCTAGCGAAGCGTTCAGTCTTTCATTCTGGTAATTCAGAGAGAAGATACCGCCGCCGAAATCACTGTCCACTAACTTCTGGCGTACGAGATTTGTTTTCTTCTGCGGTTCGCTGTTATCCGGCAGGTAGAAAGGCTTCAAACCATATTCCTTCAATGTACGTCCGTTCTTGTATTCCTGATAATAACCGAAGCCATTGGTATAATGGAAAGCGATATTCAGATTCCATGCCGGAGAGAAGATATGATTGAACAGAAGTTGATAATGTGTCTGTCGGTAATTATCCGTTTGATCATCATAAAAGCCGATCGGATTACCTTTTCCTTTATTATCATCTAGAATGACTCCGTTCGGATTATATGTCCGGTCGTTCTCCAGTTGTTCTTTACTGATACCGTCCCAAGCATGATAAGTCTTCTCCTTTCCACCGAAAGTGATAAACTTGATCGTTGTACTCTCACCGAAGTAACCGCCTTGCACGAAATATGATTTCAAATCTGATGAGGCGCGGTCGCGGTATCCGTCACTCTGGATATTAGAGAGCCGCGCATCGAATGCCCAATATTTGTTAATCAGCCCGGTCCCGACTTTGACCGTTTCTTTGTGCGTGTTGAATGAACCGTAAGAGCCGGAAACTTCGGCGTATGGTTGGGATGAAATGCTTTGCGTACGCATATTGATACTGGCGCCGAATGCTCCCGAACCGTTGGTCGATGTGCCTGCTCCCCGTTGAATCTGCATATCTTCCAGAGAAGAGGCGAAGTCAGGAGTATTTACCCAGAAGATGGCGTGGCTCTCCGCATCGTTCATCGGAATACCGTTGGCGGTGACGTTAATACGGGTAGCGTCCGTTCCGCGAACGCGAATCGTAGTATATCCTACTCCCGCTCCGGCATCTGAGGTTGTCAGTACGGAAGGAGTGGTAGATAATAGGAATGGGATATCCTGTCCGAAATTCTGTTTACTGATCTGTTCTTTTCTTACATTGGTGAATGCTACCGGAGTTTTCGCCGTAGCACGCATGGATACTACCTGCACTTCTTGCAGGTTTACAACTTTCAGACTGTCCGCTTTAGCACTCGTCTGTGCATGGACAGCAAAGCCTGCGCCCGATAAGGCGATGGCCATCATAACAATTCTTTTCATCTTGCTTATTTGTTAGTTCTCTACGCCGGCATTACCCGGTTCAGATTCTATGGGTATGTTCTCAGCCCGTCATGTTAAGGCACCCCTACCAGTGAATCGGATGCAAAAATACAGCATTTACAGGAGGAAAGCAAAAAAAACTTTTAGATTTGCTAAAAACAATATAACTTTGCAATTCGTTGAAAAGGACAAACAACCATTTATTCATTTAATACATTTAGATTATGTTACTATTATTTCAAGCAACACAAGCTGCGGATTCCGTGCAAGTGGCCGCAGATGAGCTGATGAAAGAGGCGATTGCCAACGCTGAAGGTTTGGACAAGCTTTCATTGATAACCCAACAACTGATTGATTTTGGTATTCGTGCCGGAGAACGTATCCTGATAGCGGTCATTGTCTTTATCGTAGGGCGTTTCCTTATTTCGATGCTCAATAAATTTGTAGGGCGTTTGATGGATAAGAGAAAGGTTGATATAAGTATCAAAACTTTCGTCCGGAGTTTGGTGAATATCCTATTGACTATTCTGTTGATTATTTCGGTTGTCGGTGCTTTGGGAGTAGAAACAACTTCGTTTGCGGCTTTGCTGGCATCTGCCGGTGTGGCTGTCGGTATGGCGTTATCCGGTAACTTGCAGAACTTTGCCGGAGGACTGATCGTGTTGCTGTTCAAACCTTATAAAGTAGGCGATTGGATTGAAAGTCAGGGCGTTTCGGGCACAGTAAAAGAAATACAGATTTTCCACACTATTCTGACTACTGCGGATAACAAAGTGATTTATGTACCGAACGGAGCGATGAGTAGCGGTGTGGTTACCAATTATAGCAATCAGATGACTCGTCGTGTAGAGTGGATTGTAGGAATCGATTATGGAGAAGATTATGACAAGGTACAGGAAGTCGTTTATGAGATTCTTGCTGCCGATAAGCGTATCCTGAATGAACCCGCCCCATTTGTAGCTCTTCATGCATTGGACGCAAGCAGTGTGAATGTAGTAGCGCGTGTTTGGGTGAACAGCTCGGATTATTGGGGAGTTTATTTCGACATCAACAAGGCTATTTACGAAACCTTCAATGAAAAGGGTATCAATTTCCCGTTCCCGCAGCTTACGGTGCATCAAGGCTGATTATCATACCGTATATGATAGAAAACGAGAGAGTCTCACTTTTGTGAAACTCTCTCGTTTTATTTAGAACAATAGTCTGGTGTGATTGAATGAATTTACTTTTATTTAATACCGAAATCTTCGGCTAGCTCGTATCTGTCTTCTTTAATCCCCAGTACGTGATTGATTTTCCTTCTTTTTTCAAGATCCTTGAAGTAATTTTCTACGACTTGATAGAGATTAAAGTTTGTAGTAGATCCGGCGGCTAAATCGAGTGACTCCACTAGCTTTTCTACGGCTTGATGGATTTTCTCTGCGTCTATCAGATGCAGTTCGTTACTGTGTATTAAATATTTTTCCATAACTGCAATGTTTTAATGTTATATTGGTATAACATCTTGCAGTCATGGAAAGTTCAATGATTGAATGTTAGATTTTGGCAAGCGCCTGATCCAAATCCGCAATCAGGTCATCAATATGTTCCGTTCCAATTGATAAACGTACGGTGCCCGGATAAATCTCCTGTTCGGCGAGTTCCTGTGCATTGAGCTGTGAATGGGTAGTGCTTGCCGGGTGGATCACCAATGATTTCACATCGGCAACATTGGCAAGCAGGGAGAAAATCTCCAGGCTGTCGATGAAGCGGTGTGCTTCTTCTTGTCCGCCTTTTGCCTCGAAAGTAAAAATGGAACCGGCACCATTCGGGAAGTAACGTTGATACAGTGCATGGTCAGGATGATTGGATAATGACGGATGGTTCACTTTCTTCACTTTCGGGTGATTGTTTAAGAAATTCACTACCTTCAATGCATTTTCTACATGGCGTTCTACGCGCAAGGAAAGAGTTTCCAAGCCTTGCAACAGGATAAAAGCGTTGAATGGACTGATGGTGGCACCTGTGTCGCGCAGCAGAATAGCACGGATACGGATGGCATAGGCAGCCGGACCGGCTGCATCAACGAAGCGTACGCCATGATAGCATGGATCAGGTTCGGTTAGTTGTGGAAATTTGCCGGAAGCTACCCAGTCGAATTTGCCCGAATCTACAATGACTCCTCCTAATGACGAGCCGTGTCCGCCAATGAATTTTGTTGCAGAATGTACTACGATATCTGCTCCGTGTTCGATGGGGCGGATTAAATACGGAGTACCGAACGTGTTATCAATAATCAAAGGAATTTTGTGGCGGTGAGCTATTTCAGCTACTGCCTCTATATCAATGATATTTGAGTTCGGATTTCCCAGCGTCTCGATAAATACGGCTTTCGTATTTTCCTGAATGGCTTTTTCAAAGTTCGATAAATCACTTGGATCAACGAATGTTGTTGTGATGCCATAGCTGGGTAAGGTATGAGCCAGTAAGTTATAGCTTCCTCCATAAATAGTTTTGGCTGCTACAATATGGTCGCCTGCGCGAGTGATGTTCTCGAAAGCATAAGTGATAGCAGCGGCACCCGAAGCAACTGCCAGCCCTGCTACTCCTCCTTCAAGAGCGGCTACGCGTTGTTCAAAAACTCCTTGAGTGGAGTTGGTCAGGCGGCCGTAGATGTTTCCCGGGTCCTGCAGGCCGAAACGTGCGGCTGCGTGAGCGGAATTGTGAAATACATAAGAGGTAGTCTGATAAATAGGTACTGCACGGGCATCTGTTGCCGGATCTGCTTGTTCTTGTCCTACATGAACTTGTAAAGTCTCGAAATGTAAATTCTTTGTTGCCATAATCGTATGTTTTTTAAGTTTTATATTCTTTCTTTATTTTCTTGCAAAGTTATGGGATGTAGATATATCGAACAATATATGGCTTAAATATAGAAAATAATGCTATTTTTGTGCCGTTATATGGAATAATGTATCTGCGTTATTCCTAAAAATTACCTTTTAGAAGAATATTTTTCTTATGGATACTTTTGATAAACTGGATAGAGTCGATTTGCAAATACTCCGTACTTTGCAAGAAAACGCCCGATTGACAACTAAAGAGCTGGCTGCACGGGTGAGCCTTTCTTCAACTCCTGTTTTTGAACGTCTTAAACGGTTGGAGAGTGGAGGATATATAAAGAAGTATATTGCCGTGTTGGATGCGGAAAAGCTGAATCAGGGATTTGTCGTATTCTGCAGTGTGAAGCTTAGACGTCTGAACAGGGATATAGCAGCCGAGTTTACACGGATCATACAGGATATTCCTGAAGTAACCGAATGTTATAACATATCAGGAAGTTATGATTACCTGTTGAAGATTCATGCTCCCAATATGAAATACTATCAGGAGTTTATTCTGAATGTGTTGGGGACGATTGATAGCTTGGGATCACTGGAAAGCACGTTTGTAATGGCTGAAGTGAAGCATCAATATGGGATACATATTTAGTTCGTTGACTCTGTACACTAAGAGGATACGATTATGATGCAGGCTCTGGAGTGTTACCTACTGAAAAGGAGCAGGAACAATTCCGGATGAAGGTTGTAAAAGTTTTATTTTATCCAATGGTTTTAAATCGGAAGCCTGTTTTTCTTATAACTTTGCAGCTGATTTTAGAAAAAGAAGTTTGGGATGATAAATAAATATGAAGAACGACTGGGGACAGAGCGCATATTACCGCTTGTTTTTAAGATGGCACTTCCAGCTGTGGCAGCGCAATTTGTTAATTTGCTTTATAGCATGGTTGACCGTATTTATATTGGTCATATCCCTGGGATTGGTACGGATGCATTGGCGGGTGTAGGAGTAACGACTTCTCTTGTTATACTGATTTCTTCTTTTTCAGCGATAGTAGGAGGTGGTGGTGCGCCGTTAGCGGCTATCGCACTTGGACAGGGGGATCGTTCACGTGCCGGAAGAATTTTGGGTAACGGTTTTATCCTGCTGATACTATTCACCTTGTTTACTTCTCTCATCGCATATACCTTTATGGAGCCGATTCTACTTTTTACAGGTGCTTCAGAAAATACATTGGAATATGCGGTCGACTATCTTTCTATCTATTTATTAGGAACTATCTTCGTAGAAATATCCACAGGATTAAATTCTTTTATCAATGCACAAGGGCGTCCTGCTATCGCCATGTACTCGGTATTAATAGGAGCACTGTTGAATATCGTCCTCGACCCGATTTTCATTTTTTGGCTCGATATGGGAGTAAAAGGTGCAGCTCTGGCTACAGTGCTTTCACAGGCATGTAGTGCAGTGTGGGTTTTAACTTTCCTTTTCTCCCGGCACGCCTCTCTCCCTTTGGAAAAACGTTATATGGCGTTGAACCGGAAGATAATACTTTCTATATTTGCTTTGGGCGTATCACCGTTTATTATGGCAAGTACCGAAAGCTTGGTTGGCTTTGTTCTGAACAGCAGTCTGAAAGATTTTGGAGATATTTATGTCAGCGCATTGACCATTCTGCAAAGTGCGATGCAATTCGCAAGTGTCCCATTAACAGGATTTGCGCAAGGGTTCGTTCCTATTGTGAGTTATAATTATGGGCACGGCGATAAACAACGTGTCAAAGACTGTTTCCGTGTCGCATTGATAACCATGTTCTCATTCAACTTACTGCTGATGTTGTTTATGATTCTTTTCCCCTCAACAGTAGCTTCCGCCTTTACGAGTGATGAAAGACTGATAGAAACAGTCCGCTGGACAATGCCTGTTTTCTTGGGCGGTATGACTATCTTCGGATTACAGCGAGCCTGCCAAAATATGTTTGTAGCTTTGGGGCAAGCAAAAATATCTATTTTCATAGCCTTGCTGCGCAAAGTAATTCTGCTGATCCCATTGGCATTGATATTGCCACACTTTATGGGAGTAGCCGGTGTATATGCGGCTGAAGCAATATCCGATGCGACAGCGGCAATTTGTTGTACTTTGTTGTTCTTCTGGCAGTTCCCCAAAATATTGGGAAAAATCCAAAGGAGCACTTTGCGCATAAGCTAAATTTCCTGATGTTTATCCATAAATAGAACTAGTTATGTAACTGCTTACGTATTTTTGCGAAAAATGTTTGTTCATATTATAAAAAGCTAATGTGTTTCCAAAGTATCTCTCATGGAAAGTGGTCGTCTCATCATTATCTAACAAGGGAGGCACTATGAAATATCAGTCTTTTTTAAACCACCTGTAAAACCATTTGCCCACCTTCTCATAATGCCGGGTTTCGGTATCAGTGTATAGTTTAGAAAAGAACGACGTATCTAATGGTTCTCCCGATTGGTTAGGATATAATACGATTAAGCTATTGTTGGAGAAGTATTTGCTAAGCTGTCTCGGTAGTTTCTCAAAAGAACTGTCGTAAGAGAGAGTTCCCGGTCGTGCGCTGATAATGACTAATAAATGGTCATAGCTTACTTGTCCTGTTAATACCAGCAAGTCATTCCAATCTTCCAAAAGAGAGAAATCGGTCAGCACCTGTTTATGCTTTTTCTTTATCAATGTTTGCAGGCGGGCGGTTGTCTTCTCATTTGCAAAGAAATGTACCCGGCAACCGAGCGTACTTCCCATCCGGCAGAAATGTTCCATCCAACGGGGAAAGCCGGATTCATATTCTGCTTTCGGTGGGACGGCTACGACAATCCGTTTAAGCGTGTGAACCGGTATCAGGAATTTGGAAATAATAAGCTCACAGTTCAATCCTTTCAGCAGGTGTTCGGCAAGTACACCGAAAAATGAATCCGTGATGTTTGCCTTGTGGTGCAACCCGGTGATAATGCTTGTTATCTCATTCTCTTTGGCGGAATGGATAATGCCGGAGGCGATATTCAGGTCATAACGGGTAATTTGTTTCAACGGGACGTTGACCGCTGTCGTCATCATAGCCGCTTTTTCCAGATAACGTTTGCTCCGCATTCTCAGATTGTCGGAAGTATTATCATCATTGATTACATTGATTGCCAATAGATTATCTTTCAATTTCGGGTCACGTATAACTAAAGAAAGATTTACCATATCTTCGATGGTGTTCGGATTGTTAAGAGCCACTAAGATCTTTTCCGTTTCTGTTGCCGAAGAGGTTTTCTCCGGTTCAGAGTCGTCTATGGCAACCTTCTTGGCTGCCCGTTCCGTTATCAGCGAACTTACCACACAGGTTACCAGAATCAGTAGTACCGTTCCGTTCAGTACATCGTCATTCAGCAGGCGTTCTCCTCCGGGCAGGATAATGTTATATCCCACCAGCACGGCCGCCAATGTAGCCGCCGCTTGTGCGGTACTCAGCCCGTACATTAGCTTTCGTTCAAGAGCAGACATCTTGTAGATCTTCTGTGTCAGCCAACAAGCGATCCATTTGCCTGTCAGAGCCATTATAATCATTACGGCAGCCACTTTCAGCGCATCTCCGTGCCCGAAGATGACGCGCAGGTTAATCAACATTCCCACTCCGATAAGAAAATAAGGAATGAAAAGCGCATTGCCGACAAATTCCAGATGATTCATTAAGGGGGAGACGTGCGGAATGAGCCGGTTTAATACCAAGCCTGCCAGGAAAGCTCCTAGAATCCCTTCCATACCTACGAACTCCATCAGTCCTGCTCCCAAAAAGACCATAGCCAGGACGAAAATGAATTGCATTACATTATCATTGTACCGATGGAAGAACCAGCGGCCGACACGTGGAAAAACGTAGATAATAAACGCACCTAGAAAGATGACTTTTATTACCAGCCAAATCCAGAACAGACCACCTGTCTCCCCTTTGAATAGTCCGCCTACAACGGCGAGAACCAACAGTGTGAGTGTGTCCGTCACTGCAGTTCCTCCTACCGCGATACTTACGCTGCGATGGCGTGATACGCCAAAGCGTGTGACAATGGGATAGGCTACAAGGGTATGTGACGCGTACATACTGGCCAGCAATACGGAAGTGATTACACCGTATCTCAGGTACGATACATTTGCCACAAATCCTATTCCTATGGGTACGATAAAAGCCAGTAATCCCAGTACTAACGCTTTGTTTCGTGTCTCCTTGAAATCTCCCATATTCATTTCAAGGCCTGCCAGAAACATGATGTAATAGAGACCGACTTTCCCGAATAGCTCGAAACTGCTGTCGCGTGCCAGAATATTGAAGCCGTGCTCACCAATTGCCAGTCCTGCCAGAATCATTCCTATAATATGCGGGATACGCAGTTTGTTCAATAGGATAGGGGCAAACAATATAATAAGGAGTACAAGGAGAAATATCCATGTAGGGTCGGTGATAGGGAATGTTAAATCAAGGCCAATCCAATCCATAAGTTGATAAGTTCGTAATAATCTTCGCGCAAAATAACTTAAAAAAAGTCTTTTAAAAAAGCATTCGTTGATAAAATACTCCTTTGTACCATATAATCTGTATCTTTGCTTCCGATTTAAACCAACTAACAATTTAGAAAAATGAAAACAGCGTTATTGGCATTAGGAGTTTTGTGTATTATGGGCAGTTGCTCGTCGGAGATGAAAAGTTCCAAAGGGATTGTTTGCGATGCGTCAATGAATACGGTATCCATTGTTACGGATAAGAATGACACGCTTTCGTTTAGTACGATGGATGCGAACAAGGAACAAGTTGACGGTTTGCTTCTGAATGATACATTGGAAGTATTTTATGCAGGGAAATATACACCGGGAATGCAGGCTTCCAAATTGGTTCAATATCCGCAGGCTCCCCGATTGGGCGGTGACCGTGATGAGCACGGTTGTATCGGTTCTGCCGGATACGTATGGTGTGAAGTACAAAAAGACTGTATCCGTTTATTTGAAAAGGGTATCCGTACGGAAGCCGTTAACGGAGGCGAGACTTCTGCTTTTATCGTTTTCAGCCCCGATTCCACACGTGCTGAACTCTTCTTCTCGGATAAGCAACCCAATGAAATATTGGAAAGACGTAGTTTGCCGTCGGGTGGCTATGCGTGGAATGTAGAAGACGATGATACAAAGAATGTGCGACTGGTAGACGGCTTATGGACAATCAGTCAAAGAGGTGGTTTGATTTATACTCAGAAAGCTGAGAACAAATAATCAGCGGAGGAAGAGTATCGGTATGACTACCAATTCTTTTTTTTATTGATTTTGCTGTCATACTCTCATAAATCACTTCAAACCCTTTATTCATAGTACTTCCAACTATGATGGCAGCTAGACCGGAAGTATGAGGGCAACCGTTTACCCTCATACTTCCGGTCTGGTCGTTTTTTATGTAATCTATTCATTATTACCATAATATCCGTCTCCGGGTACATAAATCGGTTGCATCACACTGCCTTCATTTTTCAGCTTTCCTTCATCGCGTAAGCGCCGGATATGTCGCATGGCTGTACTTCTCGCCATCCCGCAGAGATTCTGGAAGTCGTATCTTCTCATAAATTGATGTGTTTTGAAGTATCCCGTCAATAATCGGTCAATCTGTTCATTGGTCAACTGCTTGAAATTCAGCTCTCCTCTGAGGCTTTTTACTTTCAGTATACCGAATTCGTTTTTTAGCGCTTGGTCGGCACGAAACTGGATAGCTTTCAGTTTTACTTTGGTTGCTTTTCGCTTTGTGGCTATCGTTACCGGTTCCGTGCTGGTCAGGCAAGGATGGAAATAGCCGATTCCATCCAAATGCACTTGTTTCCCGTCTGCCAGTTCCTCTCCCAGAATATGTGAAAGGGCGTCGAGTACGGCAGTGACATCCGTTTCGGTCAGCGAGCAACGCTCTTGGATACGGTGGCGTACCAAGTCGGTTCCTATCGTGCCGTTATATCTTATGCGCGGATGCAGCGTTCTTTTTCCCTGTTGCTTGTCCGAAGGTCTCGGATCTTCATACCAATCAAATAATATTGCCATAGTTTTTGTTTTTAAATACCTGCTGTTGTTATGTTATCTCTTATACTGTCTTATGTTAATACTTTATCGTTCTTTTATTATCTATTAATGAAACGGAAAGGCTCACTACTGTGGACATTTTTGTTCACGTCTGTAAACACTTTTGTTCACAGATGATAGCTTTATTGTCCACAGTAGTGAGCCTTTACTAACTAGTAAGCAAAGATACATAAACTATAAGAAGAATGCAAATAAAAGCCGGACATAAATCATAAGAAAAGCTTGTATCCAAGCGATATATACCGTATCTTTACAGGAATTTGACGGCAAGCCGTATTTAAAGGACAAACAACATGAAAATAACATTGATCAGGAAGGACAACGGGAGCGGAAAGGAAACTCTAAGCGTTTGCGATACCGCCATATTGTTCGAAAAAATGAAGACTGAAACAAAATCGGGACATATCACGGCTTTGCGAAATCTTATACCGGAATTGGAGGGTACTTACGGTCAGTATGAGCATATTGACAAACTGCCGTGTATCTACTCCGCTGTAGAGTATACCCGAACCAAAGAGGGGGAACGGAAGATGAAACGGTATAACGGGCTGGTACAGTTGGAAGTGAAACATCTTGCCGGCCTGTCCGAAATGGAATATGTGAAACGGCAGGCGTCACTGTTGCCCCAGACTTTTGCCGCCTTTTGCGGCTCCAGCGGTCGTAGCGTGAAGGTATGGGTACGTTTTGCCTTGCCGGACGATCGGGGACTGCCCGTGAAGGAATCGGAAGCGGAACTGTTCCACGTTCATGCCTATTGGCTGGCGGTGAAGTGCTATCAGCCGATGTTTCCTTTTTCTATCGAATTGAAAGAGCCGGTACTGATGCAAAAGTGCCGTATGACGTTGGATGATTCTCCTTATTATAACCCCGACGCTGTCCCTTTCTGTCTGGAACAGCCGCTTGTCATGCCGGGTGAGGAGACCTTCCGGGAACGGAAACAGGGGGAGAAGAATCCTTTGCTGAGGCTGGAGCCTTGCTACGAGTCTTCACGGACTTTTAAGAAAGTGTTTGAGGCTGCTCTGAACCGTGCGTTCCAAGAGATGGAGGACTGGAGACGTGGCGACGACCTGCAACCCTTGCTTGTGCATCTTGCCGAACATTGCTTCAAGGCGGGTATTCCCGAGGAAGAGGCTGTGCGGCAGACGCTTATCCACTATTATCGGGAGGAGGACGAGCAGACCATCCGTCTGGAACTGCATAATCTTTATCAGGAATGTAAGGGGTTTGGTAAAAAAAGCAGTCTGACTCGGGAGCAGGAGGTGGCTTTTTTACTCGAAGAGTTTATGAACCGTCGTTACGAATTTCGTTATAACACAGTTCTGGATGATCTGGAATACCGACAACGTGATTCCATCCATTTCTGTTTCAGACCTTTGGACAGACGTGTCCGCAACAGTGTGTCCATCAGTGCCTTGAAAGAGGGTATCAGTGTGTGGGACCGTGATGTGGACCGTTTCCTGAATTCGGAATACGTTCCTTTGTATAATCCCGTTGAGGAGTATCTTTATGATACAGGCCGCTGGGACGGGAAGGACCGTATCCGTTCATTGGCCGGTCTTGTTCCTTGTGACAATCCGCACTGGCGGGAACTGTTCTACCGCTGGTTTCTCAGCATGGTGGCTCATTGGCGCGGACTTGACCGCCAGCATGGTAATAATACTTCCCCTTTGCTTGTTGGTCCGCAAGGTTTCCGTAAGTCAACGTTCTGCCGCATTCTCCTACCTCCGGAACTCCGCTTCGGCTATACGGACAGTCTCGACTTCAAAAGCAAACAGGAGGCCGAACGCTATCTAGGACGTTTTTTCTTAATCAATATTGATGAGTTCGACCAGATCAGTGTCACACAACAGGGGTTCCTGAAACATTTATTGCAGAAGCCTGTCGCCAACTTGCGGAAACCTTATGGTAATACTATCCGCGAGATGCGTCGTTATGCTTCCTTTATCGGCACGAGCAATCAGAAGGATTTGTTGACGGATCCCAGCGGTAGTCGCCGTTTCATCTGTATTGAGGTGACTGCTCCCATCAATACGAATGTCACTATCAATTACCGGCAGCTTTATGCTCAGGCTATGGAGGCTATTTATAAAGGTGAGCGTTATTGGCTGAACGATGAGGACGAGCAGATTCTGAAACAGACGAACCGTGAATTTGAGCAGACGAGTCCTTTGGAACAGTTGTTTCATTGTTATCTCCGTCCTGCAGAGGAAGGGGAAGAGGGGAGCGAATGGATGACGGCTATGCAAATCCTGAATTATTTGCAGACGAAAACACGTGATAAGCTGGCTATCAATAAAGTGGCGCAATTCGGTCGTATGCTTCAACAATTAAATATTCCTTCTTATCGTTCTTATCGGGGAACACTTTATCATCTGGTGAAAATAGGGTGATGGAAAATAATACCCTGAGAGCAACTTTTGCTCTCAGGGGGATATGTGTGGCTGCTGTCATGACGGAAAGGCTGATGGATAGGGAGTTGTGGGGGAGTTATGAGGGTATGAGGGTAAAATGTGAATAAACTTCCATAGTGTCATTATTAATTATAAGGAACAATATTATCTTGGTGCTTGTAAGTATAATGTACAAGTGTTGTGGAATTAATCCCATAGCACCTGTACATATTGAAACATATCATTCTAGCAATAGGCTTTAGTTACTAAGTCTTCGAGAGCTTGTGCTAGAATAATTTTATGTTTTTAGAAGTTCTTGAACCTTCTCTATATATTCCGATAGATGTGGTTTTGTTATAAGTAATGGCGCAATTTCCTGTTTAACAGACTCATTAATTCTCTTTCTACGAATAGTTTTTTTTCTTCATTTATTATAAAGGATTCTCCAGACTCTACAATTTCAGCAATTTCTGATTGAATGTTTTTAATATTATAGTTAGTACCTTGTTTTACATAGTAATTGTTTACTTTTATCTCTCTATTTTGTTTTCAATAATAATTTGAGAACAATCCAAATCTTTCAATATCGATTTTAGTAATCATGGTGCTTTAGATAAAATTTACATCTACATATCTTCCATTGAAAAAAGCTTGCTCTCTATTTCATATTTAAACAAGACTTTTTTCCGTAATTCCTCTACTTTTAGTGCAAACAAATCCGGTTTGAAATTTTCGGATTGTCTTTTCACTTCTGCTACCAGAGCTTTTTTCTCTTCTGCATATAGTCCGACAATATCTATTTCATCCTGATCTTTATTATTCTTGCCTTGCCACCAAGAACCTATATCTGCGAATTCCTTGCTTTCCATCATCTGTTGGCGGAAATACATTTCCAAAGCTAAGCCGGAAAAAGTCGGATAATCCTTTTTAATAATATCAGCCAAGCGTTCAAAATTTTGTATCTCTATGTAATTTTGATACTTGATAAAATACCGGAACCAGAAACGTAAAAACATATCTGATACTTCATAACGGACTGTCTGGGAACCCTCTTTTGAGAGTATAGGCCTTTTTTTCTTTATCAAATTATAGTCTTCTTCCAATCTCTTTAATTGTCCGCCCAAGCTCATTCCACCCATAACCGTTTCCATTTCTGGTAAGGTATTCTTACCGTTGGAGATTGCTGATAAGATTGAAAAGTAATTGCCGTATTTTTTTCCGAACTCCTGTACCAGCAAAGCCTGTCCTTCGGTCAGAAAGGACGAATCGGGTTGCAACATGAAATCAACCATGCTTTCCATACTCGTACATCCATTGTCCATAAACTGCTCAATATACTTTGGAATACCACCGGTAAAAGTATAGAGTGCCAATAAATCATCTTTGGTATAGTCTGCCTTATGATCCGATATGATTTCTTTTAATATGGAAGTTGTGAAAGAGGACAATTTCATTATGCTGTCAGCACGGCCGTACAACGGTTCTTTGGAATCTCTGAAGATTCTATTCATAAGTGTATAAACCGAACCGCTCACGATAAGATTGACATGGCTCTGCTTCCTCAGCCGATCCCAAGTATCCTGTATCAAACTGTAAATCTCTTGATTTATGTAATAGAATTCCTGAAATTCGTCTATAACCAGATTGTATTCCATCCGTGTTCCCAAATCCATTAAGAAACGAAATATTTCTGCAAAATTGGTAAGTTCCGGTACATAAATATTAAGTGCCTGCCGGATCTCAGAAGTAAATCGTAAACAAAGATCTGTTTCATTGCTTCGGCTGACAAATAGGTATACAGTAGGAGCATTCTCACAACTTTTGAATATAAGACTGGTCTTACCGATACGTCGCCGACCGGTAAGTACCGTCATTTGTGAATGTACGGAAAAAGACACTCGGCGGATCTTTTCCAATAATGCTAACTCTTTTTCTCTATTGTAGAATTTCATATCCTATCTTTTATGTTTGAATTCACCGTTATAAATTTTACGACGGTAAACTTTACGATGGTGAATTTTAAAGTCAATAACAAAGTTACTAATAATTTCGAAACTATAATATGATTAAGGTTCTGAAAATCAAAAAAAAGTGGATACTTAACATTTTAGTTCGGGAGTTTGACACTTCCTTTCTTTTCTCGTATTTGTAACTCTCTGAAATAGTT
>ERZ791796.528-NODE-528-length-39219-cov-7.908564_pt1 | contig 39219 bp, 41 predicted proteins | sample MGYA00510311_ERZ791796 | MGnify/ENA primary metagenome ERZ791796 (study PRJEB30046, sample SAMN00792042) | human gut metagenome | study: EMG produced TPA metagenomics assembly of the A metagenome-wide association study of gut microbiota in type 2...
AATTGCAATGTTAGGCTTTCCTTTGGTCGTTAGCGCAACTATAAGCCCTTTAATTAAGGATTGTAGTTTCTCAATGATTTTGTTTTGGGTCGCGATACGTTCGTCAACCAACTTTAACAATTTTGCAATTTTCGTTTGTTCCTCAATTTTAGGAAGGTATATCGGATAATTAGAATATTCTTGTGAATTAACACCTGGTTGTCCCGAACGTGCTGACATAATACCTATCCATTTTCTATATCGAGAGAGATGTAGTTGAGAAAACACAAAGTAAGCATTGTCAGAAGGTATATTTACTCTAATCAAAAAGCCTGCAAAATAGAGTATACCATCTTTATTATCATATAGATATGATTTTCCAGTACTTGCACCTGTGCGAGCTAACAATATGTCATTAGCTTTTACTAAGTATGAATCTTGCAATTCACCATCAGGAGAAACGACATCTTTATCAATATAGGCTGCCGAAGATTCATCTATGTCAGTAATACGAATATACTTATGCTGTCCATCAAATGGTTTTGCTGCCGCATTCATACCATAATCAAAACCTTTACCAATTTCTCCCAGCGTACACTTCTTCCACTCCCCACTAAACTCTGGAAATCTCAAATGGGGAACATTGGTTACTATATTTCTCTAATTATAAACACCTAATAAAAAGTGATTATGACCCAAAAGAAAATTAGAGAAATTGCGGAAGCCTGGCGAGAAGACAAGCGACCGTATGTAAAGCAATCGACATTAGCAGCCTATATGTTGATTTTAGAGAATCACATCTTGCCATATTTTGGCAATGAAGATACTCTCAGTGAGAAATCCGTACAAACATTTGTACTACAAAAGCTCAATGCAGGTATGAGTGCTAAATCCGTAAAGGATATTCTTATCGTGCTTAAAATGGTGATGAAGTTCGGAGTAAAAAACGAATGGATGAGCTATTGCGAATGGGAAATCAAATACCCGCCTACTGAAACAAACAAGGAGTTGGAAGTGCTTACTGTAGCAAACCACAAGAAAATACTGGATTATATCCGGCAAAACTTTACGTTCCGAAACTTGGGCATTTATATCAGCCTTAGTACCGGGCTGCGCATCGGAGAAGTCTGTGCGCTACGATGGAGCGACATAGACATAGAAGCCGGAACCATCAGTGTACAGCGAACCATTGAACGCATTTATGTGATTGAGGGTGATAAAAAGCACACCGAGCTTGTCATCAATACTCCCAAAACCAAAAACTCTTGTCGAGAGATTCCTATGAGTAAGGAACTGATTTCAATGGTCAAGCCACTGAAGAAGATAGTCAATTCTGATTACTATGTGCTGACCAATGAGCCTTCTCCCACTGAACCAAGAACCTACCGCAACTACTACAAACGCTTGATGGAGCAACTTGGCATTCCCAAGTTGAAATACCACGGTCTCCGGCACAGCTTTGCCACTCGTTGCATAGAAAGCAACTGCGATTACAAAACAGTAAGTGTACTATTGGGGCATTCCAACATCAGTACCACCCTAAATCTTTATGTGCATCCCAATATGGAACAGAAAAAACGTTGCATAGCGAAAGTCTTTAAAGCGTTAGGAAAGTAAAGTCATATCCGAATGACTTATTTTCATAATGGAGCATATCGATAAAAATTAAGGAGAGGGAAAATCCCCCTCCTTAACCCTAAACCAAGTATCAGACATTCAAGTCCTTCATTGCTAATCCATAGTTCTCTTGCCCGAACAGGTCTTGATGGATAAGTTTCAAGCCGAGTGTCTGATAATACTTGTAGTCATCACCTTCGGTACAGAGGTATTTGTAACCGTAGCGTGGCATGTACTCTTTGAAGAAACGAGCCAAATCTTTCAGGCTTTCGGCTTGGCTCTTTTTGAAGTTGCTGCGCACAATGATGATGCTCCAATCGGGGAAGTTGCCTCTTCCGTTGCTATACTCCCAAAAGCGGATGTAGCAATCCAAATCACGCTCACTGATGTTCACACAAAAGCCATTGGCATTTTGCATCACGCTACAACTGTTTCTGTAGCCGAACTTCTCACACAAGTAGAGATTGAAATCAAGAATCAAATCATTTTGTAACATAATTGATTGAATTTAAAAAGTTAATAAAAAGTGGATTATAAATGAAAGCCTCGCTTGAGCTTAGCCTTTTTCTTTTTCATCAGGCGGTTGAACTCAGCTTCTTCTGCGGCAGTGGCATCGTATGATGAACTGCCATTCAACAGACCAAGACCGATACTTGAACCATTGTCGGAGTGGGAAACGCTTTGCTGCACCTCTTCATCATTATGCGTGACCCCTTGTTTGGGGTGTTCAAATGAGGATGCGCAAGCATTCTGTTCCAATCGGTTGTCGATATTCAAGTAGCTGAATTCACGGCTGACTTTTGAGCCGGAGAAAGAAAAACCGTTGTACTCAAACTTGACACCCTGTATTTCTCTTGTAGTCCGGCTGACTTTGAATTTCATATCAATGTCACGGTCAGCAAGAACTTCTTTCAGTTCATCCCAATTTTGAGCTTTGGGCAGCTCCTCTTTCAACGCTTTGTATATCTCGTGTTTTGCCCGGTCGTATGGACGCAAGCGTTCCTCCTTGATATGGTCTTTACCATTGGCAAAGTGCAAGCGGTATTTTGCCGTCAACATCTTACAAGCCTTTTCATTTCTGCGGAAGTCGTTCTTATCGCTAATCGTCTTACCGTCATTATCCACTCGATTGAAAACGATGTGACAATGCGGATGCTCACGGTCGATATGCCGGGCAATGATGTATTGCGTATTTTCGATGCCCATCAGTTTCATATAGTCGTGGGCGATTTGCAACATCAACGCATCATCAGACTTCAAGCGTTCTCCATCTTCAGGGGAGAAGTTGAGCGAGGTGTGTCCGACAATATTCTTTACCTTATCATTGAGCAATGCCTGTAATTCAAATTGTTCTGCCATCTGTTCGGGTGTGCCATCTACTCCGACAGCTTCCAGCAATTTGGATTTCTCCTCCTTGAGGACATAGCGGACACAGCCGCCAAATGATGTCCCTTTTGTCTGTTTACCTATCATCTTTAAATTGCTTTATGAGTTGGTCAATACGCTGCGCTATCTCCTCACATCTTTTGGCAACGGCAAAGAATCCATAGGTGTTTGCCTGCTTCGCCAGCTGGTTGAGGTTAGTGCTTTCACCTATCAATTGACGGATGATGTGGATATGCTCTTTCGTGATTCGCTCACGTACCGTTCCGTTCTCAATGAGTGAGCGGATGACTGCACTTTGGGTCTGCTTGCTTCGTCTGCAAAGCGCACCGAGCCATGCGAATTGGTCGTATGACAGTCGGAGAGTTATCGTATGTTTCTTTTCCATTTTTGAATTGCTTTTAGTGAATAATTTGTGACCATCGGGAGCCGCCTCCTCAGACTTTTTGAGGAGCAAGTGGTCGGGAAATGTAATACACCGACATTAACTTGCTACAGTAAAAAAGTCTCTATTTTTCTCTCTATGTTTTCAAAGTCTGAATCCTCGTTTCTTGAGCTGTGACACCTTCGGTTGAGGAGTGTCTTGTTGTACACTGATGAGTTTCAAATCGAATGTTTCTATCAGTGTTTTCAGGACTGGATTCTTTCTTATCAACTGTTGGAGGATAGCTTCGTCGGGCTTCACTTTGAGCAGATAATCGGCTATGTCGTATCCCTCTTTTCGCTCTTTTTCGTTGGCATGGGCTTCCAGATAATCGAACATCTGCACTTCAATTCCATAGCTTTTCATCAAACCGATTTTGCTCTGCCAATAGTCTGTTGCTCCCAAATCGGGAAATAATACAACGCTTCTTCCAGCCAGAACGGATAGGCTGTTGGCATTGAAGCAACCATTCTTTCCACCCGATGCTATCCATAGGAATTGCGGTAGATAGTAGGAGGCAACGAGTGCCGTTTTCTCGCTTTCGACCAGTGCAACAGGACGGCTTTTGTCTTCAGAAAGCAGATGCTCTCCGAAGAAGCATTGTCTCAAATTGTAATCGCCTTTGTGCAGCACGGAGTGTACCCAAGTGACATGGTTGTATGGCTCTTTTATCCGCTTACCAGTTTCGGGATTGTAAAGCATTATCTTACCTGTGCGGATTCTATTCTGATTGTCTGTTTGCCAGAATACAGTTGCACCGTTCCAATATTTGGATGTGCCGACTTTGTATTTCTTCATGAGTTGCAATGTTTCTGTTTCTCCGAACTGAACCGATAGAAACTGAAACAATTTGTTCGCAGGATAACCACGCAATGATTGGTTGACTAAATCCAAATCAATGTGGGATGTGGCTATAGGTCGTGTTTCCTTAATAGGGGCATAGCTTCTGAAACTATTCTCCGCAAACTTTTCTTTTTCTGACGGATTCTGCTCAAAGTAATCACGAGGCGTGAAGTGATAACCGCATTTCTGCTCATGGTCACAACGTCCTACGTACTTTGGGAACTGGATTTGCTTCTCAGTATCGATGTACTTTGAAAAGCATCTTGGACGGTGGCAGTTCGGGCAAGTATGCCGAGTGCTGATACCTTTGTAGGGTTCTAATATGAATCTATGTGTACTCATTGTATGTTTCTTTTTAGGTGTGTCACTTTTGTCGTTATTGTCGTTTTCGTTTGGAAAGTGTCAAAACCGACAAAAATGTCACGGGTTAATCTTTGAATATTCTCCATGTTTCTCTTTGCGGAACAATGTCCCGATGTTGTCATTGAGAAAGCGTTGAAATGTGCGTTCCTTCATTCCGTTCTGCTCGGCTATCTGTATAGCTTGGGCAGTTGTGAAGGATGGAGGAAGCAGATTGACTATCGCCTGTTGTTGGCTGTTGAGCGCATTTTCATTGAGGATGTTTTGAACACTCAATGCGGATTCCTTGAAATACTCCGTCAGTTTGATGGCTCGTTCTACTGTCAACAGGTCTATACAAGTTTTATCACACTCTCCGCAAGTCCATCGGGCTAATTGGATAATCAGGCAGAAGCGGATGATGTATATTTCTAGCTTGCAATAGATACTCACGATAGTGTCGTTTGTCTCTCGGTCACACAATTCTGAGAAGTGGTGCTGCCATTCATAAAGCCGTCTCTTGGCATCCTCCGTGAAAAGAAGAATATGCGGTTCTATCTCTCCAAATTCATTGAGAGCATACTCCTGTTGTATCAGCTTATCAATAATGGCATTCCATTCTTGTTCGATATTCTCCGGCAATTCTTTGTCATACCAACGTGCCTTCTGTTGCAGATTGGGCATCACAAACAAAATGCGGTCAATGAAACCGTTGCTAGAACGTTCGCCCTTAGCCAGTTCGCTGAGAATCTTCTTTTGGATAGTACCGATAACCGAAATATACGGTCGCTTGATGAAGATGGAACTCTTGGCATTCTTGCGGTCGGATATAGTGGTCTTGGCACTGAACACTGACAACCAGAATTGTTCTTCTGAACCGTTGTTGTAGCGGTTGAAGTTCTTGAACCAAGCGGACAATTCATCAGCCCACAAGCATAAACCACGTTTATTTTGTGCATGAATAAGGCTCAATCCTTCAGGCGTTACATCCGAAATCAAGAAGCGTTTACGAACTGGCTCCTGTGGAAATTGCTCTTCACCGCTTTCCGTTCGTTCTTTGCGGCTCATGCTCATCAGTTCATCATACTTTGCAAGTGCTTTTTCAAAGACTTGATTCTGCTGATAGTCGTAATCAAGAAACGGTTTCATTGCAAAACTGAGCGGATGGCTTTTATTCGCTCCCGGTCTTCCAATCAATGCCATATACAGGATAGGACTCTCTATCCAGCCTTGCTTGATTTGAGCAAGATGCGTGTTACCAATGCCGACTGCTATTGCCGTAAGGATAGCTGCGGCAATGTAGTCGGTAGGGTAGTTATGGCATTCGTGAACCTCGCTGATGATGTGTTGGATTTTTGTCGGGAATACGCTGACTGGAAAATCAGTACCAGCCAATCGCATACTTAAATCAACCGCTTCGTCAATGATGGACGCCGGATTAATAGAAGATGTATCCATATATATCCATTAAAATTTCATTGACGATTTAGGCTTATGACGGACACCGCTTTGCATATTGGCAAGCATCTCCTCGTATGTTTGCTCAGAAGTCTTTCTTCGACCGTTCTCAATCCAAGCCAGAAGTTCGTCCTCGTAGAAATAGAGTTTCTTGCCTTTCTTATAGGCAGGAAGTAACCCCTTGCGAACCAATGTATAAATGGTAGGCTTGGCTTTTCTAATGATACGGCAAGCATCCTCAATCTCAACCAACACATGTTTGTCTGATGCTGGTGGTTGAAGTTCAGATACCATTCTTTTCAACTCGATGACCTGTTCGGTCAGATAACCTACCGCTTCGGGCAGCTTATCAAATGTTACTGTTTCTTTTTGCATACGTCGCTTGTTTTTAATTGTTCGACGGCAAAGGAAACAGGTGTTTCAATGGTGGAATCATTCACCAAGATATAACTGATGAATAACTTTCTGATGGTGGTTGGTGATGATTATAAGGAATTTAAGTACCTTTGTGTCATAAAAGGAACAGAATATGTAGTATGAAATACAAACAATTATATTCGGTCAGCAATTAGTAGTATTAGAAAGATTAGTCGATAGAATATTATAATCAATAATAATTGTATTTATGAAAACGGATTTTACTATTTTTTATTCATGGCAAAGTGATGTTGGAAAGTATGCAAATAAAAGCTATATCGAAAACAAAATAAAAAAAGCTATTAGTGCTATACATGACAATAATGCAAATTATAATATTGCATATCAAGAAAGCACCAGCAATGATTCTGGATCTCCTGAGATTATTGAAAAAATAATTTGTAAGATCACAAATTGCGATATTTTTGTCTGTGATGTAACACCAATAATGGTCACAGAAAATGAATATGAAAAGAAAAAGTGCATCCCTAATCCCAATGTGATGTATGAATTAGGTTATGCTGTTGGTTCAATTGGATGGGATAGGATTATCTTAGTATGGAATTGTGAGTTTGGAGATTCGCAATATGCTCCGTTTGATATTAGAAATCACAAACATATCGAATATAAAAAGAATCCTGATTCAATGAAAGAAGGAGTATCCCTTGATTTAGAAAAGGCTATAAAAGACATAATCTCTGATTATGATAATATTTTAGCAAAAGGAATACCTTCACAAGAAATGAGATATGATGTACTCCAATTCAAAATCACCCAAAAAATCATGCCGGAGAATGAATTAACTGATAGTTTGCGTTATTTTTACGACCAAATTCACTATACAACTTATATGTTTAATAAATGGGATGATCTTTATTGCGACTATACAACACGCCCGAATCATCATTATTTGAATTCAGAATTAGATACTGCATATCAAGAATTCCTCTCTAATTTAAAGAGAACAACTCTCATTGCAGCGAAAGAATTTATACCAATAAATAATACATGGGAAGATATTAATCCTGAACTTACTAACGAGCAAAGGAATGAAATATATCGTCATCAATATCATAAATTGAAAGAATATTTCAAAGTAATCCGAGATAGTTCAGAGGCATATGAGGCGCAAGAAAAAACGTTAAAAGAGATACGTGATTCATACAAACCTCTTTATGATAGCTATCATAGATACAGAAAATTAGTGCAGAAAATACTATATATATAAAACATCTAATTAACTCATCTCTACTCGTTTGATAACGAGTAGAGATGAAATATAACATCAAACCTTATATGTACCTAAAGATTTTTTGAAAGTTGCACAACGTACATGTGAATGTGTTGCAATAGGTTACTAATTCAATAGCGATCTATTGCCATAATAAGTGAATGACATATACTCTTGTCCAATATTTTAGTCTTCTTTCATGACTTCAAAGAGTAATTATCAGAATACATTTATGACTATGGTTTGGGATTGCAAACAAAAAAAAGTCCTTAAAGTCATGAAGGTGGATATGGACTACTGGGAGGCAATGGATAATGCCTGATGGTATTGCACTATGCAATTTTTCTATCCAGCTTAATTTTACATACAGATTCAGTGTGCGACATTTTTCGCTCAATGGTAGATATTTCCGAATCACGGAGGGTGTGAGCAAATACCCTCTTTATAAATGTGGCAGTCTGTAAACGTGGTTTGCCGAATGCCTTACCGATATTCCATCCGAAGTGCATGATGTCAATGGTCTTTAACTGAGAATCAACCTTTATTGGCTCAATTTTGGACAGAGAATTTGAGAGGTAATACCTTGTCACATATCCACATAAGCGATTAAGTGCCGTTTCATCAAGATAGGAAACCAAAGTTTGTTTTGTGTATGCGATAACCTTATTGAGTTTTTCTTGTGAGGTACGTTCTTTCTCAGCTATAGCGTTTGCACGAAGAATCTCATATTCTGATGGCTGGTTGGATTCTTCGATAGATGTATTGTTGTTGGTAGAAGGCGTGGTTTCCTCCTTTGGAAGTTCTGCCACATCTTCGCTGAGTTCGGACCATGATGGAGTAGAAACTTCTTCTGTTATGTCAGGTGTAGTTTCGATTTCAATTTCGGGTTCAGGCTCAGAAATGATAGGTTCTGAATTTATAGAACTTCCGGCAAGTTCCGAGTTTACTGTTGGAACTTCTACGACTACAGCCTTGTTGCGATAGCACTCAAATCTCATAAAGCATCTTTCTATTGTTGGGGAAAGGAGCTGTCTAAATGCCATTTGCAGATTGAGATAGATTGCTCCAATGACAATAGAGCATACTACAAGAATAAAGTAGCTGCTGAACTCGTCCCAGCCATAGTGCAGTACGGTCTGGCGAGCTAAAACACCAATGATTGCGATTGTACCAAAAACAATCAGATGCAATGTTATATGTTCTATCTTTTTCTGCTCCATAGTGGTATGTATTAATCGTTTGTGTGCAAATATATAGGATTAATTTTTGAGAAAATCCATAGTTTTGCCTGTTGATGGGCTTTTGACGATATATTTCATCACTTTTCACCACGTTACATGGCTGATAATAAGTGTATTGTAAATTTCTTGCTTTTGGATGAAAATAGTTGGGTAAATAGGCCTGTGTATCTCAAAAACAAAAATTATCTGCATCATTTTGGGTAAACAATGCAGATAATCAATAAGGTATAGAAATAGCTTATTAGCAACACAATGTACGGCTTGTCTCATTGTTGAGATATAACAGGATGTTGTAATCTTGATTACGAACGACTTTGTTTATTAGCCATTCTCTGAATGCAGCCGAATGCCCGGTGTCTATCTGATAGGATAGAGCTATAATCATATCGAGATTATACACATCGGCATTGTTCCCATTCTTCAATTTGATGTACTTGCAAACTTCATGACTCTTCAAAACATTAGCTTTCAGGATTCTCTTGATTGCTGCATGGATAGTTCCTACCGTTGTATAAAACAAGTCTGCAAGTTCCCAAGTGGTCATCCATATTTCACTATCGGAAATACGTATGCCTTGTCCGTTGTTTGTTATGATTCCTCGGTTCATAGCTGCAATTTACTTAAGTGATATTTTATTGGCGGTCTCTCGTTTTTTGGCATTTACGAGGTCGGCATAAATCTGAGTTGTAGACACGTTTTTATGCGTTAGCATCTTTGAAATAGTGTAAATGTCTGTACCCAAGGATATTTGTATGACCGCATACGAATGTCTGAATCCGTGGAAGGTTATCGGTTTCGTTATTCCTGCTTTTTTGAGCCAGCTTTTCAGCGGATAATTAATCATACTCCGTTTCAACTCTTTGAATACTTTGCCAGTTCCGGGGGTACCACATAGTTCGTAGGCTTCGTAACTGATGGGGAGTGTCGCTTCCGTTTGGGTTTTCTGGGTTCTGATACGCAGGCAATAGCCTTGGTCGGGAGCGATAGTAAAGTCTTCCCATTGCAGGTTGAGAATATCACTGATGCGTAACCCCGTCAGACAGGCAAATAAAGAGGCTGCTTTCAGTATGGGGATGTTGCAAGGAGTGGCGGCAAGTTGCTTCACTTCGTCCAATGTCAAATACTCCTTCTTTACATCTTGCGGCTCAATCTTTTCAAGGTAATCATTGATGTTCTCCCGAAACCATTTGTCCCGATAGGCAATCTTCAACAATCCTCTGAAAGTAGAGTAGTAGCCGGATGCCGAATTGAGGGATATGGGTCGGTTGCTATGTTTGAGTTGCTTGGCATTCAGCAAGTATTCACGGAACTTCTTGCATAAGTCCACATTTACATCGCCAAAGGTACATTGTCCCTTTACGAAGTTGTAGAAATGCTGATAAACGAATTGCCATTTCTGGTCTTTGTTCCGGCACATCTTCTTGAAGTAGGCAAGGAAATCGGCTTTCTGCTTGGTTTTATCCAAGAAGCCGAACTCTTCGTTAATGAGTGATTGCACTCTGATGCAACGGATAGCCTCTGCCTTGTTCAACATGTCGTTGTTAAACTCTCGTTCCATCTCGTTTTTCGGATGGGCATAGATGTAGATGCCGAGGTACTCTCTGCGGCTCATCTGCATAGTTTCGGGGTTACGGACTGCCGGATAATAATCCAGATACAAGGAGATACGATTATTCCGAATCGCTCTCTGACGAACTGTAACTTTTGTACACGTGTGTGACATACTGTTTAATATTTAGAGTTTTACATTTGTTTGGTGCAAAGGAATAAGGTGATTCAATGGTGGGTATATTCACCGAAAAATAACTTATTCAATCTTTGGTGCTGCGAGTAGTTTATCCAATTCAGGCTTGGAAATGAGCGTGTATTTGCCTTTCTTGACCTTCGGGATATTATGGTACTTCGCATAATGATAGAGCTGGTCACGAGTAAGCTTGAATTTCTCCATCGCTTCGGCTACCGTATAATATTGCGGTTTTTCGGGAGCGGCAATGCCTTTGGCTATATCCACATGCTTCTTGGAATAGTACACCATGATGCCCTCTTTCTTCTTCGGAATGGCATTCTTGGAAACGAAACAATAGATGGCAGATAAGGTCATTCCGAACTTTTCCTGCATATCCTGTGTACTATACCATTCGGTAATATTAGGATTCGGGGCTTTCTTGGCAAAGTAAGCCTCTATATGTTTTTTGCTCCAATAGGTCTTGCCACGATTGAAAGTCCGAGGAATGTTGTTCTTCTTAGCAACCAAGAATATCCATGATTCGTTTACATGATATTTCTCTTTGACTTCGGCGGTGGTGTAGAAGTCGGTGATAGGGGCTTTCTCTTTTGTTGGAGTATGGAACTCTGTTGGATTATTGAATAACACATCAATATCCTCTTTCTTCAAAAGATATTTGAAGCCCAAGCGAATGCCCTTTAGTTCCCCTCGTTTAATGTAACTGTAAACGGTAGGTCTGGTTACTCCGAGATAGATTGCGGTTTCGGTAATTGTAAGAAAAGGCTTGTCTTTAATTCTTTCAATAGGCTTTTCTTCAATCTTCTTCTCCACGATTTGATTGTTTGCCTTGATTGCTTCATCACGCTTTCTCTTTTTGTAGAATGCGTTGGCACATTGCTTGGAACAACACGCAGTAGTTGTTTTCTGGGCGATAAACTCTTTACCGCACCAAGCGCAAATTCGCTTAATTTTCAGGTTGCTGCTCATTTTAATTCGTCTTTATTTCTCCGTTATTTCTGTAAATTCCCGTAAAACTGTATAAAATGGCGTAAAGTTTCTCTACTACCTTTCTACTCGATTTTCAGGCTTCAACAAGCGAGCAACAAATGCGGTACAAAAATGAGCTGAAAAAGCCCTATAAACGATAACTATCGCTTATAAGGCTAAAAAGAAAGGCGCTCAAAATGAACGTCTTAATAATCGTTGATGATATATGCTAATCGTTGGTAATCACCACTTACTTGCCGATGCAAAAGTGCTGAAAGATATTTTGCAGTACCATATCATTTGTCACTTCTCCTGCAATATCGGAAATGAAGAAGATACATTCACGTATGTCTTGTGAAAGGAAATCTCCTGAAAGATGTGAGTCAAGTCCATTTTGTACTCTATGAATAGCATCTAAAGCTTTGCTTAAGGCCTCATAATGTCTTACATTTGTTACGATGACATCATTTTGTGTTACCGTTGGCAAATGCGCAGCATTGATAAGCATTTTCTGTAATTCATTAGTGTTCTCTCTTCGTTTAGCTGAGATGTAAATATGCTCTGTAGATTCTTGTGGGAAATTCTCCAATAAAGCTGATAAATTACTTTTTTGTACATCTTCAATTAAATCAGCCTTATTGAATACTACGATCAAGTGCTTTCCTTCACAACGTGGGATAATCTTTTTTGATAACTGTTCAATTTGAGATGCGGCGTTTACAGAATCCACCATCCAGAGCACAATTTCTGCTTGATCTAACTTTTGGAAAGTACGTTCAATACCTAAACTTTCAATTTTGTCATTAGTTTCCCGGATTCCGGCAGTATCAATAAACCGGAAAGTAACTCCTCCAATATTAATAGTATCCTCAATAACATCGCGTGTTGTCCCATGAATATCACTGACGATGGCCTTATCTTCATTCAATAAAACATTCAATAAAGTAGACTTTCCCGCGTTCGTTTCACCGATAATTGCTACGGGAACACCATTTTTGATAGCATTACCCACATTAAAGGATTGTACTAGACGAGAAATGACTTGTTCTATCTCATCTGCTAACTTTTTTAATGCCGACCGATCTGCAAATTCAACATCCTCCTCGCTGAAATCCAATTCCAGCTCAATCATAGAAGTGAAATTCAATAGCTTGTTGCGTAAATCAGTTAATTCTTTGCTGAAACCACCCCTCATCTGACTCATGGCTAGCCGATGGGTAGCGGCAGATGAGGATGCGATTAAATCGGCAACAGCTTCCGCCTGACTTAAATCCATTTTTCCATTGAGAAATGCCCGCTGCGTGTATTCTCCCGGTTGAGCCATGCGGCAACCCTTTTTGATCAGCAGTTGCAGCACCTGTTGAAGAATGTAAGAAGAACCATGACAAGTAATTTCCGTGCTATCTTCTCCCGTGTAGGAATGAGGCGTACGAAAAAGGCTGACAAGTACTTCGTCGATAATCTCGTCTCCGTCGTATATACGTCCGAAAGTCAAAGAATATGGCTTTTGGTCACTAAACAATTTGTCCGGTTTTGCCGGTTTGAATATAAGGCTGGTGATGGAAATAGCTTCCGGACCGGAAACACGGATGCTTCCGATAGCACCGCCTTGAGCGGTAGCAATAGCACAGATAGTATCTTGGTTCATCATATTTCTTTTTGGAGACTGCAAAGATAATTGTTTCTGAGTAAAAAAGATAAGATTCGGTACAACTTGTACTTTATTTGTTTATATTTGCTGTGTGCAGTGATATGCCAAATGAAATAATATAATGCTTATGGAGCCAGACACAAATTTATATTCCCAAAGTGAGAATAGTGAAATCATACGGGAAAATTCACAGAAAATACTCTCTGTACTTGCTGCACATCAAATTGCTTTGTGGGAATATGATATACCTACAGGAAAGTGTTCCTTCACGGATGACTATTTTCGTACATTAGGCTTGAAAGAAGCTGGAATTGTTTTTAAAGATATCGATGACTTTTATCGCTTTGCCTATCCGGAGGATGTGAAGGCCTATCAAACTGCTTTTTCCAAGATGCTTGCATCGGATTCAAAAATATCACAGATTAAAGTACGTTGTGTAGGCAAGCATGGTGAAGTGATCTGGCTGGAAGATCATTTTCTGTCTTATAAGGGTACTCAGGATGGACGTCCTGCTGATAAATTATTGGCATATACGGTAAACGTCACTTCGCAATGTGAGAAAGAACAGCATATCAATCATCTGGAAGAGCACAATCGTAAGATAATAGAGGCGTTGCCAGAATTCATTTTTATTTTTGATGATAATTTTTTTATTACCGATGTGCTGATGGCACCGGGTACCATTTTGCTTCATCCGGTGGAAGTGTTACGTGGTGCAGATGGGCGAGATATTTATTCTCCCGAAGTCAGTGATCTGTTTCTGTGTAATATTCGGGAGTGCTTGCAAGATGGAAAATTAAAAGAAATAGAATATCCACTTGAAGTAGATGGAATCCGGCATTATTTTCAGGCACGTATCGCCCCTTTCGAAGGGAATAAGGTACTTGCTCTGATACACGATATCGGTGACCGGATTCGTCGTTCGCAAGAGTTGATCGAAGCTAAGCGGCGGGCGGAAGAAGCTGACAAGATGAAGTCTGTCTTTTTGGCAAATATGAGTCATGAGATTCGTACTCCGTTGAATGCTATTGTCGGTTTTTCGGAGATAATTGCAGTGACAGAGAACGAAGAAGAAAAGCTGCAATATTTGGAGATCATTCAAAAGAATAGCAATTTACTGTTACAGTTGATTAATGATATTCTGGACTTGTCACGTATAGAATCCGGAAAATCGGAAATGCACTTCCAGAAGATTGAAATCTCCGGGCTGGTAGAGGAAGTGGAAAAAGTACATCAGTTGAAGATGAAAACAGATGTAGAATTGAAAGTTATCCGCCCGGAAGGAGAATATTGGACATCTACCGATCGTAACCGGGTGATGCAGGTACTTTTCAATTTTTTGTCGAATGCCATAAAGAATACTGAAAAGGGAACCATTACGTTGGGGCTGAAACATGAAGGAAACTGGTTGAAATTGTATGTCAGTGATACCGGGTACGGAATAGCTAAAGAGAAACTTCCGCAAATCTTTACCCGTTTTGAGAAGTTGAACGATTTTGTGCAAGGCACGGGATTGGGACTTTCAATTTGTAAGAGTATCGTAGAACGTTTGGGAGGACGTATAGAAGTTGTCTCTGAGCTTGGTAAGGGGAGTACGTTTGCGCTTTATTTGCCTTATCAGGAAATGCCGAAGGAAGTTGTTGAAAGAAGGCTTGTGTCAGGAAAAAGTATTGCTGCGGATAGACGTAAAAAGATATTAGTCGTTGAAGATGTAGAGTCGAATTTCGTTCAACTTAATATTCTTTTGAACAAAGAATACATTATTTCATGGGTACGTAACGGAGAAGAAGCAATCAATAGTTTTGTTCGTGAAAAGCCGGATTTGATTCTGATGGATATCCGTATGCCGGTGATGGACGGTATTCAAGCTACTGAAAAGATACGTACCATTTCCCTTTCCGTACCTATTATTGCGGTTACGGCATACGCTTTTTATACGGAACAGCAACAAGCCATTCAAGCCGGATGCAATGCCGTGATCTCCAAGCCTTATTCTTTGGAAAAACTGAAAGAGACAATCGAATCTTATATCGGATAAACGATAAAAAGGCAGTGTCACCATCATAGCAGAATGGTGGCGCTGACTTTTTAATATTTATATTCTGTCAAGAACAGTCTTAATCAACGTATCAATGGTATTTTTATATCCGGTGTTGGCTTCCTTAATCAGTCGATTGGCAATCACCATACAGACAGTCATAGCTTTATGTCCCATCAGCCGACTGAGACCTGCCAAAGCCGAACTCTCCATTTCGAAATTGGTAATCTTGAATCCTTTATACTCAAATGCCTCGATTTTGTCGTTTTGTTTCGGATCTGCCAAAGGAACACGTAGCTCACGTCCTTGTGGACCGAAGAACCCTCCGGCGGCAATTGTAACGCCACGTACCATATCGTCTTGGGCAATCCGTTCAATCAGTTCCTCACTTGCATCAATTACATAAGGAGCAGGAGCACACATATTTCCCGTCCATCCCATGTGATTAAGAAAAGCACGCTCGAAAGGCAGATCACATACCGCATTGCGTCCGGCGTAGAAATTCAATAAACCGTCGAAGCCGATAGACTTCTGGGAACAAACGAATGTACCTACCGGAGTATTGGGTTGCAAACCGCCGCATGTACCGATGCGTACTAATTCCAATTGACGGAACTCATCCTTTTCTTCTCGTGTATTGAAATCAATATTAGCCAGTGCATCCAACTCATTCATGACAATATCGATGTTGTCACAACCTATTCCGGTGGAAACTACGGTGATTCGTTTTCCTTTATACGTACCTGTAACCGTCTTAAACTCGCGGCTTTCCACTTCGCATTCTTTATTTTCAAAGTGAGAAGCTACGAGTGCTACACGTCCCGGATCGCCTACCAAGATTACTTTATCTGCCAACCATTCAGGTTTTACGTGAAGGTGGAATACCGAACCGTCTTCGTTGATAATTAATTCTGAGGATGGAAAGTACTTTTTCATGCTATTAAAAGGCTTTAGTTTTACAATATGTTGTTGCTATAAAAATAAAAACACCGGAACCGGATTTAAGTTCAGAAGAAGACTTTTTCTTTCCCGTTAGGAAAGGGGAGTACATCTTGAGACTGAAATGAAATCAGATTCCGGTGTTTGTTGTAACTTATTTGCTCAAAGGCTGATTCCCTGCGTTGCCTGCTGCCGGTTTGGCAATCGTTTCACGCATGGAGGTGTCAGCTTCGATATTCTTCATCCGGTAATAATCCATGATACCCAAATTTCCGCTACGGAAAGCTTCTGCCATTGCTTTCGGAACTTCGGCTTCCGCTTCGATTACCTTCGCACGTGCCTCTTGTGCTTTCGCTTTCATTTCCTGTTCGGAAGCTACAGCCATAGCACGGCGTTCTTCTGCTTTTGCCTGAGCGATATTCTTGTCTGCATTAGCCTGGTCAATCTGCAAAGCGGCACCGATATTCTTGCCTATATCGATATCCGCGATATCAATAGATAGAATTTCGAAAGCAGTTCCGGCGTCCAGTCCCTTACGGAGTACAAGCTTGGAGATAGAATCCGGATTTTCGAGTACCGATTTATGATTCTCGGAAGAACCGATAGATGAAACGATACCTTCACCTACACGGGCGAGAATTGTATCTTCTCCGGCACCGCCCACCAATTGACGAATGTTGGCACGTACCGTAACACGAGCTTTGGCAATCAATTGGATACCGTCTTTTGCGACAGCTGTTACTGGAGGAGTATCAATCACTTTCGGGTTAACGGACATCTGTACGGCTTCAAATACGTCACGTCCTGCCAAGTCAATAGCGGTAGCCATCTGAAAGGGCAGCTCAATATTCGCTTTTGATGCGGATACAAGCGCATGGACCACTTTTTCGACATGTCCACCGGCTAGATAGTGGGCTTCCAGTTCATCACGGGTGATGTTTTTCAAACCGGCCTTGTGAGCTTCGATCATGCCCGGTACGATGATATACGGCGGAACATTACGGATGCGCATTAAAAATAATTGTATCAGCGAGATGTGTACCCCCGATACTTTGGCCGACAACCACAGGAAGAACGGCACATAATGGAAAAATATTATCAGGAAGATAATACCTCCGGCTATCAGAAAGATAGGCAAATAGAAAGATGTTTCCATTGATAGTTTGTATTAAGTGAATATTATTTCTGTAAAAGAATAATTATTTTCTGTGTTTCTCAACCATAATTGTTCCGTCACTGATACGGTTGACAATAATCGGAGTCTTTTCGTCCAGAAAACCGTCCATCGACTTTACTTCCACAATGTTACCATTGATTTCCGCATAACCGATTTGTGCGAGGCGGGTAGTACTTATACCTGTATCACCTACTTTTACACTTTGTTCTGCGCTGCGGTCTACTTTCGAATCGATGTCTTTTTTCAAAGCCAGCTTATCCAGCATCTTTGAGCGCATAAACCAGATCAGTGAACCGACACAGGCAATGGCCGATATGCCCAAAGTGATAAATCCTCCCGCCATTCCAATATTTGCAAACGCATAATAGTTGGCATAGATAATGCATCCCAGTGCTGAGATTCCAGCCAGACTAATGCCGGGAATAACGAACAGTTCTACCAGGAACAGTATAACTGCGGTAATAATGAGAACGGCGATAATGAGTATATCCATAGTTCAGGGTTATTAATTATTTTGTTTTTTCTGCATTACGCACATTTATTTCGAGAGCAGCCAATTCCTCTGACATCTGCAATATCCGCTTTTCCAGGTCGAGGATAGCAGGAGCCATTCTCTCTTTTCCCTGTTTATTGCCGGTGGAATACTGTTGTCGCAGGTTGTTCAGTTTTTCTTCCTGTTGCAGATAATCTTTTTCCATTTGTCGGTAACGCAGGAAAAGCTGTTTGGCTTTGGCGGACTTAAAGTCAGTCATCAGGTAATAAGTTGTATTATCGTCAATGACAAATTCAAAATCGACCTTTCGACGTTCTTTGGGCTTATGGCTGATAGCGGCTTCCAGACGTTGCAGGGCTTCTGCAACCGTTTGTTTATCTTTCCAGGTTTCTTTCAAAGAATGGATTTGTGCCAGCCGAATCATCTGCTTCCGATCCATCGCTTCGTAGTTGTAAGTCTGTTTTGAGTTATTGGGAATGAATACATAGATACATACCTTTCCTTCCGGTTGGAAACGGTCGGAAGCGAACCAGCCTAGATTGTTATATTCGTCAATGACGTACATATAATCATTGTATGGAGAATTGAACGGCATACCCACATTTTCCGGTACTAAATAAGTATCGGTATTGGTATTGTAACGGGTGACAAAAATATCATAACCTCCCAATCCTTCACCGTCACTGGCATAATAAATAGTCACACCATCTGCCATTACATAAGGATAGTTTGCGTTTCCTGCATCATTGATACTACCCGGCAGTAGTCGTCCGTTGCTCCATTCATTCTGCAACTTGTTTTTGGAAAGTATATCCAGACTACCTCTTTCACCCTTCTCGCTGTAATAGATTTTATTCCCGATTTCAGTTTCGTAGACAGTACCCTCGTGATCTCCTCCTGTTTGGAAGAACTCGTTGAAAGTAAACAGTTTTCCCGATTCCTCACTAATTTTATAAGCATTCAGAAACGTTGCTTTATCTACAACGAAACTGTCGATAATACAAACATCTTCAACACCTTTCAACATACGGAGATCAGCTTTGCTCTTTTCCAGTAGTTTCTCTGCTTCTTCGGTTGCTCTTTTACGCTTCTTCAAATCAGCGATATACTCTTCAAAACATTCTACTGCCTCTTCGAAACGATATGTTTCGTTATAAGCCTGTCCTAAATAAAGCTGTCCGCTAGCTACACGCTTCTTGACTGCCATTTCGAGAGGTTTCACCGCTTCTTCGGCTTCTCCGGTTTTCAGGCAGCACACGCCATACCAATAGTTGTAGTTTCCGTTGGACGGTTGAGATTTTACATACCTTTTAAAGACAGGTTTGGCTTTCTCATATTCGCCTTTCGTGAACAAAGCGCGCGCCTGTTCCAATGTTTGCGCAGAAACTTCGCATAAGAAGAGACTACAAAATAGAAATAGAATATATTTTCCTTTCATCGTTTTTAGCATTTATGGGTGGCGGATTATTTAAAAGTATTGTTGCTTTTGGAAATCTGCCAACTAATCAATTGTTCAAAAGTACAAATTTATTAGAAATAAACCCTTTTTCAGAGATTCTATTATGTTAATTCTTCTTTAAATCATTCTTTTCTCTTACTTTTGCAGCCGATTTTTGAAGATATGACACAATTTACCGAAGAAGAGAAAGCCATTCGCCGCATTGAACGGCGGTTTAACAAAGGAGTGGTGCAATATGGGCTGATAGAAGAGGGGGATAGAATACTCATCGGACTGTCGGGCGGGAAAGATTCGTTGGCGCTTGTAGAGCTGCTGGGAAAACGCGCACGTATCTACAAACCTCGCTTTTCTGTCATTGCAGTTCATGTGGTGATGACAAATATTCCTTATCAGAGTGATACGGAATACCTGAAAGCGCATTGCGAAGCGAATGGAGTGACTTTTGTGCAATATGAAACTTCTTTTGATCCTTCTACAGATACCCGTAAATCTCCTTGCTTTCTTTGTTCTTGGAATCGCCGTAAAGCATTGTTTACGGTGGCCAAAGAACATGGCTGCAATAAGATTGCTTTAGGACACCACATGGACGACATTTTGGAAACTTTATTGATGAATATTACTTATCAAGGGGCATTCGGTACAATGCCGCCCCGATTGGTGATGAACAAATTCGATATGACGATTATCCGTCCGATGTGTCTGGTTCACGAATCGGATTTAATAGAATTGGCAGCTTTGCATCATTATCGGAAGCAAGTGAAGAACTGCCCTTATGAATCGCAATCCAGCCGTAGTGATATGAAAGGCATTTTACGGCAATTGGAAGCGATGAACCCGGAAGCGCGTTATAGCCTTTGGGGAAGTATGGCGAATATACAGGAAGATTTATTACCGAATAAAATTGATTGAGTTATGAAAGGATTCTATACTATTTTGTTACTGATTGTGTCCAATATATTTATGACCTTTGCTTGGTACGGACATCTGAAAATGAGACAGGAATATAATTGGTTTGCCGCTTTGCCCTTGATAGGAGTAATTACATTCAGTTGGGCAATCGCTTTTTTTGAATATTCATGCCAGATTCCGGCGAATCGCATTGGGTTTATAGGTAATGGTGGTCCTTTCTCATTGATGCAATTGAAAGTGATTCAGGAAGTTATCACTTTAATCATCTTCACATTATTTACTACTGTGTTCTTTAAAGGAGAAGCGTTGCATTGGAATCATCTGGCTGCATTTGTGTGTCTGATTGCGGCGGTGTATTTCGTATTTATGAAATGAGAATAAGTTTTGCTTATATACGGATAAAAGCAGAGACGGAGATAAAAAAAGAAAACTTTTTTATCTCCGTCTCTTTAATGGTTGTGTAGAATTAACTGCGCATCCAGTTAGAACCGCAATCACCGGAGCAGCCGCAACTGTTGGCGCATACTTCCCAAGTTGTGTCTTTCAATTGTTCCATTGTCCTACCATATTTCTCATTGATGGCAGCAAGATTTGTTAATTTAAAGTTCATTTCTTTGAGTGTTAATAATGATATATCCTGTTTATGGTAAGGATAATTAACCGTATTTTATGTTGGATGATTCCAAAAAGCAACTAAAAAACGGATTAGATTATAGAAATCTTTTGTTCCACAACTCTCTTGAGAAGAGTGCATAGCCCAACAAGGAATTCCCACTTCTACACATCTCATTTCTGTCTGGGTCTGCAGAAAGGCGCTAATAGTTCTTCCTGTTCTGAAATCAGAGTGGGATGTTTCTTTTTGGAAAGGGATACCTGCCTGTTTACATAAGTCTTGAAACACTGCTGAGGATAAAGCAGTGGTAGCATAGTGCATATTGGCATCATATTTAATCGTTATACCTTTGTTGATTACAGGTGAGCAAGTCGGATCTCCACATTCCCTATAATTGGGATGAGTAGCAAAAGATACGTCTAGCGAAACGGTAAAAGAATTATGCAGCATTTTTATCATATCATCCTCGTTTCCGTTCATGCTTTTTACTATTTTAGTCAATACATTCCTAAAGAATGGAGTATCCGCCCCTCCTAATGCGGAATTTGTTTCTTCTTCCGCATCGAAGAAAGCTACCATGTTGGTTGCGTTGTTCTTTGCATTTGTTTCCATCAGGGCATGATGGGCTGCGTAAACCATCGTTAAGTCGTCTTGGCGGGGACATACTATAAAATCTGCATTCATGCCGACCAATTGTCCTTTTTCGTAAGGGTATAAATATAATTCATATTCCAATATATCGTCAGATGTGATTTGTAGTTTTTTGCCAATCATTCTCTTTAAAATACCTTCTACATTTGTCTCTTCATCTGCTATGGTAAGGATTGGCAACATTTCTTTTTGTTTGGATATGTCCTGCTCCGTTTTACCTTGTGTAAGATGGAAAGCACGATTAGGAATGAGCAGGAGAGGGGAGGCCAAATCTACCAAACGGATATTTGGGGTGAATGGCGATTCGCCTTTTAGCGCAACTCTTCCGGCAATAGACAACGGTTTGTCAAACCAGGTTGTCAGTATTGGTTGGGCATATCCTTGTGTGTTAAGCCGGACATAATTGTCTGCGTCTTTCATTTCCGCGATGGGTTTCACTTTGAATGTCGGTGAATCGGTGTGTGCACAAATGAGACGTATACCTTTCTCGAGCACATTCTCACCCATGCGAAAAGCTATTAATGCAGCGTTGTCTTGTTCGATGAAATAGTTGCCATGCAAAGTCAGTTCCCACTTTTCATTGAAGGATAAAGGGATATACCCCTGTTCCAATAAAGCGGATTTTATATTATCTATCACATGGTATTTGGTGGGGCTTTTGTGGATAAACTCTAGCAGCTTGTTGGCTATATTTAGTCGTTCTTTATTCATGTCGCAGTTCTTTCATAAATCCTGTATCTTCTAAGAAAGACTGAGTCAGGATAACACCTTTGGCGGTCATAGCCAATTCTTCATCACTGAAGTCTTTTAAAGCGTTATATTTTTCAGGGCTTTCCAACATCTGTCCTACCATCCATGAACCTGCCAATGTTCGGATTTTTGTAATCATGCACGTATAGGGATCACGTTTGGATATATCTCCGTATGTAATAAAATTTCCACCATAACACGTGGGACATACCGGTTCAAGTATACAACCTTTGCATCGCGTATCCGACAGATGACAAGGGGAGGATAGATCGATGTTGTCCGTCTTTATACCTTTCTCTTTACTTACTTCGTAAAATAAGTGGCAAGGCAGACATTGACCGTCCGGTGTCCAACAGCGCATGATAGTACCTGCACCGCATAATTTGTCATGTAAACTGCCCATACCTGCGGCTACGGCCAGAAACTTTATGTTCAACACATCGATGGGCTGTATGTCCGGATGGTTAAGGTAATATAGGGCAAGTTTCATCAGTTGCTCTTGCAATAGTTGTTTGTAATCTATTGGGTGCCCGAATTCGTCTTTGTCCCATGCTACTCCACTCGCAAAAGTACAGTTGTTGCGGCTGAATCCAAGTTCGTGTATATGGATCACTCCCTCTGCCAGCGAAGATAATGTTCCCGGAGAGGGTGTCATTTTTACCCCCTGCTCAGGCCAGTTGTCCTTAAAGAAGTTGATGTCTATTTTATCATAAGAATTTGAACGGTTGCGATTGTGCATTTCACGGGTTCCGTCCAAACTCAACCCGATAACGAATTTTTCTTTGTTCATGAGAAGCCAGCCCTTAATAGCTCCATGTATGAGCGTACCGTTGGTTGTTGCGTAGCAGATGTATTTGGTCGGCCATGTTTGCGCCCATAACCACTCGCAAATCTCTTTAATTTGCGGGAATGCCATGAACGGTTCTCCGCCGTGGAACAGTATTTCGACATAGTCTATTCCTTCCTTTATGGCACGTTCAAAAGTCGATTTGATACCTGTTTGGGCTATGTTTAGCGGCATTACGGCTTTCCCTTTTATGTGCTCGTAGCAATAAATGCAGTTTAAATTGCAGGCTTCTGTCATATAAAGGGTACATGTGCATCTTTTGAGTTTCTCGTATCTAAAGACTTTTTTTTCCATATCTTTCCGTTCAATTGTTTGTTATCAATTTAGATAGGCTGGGCAACTCATATTCTTCCATCCAGACTTTGTTCACGCCGTCTTTCAGGTTGAATTGTAGAATAGAAGGAACGGCGATGAGTATTTCTGCCATACGGATTAAGTCGTCATCGCCGATTCCCAGGTAAAAATATTGATAAGCTCCTTTTATCTCATAATAAATTTTACCATGTTTCTCTTGTCTCTTGATTTTAATTGTATCGTCCAAAGTCTTTATCTTTAAGGATTTGCCACTGTCGGCACTTTCGAATGTGACAAAAGTATTGACCGCTTTTCCTTTCTTGTTTGTAAGTGTTACGTTTTCTATCAATGTCGTTACATCATCTATACGGCGATTCTGCATATATTCGAGTGCGCCGGAGATTTCAAGTAGTTTGTCCCCTCTCTCCACATCACATTGTATCTGCTTCAGCATAGCAATCTGTTGGCTGTTCGGGCTGCTTTGCATGCGGTTGAAAACATCTGTGTAGAATACGGTCCACCAAGCTTTGTACATTTCAGGATGATTCCCCAGTGCGGGAAGTATACTGTTGCTGTCTGTTTTTGCAAGTCGTTGGGCGCGGTCTCTTTCATCCATCATACCGCTAAATCCTGCTCCTTTGCATTCTCCGTTCGGTTTCATGATGAATATATTCATCAGCTCTTCATAACTTTTAGCTAGTTTTTTCCCTTCCGGACCATTCATGGCTTCGTTGAATAAAGACCGCATGGTTTTCTCGTCTTCGTCATTGTTTTCTTCCGGTGGATTGAAAGAGTTGACTGTAGTGTCTATCGGGGCATGAGATGTGGGCGTTGTGCCATTTTGGACAGTACTGTTATTCTTTTTGATAATGAGAAAATATATAAGCCAATAGGCTATTATAGCTACCCAACCGAGAAATAGAATGGCTATGCAACTGAGTACTTTTATCCATTTGGATACCGGGATATTTTTCCATGCATGGATGGCTGTGAAAATATCCAATGCGACTAAAATGATGCCTAAAATTGCTGCTGCTACTTCCATAGATATAGATATTTATTGTATTATTAACTGGTAATTATGGGAATATGTATGTTTCTATAAGCCAAAAGAATATCATAAATAATGATATTATAGTTCCTAAAATCAGTAATACTCTGCCGGTGTTCCTGATAAAAGATAAGTTTGATTTTTCTCCAGCGATTCTTAGCAATGTTCCTCCTACGAAAAAGACGATAATCCAAAAGATCATGTTTTATTTAGATTGAATATAAGTCCTACTCTGTTCTGGCTTTTCGGATACTGCCTACTTCGTTTGTGACAAGTATTTTTTATATTGTTGCTTGTCTTGTTGGGGCAAATATAGAGAGTTTTGTGTTGATGTATAATAAAAAGTGTCCCCGATTGGTTGACATGTTAACTAATCGGGGACACTTTTAGTACATATTGCCCGATAAAAGCGTTTATGTATGCGTTTATTCTTGCTTCGCGTCCTTTTTTATTTCTTTTGAATAGAGCGAGAAGAAGTCAAATTCTAAAATAGTGGATATTCTAGCTAATGTGTCGGTGTCCACTGAATATTTATCGAATATTTTATATACGTTTGTTCTGCTGCACGACAGACGTTGGGCCAGCCACACAACAGTCCGTTGTCGTTCTTCCATTTTCTGTCTGATAAGCTTACCGATATGAATCATTGAATTTTTGTACTTTGTTGGTGGATTCCCCTACATTCAACGATGTGTTCCTTTAAGTACTTGTGCTGTATACAAACGAAGAGACGTGGGAATCTGTATCTTGCTTATCCCACCTTTTTGGCTCTCGCATTGCCTTCCTCAGAGGATAAGCAACGCCAGTTAGCCCACGCCTGTATGATAATACACCCCTTCTTTGCCAATTGTTCATTGGCATATAATAAGGATATGACATAATCATACCACGCAGACGCTCTTGTTGCCATTACCTTCTCTGAGTTTTGGATTTGCGAGATTCAAAAGGTAGAAGATTAACGCATGAAAACGTCTTTCAATATGTATACTCCCCGCCATTAACCCTTAATGGCTAACTGGAGCGTTACAAAATTAGAGCTTTTTCCTTACTTGCGCAAGTCTGATGTGGAATATTTCTTTTATGACCTTTACTTTATAGTTGAATGAGCGGTCATTTTACTTGCAATAAGGGTATTTGTTGCCTTATTCTTCCTACATTCTTGTGATAATACAGCATTGTTCTTTGGTTGGCTATTAGTTGTTTCTATGAGCTCACTATTGTGAGCTGAAAGGCTAACACTAGTGGATATATATGTCCATTGATGTTAGCTTATTTGTTCACATTAGTGAGCTCTTGTAAATATCAAGAGCTTTTACAGAGAATGTTAAGAAAGTATCTGTGGAATGACTATATATTAAATGATGAGACACCTGAGAGCATAAGTAAAACCCTTAGGCTTGCTCTCATAACTGAAAAGCCGATGAATAAAGGAATGCAGGTGATTTATGAGAGTATGAGGGTAAAATGCGCAAAACTTTTTTTAGTTGGCTTTTTCTTTCTCTTCTTCCTGCGGGATGCGGAAAGCTGTGTAAAGTTCGAGTATGGCGGCAATTGTAAGACAAGCAATCCATTCGTTACCACGTGTTGTGAACATGAATGCTCCGGTGAGAATCAGGGCTAATGCTCCGAATATTTGTTGAATGCGTAAACGTTTCAAAGTTTTGCTTTTACCTTTGACGGGTGTGTTTACTTGTGCCAGTGCGATAAAACCGGCACCGACGGTGTATATGTAGGGAGCATACGTCCATCCGGTGATAAATACGGCAGCTCCGGCAAGAGCCATTATAGCACCGACAACGAACAGTGCGGGTATTAATTGTTTCATTCTCTATTCTTCTTCAAAAACGTAAATATCTTCGTTGGGTTTCTTCATCAAGTACTTCTCGCGGGCTATCTGTTCGATTGCATCTGGATTGGTACTTATTTCGTTGAGGCGTTTCGTATTCTCTTCATAATCCGTGCGGTACTTTTCTATTTCTTCTTTTAGCTGACTGATTTCGCGTTCATATCCGAGACGGCGCACCAGACTGTTCTCATCCAGAAAACCTATGATGACAGCGAATGCGACAATGGTAATAAGATACTTCCGTCTGCATATGAAATTCCAAATACTGATTAGTTTACCCATAACCTACCTTTATAAATATCCGCAAAGATAAAACTAATAACTTAAAAACTTATCTCTTCCGCTTCAAAACTTCTTTCTCTATCCCTTATTACTTATCACTTTTTTATGTACTTTTGCACTGAAAGCAAAAAATAAAGAAAAATAGAGGAATCCCGGATATGGAAAACTATATTGTATCAGCCCGTAAATATCGTCCGTCCACCTTTGAATCGGTGGTGGGACAACGGGCGCTGACCACTACGCTGAAAAATGCGATTGCTACTCAGAAACTTGCTCATGCTTATTTGTTCTGCGGACCACGCGGAGTCGGAAAGACTACGTGCGCACGAATCTTTGCCAAAACCATTAACTGCATGACACCTACTGCTGATGGCGAGGCTTGCAATCAGTGTGAGTCTTGTGTGGCTTTTAATGAACAACGGTCGTACAATATCCATGAACTGGATGCTGCTTCCAATAATTCGGTGGACGATATCCGCCAATTGGTGGAGCAGGTGCGTATCCCGCCACAGATCGGTAAATATAAGGTATACATTATCGATGAGGTACATATGCTCTCCGCGTCTGCTTTCAATGCTTTTCTGAAAACGCTGGAAGAGCCTCCCCGTCATGCCATCTTTATTTTGGCTACAACGGAGAAACATAAGATTCTTCCGACCATTCTTTCCCGTTGCCAGATTTATGATTTCAACCGGATTAGCGTGGAAGATACTGTGAATCACCTTTCTTATGTCGCTTCAAAAGAAGGAATTACGGCAGAGCCGGAGGCATTGAATGTGATTGCCATGAAGGCGGACGGTGGTATGCGCGATGCTTTGTCTATTTTCGACCAGGTGGTGAGTTTTACCGGAGGCAACATCACGTACAAGAGTGTAATTGATAATCTGAATGTACTTGATTACGAATATTATTTCCGTCTGACCGATTCTTTTCTTGAAAATAAGGTAAGTGATGCATTGTTGCTTTTCAATGATGTGTTGAACAAAGGTTTTGACGGGAGTCATTTTATAACCGGTTTGTCTTCTCATTTCCGTGATTTGCTGGTAGCTAAAGATGCAGTGACATTGCCTTTGTTGGAGGTCGGAGCGAGCATACGTCAACGCTATCAGGAGCAGGCACAGAAATGTCCGTTGCCTTTTTTGTATCGGGCGATGAAGCTCTGTAATGAGTGTGATTTGAATTATCGTGTCAGCAAAAATAAGCGTTTGCTGGTAGAACTGACCTTAATACAGGTTGCGCAGCTTACCATTGAGGGGGATGATGTGAGTGGTGGGCGTAGCCCTAAAAAGACTATAAAACCCGTATTCACCCAACCTGCCGCAGCACAGCAACCGCAGGTGACTCCTGCTACTTCAGCGTCTCAGACTGCTGTTCATCAACAAACGCCTGTTCGTCAGCCGCAGACATCTGTGGCAACGCAAGCGGTATCATCATCTACATCATCTTCTTCGAATTCCACTACTTCCGTTCCGTCTCAAAGTACGGGAATTGCTCAGGGAGGGCAGGGAGAACGGAAGATTCCTGTCATGAAGATGTCCAGCCTGGGGGTATCTATAAAGAATCCGCAGCGTGATCAGGTTGCTCAGAAAGAAACGATGCCACAGTCTGCTAAAGTACAACAGGCTGTAGAAGAGGATTTTATCTTTAATGACCGTGATTTGAATTTCTATTGGCAGCAGTATGCCGGTCAGTTACCGAAAGAGGAAGATTCTCTTACGAAACGTATGCAGATGCTTCATCCGGTATTGCTCAATAACTCGACGACTTTTGAGGTAGTAGTGGACAATGAGATTGCTGCAAAGGATTTCAGAAATCTGATCCCTGAATTGCAGAATTATCTTCGTGTCCAGTTAAAGAATAGTAAAGTGGTGATGACAGTGCGGGTTAGTGAACCAACAGAAACGGTACGTCCCGTCGGTCGTGTAGAAAAGTTTCAGATGATGGCTCAAAAGAATCAGGCATTAATGCAGTTGAAAGACGAGTTCGGATTGGAATTGTACTAGTCCTTAATGGAGGGGTATAAAAATGAGCCACATTCGATTGATTATTGTTTGATAAGAAATCGGATGGGCTCTTGGTCTTAATGTAATCTGTTGTTCATGCGGTTTTCATATCCGTCTGAAGGTATTTTGTAAGGCATGACAATCCACAAGATAATATAGATGATTACACCAGCGAAAGCTGTGAAGAATGTGGCTAATACGTATACGATTCTTAATAAAGTTGGGTCCCATCCAAAATATTCGGCTATTCCGGCACATACACCTGCAATCATTCGATTGGAAGATCGGGTCAGTTTCTTTTCATTTTCCATATTTATTGTATAATTGTTTAGTATAAGTTTGTTACTTATCAGAGTTTACTTTATCTATTGTTTATGACTTTTATGGGTCTGAGTTCTTTCCATGCTCTAATCGATAAAAGTGCTTTGCGCAAAGATATAATAATTAGTTGGTATAATTCTATTTCTTATATTTTTCTTCTGCCTGATGCCCTCTATAATAATATGGGAGCGAGTTACTCATAGATGTTATTTTCGTATAAAGACTAATTCTGTGAGCGGAATTCATTGGGGGTGCAACCTGTAACCCGCTTGAACATCCGGCTTAGATGCTGCGGATATTGGAATCCCAATCCGTAAGCAATTTCACTTGTAGTCTTGTCTGTTGCCAACAAAGCCTCTTTAGCGCGTTCGATCAGTTTATTCTGGATATATTCCGAGGCGGTCTGTCCCGTCTGTTTTCTAATCATATCTCCGAAATAGTTGGCTGACAGAAATACTTTGTCGGCAAAGTATTTAACGGTAGGCAATCCCTCTCGTAGCGGAGTCTCGTTGTCGAAATACTCATCCAGCAACCGCTCGAAACGGACGATGATGTCTTTGTTCACTTCTTCGCGTGTTGTGAACTGTCGTTCGTAGAAACGCATGCAATAATCGAGCAGTAGTCCGATATTGGCACAAATTAGTCGGCGGCTGTGCTTGTCTATGTTGTGTTTCAGTTCTATTTCAATCTTATGCAGGCAATCCATCACGGTCTCCCGTTCCTCTTCTGAAAGGTGTAATGCCTCACGGGTTTCGTAGGAAAAGAAAGAATAGTTCTTGATCTCCTGACCGAGTGCCGTGCCACGAATCAGATCGGGGTGAAACAGGATGCCATGAGCATTTGGTTGGACATCTTTAATCATCTTTGTCTCTACTATTTGGCCCGGAGCAAAGCTGACAATCGTACCATCCTGATAGTCGTAACTCTGACGCCCATACATGATATTTCCACAGTAGGTATCTTTCAAGTAAAGAGCATATACGCCGTAGTTGATTTTGCAATGTTCCGGCCATTGCGTTGCTTTTGACAGATCAACAACACTAACCAACGGGTGTCGTGTTTCAAGTCCGAAAAGTTTGTTGTATTTATCTATCTCATCAAGTTTAATAACCTCTTCCATAATCCTTTCTTTAATATTCTTTATCGCAAATATAATTCATTTTATTTGAATTATAGATGGCTTTATTGCAGAATCGAGGATTTGGGTACAAATATCAGTAAATCATATACAAGCCCACTCGTTTTATCGTAGTAAATTTGCAGTCAGAAGTTTAACAATGAAAAAACGAAATGATTATGAATAAACTCTTTTTATTTTCAGTATTTAGTATTTTAACACTCAATGTTATGGCACAAGAAAAGATAGTACAGACGGCAGGACGCGACCAGTTAGGAACGTTTGCACCCAAGTTTGCGGAACTCAATGACGATGTTCTCTTTGGAGAAGTTTGGAGCCGCACTGACAAACTCGGTCTGCGTGACCGCAGTTTAGTAACCATTACCTCCCTTATCAGTATGGGAATCACGGACAATTCGCTCGTTTATCATCTTCAGTCGGCGAAGAAGAACGGCATCACCCGCACGGAGATCGCAGAGATCATCACTCATATAGGTTTTTATGCAGGTTGGCCGAAGGCGTGGGCAGCGTTCAATTTGGCAAAAGGAGTATGGTCTGAAGATATTGTTGGTGAGGATGCCAAAACAGCTTTCCAGCGTGAGATGATTTTCCCTATTGGCGAACCCAATACAGCCTATGCGCAATATTTTATTGGTAACAGTTATCTTGCTCCGGTTTCGCGCGAGCAGGTGAATATCTCTAACGTTACTTTTGAACCGCGTTGCCGCAATAACTGGCATATTCACCGTGCAACGAAAGGTGGCGGACAGATGCTTATCGGTGTAGCCGGTCGAGGCTGGTATCAGGAAGAAGGTAAACCGGCGGTAGAGATTCTGCCTGGTACGGTTATCCATATTCCTGCCAATGTGAAACACTGGCACGGAGCTGCTGCCGACAGTTGGTTTGCTCATCTGGCTTTCGAAGTTTCCGGTGAAAACACTTCCAATGAGTGGCTTGAACCGGTTACAGATGACGAGTATAACAAACTCGAACAGACCAAACGATGATTTTTGTTAATCCTGTTTTATCTTTTGAAAGGAAATAATATGACTACCGAGGAATTTAAGGAATATGTAAAGACGCGCAAGGCGCTTAATACAGAAGAAATACATCGTTTGATGGACGATATGAGCAATGAGGCAAGACGTATCACCTTCCAACTGAATACGGCATATCATACACCGGACGAAGTGCGCCGATTACTCTCCGGGTTGTTCGGTTATCAGGTGCCATCGTCGCTCCGGGTCTTTCCACCGTTTTATACGGATTTCGGTAAGAATATTACCGTTGGTGAGGGTGTGTTTATTAATGCCTGCTGTCATTTTCAGGATCATGGTGGTGTGACTATTGGCGACGGTTGTCAAATCGGGCATAATGTCGTTTTTGCTACACTTAATCACGGGTTGGCTTCGCAAGACCGTAAAACGACTTATCCTGCACCTATCGTACTCGGCAAGAATGTATGGATAGGTTCTAACGCGACGATTCTTCAGGGAGTGACTATCGGTGATAATGCTGTTGTAGGTGCCGGAACTGTAGTGACAAAAGATGTGGAAGCGAATACGGTGGTAGGTGGTGTTCCTGCACATTTTATCAAAGTAATAGAAGAATGAAAACGCCTGTGGAGTTACTCCATCGTGATAATGTCTAAACTAATTAGTGATAAGAAATATTTAAAATCAAAATAAAATGAAACAGATTATATTCATATTTATGAGTCTCCTTTGCTTTAGCTGCTCATCAAAAGCGCAGAATCAGATAGCGGATACTAATGTACAGTCCGATAAGAAAATCCTGGTTGTCTATTTCTCTTGTACTGGAACTACAGAAAAAGCTGCCGATGCCATTGCAAAAACGGTTGGCGGAAAACTTTACCGGATAACTCCCGCTACGGCCTATACCTCGGCAGATCTCGACTGGAACAACAAGAGTAGCCGTAGTTCAATTGAAATGACGACTGAAAATTCACGTCCGGAATTGGGTGGAGAAGCGCTTGAACTGAAAGATTACGACGTGGTATTCCTTGGTTACCCGATATGGTGGAATTTATGTCCGCGTCCGGTCAACACATTCCTTGAGAAATATGATTTCTCCGGTAAAACCGTTATTCCATTCGCTACTTCCGGAGGAAGCTCGATAACTAATAGTGTAAAACAACTCAAGAAACTTTATCCAAAAATTACATGGGGAGAAGGGCAGTTGTTGAACGGAAGCGTTAAGCAAGCCGGAGAGTGGGCGAAAGGAGTAATATAAAAACGTAAATTTATGGAAGAGAACAATAAAATGAATATTAGCCGTCGCGGATTTCTCAAGGCGACGGCACTGGCGGGAGCAGCATTGGCTGTGCCGACCGGATTGGATAAGGTTTTTGCATCTGAAACGAAGCAACCCGAAACATCCCGTACTGATAATGGAATTGCACGTATCAGAGAGCATCGAGTATTGGGTACAGGTAAGGCGGCTTTCGAAGTATCGGCACTTGGTTTCGGTGTGATGGGGATGACTTACAACCGCAGTCAACATCCGGATAAGAAACAGTGCATCCGCTTGTTGCATGAAGCGGTAGATCGTGGCATTACGCTCTTCGACACCGCCATTATCTATGGACCGCTAACGAATGAAGAACTAGCCGGGGAAGCATTATCCGAATTTAAAGGCCGGATTAACGTAACGACTAAATTCGGACATGAGGTAATTAACGGAAAAGCCACGGGACGTCAGAACAGCCGCCCGGAAACCATCCGTCGTTATTGTGAAGAGTCACTCCGTCGCCTCCGACTTGATTCACTTCCCATGTTTTACCAGCACCGTGCTGATCCGGATACTTCGGTGGAAGAGGTAGCATCGACTATCGCCGACCTGATGAAAGAAGGGAAGGTGCAGCGTTGGGGAATGTGTGAAGTGAGTGCCGAGAGTATTCGCAAGGCTCATGCTGTATGTCCGCTCACAGCGATTCAAAGTGAATATCATTTGATGCATCGTTTGGTGGAAGAAAACGGAGTGCTCGACACCTGTCGGGAATTGGGTATCGGTTTTGTTCCATACAGTCCGTTAAATCGCGGTTTTCTGGGTGGTTGTATCAATGAATACACGGTTTTTGATCCGAACAATGATAACCGCCAGACCTTGCCACGTTTTCAGCCGGAAGCGATGCGGATGAATACCCGTATCGTGAATGTTCTACAAGCTTTTGGCCGCACGCGAGGCATGACCTCGGCGCAAGTAGCACTCGGCTGGCTGTTGCAGAAAGCATCTTGGATCGTGCCAATTCCCGGAACGACGAAACTGTCACATCTCGAGGAAAATCTATATACGTTGTCTTTTGCTCTTTCGCCCGAGGAGTGGAAAGAATTGGAGGATGCCGTTCTAGCTATTCCTGTTATAGGAGACCGATATAATGCAGAACAGCAACGGCAGGTAGGTCGTTGAGAATTTCTTTTTCTCTATTAGATAGAACTGTGAATTAGATAAGCATTTATTATCAATAAAAAAGGAGAATGATTTTACTCATTCTCCTTTGCGGTGCGTACGAAAGATGAATCTTATTTCTATTTTTTTTTACGTACTCAATATCTTAGCAAGTTCTTAATTCTTTCTTCCACTAATAGCCCCACGTGTGCAATTCTTTAGATTGCTTGATGTTGCAGTGGTTGTTTGAGTGGGTGCAAAAATAAGTGTTTATTATAGAGTAATAAAATAAAAGAGTCATATTTAACATAGAAATGCAGAGAGTTTTCTTACTTTTGCAGTATGTTATATTACAGAAGAAAAATATTATTAGCATTGATTGAGGTATTTGGCGGTCATTTGACTGCCAAACAGCTTCAGAAATATTTGTTTCTTTTTACACGGAAGCAAGAAGAAAAAGCTTTTGATTTTATTCCTTATTACTATGGTTGTTTTTCATTTCAAGCAAATCAGGATATAATGACATTGGCTAAATTAGGCTACTTAAGTATTATAAAAAGCGAGAATGGCCGTAGGATACAAATTTGTCAATCTGGTAATTATTTAATGATGCTTGATATGTTTGAACAGCAAGCTATAAAAGAAATAAAAGAAAAATATGGTTGTTTATCTCAAAATGAATTAATTCGTTACACTTACATCAATTATCCTTATTACGCAACAAAAAGTACAATAGCAATTAATTTGCTAAATGAGGAAGAATTAGCAGTAATAGATAAGCAAAAAAGAACCTTTACAGAGCCTCAATTATTCACTATAGGATATGAAGGACGCTCTTTAGAAAAATACATTAATATTCTCCTCGTGAATGATGTACATATTCTCTGTGATGTCCGTAAAAATGCCTGTAGTCAAAAATATGGATTTTCAAAAAGTCAATTAGAGAAAGCATGTACAGGAGTAGGTATAAAATATATCCATATACCGCAACTGGGAATAGAATCAGAACAAAGACAAGATTTAAAATCACAAAAAGATTATGAAATTCTTTTTGAGTCATATGAAAAATCTACCCTAAAAGAAAATTGGGATTATCTTTTATATGTCCGGGAATTGATTGATACAGAGAAACGTGTAGCTTTAACTTGCTTTGAAGAAAGTCACAAACAATGCCACAGAGGAAGAGTTGCGAAATATTTAATGCAACTACCTGATATAACTTACACCCTTAAACATCTATAAAACATGCCTACAACTCGAGTTCTAATTGCTGTAAAAACATACCCTACTCTATCGGAAAAATATGATGAATTAGTTTGCACTGCTGGTTTCTTGGAAGATGGGACTTGGATAAGAATATATCCTATTCCTTTTCGCAAATTAAGCTATGATAAGAGATATAGTAAATGGCAATGGATAGAACTTGATTTAGTTAAAAATACAAGCGATTTTAGGAAAGAAAGTTTTCGTCCTGCAAATATAGATAATGAAATAAAAATAGTAGGAGAAATTGGTACAAAAAATGGCTGGGCAAAAAGAAAGTCTATTGTTTTAAAACATGTTCGTTATAATATGGCTGAACTTATTGAAGAAGCTAAAAATCCTCAAATAGGAACATCATTAGCCGTATTTAAACCTCAAAGAATTATTGATTTTGTTTGGGAAGAATCTACAAAAGAATGGAATAAGCAGAAATTAGATGTTGTATATCCAATCAAGCTCAACATAGTTTATTTGATGTAGAAGAAACTAAAAGAATATTCAAAGTAGCTAAAAAATTGCCTTATGAGTTCTCATATAAGTTTATATCAGAAGATGGTAAAGAACGAAAACTCATGATCGAAGATTGGGAATTAGGGATGCTTTATTGGAATTGTCTTGCTGCTGCTAATGGAGACGAACAAGTTGCATGTGAAAAAGTAAAAGAGAAATATTTCACAGAATGGTGTAAAAAAGATATATATTTCTTTTTAGGGACAACTAAGAAATTCCATAATGTAGGTACTAATCCTTTTATTATTATCGGAACTTTTTATCCACCCAAGGAGTTACAATTAAGAATCTCTTTTTGAAATATGTCCGAAAGTATTCCACAGTTCTATAAGAGAATTCAGCACAGCGACCCCCAACTGGGCACAAACTATATCAAGGAGAAGCCATATTTCAATGTTCTCTCCCGACAATGTAATTTGGGGACAGTACAATTCAGTTACAGAGATTTTTATAAAGTCACATTGATTATTGGTGTGGGAAAACTATATTATGCGGATAAATGGATTTTAGTAAATCGTCCTGCTATGTTATTTTCCAACCCTTTAGTCCCTTATGCTTGGGAATCAATTAGTGAAGAACAGAAAGGTATGTTTTGTATATTTAATGAGCAATTTGTACAATCGGAAGAAAAAAACAGTTCGTTGGCTAATAGTCCATTGTTTAAAGTAATGGGAGATAAAGTTTTCTTCTTGGATGATACACAAATGACCAAAGTGTTAGATATATGTACTAAAATGCAGGAAGAAAACCAGTCAGACTATGCAAACAAACATGATGTTTTACGTTGTTATCTTCATTTGTTGATACATACAGCTTTAAAAATGCAGGAGTCTAATAAATATGAATCACATCCGAATGCTTCGCAACGTATTACCGAATTATTTATAGAATTATTGGATAGACAATTTCCTGTTGATTATCCACATTCAGTATTAAGTTTGCGCACTCCTGCCGATTATGCAAGCCGTTTGTCTATACACGTTAATCATTTAAATAAAGTGGTAAAAGATACTACTGGAAAAACTACCTCTACAATGATTGCGGAAAGAATAATCAAAATGTACCCAGTATTTATTACATAGTAATTTTTCTATTTCAGAAATTGCTTATAGCTTGGGATTTGAAAATATAGCCTATTTTAGTAAATTCTATCGTAAGCACACAGGAAAATCGCCAAGCGAAATTAGAGAACAACAATTATTTGATTTGTGCAAATGATGCTTTGAATAGTGTTAACCAGCTATATTTCCATTACCTAATTTTGTACCGACTAAAAAATATAAATAATGAAGTACAGAAAATTAGGCAAAACAGAAGTAAACCTATCCGCTATCGGATTGGGTTGTATGGGAATGAGTGCTGCTTATGGAGTAGCCGATGAAAAAGAAAGCATTAAGACATTGCATCGTGCTTTAGAACTTGGCATTAATTTTTGGGATACTGCGGATGTGTATGGAAATGGTGCTAATGAAGAATTGCTATCCAAAGTATTAGCAGAAAAAAGAAATCAGATTTTCATTGCAACAAAATTTGGTTTTCGCTTACACAATAGTCAAGGTAGTGTGTTTGCCGGTGGTGAAAGTTATGTGGATACTTCTCCAAAGTATGTAAAACAAGCTGTAGAGAACAGCTTGAAAAGATTAAATATTGAAACTATAGACTTGTATTATGCGCATCGGATTGATCCCACAATACCAATCGAAGAAACTGTTGACGCTATGGCAGAGTTAGTAAAAGAGGGTAAAGTACGCTACTTGGGATTAAGTGAATGTTCTTCTGATTCGTTGAGAAGGGCTTGTGCCGTTCATCCCATAGTTGCGGTTGAAAGTGAATATTCTTTATTGACCCGCGATGTAGAAAAGGAGATTTTGCCATTAACGAAAGAATTAGAAGTAACTTTAGTCCCATTTTCACCGTTAGGCAGAGGGCTGTTGACAAATACTGTCAACGTAAACTCTTTGGGAGAAAATGATTTCCGCAAACACCTACCACGTTACAATGGCATATATTGGGAGAATAACCGAAAGTTGGTTACTGAATTTGCAGAAATGGCGGAAAATAAAAATATAACTTCTGCCCAACTAGCTTTAGCTTGGATATTGAAACAGAGCGAGAATATTATACCTATACCAGGTACGAAACGTATCAAATACCTGAATGAGAATATAGAAGCTGTCAATATAGAGTTATCTAAAGAAGATATTGAAAATATAGAATGCTTATTAAGAAAGTATCCTATCATTGGAGATCGATATAATGAATTAGACTTCAATTTTGTGAATAAATAATCTTTTGTTCAGAAGATTCTACGAATAAGCCATATGAATACTGCTTGAAGCTGGATTGTAGAAAAAAAGTAAAGCTCTGAAATCTTTTGAATTTCAGAGCTTTACTTTAATATTTGCTTTCGCGGTGCGTACGGGACTCGAACCCGTGACCCCATGCGTGACAGGCATGTATTCTAACCAACTGAACTAACGCACCAAATTTTAATTGGATTAACTCATTTCTATTCTCTTTGCCTCTTAATGAAAGAAGCGGTGCGTACGGGACTCGAACCCGTGACCCCATGCGTGACAGGCATGTATTCTAACCAACTGAACTAACGCACCAGAATTTCAATTTATTAATCTGCATCTCTCTCGATTGCGGGTGCAAAGGTAGTTGTTTTTTGTAAACCTGCAAGCGTTTTGAGAAAAGATTTTTTCAATAAAAAACGAGAAAAATGCTTAGTGTCTCATTTTGAGTGCTTTTGTAATGAAAAAAAATATTCGTTTTCCTTCAGATCGAATAGTAAGGGGATCCGATCTTTATAGTGATACTATTGCGATGAAATGCCGTCACTATCCGAAGGCAATGATGTCGCTATCCTAAAGTTTGTCATTCTTTTCATAGAAAATGGCTCCCGATATCTTTCTATCTGTAAGAAATCACCGTTTTTATATCAACTTTCTGCTTGATTAATTCGTAATTTTGCAATAAATCGTTATTTTTGCGGACTAAAATTAAAAAGGTGGAAAAGATTCTGCCTGGAATCGTTAATTAGTAAAAAGAATGATGACAACAGCCAAACTGTTATTGCACTGTCCCGACAAACCGGGAATCCTTGCGGAAGTGACAGACTTTATTACGGTAAACAAAGGAAATATTATCTATCTGGATCAGTATGTAGACCATGTAGAGAACATCTTCTTTATGCGTATTGAATGGGAACTGAAAGACTTTCTGGTTCCGCAGGAAAAAATTGAAGATTATTTCAGAACACTCTACGGACAAAAATATGAAATGGATTTTCGCCTTTATTTCTCTGATGTAAAACCACGCATGGCTATTTTCGTATCCAAGCTGTCACACTGTCTTTTCGATATGCTAGCCCGGTATACGGCAGGAGAGTGGAATGTAGAGATACCTCTTATTATAAGTAACCATCCGGATTTGCAGCACGTGGCAGAACGTTTCGGAATTCCTTTCTATCTGTTCCCTATCACCAAGGAGACAAAAGAAGAACAGGAACGCAAAGAGATGGAATTGCTTGCCAAACATAAGATTACATTTATCGTATTGGCACGTTATATGCAGGTGATCTCCGAACAGATGATTAACGCTTATCCGAATAAGATTATCAATATTCATCACTCTTTCCTTCCCGCGTTTGTAGGGGCGAAGCCTTACCATGCAGCTTTCCAGAGAGGAGTAAAAATTATTGGTGCAACCAGTCATTATGTGACGACCGAGCTGGATGCCGGGCCGATTATTGAACAGGATGTAGTACGCATCACTCATAAAGACGCCATTGAAGACCTCGTAAATAAAGGAAAGGATTTGGAGAAAATCGTTCTTTCGCGTGCAGTGCAGAAGCACATCGAGCGCAAAGTCTTGACCTACAAAAATAAAACTGTAATATTTAGCTGATGAAAGTAGCAGTTGTAAAATACAATGCCGGCAATATTCG
>ERZ791796.534-NODE-534-length-38863-cov-7.781849_pt1 | contig 38863 bp, 27 predicted proteins | sample MGYA00510311_ERZ791796 | MGnify/ENA primary metagenome ERZ791796 (study PRJEB30046, sample SAMN00792042) | human gut metagenome | study: EMG produced TPA metagenomics assembly of the A metagenome-wide association study of gut microbiota in type 2...
AACCTATCACCACACCTGTCACCTATCACCCGCCTATCACCCGACGGAAGACGATAATTCACATATAGGATATTAACAACCTACGTACAGGGTGTTAATACTCAATACATAGGCTATTAATGACTGAGAAGACAGGCAGTAATGACTGAAAAGCAAGTATCAAGAGCCGAAAGAGAGCGGTAGAACAGACAGTTTCAAGTAACAGAAAATGTTGTTTCACCACAGGAAACTAGAAGTTCAAGCAAATGAAACTAAAGGTTCAAGCAGGGGAAACTAAAGTTTCAGGCAGATGAAACCAAAGTTTCAAGCAGAGGAAACAAAATAGGGCTTCGTGTGTCCGTAGGACATATGGAGCCTTTGTTGTACGTTACATCGCTTATTATGGTGTTTGATACTTGCTATTTATCTTCCATTTCAAAACCATATTCCTCTTTTTGGTATTTATTTTTACTTTTCTCCCAGTTTGTCTCTTGATTTCCTTGATTAATAAGCCTTTGATTTTCTTTTTTCGTGTCTTCTTTCTTGCTTTTGTCATCAATGAGCATCAGAGGTCCTGTCCCGTAACTTCTTGTTTTGGGATAACCTGTTCTCGTCTTTAAAACATGGAGGCCTCATGCTCCTTTTTCATCAGAACCGGTGGTGGCCTTACCGGTCGAAAGGTTTCCACCGTTATCATTTGAGCCCTTCCACAGTGTTTGCACAGATTGTATTCTATCCACTTGTCTTGGCATACTTGCATCCACTTTTTCTTTTCCCTCTTCAGGGGAGAGCAAGGTATCTTCATCTGCCTCTGTATGTTCCTGAGTTTCTCCCTATTACAAGCCGCCAGGAACCCATAATGCCTGATACGTACAAATCCGGGCGGCAAGACATGCTGGCTGAACCTGTGCAGAAACTCTTCCCCTGTAAGTGTCATCAGTTTATGGCTCCCTTTCTGTCTATAATCTTTGTAGTCGAAGGTAACAGAGTTCTCTGTTATATCCTTAATTCTTGAATTACTTATGGCTACCCGGTGCGAGTAACGCCCCAGATATTCAATCACTTTATCCACTCCTTTGAAAGGCGCTTTACTATAGACCACCCATTCTTTCTCAAACACTTCCTTTCTTATCCGCTGGGGGACTTTCATTCTTTTCCCCTGAGTAGCCATAAATTTTGCCCTGAACATCCGACTCATTCCTCTAACAGAAAACAGAAAAGGACTTTCTTGTTTTGCTCCGGATATCTGCTTCCATAGACCATTAGCGTCAATACCACCCTCGGGCACGATGCAATGCAGATGGGGATGGTAGTGCAGATTGCTCCCCCAAGTATGCAGTATGGCTATCATCCCGGGCTGTACCGCCTTGTTTTTGGAGAAGGCTTCCAGTGTTTTCCAGGCTGCCTCAAACAGACAGGAGTACATTTGAGCCATATTACCCAATGCCAGGGGATGTAACGCGTCCGGTAAAGTGAATACCACATGAAAGTATTTCACAGGCAGCACATCCTCCTTACGTGCCTGTATCCAATTTTCACGCTCTATCCCCTGACACTTAGGGCAGTGCCGGTTACGGCAACTGTTGTAGCTTATCCGTATAGCACCGCATTCAGGGCAGGCGTCCACATGTCCGCCAAGAGCCGAGGTACGGCATTGCTCCAAGGATGAGAAAACCTTGCGAACCTGCTCGCAGGGATGATATTTGTCATAAAAGGATGCCTTAAAACGGGATATGATCTGAGAAACCTCAAATTCGCTCCTCATAAAGTTACGACTTGCCCCCGACAGGTGGCTGACCAACAAGTCTGTCCAACGGACTGAATGACATACCTCCTTCCGGTAACTGGGCGATATGGAGGTAAATCATAGTTGTCTTTATATTCGTGTGACCAAGCAAGTCTCGGATACGAAGGATGTTTTCACCCATCTCCAACAAATGGGTCGCATAACTGTGCCGAAGCGTGTGAAGAGTGCAGGGCTTGAGGATCTTGGCTACGCAAATGGCGTCTCGAAATAAGTAACGAATTTCATACTCGGTTATCTGTTTGCCGGGGCTGTCATTAAATAGGTATATTTGGGGAGTATACTTGGAAAAGTACGTTCGCAAATCCAGGAGTATACTCTTTGAAAGAGGCACATAACGGTCTTTCTTTCCCTTACCCTGGCGAATAAAGACACACATACGGTCACTATCGATATCCGATATCTGAAGATGTATCAGCTCACTGATCCGAAGGCCACAGGAATAGATCAGGGAAAGTATGGCTTTACTCCGGATACTTTCACAGCAACTAAGCAGGCGGAGCACTTCCTGCTGCGAAAGCACCACAGGGAGTTTTTTCTCTTTGCGAATGCTGGGAAGAGGAAGGCTTAAAACGGGCAGATGCATCATTTTACGGTAACAACGAAGACTATAAACAGTATGCTTGAAATAACTGATACCCGGAGAAGGGGTACGAGATAGCAACATACTGAAGTAATCACGATAATCATCCTCACTCAACTCTTCGGGGACTTTTTTGAAATAAAGGCAGATCGAGGAAAGCTTGTGACAATATGCGGTTATACTGCCGGAAGAATACTGACCTACTTGAAGCTCTTTGAGAAATTTTTCGTAACTTTGCTTAAACTCCGGGATGGAGTCAAAGGCACGCTGAACAACATTTGCCATAGTGGATAGTGTTTTGTGAAACATTTATTATATCACCACTAAAGGTCAGCAAAAAAAAGTAATCCCGCATACATTTTATAGCTCTTTAGCTATTCCGTATGCGGGATTTAGTACAACTAGAGTTTCAAGCAGGGGAAACAAAAGTTTCAAGCGGGTGAAACTAAAGTTTCATACGCAGGAAACAATTGGCGAAAAGCAGGATGGCAAGGAAAAGTGTGTAAGGATAAGTAAAGCAAGGCATAAGGATGAGCGAGGGAAAGGTGTAAGATACACCACATCTGCAACCCTCCTACACCACTATCCTACACACTATTAATACACTAGTATTCAACAATATAAGGTGCGATTGGTGTAGGATGGCAGATGATTTGTCTATTCAAATTCATAAGGAGGAGAATACAATGTATTATTTATCGAGGAATACTCCCCAAAATAGCTGGCGAAAACCAATTGCCGATTATAAATGCGATACGCTAAACGAAAATTTTGTGCATTGAGTAAAAATTTAGTTTAGCGTAGAACATTAGAATTCCCACAAAAACACTCTTTCTGTTAAAACCGGCAGACCTCTAAAACAAAAATAAGTTCAGGCTGTTACATAGTCAGCTTAAACATATTAACCTAAACATTAAATTATGGCTAGAGAAAGTGTAAAAATCCTACAAGGGAAATTAGATGTGGAAAGTTTGATTTCACAGTTGAACGCAGCATTGGCTGAAGAATGGTTGGCATACTACCAATATTGGGTAGGTGCATTAGTAGTAGAAGGAGCTATGCGTGCCGATGTGCAGAGCGAGTTTGAGGAACATGCTGAAGAAGAGCGTAGACACGCACAATTGCTTGCCAACCGCATCATCGAACTAGAAGGTGTTCCGGTGCTCGATCCTAAGAAATGGTTTGAACTGGCGAGATGCAAATATGATGCTCCACAAGAGTTTGATTCCATTAGTTTACTAAAAGACAACGTTGCTTCCGAACGCTGTGCAATCCTTCGTTATCAGGAGATTGCCGACTTTACCAATGGGAAAGATTTCACTACCTGCGACATCGCAAAACATATTCTTGCCGAAGAGGAGGAACATGAACAAGATTTACAAGATTATCTGACTGACATCGCCAGAATGAAGAAATCATTTCTTGATAAGTAAATTCTAAAATAATAATGATTAGGTAAGAGAGGGCGTATCCTACACGGGGTAATCCCTCTTTTATGCATATTAGTACGATAAAAACAAAACTATTTTAGCGTAAATCAAGAAGAAATCTTTCTTTTTTCGTATTTTTGTCCCAATATGCACGTTTCATCCAAGTAGATAACGAACATTAGGGAAAAGAATGAAAGTAATTGATTTAATACATAACAACAAAAAAACAGCTTTTTCTTTCGAAATCCTGCCGCCACTGAAAGGAACCGGAATAGAAAAGCTATATCAGACAGTCGATACACTTCGGGAATTCGATCCGAAGTATATTAATATCACGACCCATCGCAGCGAATACGTTTACAAAGATCTCGGCAACGGGCTATTCCAACGAAACCGCTTGAGAAGACGTCCGGGCACTGTTGCTGTGGCTGCCGCCATCCAAAATAAATATAATATCACAGTCGTTCCGCATATCCTATGCAGTGGCTTCACACGCGAAGAGACGGAATATGTACTGCTCGACCTGCAATTTTTGAACATCACTGATTTGTTAGTGCTACGTGGGGACAAGGCAAAACACGAATCTGTTTTCACCCCCGAAGGCGACGGATATCATCACGCAATCGAGTTGCAGGAACAAATCAACAATTTCAATAAGGGTATCTTTGTGGACGGTTCGGAAATGAAAGTGACCAACAGCCCCTTTTCTTATGGTGTGGCATGCTATCCGGAGAAACATGAAGAGGCTCCCAATATTGAATCCGACCTTTATTGGCTAAAGAAAAAAGTGGAAGCAGGCGCAGAATATGCCGTAACACAATTATTCTACGATAACAAAAAATATTTTGAGTTTGTAGAACAAGCCAAAGCGGCAGGTATCAATGTTCCAATCATTCCGGGAATCAAGCCGTTCAAGAAACTGTCCCAACTGAGCATGATTCCCAAGACATTCAAGGTGGATTTGCCGGAAGAACTCGTGAAAGAGGCTTTGAAATGCAAAACGGATGCGGAAGCCGAACAAGTGGGTATCGAATGGTGTGTAGCCCAATGCAAGGAATTGATGTCTCACGGAGTACCAAGCATCCATTTCTACTCCATCGGAGCAGTGGACAGTATCAAGGAAGTAGCCAAAATCATTTATTGATATGTTTTTCAGAGACGTAATCGGACAGGAAGAAGTCAAGCAACGGCTCATTCAGGAGGTGAATGAAGGACGCATCCCACACGCCCAGCTCATTTGCGGTCCGGAAGGGGTGGGAAAAATACCATTGACCATTGCATACGCACGCTATATCAGTTGCTCCAACCGGAGTGAAACGGATGCCTGCGGTGTATGTCCGTCCTGCGTGAAGTTTAACAAGCTGGTACATCCGGATGTGCATTTTGTATTTCCGATCGTGAACAAGGCGAAAAGTCCCAAAGTATCGGTCTGTACCGATTTTCTTCCGCAATGGAGAGAACAACTGCTCACCTCCCCTTACTTCAACTTGAATCATTGGTTGAACAATATTGGAGCGGAGAATAAGCAAGCGCAGATATTCGCCAACGAGAGTGATGAGATTCTGAAAAAACTCAGTCTGAAATCCAGTGAGGGAGGATTCAAGATTACAATCGTGTGGCTACCGGAAAAATTGCATCCGGTGTGTGCCAACAAACTGTTGAAACTGCTTGAAGAGCCGCCCGAAAGAACTATTTTCCTGCTGGTATCGGAAATGCCGGACATGATTCTGCCCACCATCCAAAGCCGCACGCAACGCATGAACGTGCGGAAAATTGACGAGGCAAGCATCGACCGGGTGCTACAAACGAAGTACAGCATTCAACCTGCCGACAGCCTTTCCATCACCCATCTGGCAAATGGAAATTTTATCAAGGCACTCGAAACGATTCATCTGAACGAAGAAAATCAACTGTTCTTCGATTTATTCGTCAGCCTGATGCGGTTGTCCTATCAACGGAAAATCAGGGAAATGAAGATGTGGAGCGAACAGGTGGCAGGCATGGGACGCGAACGCCAAAAGAATTTTCTGGAATATTGCCAACGCATGATTCGGGAAAACTTCATCTTTAACCTGCACCAACGTGATCTTACCTATATGACGATCAGTGAACAGAACTTTGCAACCCGCTTCGCCCCGTTTGTCAACGAACGTAACGTAATGGGAATCATGGACGAGCTAAGCGAAGCGCAAATACATATTGAACAGAATGTAAACGCTAAAATGGTATTCTTCGACTTCTCACTGAAGATGATTGTACTGTTGAAGCAATAATTAATAAATAAACACTATGGAATATAAACTTCATAATGGGAGCGGCGGTCTTTGCTGCAAAGGATGCTCCCGACAAGATAAACAACTGAACACCTACGATTGGCTGGCGGATATACCGGGCAATGCGGAAGAGAGTGACATGGTTGAGGTACAATTTAAGAACACCCGGAAGGGATATTATCGCAACAGTAACAAAATCAAACTTGAAAAGGGCGATGTGGTGGCTGTTGAAGCTGCTCCGGGACATGATATAGGTGTAGTGACGCTGACCGGCAGACTGGTTCCCCTACAAATGAAGAAAGCGAACTTCAAGGCGGACACGGAAATCAAACGCATCTACCGGAAAGCCAAACCGGTGGATATGGAGAAGTTCAACGAGGCGAAAAGCAAGGAACATGGCACTATGATCCGTGCACGCCAGATTGCGTTAAGTCTCAATCTGAATATGAAAATCGGAGATGTAGAGTACCAGGGGGATGGCAATAAGGCTATCTTCTATTACATTGCCGATGAGCGCGTGGACTTCCGCCAATTGATCAAGGTATTGGCTGAGGCATTCCGCGTACGTATCGAGATGAAACAGATCGGCGCCCGTCAGGAAGCAGGACGTATCGGAGGCATCGGGCCTTGCGGACGTGAGCTTTGCTGTGCGACGTGGATGACCAGCTTTGTTTCCGTATCTACGAGTGCCGCACGTTATCAGGATATTTCCCTGAATCCGCAAAAGCTTGCCGGACAATGTGCCAAGCTGAAATGTTGCCTGAACTATGAAGTAGATTGCTACGTGGAAGCTCAAAAACGTCTTCCGTCCAAAGAGATAGAACTGGAAACGAAGGATGGTACTTTCTATTTCTTCAAAGCGGATATCTTGAGCAATCAGATCTCTTATTCCACAGACAAGAATTTCCCGGCAAATCTGGTTACCATCAGCGGGAAGCGTGCTTTTGAAGTGATTTCGATGAATAGAAAAGGTATGAAACCGGACAGTCTGTTCGAAGAAGAAAGAAAGCCGGAACTGAAGAAACCGATTGATTTGCTGGAGCAGGAAAGCGTTACCCGCTTTGACCGTAACCGCAATAAAGAGGGTGGCAATAATGCGAACCGGAATAATAAGAAGAAGAAAAAAGGAGCTAATAACGACAACCGCCCTCAATCGGCTGAAAACGCTAACAGGGGAGAAAGAGAGAACCGACCGAGAAATAATAATCGGAACAGAGGACAGAATCAGGGACGGAATAATGAAAACAGACGACCGGAAAGAGGGATGAATCAAGAAAGACCACAAGCTCAAGAAAGGCCGGAAAAGCCAGAAAGACCGGTCAAAGAGCCGAATAAAGAGAAACCGAAACCGCAAACCAATAATGAAAAGCCTGTTCAGGAATAGTTTATTTTGCCTTTTCACTGCTTGCCTAACCGCGGCATGCAACGAGAATACCGTGTATCACTCTTATCAATCCTTTCCCGACAACGGGTGGGGAAAGAGTGATACACTCTCCTTTTTTGTTCCTATCACAGACAGCCTCCCTCCGACTTTGAGACTATTTGCGGAAGTCCGTAACCGTACGGATTATCCTTATCAGGACCTTCATTTATTTATCAGTCAGAATCTACAGGATTCCACTGTGTGGCGCACCGATACCATCGCTATTCACCTAACTGACTCTACAGGAAGATGGTTCGGCAAAGGCTGGGGCAGTGTCTATCAGTCGGAGACTTTCATACGCTCGGTTCGCCCGCTACATCCAGGAAACTATACTTTTAAGGTAGTATCCGGTATGAAAGACGACGTATTGCAGGGGATAAATGATGTGGGGATACGGATATCACGGTAAGCAGAAAATAAAACTTAAATATTTATCAAAATCTAAGAATATAAAAGATATCGTTATGAGCGAAAGTCAGAATATTGAATATAAAGAGTCTTGGCATGACGAGTATCTGAAATGGATATGCGGTTTTGCCAATGCACAAGGTGGCTGTATTTATATAGGTATAAATGATAAGCAACAGGTAATTGGCCTCCCCGACTCCAAAAGATTGTTGGAAGACATACCTAACAAAATTGTCAACTATTTAGGTATCGTGGCCGACGTCAACTTATTACAATCAAAAGAAGGTAAAGAATATATCGAGATTGTAGTGGAACCAAGTAATATGCCCATTGCTTACCATGGGGCATATCACTACCGTAGTGGTTCCACGAAACAAGAATTGAAAGGCGTTGCACTTCAACAATTCATATTAAAGAAAATGGGACGTTCTTGGGATGAACTATTAGAAGATAGGGCAACACTCAATGATATTGATCGAAAAGCTATAGATTATTTTCTTCGAAAAGCCATTGAAGCGCATCGTATTAACCCCGAGCTTAAAGATGAAGATACCCGAACTGTATTGGAAAATCTAAAACTGATTGATAACAATGGAGTGCTCACCAATGCTGCGATACTATTATTCGGAAAAGACCCTCTTCGCTTCTTTCCCGGTGTGGAATTCCGTATCGGACGCTTCGGGATAGATGAATCAGATCTTATTTTCCAAGACGTAGTAAACGGAAATATTATTCAGATGGCTGATAAAGTCGTCACTTTATTACGTTCCAAGTACCTCATATCCCCCATTCACTATGAAGGTATGCAACGGCTTGAACCATTGGAAATTCCAGAAGATGCTTTACGAGAAATGCTCTACAATAGCATTGTACACAAACGGTATGCAGGTGTTCACATACAGATGTGGATATTCAATGACCACATTGAGCTATGGAACGAGGGTAAACTACCCGACGAACTTACAATAGATGCACTTAAAGGAAAGCACTCCTCACATCCTCGTAACATTTTATTAGCTTCCGTATTCTACAAAGCCGGGTTTATAGAAACGTGGGGACGTGGTATTAGCAAAATATGTAACGCTTTTAAAGCGATAGGAATAGAAGAACCCGTCTTTAAGCAATCAGAGGGTGGTATGCTAATTACGTTCAAAAGAAATTATCCTACAATGACAAATGAGAAATCACATAGTAGAGCGAATGACCCAATAAATGACCCAATAAATGACCCAATAAATGACCCAATAAATGACCCAATAAAATTATCATCAGTTGACATAAATGTATTACATATATTATCAACGAATACAAAATTAACCTACAATACTCTTGCTGAAGCCTTGTCATCATCAAGTGCTACAGCGAAACGATCATTGCAGAATTTAAAAGCTTATGGATACATAACCCGTCAAGGGTCCAACAAAGCAGGTTATTGGCAACTCACCGAGAAAGGAAAGATTTTTATAATTAAAGAACAAAGACTATAAAATACATAAGCTGGGCGTTGCGGGTGAAGGGGATACCCTCGTGAAGCTGCACGAATCAACTTATCCACACCACCATCATGAAACAATAAAACTTAAATATTAATATTGGTCTTTATTTACCCAATCACCTCTGCCAAAACATCCTCTAACAAGAACGGAATCACCCCCACATACATTACACCGTCCTCGTCCGTCCAAAGCTTGCGGCTACCGTCCAGCACAACAATCTTGCGAAAGAAGTCGCCAGTATTTCTCAAAGAAAATTAATCGGTTCTTAAAGAGAGTTGAGAGTAGAAACGACTTACCCGAACGTCTTATACCGGTCACAATCTTTACCTTTCCGTTCCAACATTTTGTGAGTAACTGTTCAACATATTCGTTTCTATCTATTATCATAATAGCGCATTCTTAGGATGGTTATGAAAATTCGGTCGCATATTACGACCATTTTGTCAGTACAAAAATACTCTTTTTCTTCTGACTACCCAAAACAATGCAATAATTAATATCCCAGATTCATATAGAAGGAACGACTATTCGCTCACATAAGGGGATGCGATTTTGTATTGCATGAAATGAGGATTACCGCTGGAAGTCCACCCAGCTTACAACACACGATTATACGTTCAGAATGAATTACTATAGTTTATCACAAATAATTATTATTGTGTCCCTATGTCCTATTTACCCGCCAATATAATATTCGCCCTCCAACACTCCTATTTCCTTGTTTCCTACACGTAAACTCACATTGGTGTCTCCCCTCCGCCAGCCATTAAACTGCCGCCATCTATATTGAAAATCACGAATAGGAATATCCAGCCATTTGGGCGAGAGTAGAGACTGTCCGTCTTTCACCTCCGCGCCATCCTTCCCAAAAGTTTTCCATTCACCCGATACGGTTTGAGCGAGATAAAGCCAACTTAGCCGCTGATTAGCACTATAATTACCCACTCCTCGTAGTCTGAACTCAAACAACTTCTTATAATTGGCCGGCAAAATCTCTTCGTTCTCACTGCTTTTCATCCCCCACAGTCCGTCCTGCTTAAATAGAAAGCCACGATGGGTGATATAATAATCTTCAAAGGGACCGTATAGTTCAGGAGATTCCACAGTATACCCATTACCTATTCCCCATGCGTAGGTAGAATAAATCATACCATCGCAATAAATATAAAGGCTGTCCTTACCAGCTCTAATGGTATAAATTGTTCCTGCGCCAACAATGTCTACCTCCCTATCCCAGTATGATTTATTTTGCTTCAACTTTTCCTTTAGAATGGAACGGTTGTCCTTTTCATAAGAGAGGAAAGGGCACTCCTTATCAGGCTCATCCGGTTTATAATATATGTCCCGACGATAGAAAGTTTTTTTGCCATTCAATTCACCGATATACCCAAACAGCTCTTTATGCCAATACATCGTATCGTAGATAGCGGGAATGATATCATAACGCGCCTCCATCTGACGACACAGTCCCCACTTCTTCCCTTTCACTACGAACTCCATCCCATTATCCTGTTCTGCAACAGGAATGTATTTGGTACAAGCTATCATACCTAATGCAATTAGCACAAATAATATAGCCTTCCCCTTAAAAATAAAATGCAACAGGTCTTTCATATATTCGACTTTTAACAGTTTACTATTTTTAATATGCACCTTTCCAATATGCCCACGGATGAACGATGTAATCACCAATCGCTTCCAAATCATTCGGTTCCCAAACACAAGCAAAATAATTATCGTTTAATTCAGGATGAAGAATGTCATCAATACCTTTCTCACCAATCAATGCGCAAGTACGTTCCTTCACATCAAGCCCCACAGCTATACCGTTAACAAAAGGAGTTACTAACAAATATCCGTAAATTTGCCCATTAAAATATAGATGTAGCGTATCTTCCAGCCCTTCCTTTGTCAATGCGTGAGATTTATAAACACGCTCTCCATCTAAATCGAAAGTGGAAAAAGCTATAGAATAATCAGAGCCATAAAAAGGATAAGGACCAGCCTTCGTTCTGCCATATTTAAACTCTATATCACGATTGACCGCCGCTATTTTTTCTTTCCCATTCTTATCACACCAACCTATTTTATTATCTTCCGTTTTAAAATAATACCAATTGCCGTCATTCTCCAAACGAGTATATATTGGCTCTATCAGAATTTTCCCCTTACCATCCACCAAACCGTACCTACTATCTTTATAAAATACTGCACAATCATTTTGGTCAAACTCGAGGGGAAGATCTTTGGAAATATAATCGACCACCAGCTCTCCTTTAAAGTTAATAGCACCAATAAGTCCTTCTTCATTCTTCACACTTGCCTTTCCTCGAAGTGGCGGAGTCTTGACGTATTGCGTAACCGCTCTCGCTATATCCTCACGGGGCTCTACCAAAATTTCTCCTTTTGAATTAAATACACCAATATTGCCATCGGCCGCCATAAAATAGGCTACTCCTTCATAAAAAGCAGTCAATGGTCTGCCAGCCAATTCAAACAAGACTTCACCCTTCTTGTTAATGGCCGTGGCACGTGTTCTGTCTTCAAGACTTCCTCCTTGAACAAAAGCTATTCCTTCGGAAAAGTCAGAACATTTGGCATATTCCGCATATTCACCGAAAACCTTTGCGAAAACTTCCTCAACATTAAGCACCAATGTGCCATTGCGATCGAAAAAATAGACATCACGTACCTTCAGCAAACCATCTTTAAAGAACCCCGAACCTAAACTATAATTTAAATTTGGCTTCCAGCCTATAGCTGCAAGTTCTCCGGAAAGTGCATCCATTTTCTCCCCATTCTCATCTACATAATAAAAACCAGTCTTACTCATACAAGGAATAGGGAAAAAGCTACGTTGAGGTCGTTGGGTATTACTTCCACACGCAGAAAATAAAGTCACCACACAAATAAGCGACAGATAAAACAATGTTTTCATGCTCATAATTACTTTCTTGTTATCTATTTATCACAAAATATAACTGACTGTTTACTCTTCAAACCGACGATCGATATAAAAGCAAGCGACTTTTGCCTCCGGCTTAAAGTCTTCCGGAGTCAGTTGAATCGATTTACCCTCCAATTCAGATGTTTTAGCCAAATCGCCATTCGCAGTCATGGCAAGAGCTTTCATTTTGGTTTGCTCCGTCAAGTCATCCAGTTCTTCGTTTACCACATTGATGCGCAGATTTTTCCCATAAGCGATGTATATTATTCCTTGGTCGAACATCTCATCATACATTATCATCGCTTCCATTCCTTTTTTCGTCACCGCTTCCCGTAAAGGCATTCCCACCTTAACACCGTTCTCCAAAGAGACATATGGAGAAGTGACGGTCAATTCTTCTATAGGAGACAATTGCTTTTCCAACATAAAATTAGCGACTTCCACATCATCACAATATAAGGTATAAGTTTGAAGCTCCATAGCGGCAGGTTCATAATAAAAAGTCCCTTTCTCTACCTTATTATATAGTCCTTCATCAGTATCAGACATATTTTTGAAAGGATGCTTCATCCGCAAACTTCCCACACCATCCTCTGTGAGGATAAACGGTTTCACTCCCGCATTGGCTTCCGCCTCTGCCTGCACGACAGAAGGATCAGCGTTCGTCTGTTTCTTACTATTACTACAAGAGCATAAACACATTGCTATAGCAATGAGGTTGATCATAAAAATCTGTTTCATTTCAATTTATCATTAAAGTTATACATTAGGACTATTCATACATAATTACGTTTCCTTGATTCAATTGTTTTTTCGTATTAGGCAAAACAATGAGATGCTCACCCACCATATGTACAAATCACCAAAGGCATTATTCCCGACTCTTACGAGTCAGAAACAATGCCTCCTTTATATGTTTTCAAAGAATATTTAGCTAATAGATGTTCACTTGTGTGTGTGTGTGTGTGTGTGTGTGTGTGTGTGTGTGTGTGTGTTATACAAACATTACACATACGCAAGTTTTTAACATTATTTTTGTTGATATTTTCTTGTGCTATCATAGTATTTCCCTTATTTCGATTCAAAAATAAGACTTTTTAGCATAGAAAGCAACAAAAGACCAAAATATTATACCAAAAAGGGAATTATTGGCTGATAAAAGTGTAGCTAAAATACATTTTTATCAGGATAAAAGTGTTATTCAAAAGACAAACAGTCTATTAGAGCCTTCTACTTCGTCCCGCATCAATGCGTAAAAAAATGAACAACAGTATCGTAAAGCCCCATAAGGAAGAACCTCCGTAGCTAAAGAAAGGTAATGGGATACCGATGACCGGAGTAAGTCCCAGCACCATGCCTATATTAATAAATAGGTGAAACAGGAAAATGCTGAGGACTGAATAGCCATAAACCCGACCGAAGGTGGAGGGTTGACGCTCCGACAAGAAAATCAAGCGGAAAATCAAGATCAGGAAAGCTATCAAGACGGCTGCCGAACCGACAAAACCTTGCTCCTCTCCCACCGTACAGAAGATGAAATCAGTATCCTGTTCGGGAACATATTTCAGTTTGGTCTGCGTACCATTCAGGAAACCTTTCCCTGTCAATCCACCGGAACCGATGGCAATCTTGGATTGGTTGACGTTGTATCCCGCACCGGTCAAATCTTCTTCCAAGCCCAATACCACTTTGATGCGGACTTGTTGATGGGGCTCCAATACGCTATCGAATACATAATTGCTGGAATATAAAAATCCGATAGAGCCGATGGTAAATAAAGCAATTAGAAAGTAAGCACGCTGACGCTCACTTAATGCTAAATAAATCAAATAGCCTATTGCAACAGCACACAGTCCCCACTGCACCCAGACCAGACTAAAGTGTACCCAATATTCCGATATCAAATAGGCAATCAACAATATCCCCAGACTTCCACCGATAATATTGCGGGCAGCCGCCCATTTCTTACGATATACCCACACCATGCCACCGGCAAACAATAAAATCAGCAACAATACAATAAACTCTCCTAACGGCGTAGGGGTATCTGCAATAAAGACCTCGTCAAAACGAATACCGACCACAAAGTAGATTACCGCACAGACACCTGCAAAAAGTACTACTCCCGGCATTCCTTCCCGATAAAGCACCAAGAAAAAGGCGAGATATACCAATGCAGATCCTGTTTCCCTCTGTCCGATAATCAATAACATCGGCAGAAGAATAATCAATCCCAAAGCTAAAGCACACTTTTCTTTCTTGATACTGAATGAGTAGGCATTCATATATTTGGCCAATGCCAAAGCTGTAGCAAACTTAGCGAACTCGGCGGGTTGCAGGCTGACCGGCCCCATCACCAACCAGGAACGGGAACCTTTTGTATCCGGAGCAATAAAAATCGTGACAATCAACAGAAGAATCATCCCTATATATATAATGTACGCGAACATATCGTACATCCGGTCTTCCAACATCAGCAACACAAATCCTAGCCCGAAAGAACAGATAATCCAAACGAACTGCTTACCGGCACGAGTCGAGAAGTCGAGAAAATCACGCTCGCCATAGTCATAGCTGGCTCCGCACACGCTGAACCATCCGCCAATAATCAGGAGCAGGTAAATACAAATCGTCACCCAGTCCAAAGATTTCCATAAACTATCGCTCCTCATTACCATACAATATCACTCTGTTACTAATTTCTTCCGCTCTTATCTCATTTTCCGGCGACAACTTGCCTTTCATATATTGTTCCATCATCAAAGCACCGACCGGCACTCCGTATGTGGCTCCCCATCCTCCATTTTCCACATAGACGGCAATGGCTATTTTCGGCTTGTCCATTGGCGCAAAGCCCATAAACACCGAATGGTCATGTCCGCGATTCTGTGCCGTACCTGTCTTTCCGCAGGCTTCCAATTCCGGGACCATCATTGACAGCATACGGCAAGTTCCTCCGGTAGCGGCGGCACGCATACCTTCCACTACCGATTCATAATGTCTTTTTTCAATTGTGGTATAACGAGGAGTGCGATAAAGACTGTCTATCCGGTTATCTTGAATTTCTTTCACGATATGAGGCGTGACAAAATATCCTCTATTGGCAATCGTCGCTCCTAGATTGGCTATCTGAAGAGGGGTAGACAAGATTTCTCCCTGACCGATAGAAATACTGATCACCGTCAATCCGTTCCAATGCCCGCGATAAGCCTTGTCATAGAACTGTGCATTCGGAATCAACCCCCGTTTTTCTCCCGGCAGGTCGACTCCCAGTTTGTAACCGAACCCTTGCGAAACCATGTGATCTTTCCATACGGTAATAGCATTTTGCGGTGAGCCATACTTACGGTCACCGAACATACGAAACAGCCCCCAACAGAAATAAGAGTTGCACGATGTAGCAATGGCGGGTATCAGCGGAAGCGGCGCTCCATGACTATGGCAACCTACCGTCAGCCTGCCGTAATGGAATCCGCGCGAACAGGGAAAAGTCGGACTTTGCTCTGTTATAATACCTTCTTGTAAGAAAGTCAGCCCTTGTGCTGTCTTGAAAGTAGAGCCCGGAGGGTAGACTCCCATCAAAGCACGGTTCAACAATGGTTTCATCTTGTCGCGTTGCAACATCAGATGATTCTTACCACGCTGACGACCGATCATCAAATGCGGATCATAATTCGGGGAAGATACCAGGCAAAGGATCTCACCGGTCTCCGGCTCGATAGCTACAATACTTCCGATCTTGTTCTTCAACAAGCGTTCGCCCAAAATCTGCAAATCAATATCCAGACTCAATGTCAGATTCTTGCCGGGAACAGAGGGACGGTCGTAGGCCCCATCCATATAGTGCCCCTGGATGCGGCCATGCGCATCACGAAGCAGAATCTCAATACCTTTTTCTCCACGCAGGTACTTCTCATACGATTTCTCTACGCCTAACTTTCCGACATAATCTCCACGAATGTAGTATCCGTCTTCATCCGCTTCCATCTCTTTGGCAGATACCTCTCCGATGTCGCCCAGCGCATGGGCAGCCGCATTGTAAGAATATTGGCGGATCGTACGACGTTGGATATAAAAGCCATGAAACTTAAATAGCTTTTCCTGAAAGACACCGCATTCCTCCGCCGACAACTGCGACATAAACACTTGATTCGTGTAACGGGAATATCCCGGATTACGGCGACGGTCTTTCATATCGCTCATAATCTTCAAGAATTGGGCACGGGTGATATTCAACGACTGGCACAAGTCGAGCGTATCGAGATTCTCGACTTCCTTCGGAACAATCGAAATGTCGTATGCAGGCTGATTGAATACCAACAGTTTCCCAGTCCGGTCATAAATCGCTCCACGCGAAGGATATTGGATTTTATTCAGAAAAGCATTACTGTCAGCATTCTTCTTATAGTCATCTGTTGTGATCTGCAATGCGAAAAGCCGTACCAGATAAATCAAGACAATAGACAGGGCAATGCCTCCGATAACAAATTTACGTTTCTCTAATCTATAATCTTTTGCCATTTTTTACTTCCTTATGCCTTCAACAGCTACAATACAGGTTACAGTCAGAATGGTGCAAAGTAACACCCGCAGCAGCAACAGCCAAATGCTGGAAAACGAGAAGAACTCAATGGAGAGTAACGCCAGACTATGTACAAAAACACTTGCAGTCGTATATTTAAGAAAAGGAGTAATCCCTATCGTCTTGAAAGACGGGATGAAGCTATCCAGATTATCGCGAGGTGTGAACAGTCGCAGTAAAGAAGGACGGAGAAAAGCAAGCAGCACCGTCGCAGCCGCATTCATTCCCGGAGTATCAGCAAATACGTCGATAGTCAGTCCGAAAAAGAAAGCCCACAACATCAACTCATTCCGCGAAGTGCCGGAGTCAAACTTTAGGATAAAATAAATATAGAGAAAAGGAGTGGCATAACCTGCTATATGGACATTATTCAGGATAAGCACTTGAAGAAGCACCAAGCCGATAAACCATCCGATTCTATGTATATAGGTGATAATCATTCTTTCGTTACCTTATTTTCAAGTTTCTTCTGCTCTTCCTGCCCATTCCGGGCTATCACACGGACATCGCCGAGCTTTCCGAAATCGGTAGCCAGCTTGATTTTCAGCAGGTAGGACAACCCGTCATTAGAGTCGGACATATCATCCACCGTACCTACCATAATGCCTTCCGGGAATACAGTCGAGAATCCGCTGGTCACTACGGTATCGCCCAAATTGAATTCCGCATGACGGGGCAGGTCTTTCAGATAAGCGTAACGCGAATCTCCATGTTCCCATTTCAGATAGCCGAAATAATCACTGCCTATAATCTTGCAACTTATATTGGACTTGCTGTTCAATACAGAAATCACCACCGAATAAGATGGAGAAGTTTCATACACGATACCTACAATTCCGTTACCGTCTATCACTCCCATCTCAGAGCGAATGCCGGAGGAAGAACCTTTGTCGAGCGTGATATAGTTATCGGGCAGTGTCAGACTGTTTTTTATCACATGAGCCTTGAACAGCTGATAGTCACTTTGAGGCATCTGCCGGACACTGTTAATGGTAATAGAGTCCACCTGGCGTTCTTTCAACGCTTTCTCCAGATTGGAGATCTGCTGTTCGAGCAACATATTCCGGTCCAGTAAATCCTCATTGACCGATTTCAAATGAAAGTAAGAGGAAATGCCTCCCGACACATCATAAACCGCCCCCACAACCGTATTGGCAGAAGTGAAAAAAGCACTCTGCTGATAACGGTTGAACCGAAATAACAAAACAAAACTGGCTACCTCTAATAAGATAAAGAGGAACCAGTAATTGTATTTCAGAAGGAAGTTTATTAAATTCCGCATCCCTGAGTTATCTCATTAAGAAAGAGAAACGATCTACATTCTTTAATGCAACTCCCGTGCCTTTAGCTACAGCGTGCAAAGGATCTTCCGCAATGTGGAAAGGAATATTGATCTTATCAGTCAGTCGCTTATCCAACCCACGAAGCAATGCGCCACCACCGGAAAGATAGATACCGTTGTGCACAATATCAGCATAAAGTTCAGGAGGTGTACTTTCCAACGCACTCAAGATAGCCGTTTCTATTTTCGAGATTGATTTTTCCAGACAGTGAGCCACTTCCTGATAGCATACAGGTACCTCCATCGGAAGAGCCGTGATACGGTTAGGACCGTGAACGATATAATCTTCCGGAGCTCCTTCACCCAATTCGGTTAAGGCAGCGCCCACATTTATCTTGATACGTTCCGCCATACGTTCGCTGACTTTCACGTTATGCTGACGGCTCATGTATTCACGGATGTCTTCCGTCAGATCATCACCCGCCACACGGATGGAGTTGTTGGAAACAATACCTCCCAAAGAGATAACGGCAATTTCCGTAGAACCACCACCTATGTCCACAATCATATTCCCTTCCGGAGCCTCTACGTCAATGCCGATACCAATAGCCGCAGCCATCGGTTCGAAGATCAGATAGACATCCCGTCCGCCGGCATGTTCGGCAGAGTCACGAACGGCACGGAGTTCAACTTCCGTACTTCCCGAAGGAACACCGATCACCATACGAAGAGAGGGTGAGAATAAGTGATTGCGTGTATTCACCCGCTTAATCAAACCGCGCATCATCTGCTCGCAAGCGTAGAAGTCGGCAATCACACCATCTCTCAACGGACGGATAGTGCGTATGTTTTCGTGGGTCTTTTCGTGCATCAACTTCGCCTTTTCCCCCACGGCAATCATCTTATCCGTACGACGGTCCAAAGCCACAACCGAAGGCTCATCCACCACGATTTTCCCGTTCGTGATGATGATGGTATTGGCTGTACCCAAGTCCATCGCTATTTCTTGTGTAAAAGAGAACAATCCCATTCTTAATTATTATTTTTAGTGTTTAAAATGACGGATACCGGTAGTCACCATCGCCATGCCATGCTCATTGCAATAAGCAAAAGACAAATCATCTTTTACCGAGCCGCCCGGTTGGATTACTGCAGTAATACCTTCCTTATCCGCAATTTCCACACAATCGGGGAAAGGGAAGAAGGCATCCGAAGCCATCACCGCGCCATTCAAGTCGAATCCGAATGACTTAGCTTTTTCAATTGCTTGTTTCAATGCATCTACACGTGAGGTCTGTCCGACACCGCTTGCGAGAAGCTGCTTGCCTTTTGCCAATACAATGGCGTTTGACTTACTGTTCTTCACAATCTTGTTGGCAAACAACATATCTTCCACCTCTTCCGGAGTAGGAGCTTTGTCTGTTACGGTTTTGAGGTCGGCTACCGTTTCAATATTAGTATCTTTATCCTGCACCAATACACCATTCAGCAAAGCACGGAATTGCTTCTTCGGCAATTTGGCTTCCTTGCGAACGAGGATGATACGGTTCTTTTTCTGTCCAAGGATTTCGAGTGCGTCCACATCATAATCCGGTGCGATAATCACTTCAAAGAAAATCTTGTTGATTTCTTCGGCTGCTTCTTTGTCAACAACCCCATTTGTAATCAACACGCCTCCGAAAGCGGAAACAGGATCACCGGCCAATGCATCTTTCCATGCATCCAGCACAGTAGACCGTGAAGCCAGACCGCAAGCGTTATTATGCTTCAAAATAGCGAAAGTGAGGTCGTCAAATTCATCAATCAAATCAACGGCAGCGTTGATATCGAGAAGATTATTATAAGAGATTTCCTTTCCGTGAATCTGGTCGAACATTGCTTCCAGATTTCCGTAGAAATAGCCCTTCTGATGCGGGTTCTCACCATAACGAAGTTGTTTTTGGCTATTTACCGAGCAACGGAAAGCAGAACCTTCGCCTGCATCAAAATAATTGAAGATCGCTGAATCGTAGTGAGAAGAAACGGCAAACGCTTCTTTTGCCATCCAACGGCGTTCTTCGAGTGAGGAAGTAGCGCCGTGCTCCATCAACATATCCAGCAACGGTTTGTATTGTGCCTGAGAAGCAACGATAATTACGTCGTTGTAGTTCTTGGCTGCGGCACGAATCAGAGAGATTCCGCCTATATCGATTTTCTCAATAATATCTGCTTCGGATGCACCGGAAGCTACAGTAGCTTCAAACGGATACAGGTCAACAATGACTAAATCTATTTCAGGGATTTCATACTTTTCAATCTGTTGCAGATCTTGCTCCAGCCCGCGACGACAAAGAATACCTCCGAATATTTTCGGATGTAACGTCTTTACCCGACCACCGAGAATAGAAGGGTAAGTGGTCAAATCTTCCACTGCCTTACAAGGATATCCCAATGATTCAATAAACTGACGAGTTCCTCCTGTTGACAAGAACTCTACTCCTTCTTCATGAAGTTTGGTAATAATTTCATCCAAACCTTCTTTGTGGTATACAGATACCAATGCAGTTTTTATTCTTTTAGACTCTGACATTGAATTGCTTATTAAGTATTTGGTGTGCAAAGTTACGAAATATTGTTTATCGTACGTAATAAATAAGGTGTGAATTAATAAAAAAAAGCGTTGACTCTCCCAAACGGAAAATCAACGCTTCTTCGTAAAGTATATTTTTGTTCAAAAACTATTACCAGATGGACACCCGTTTGTCTTTAGCCACGAACATAGGATCCTGCTCAGTAATATTGAATGCTTCGTACCAGTTTCCAATATGAGGAAGTGCACCGTCTACACGCCATTTGCCTAATGAGTGAGGATCGAGTTTTGTCAATCGGAGAATTTCTTCCGGACGGATATTTCCTGCCCATACATTAGCATAAGCAAGGAAGAAACGTTGTTCGGGAGTAAATCCGTCTACTGTTTCAAGCGGTGCATTAGCTGTCGCGTTCTTGAAAGCCTGGAAAGAAACTTGCAGACCGCCATGATCGGCAATATTTTCGCCCAAAGTCAACTGACCGTTAGCATGCACACCGGGAGCTACTTCAATACTGTCAAAGAAGTTCACCATTACTTGGGCACGTTCCTTGAACTTTTCAGCATCCTCTTCCGTCCACCACTCTTTCAGGTTTCCGTCTTTGTCATATTGACGTCCCTGATCATCGAATCCATGTGTCATCTCATGCCCGATAACGACTCCGATAGCACCGTAATTCATTGCATCATCGGCGTTCATATCGAAAAATGGTGGCTGCAGGATAGCTGCGGGGAAACAGATCTCATTGGTAGTAGGATTGTAATAAGCATTAACAGTCTGCGGCGTCATCAACCATTCATCCTTATCTACCGGCTGACCGGCTTTGGCAATCATTTCATTGTAATCCCATTGACTGGCACGCTCGATATTCGCCCAATAAGAATCATTCTTAATCTCCAAAGCCGAATAATCTTTCCACTTGTCCGGATAACCGATCTTTACATGAAAGGCATCCAGTTTCTCCAATGCTTTCACCTTAGTCGGTTCGCTCATCCATTCCAGCGCCTTGATACGTTCGCCCAAAGAAGTTTGCAGATTCTTCACTAAGGTAACCATACGCTCTTTTGCAGCAGCCGGAAAGTATTTTTCTACATACATCTGTCCTACCACTTCACCGAGAACAGCGTCTACCGTACTTACCGAACGCTTCCAACGAGGCTGCATTTCTTTCTTACCGGACATCGTCCTACTATAAAAATCGAAGTTCTGAGCTTCAAAGTCATCGCTAAGATATGAAGCGGCAGCATCTATCAAGCTCCATTGCAAGTACAATTTCTGATCGTCCAATGATACAGTGTTAATCACATCGGCAACTTCTTTCATAGCGGCAGGCTGACCTATGTTCACTTCCTTCAGGTCTTTCAAACCTGAAACAGCGAAATAAGTATCCCAGTCGAAAGTCGGGATGTTCTTTTTCAGCGTTTCCATATCCATCTTATTATAATTGGCATGAGGATCACGCAATTCCACTTGTGAACGGGCCGCTTTAGCCAAACGGGTTTCAATGTTCATTACAGCTTTTACCGCTTTCTGTGCAGTAGCCTCATCATAACCTGCCAACCGGAACATCTTGGCGATGTGTTCCTGATATTTGTTACGGATGTTGGTAGTCTGTTCGTCTTCTTCCAGATAATAATCGCGTTGTCCCATTCCGATACCACCCTGATAGGTCTGTACTATATTCATCGAACTGTTCATATCATCCGCACCGACAAACATCGTAAAGTAAGGCCGTATACCTTTCTTCTGACTTTCGGCAATGTATGCGTAGATTTCGTTCTTGTCTTTCAGCGCATCGATAGCGGCCAATTCGTCTTTAATCGGAGCTACTCCCTCCTGGTTCAACTTCACACTGTCCATTGCGATGTTGTAAAGGTCGCCAACTTTCTGAGCGGCGCTTCCCGGAGCATTGTCCGTTTTTGCGGCCAGTTCGGCAATCAGGGATTTCAATTGTTCACGGCTGTTCTCACGCAACATATCGAATGTTCCGAAACGGGAATATTCGTCAGTCAACGGGTGATCTTTCACCCAACCGCCACACGCATATTGATAAAAACTTGTACCCGGCACAGCCGTGGTATCCAGATTAGCAAGGTCGATACCGGACGTCAGTACGGCCTCTTTCTTACTGTTACATCCTGTTGTCATAAGGCATACGGCAAGAATTGGTAAATACTTGGTTACTTTCATACTTAATATAATATATTATAGAATTATCATGTTATGCGAAGGAAGGCCCTAGCCTTTCACTTCTTCCAGTTCCATCGACACCCGTTCCCACTCTTCAACGATTGTGTCCAACTGTTGTTTCAGTTTCTGATGGCGTTCATATAGCTGCATATCCGAAGCCCCTTCCGGAGTCGCCATCTTCTCTTCTACAATGGCAATCGCGGCTTCCGTCTCTTCTATCGAGGCTTCACAGTCCGCTACCTGACGTTCGAGTTTCTTAATCTTCTTATTCAACTCTTTCTGTGCCTCATAAGAAAGTTTGTTTTCCGAAGGTTGCACGGCTTCCTGTTCTCCATTTCCTTTGGCTGTTGCCGTAGGAGAAACAGACAATCCGGCGCCTTTTTGAAGTTCATTCAGGCTATCTATCTTTTTCTTTTGCAGAAATTCATAAATACCTCCGAGATGCTCTTTCACCACTCCTCCACCGAACTCATATACTTTAGTCGCAAGTCCGTCCAAAAAATCACGGTCGTGACTGACAAGAATGACTGTGCCGTCAAATTCACGGATCGCTTCTTTCAACACATCCTTTGAACGCATATCCAAGTGATTGGTCGGTTCGTCAAGAATCAGGAAGTTTACAGGTTCAAGAAGAAGTTTGATCATTGCCAATCGGGTACGTTCTCCACCGGAAAGGACTTTGACTTTCTTGTCCGAAGCTTCGCCGCCAAACATGAAGGCACCCAAAATATCCCGTATCTTCAAACGGATATCTCCCGTTGCTACCCGGTCTATGGTATCAAACACCGTCAGATTCTCATCCAACATCTGTGCCTGATTCTGTGCAAAATAACCAATCTGAACATTATGACCGATGGTCAGTTTGCCGTCAAAGTCAATCTCACCCATTATACATTTCACCAATGTAGATTTACCTTCACCGTTCTTACCGACAAAAGCTACTTTCTCTCCCCGATTGATAGTGAGGTTTACATCATGAAAAACAACATGATTACCATACGCTTTGCGCACGTCTTCGCAAATCACCGGATAGTTTCCGCTACGGCTGGCAGGAGGAAATTTCAAGCGAAGCGAGGAGTTGTCTTCTTCATCCACTTCAATACGCTCTATCTTTTCCAATTGCTTGATGCGGCTTTGTACCTGCACGGCTTTAGTTGCTTTATAACGGAAGCGTTCAATGAAATCTTCCGTATCCTGTATCTGTTTCTGTTGATTCTCGTAAGCGCGGAGCTGCTGTTCGCGACGTTCCTTACGCAAGACAACAAATTCGTCATACTTCACTTTGTAATCATAAATCTGTCCACAGGTAATTTCGATAGTACGTGTGGTTACGTTGTTCAAGAAAGCGCGGTCATGGCTGACTAGTACGACAGCATTGGCACGAGTTGCCAGAAAATTTTCCAGCCATTGGATACTTTCGATATCAAGATGATTGGTCGGCTCGTCGAGCAGCAGCACATCTGGACGGCGCAACAACAATTTTGCCAATTCGATACGCATACGCCAACCACCGGAAAACTCTGAAGTAGGACGATCAAAATCCTCACGGCTGAATCCCAGTCCGAGAAGTGTCCGTTCGATTTCCGCCTGATAGTTCGTGCCCCCCATCATCAGGAAGCGGTCGTTCTCATGCGTGAAACGGTCTATCAACTGATGATATTCCTCCGAATCATAGTCTGTCCGTTCAGCCAGTTCCTGATTCATTCGTTCCAACTTTGCCTGAAGTTCAAAAATATGTTCGAATGCCTGTTCCGCTTCTCCCATCACCGTCCGGTTGTCGGAAAGAATCATGACCTGAGGCAAATATCCGATAGTTACATCTTTCGGAGTAGCTACAACTCCATGTGTCGGCGATTGTAAACCTGCCAATATCTTCAACATGGTCGATTTGCCCGCACCATTCTTGCCGACTAACGCAATGCGGTCTTTCTTATTGATAACATAACTGACATCCTCAAAAAGGGGTGTCGCATTAAATTCTACTGATAATCCTTCTACTGAAATCACTTCTGTCTCTGATTTATACGATTTTGAACTGCAAAGATAATGAATATTTATTGGATACAGAGTAGTATGGCACGTTATGAAAAACAAAAAAAGCAGCCACTCATCAGAATGACTGCTTTCTATTTTAACCAATAGTACTTCTTTAGAACAACTTGGCAGGATATTCACCGGCATCAACCAATGCCTGAATCTTGTCTACTACACTTTGACGGTCTTCCGGATAAGTAACGCCGAACCATTTGCTGGCAGTATCCAGCACTTCAACAGTAGCCGTTCCGTCATTAATCAATTTATCTACCATCAATGGAATAAAGAATTCGCTCTTCAAGTTTTCCATGTTTTTCGGGTCGCTCAGGAAAGTCTTGAAGAATTCCTGACTGTAAGCGAAGTAATCAGGAGTGAAGCCCCAGAAGTTCATACTTACCGGAGTAGTATCGGGAGTTGCAGTCCATTCGCCGTTATCATCGATATATTTCACTTCACCATCCAGACGTTGGATCTTAGTACGTTCCACTACTGAAGTCAGCAGACCTTTATCATCTGTACTACAAATACCACGAGATACCGTACCGCTTTCACTCAGCGTATTTCCTACGCGGAAACCTACCATTGAATAAACATTTTTAGAATCCGCAGGAAGTGCAGAAAGGAATTTACCCATTACTTGGAAGGAATCACGACCATAAAAGTCGTCACAGTTAATTACAGCGAACGGTTCTTTAATCACATCAGCACCCATCATTACTGCATGGTTGGTACCCCAAGGTTTTGTACGGTCTGCCGGACAAGTGAAGCCTTCAGGAAGTGCATCCAAAGCTTGGAAAACCAGTTCACAAGGAATGTGACCTTCGTATTTAGAAATAATCTTATCACGGAAATCCTGTTCAAAGTCTTTGCGGATTACAAATACAAGTTTACCAAATCCGGCATTGATAGCATCATAGATAGAATAGTCCATGATCGTTTCACCATTAGGACCCAGTCCGTCCAATTGTTTCAAGCCTCCATAGCGGCTGCCCATACCGGCTGCCAATAAGAATAAAGTTGGTTTCATAAATTGTGTAATATTAAAAGGTTAGTGATGTCAACGGCATCAGATTTCGTTGCAAAAGTACAAAAATAGTTGAATCCGACAGGACAAATATCAATCATTATTTACCAAAATCGTACAAAAATCATTCATTAGAAGGGATAACCGATAGCAAAATGTATTCCCAGATTCTTCATAAAGGCTCCGGTGACATTGTAATACCCACTTCTATCCGTATCGTAAGGCAGATGCAAAGGTACACCGAAATCGAGACGGAACACAAGAATATCCATATCATAACGGAAACCGACACCTGTACCCAAAGCAATCTGTTTCGGGAAAGTCTTCAGTTCGAGTTGTGAATTCGGACGAGCCTCATCTTTACGCATCAGCCAGACATTTCCCGCATCCAGGAAAGCGGCCCCCCAAATACTCTTATAAATACGGAAACGATATTCCACATTTGCCTCAAAGCGGAACGTACCTGTCTGATCGAGGTAAGAATAACGGCTTTCTGCCGGATGATATCCACCGGGACCTATGCTACGCACTGTAAAAGCACGGATACTGTTAGCACCTCCGACATAAAACTGTTCGCTATAAGGAGCTATCGTGGCATTTCCATAAGAGAAAAGTGCTCCCAATGCCACACGGGACGCAATTCTGTTATTCTTATCAATATTCCATAAATGACGGAATTCCGTATTCAACTTCACGAATTGTGCAAAAGGAACATTCAGCAATCGTTTATCTTCTTTATTAAAAGGCTGACCGAAAGCACGATAGATCACTGAGGTCAGATTTCCGGCAGAAGTCACTGTAGATTGCCACCAGATAGGATTCTTTATTCTCCGCGTCGAAGCATTGTCATACGTATACGTGTATTCCATAGCAGGAATAAACTGGTCTTTCAAACTGATATACAATGCCGGATTCTCCTGAGCAATCTCCATAAATTCTTCCGACTGATGTTGCAGGACGTTGAATGTCAATTTGAAAGGAGTGATACTATGACGGCTTGTACGTGTCGGCTGGAAATCATATGTCGCATTTCCACCGAATGACAACAATTTATAATATCTCGCACGGTTTAACTGATCGATATACAACCGGAAAGTTGTGGTTGCCGGAAAGTCAAATTCCATTTTTCCCCAACGTGGGAACACAACTCTGGGAAAAGTCAGTGATGTGGAAAGTCCCATCTCCCAACTGTTCATCAAAGAACTTTTCTCTCCACCTCCAGTCTGCCACTCATAAGAGCCTTTAAGCTTTACATTCCAGCTTTCTCCACCACCGAAAACGTTGTTACGGGTAACACCAAAAGCAGCACCGGGACCGGTCTGATCGTTGCTCTTAGTTACTACGTTCAACTCCAACTCGGCATCCAATGGCTTGGCAAAAGTGGCTTGTACACTCACATTCAGCGTATCACAAACTGCTGTCGTGTCCTTAGGAGCATATTGTATATCCAAATAGCTGAATATACCCAACTGGCTTAACTTTTCCTGAACCTGCTCTTGCCTGTATTGACTGTAAAGCCTAGTACGATTGGAAGCACGCATCTGTGCATTACGTACAAACTGTTGATAATTCAACCAACGATAAAGCATATTAGGACGAACCTGCAACTTCTTATAATAGTGAATATTCAGGTTCTTATACATCATGCTGTCATTCGGAGCTTCTCCATTCTTTCCAAACAGGTAAACAGAACCATTGCCTACATAATAAGGACGTTGCGCGGCAGCAGGCAAACCGGGTACGGGAATCAGCCGGAGGCTGATATGCCCACCGGGCACTAAGGTGGTATCCGCCTGATAAGTCATATAGTCGGGACGGAAATAGAAGTATCCCCGATTACGCAACAACGTACTGATACGTGTACGCTCGTCATCCAGGTCCACAACATTGAATTGTTCGCCGGGACTTATATAGGAATACCTGCGTCCCCGCTCCATAATCCGCAATGTCTGCGGAGTGAAACGCTCATAATACACCGTATCTATGAAATAGGGATTCTTCATATCCACCGTGTAAAGAATACCGGCTTTCAAGCTATCCTTCTTATCCGCCAATGTTTCGTAAGTTACTTTTCCATTGAAATAGCCATAATCATGCAACAGATTGGTGGCGACTTTGATGCGCACCTCCGGATTGACAGTAGAAATAAAAACAGGAGGATTGGCTGCAAAACGGTTGAACATCCATTTCCCGAATCCTTTCTTGTACTTCACAAAATCATTGTACATCCACATTTTAAAAGGAATGGGCAGAAACAGAATCTTCGTACTCGGAGCCTTGTCAAGCGCCGCTTCTATCTCGGTCAATGCCGTCTGACCTACCGAAGTGTTCGATTTATTCTGAATAACCGTTTTATTCCCTGTATAGAGTATTTCGCCTTCGGGCAAATGCTTCGTCACCGAACACCCCGAAAACAACATGATACCAATCAGACAGCCTACTAATATGTTACTATATATTCCTTTCATTCTTACTTCTTTTTCTTAAAGATGAACAGTTCACTGAGTTTATCCAGTTTCTTGCGAAGTACCAGACCGACTCCGGTCTCCGTAATCTCGCCTTCGAGCACGCTCTCATAGTTCTTATCGTAGAACAGACGGACATAGCGGGTTCCTGTCCTATCCAGACGGTATTCCAAAGAGATATTGTCGATGAATGACTCGGCATTATTCGTCGCATTCTCACCCGTAGAGACCTTACCGCCAATAACGATCTGGAACCGGTTATTGAAGAGACGTTGCGAGTAACGGAAGCTGTAATCCGTACGCTTACCACCGGTATCTGAAAGATCATGATCTTCGATACCCACCGAGACACTTGCATTCTTCAAATTGCCCATCAACGAGTTAATCTGACTACTCAACACGGAATTCAAGGCAGACCCCATATTCAGCTTGCCTACTCCACCACCTCCACCGCCAATCGGTCCGGTACCGAGATAGGTTTTCATCACCATGATATAAAGTGCCTGTTTGCCGCGTTCTTCCGCTCCCATAGCCGTAAGTTCATTTTGTATGGTCGCGTCTTCGGGAGCCGACACATCAAATGCAAACGAAAGATTATCCAACCGGTTCTTGATTACAATGGAAACATCGAAATTAACCGTACGTGTTCCACCATTCTCTCCTTCGGATACGGAAGCGCGGATACGGTCGGTCGCCTTAAAGTTCAACATCGGGTCCATCGGATTGCCTGTCCATTCTACGTAACTGCCGTTATCTATGGCAAACTCTTTGGCTGCAATCACCGGCAAAGCATATTTCATCAAACCACCGCTCAAGGTATAACGTCCTGTCAGGGTCAAGTCACCCTGCGGAGTATATTTCATGGAAAGGTCACCTCCCCCTTCCAGTTCGATACGATTGTCATTGCTCGCATCCAAATCTACTTTCAAACGGACGGAAGGATCAATATGTACCATCATAACCATGTCCAGACCACCTAAAGAAACTGTCGGCACTTCCTGACGGACAACGGTAGTAGTATCGCTAAACGAAGTAAAAGTGACCAAACTACCCAGACGATCCTGTACTGTCAACGGTGAGTCTGTCAGTATATACGAAACATCGGTATTACCCAGCAGACTGATGTTTCCCCGCATATTCAATCCATCCAAAGGTCCCTTTACTGTTGCACGGAAATCGGCAAATACCTTTCCATAAACCAAACTTTCACGGGTACGCTTAGCATCCAGAAGCGTATAATTCTGCGCAAGCATATTCAGATTTGCCATCGGACGACTCATATCGCGGAAATCTACATAGCCATCAATCGTAAACGGATTTTTCGATGTAGTGTAAATTGCAAATTTATCAAATAACAGACGGTTATTATTTATCTGCACCGGACGATTATCGAACATAAAACGAGCACCATACTGTCGGGAAAGAACAGCTACACTATCCAATGACAGTTCTCCGTTAATCAGAGGTTGTTCGGTGCTGCCCGTTATTTTCAGATTACCATCCAAATCGCCCGATAAAGTGACCATCTGATCGGGAACAAACACATTAGCTACCCGAAGCGGGAAATGCTCCAGTTCCGTATTCACCTCCAAGCTGTCTTTCCCCGTCCCGGTAGGTATCAACTTACCATCCGCCAGCAATACTTCCACCTGGTCGTGATTCAAGTACGCATTCAGATACTGCTTTCCCTGCTCGCCCGGTAGCCATGTAGCCCCTAGCGTAACATCTCCAATACGTTGCCGTTCGTATGTCAACTCATCGATAGACAACTCCGCAGACAGTTGAAGGTCCTTTTCCGTCTGTACATAATGAGCTTCCGCAGAGAACAGTCCGGTTATCTCCGGGAAATAGGGAAGTACACTGCTAAGCTCCGCCAAACGGATTCTCCGGATTTCAACATCGATATTCTGTAAAGACACGGTATCTCCCGGAACGGAATGAATACGGAAACCCATCCCTTCATCATCCCACATATCCACATTGGCATATACACGCATATTCTTATGCAGATAGATCCAGTTATGCTTCTCATTGAAATGGAATTTCTGGAAAGCGATAATCGGGTTTTCCGGGATTAAGGTAAAAGCAATACCGTTGCCTTTTCCGTGTCCTTCAAATAAAGGACGGGCATTGACACCCAACAGTACGCCTGTTTCTCCTTTTTCGTTTTTATAATCGACCAGCAACTCCGCATCCCGGTCACGAATTTCTCCCGTAATAGCAGTCGAGAAAGAGAACTGCGGATTCTTCGGTCCGTTAATCACTCCGGCACGCAGCTTCATGGAGGTAGTATCTTGCTTGACAGTAAAGAATATGGTATCCAGTTGCAAAGTATCGACCTTCAATGTATGAATGGCTGCCTTACCATTAATACCCCAGTCCGGAGCGGTTCCGAACTTCATGGATGCATCCTGATAGGATATGTTCTGGGTAGCCAGGAAATAGGCTAACGGATTCTCTTTTCCTGCAGAGAAAGAGAGTATAGCAGTCGGCAAAGCTTCACGCAATTCGGCATGATCCAATGCTTTTTCATCAATTTGTCTCATCAGCACATCCACAAAATGAGTAGACTGCCGAATCAACGGTTCCACCCCGGAACGTGCACTCAAGTTGAGTTTCATATCTCCGGACACCAAATGGGTAAACACCCGATTCTGGCGGGCTTCCGCAGAAAAGTTAAAAGCAAGCGGATGCTTCATCGGCTGCGGCATTAATCCCAACTCATGCAAATCCAATTGAGTGACATCCATTGTCACTTTTCCATCGGGATAACTGTGTGCCAAGTTATATTCGGCCTCAGTCGTCATCTTCAGCAAAGCATTGTCACTGGTCAGACGGGCTGTTACCAATGCCCCTTTCAAAGCTCCAGTCAAATCAACATTCGAGAGATGATATTGGGCATAATGAAGCTGATCTAACGACAGATTCAATTTGGCAAAAGAACGATAGGACATCACATCCAGTCCTCGCCCTTCAGCATCAGCCGAAAGTGAAAGTTCATAAATTGAATCTTTCGGTAGGAAATTATGCAGTTGAAGGTTGTTTATTTTCAAGTCTGCCTTGTAGACCTCAGTGAGCATATTCAATGCCGCGTCCATATCCATAGTACCCTGTCCTTCTCTCAGTTTCAAATTGGCCTTATATGCAGGACCGTTTATATCAACCTTCGCAACCAGGTCCATACTATCGGGAATTACAATAGTCCCATTGGGAGCCTCACCGGACAAAGCAGTCAGGAAGTTCAGATTCTGGGTGGTCATCTTCAACCCGACCGTTCCCGAGCGCGTGATACTGTCCGCCAGATTTTCAAGAAGCCCACCGCCCTCTAAAGAAAATGCTCCCGGCAAATCTACCGTAAAGCGCGAAATCTGCATCTCTTTCAGATTACCGTCCGTACCCGCACGAATAACAAGAGGACGGAAAGGATAGGCTTCTTTGAAACTATCCGGCAGCCCACCCGTAAACAGCATAACATCCTCTTTACCGATGTATGCGTTGAGATTGGCGGACAAACGTCCCGTAGTAGGGATATTGACAAGTTCCCAATACGTATGGGCAGACAAATCGATTTCAGAATGAGGAGTCTGCAGCTTTAAGCCCGGAACACTGATAATTGAATCATTAGAATAAGCCCTGCCCGCCAACGAGGTAATGCTCAGTCCCGAACGTTCATTCATTGAAAATTCACGGAGCACGGCATTCATATCCCTACCTTTATATAATAAGGAGTCCAAACCGATCCGGATATCACGGACCGCAATATGAGAAGCATCGAAGCCTTCGACCGGTTTAGCAGCTCCGGTATCATAATTGGCAGAGCCTCCCGACAACAGGAATTGTTTCAAGCTATAAAACTGATTCTTCAGATCTGCTTGCGCATCATTTACAGACGCTTCGCCGATGTGGGCTGCCATACGCATGGAATCAGCCGGAAGCTGCATACTGAATGACACATTTTCCAAATTCAACTGATGAAGGTCTACTTTCCAATTAACAGGAGCGGAAGCGGTCGTGTCTTTAGGAGCGGTCGTGGTGTCGTTCATTACCAATTGGACATGGGTGTCTGATAAATCGACCTGATTAATAATCGCTATTTCATTGGATAAATCCACCCCATGACTCTGCAGAAAGAAACGTCCCAAGACACCTTTTATCTTCATTCCCTCTATCAGACCTGCGGAATTGACTGCAACCTGATTTAGTGTAACTTCATCGACTTCTACTTTTCCTTTGATAAGTGGCCACGCCTGCACCCGCACATTCAAGCTCTCTAAAGACAACAAAGTATCCGGCTGTTGAATGACTTCTACACCACGAACTAACAGATTGAGCGGAAAACGAAGGTCAATCCGTTCCACCTGAATCTGCATACCGGTTGCTTCAGAAGCGTATGCGGTTACTTCCCGGCGTAAAAGATTTTGTACGGGAGGAATATAAAGTAATACCATCAGTATTACAAAGAGTATTATTGGAGTAAGCAATATCCAGCTTACCCATCGTATCCATTTTCGTTTCATGCAAAGCGTGTCAGTGTAAATTGAAGACACAAAGTAAACAATTTATTTTGAGAAAAGGTTTGGATAACGATAAGAAAGATACTCTTTTGCCTCACTAATTATATGCGGAACCATTGCCAGCACTGTAAGCGTTGTTTGCTTTATCTCGTCAACGAACATCTCTCCACGACAACTTTCCAAATATTTTAAAGGAGCAATTGTTTCGGATGCGCCAATCAGTGTGAAAAGCGGAAGAAGTTTATGAGCCATAGAAGCTATCCCGTCCGTATCTTCATTGTCTAAGGCTTGTTGCATCCGGTCAACATTTTTCCCAGTCTCTTCGATGAAAGTCTCAATAATGGAACACGCCGCCTCCGGGTCGTCCTCCGAATAGGCGGTCAATGCGGAGAAATTCATCAATCCGCTTCCCATATCTTCTGTGATATGCGCTTCATCCGCAGCCAATTGTCCTTCATTGATCGTCTGCAACAATTCCTTTACCGTAAATGGTTTATGCAGACATCCGGCAAATCCATGTTCGTTCAACGCAGCCTTATCCATCTCACTACGGGCAGTAACAGCAATCACGGGGATCGTTTTTGCCTGCGGAATATTGGAAGCGCGAAGTAGTTTCACCAAATCAAAACCATTGATGGCCGGCATTTGTATATCGGTCAGTAATACATCAAAAACAGAAGTGCGAAGTTGTTCTATAAGTTCCTCCAATTGCTCGCAACAAACAGCATCAATGCCGTGCTGTTTCAGCATAGCTGCCGTCAAGCTGAGTTGGATTTTATCGTCATCAATCAAAAGAACACGGATCACCTTCATCGGAAGAATGGTAGCTGGCTCTTGGATAGATTCCCCTTTATCACTTTCCGAGAGTTCACCCTCCATTACCGATTTCCCCACCGGATAAAGAGGAAGAGTCACCGTAAAGCAACTTCCTTCTCCCGGCGTGCTTTGCACATCAATTTCTCCTTCGAGTAAAGTTACCAGTTTCTTCACGATGGACAATCCGAGCCCGAACCCCTCTTCACCTTGTGCACCGGACAAACGGGTAAACTCCTGAAAGATGCGTTCGCGGTCTGACGGAGCCATCCCTTTTCCGGTATCTGCAATGGCTATTGTCAACTTTGAAGAGTCGTATGTAGCCGTCAATGTTATCTTACCTTTTTGAGTGAACTTGACGGCATTGGATAAAAGGTTGTTCACAATCTGACGGAGACGCAAAGGGTCACTAATAAATCTCCCATTCAAATCGGAAGCGACATTACTTTGTAAAGTCAATCCTTTAGCGGCAGTCAAAGGCTCAAAACTAATATAAATTTCATCAAATAGCTGCGAAGGATTAAAGGTGACGCGATTCACCTCCGCTTTATTAAGGTCGAGCCGATGAAAATCGAGCAGGTCACTGACTAACTTCAAGAGATGTTCCGAAGAACTCTTCATATTTTCAAGATAGAAACGCTGCCGTTCATCTCGAGTCAACCGGGATAGCAGTTCGGTATACCCCATAATAGAGCCCAACGGTGCTTTAAAGTCATGAGTAATGGCAAGCATTAACTTTTCACGGGCGACAAGCAAATCCTCCGCCCGCTTGTTGGCTTCCTCCAGTTGTCGACGATAGCGGTTGCTCCGAGATATATCGCGTATGATCAATATCAAGAAAAAGGCAGAGAGAAACACCGCCCCAATAGCGATTCCCGAAATAGTGCGTGCCGAACGCATCCTTACTGCTTGTTGCTGCTCCGCATCCTGGAGTGCACGCTGGGTCATTTCTTCCTCATACCCCTTTATCAAGCTATCCATTCTTGCAGTCAACTGCGTATTCATCCGCTGATACTTCGTACTGGTACGCCGGATGGTCTTTTTCCGTTGCAAACGTTTTTCCTCCGTAGCCATACGGATCTTTTGCTGTAAGGAATCCTTAGAAGTGGCAGGTTCCAGAATCGTATCCGTAGCTACTTCCAAAGAAGTGTTGACAAGTACGGCACTATCCTGTTTAGAAGGGACAAATACTTCCGCTAACCTCTTGAAGAAACCTTTCTTCTTCGGAGCAGTCAACAGAGAATCGCGTTTGGTTATGACACGATGTTGTACTCGTTGGTGGGTAATGACGGAATCCTGTTCGGAAATAATTTCCTCAATCTCCGATGCAGAAAGAAGGCTATCGTTCGCTTCGCTCAACACTCGTAACATTTGAATTGTATTCCGGTCTTTCTCATGGAGAAGGGCCAACAAGCTATCCGTACGCAAATTCTGCTGATTGTCCGCAGCCGATAATGCTTCCATCTCACGATGCACAAACACCAACGAGAAAAGAAGAATAGCCAGTAGCAAAGTGTAACCAATGGTTATTTTGAGTTTTGTAGAACGGTAGGAAGCCATAGGAACAACGAATTACAAGTTATTGTCGGAGGGCAGGCTGTTTCGTCATGTAGTGGAAACGCCACCAAAGCATCAGCCCTGCACTCGTCAGTCCAAAAGGGAACGCCATCCATACGCCTACAACACCCCATCCCATCACGAAACCGCAAAAATAGCCTACGGGCAACGAGATAATGAAATAAGCGATAAAAGCGATGACCATCATCAGCTTGACGTCCGCAATTCCACGCAAGGCGTTGGCAAAAGTGATCTGCAAGCCGTCGCCAAACTGGTAGACAAGGAAAGGAAATATTAACGAAGTAACCATAGCGGCAACTTCAGAACTGTCGGTAAACCAACCTCCCAGATAATTCCGACAAAGAAAAACAATGAAAGACAACACGACACCCAATGCCATCATCAGATGGAAACCGGCATAGGCGGAACGACGCACATTCACCATATCATCCTGACCATTGAAATTACTTACCCGGACAGCAACGGCAGCTCCCATCCCGTAGTACATCATAAAAGTAAATTGTGAAATTGCCAACATGACTTGATGGGAAGCCAACGCAATCGTCCCCAACCAGCCAATCATGATGGCACTCAGACTGAAGGAAGCCGTCTCCATTCCCATCTGAAAGGCAACCGGCCATCCTAATCCGTTCAAACGGCTAAAAACAGCACGCGACCATCCCAAACGGAAAAAGCCGACCTTATAACGAATGAAGCGCGGACTACGCATAAAAATGATTACAAAGACAACGACCATCACTATACGTGAAAACAGAGTACTGATACCTGCTCCCAACAATCCCAATTCAGGAAAGCCGAGCTTTCCATAAATCAGAATATAGTTTCCGATGATGTTCAATACATTTCCGCCAAGCAAGATCCACATGGCTGTTTTAGTATCTGTAATTCCATCCGTAAATTGCTTGAAGCCATTGAAAAGCATAACAAACACCAAAGAAGCAAGTAAAACCAGATAATAAGGTTTAATCAGAGGAATCAATTCCTCCGGTTGACCAAGACGCTCTATATTCAGGAATAACAGCGTCATACATATAGTCAGCAGAAGCGCAACCATCAGATTGGCCAGCAAACTATTGCGCAACGCCTGTCCGGCAGGGGCAAATTGGTGGGTTCCATACAGCCCTCCCACGATAGGTGTCAACCCGTACGAGAATCCCGTACTGAAAATAATAGCCAGATTAAACACATTATTCACGAAAGAAGCCGCACCCAACTCTATCGTGCTATGGTGACCAATCATCAACGTATCTGCGAATCCAAGTATGATCACTCCTATCTGTCCGATGACAATAGGAAGTCCAAGATAGAATAACGCCTTGTAATGCTCTCTGTATGTTCTATAAATATTTCTCATTTACTTTTATAATAGAGTATAACCCCGTTCTCCCGCCGGAAAGCCGATTGGGCTACAGCCTGCAACTGTTCCGCAGTGACAGAGCGATAACGTTCCACCTCCCGTTCCATGCCTTCCGCCCGTCCGAGCAGTTCGAACCAGGCAAGATTAGTCGCTACATTCAAATAATTAATATTACCGAATATCTGAGTAGACTCAAATTTGTTCTTTACTTTTTCCAACTCCTGTTCACTGACAAGTTCCTGTTGCAGGCGATCCAATTCTTCCCGAACGGCAGCTTCCGCCTGTTCCAGTGCCACGCCTGCCGACGGCTTTCCGGCAATATGGAACAAACCCGCATCTACACTGCCGGATATATAAGCGTCAATACTTGAGAATAACTGCCTTTCTTGTACGAGACGCTGGTTCAGGCGACTGGAACGCCCGTTGCTTAATATATCCGAAAGGATATCAAAGGCATAGTAATCAGGGTGATGATGGTCACACATATGATACCCCATGAACAACGCATCAAGAGGAACATTCCGCTCTACCGTTAATCGTCGTTCTTCCGTCTGTTCCGGTTCCTGCGGCAAGTTCCGTTGGGGAACCTCCCGACGGGGAATAGGACCGAACCATTTCTCCGTCAGTGTCACCGCCTCCTCGAAAGAGATGTTGCCGGTGACAGCCAGTATCGCATTATTCGGAGCATAAAATCGGAAAAAGAATGCTTTCACCTCTTCCAACGTTGCATTGGCGATATGTGACAGTTCCTTACCGATGGTAGGCCATTGGTAAGGGTGCGACCGGTAAGCCAATGGCCTCAGGAGATGTCCTACATCTCCATAAGGCTGATTCAGGCAACGTTGCTTAAATTCCTCCATTACCACCCCTCGCTGCACTTCCAGACTCCGTTCGCTGAAATCAAGACTCAACATACGGTCTGATTCCAGCCAAAAGCCGGTTTCCACATTCTGGCGGGGAACAGTGAGGTAATAGTTGGTAATATCATTATTCGTCCAGGCATTATTCTCCCCACCCGCCAATTGGAGCGGCATATCATAATCGGGAATGTTGACCGATCCGCCGAACATCAAATGTTCAAACAAATGCGCGAAACCGGTATGTTCGGGATGCTCATCACGAGCTCCCACCTTATATAATATATTAAGAGCTACCATCTGCGTACTTTCATCCTGCGAATGCACCAGACGCAACCCATTGTCAAGAATATGCCTGTTGATTTTCATATCATTTAGTCAAGTATGGTCGCTTTTATTATCTTCACATCTTCTTCGGGACGGTCGCTACGGTCGGTTTTTACCTGCTGGATTTTGTCTACTACATCCATCCCTTCCACTACTTCGCCGAATACGGTATACTCACCATCCAGATGTGGGGTACCGCCTACCGTAGTATATGCTTCAATCTGCTCCGGAGTGAAATGAAATTCCGGTTGCTTGGCAGCCATCTCCTGTGCTTCTGCAAACAGTTTTTCCTGCAAGTCATAAAGCCCGTTTTCATCGTTTGCTTTCCGCATCTTATAAATTTCTTTCATGTGCTTCTGCGCCAATGTATTGAAAATAACATTAATCTTATTCTCATTCATCTGGCTCTCCATACTTAACAACGTAGAATCATTGTAAACTTTTCCTGTCACGATATAGAACTGACAGCCGGAAGACTCTTTCTTCGGGTTCACATTATCTCCTTGACGGGCTGCCGAAAGAGCCCCTTTCTTATGGAAAAATTTCGGATATACAAATTCTGCCGGAATGGTGTAACCTACATCACCGGCGCCCAACATCTTGCCCTTCGGAGCATTCTTCGAATCCGGGTCACCCGCCTGAATCATAAAATCTTTGATAACGCGGTGAAACAGTGTACCTTCATACATTCCGTCTTTCACCAATTTAATAAAATTATCACGATGCTTGGGAGTCTCATTATACAACTTCACTTTGATGTCTCCCGCAGTTGTCTCAATCTTTACCAATGTTTCTTTATCCATGTCTTCTCCTTTTTTAGTTCCGGTCTTGCAGGCGGTAAGTCCGCAAAACGATATGGTTAATAATATCAATACAATCTTTTTCATAACGCTTTTATTTAATTTAAGTTTGCAAATATACCACTTTCGC
>ERZ791796.542-NODE-542-length-38626-cov-11.751964_pt1 | contig 38626 bp, 34 predicted proteins | sample MGYA00510311_ERZ791796 | MGnify/ENA primary metagenome ERZ791796 (study PRJEB30046, sample SAMN00792042) | human gut metagenome | study: EMG produced TPA metagenomics assembly of the A metagenome-wide association study of gut microbiota in type 2...
GAGCCGCTGACACAGTAGGGAATCCTCGGCGTTCACGCCGAGGAGGATGTCAAGACGCCAACATTGTATCAAATGCAACGCACGGACCTTGGAAGAACTCGCTTGATTTTCGTGGTTTTTTGCCAAGGATTGTGATTACAGGCAGACACAGGTCCATAACAAAAATACACAGTTGCCAAAAGATTGTTGCGAGAGTCTCACGTACACTGCAATTGCAAGCAAGCTAAAGTCTTTACTTCCCCTGCGATGCTGCAACGACTCGCGGGGGACATTTTTCTGGTAGGGGAGAAAACTATGATAAAAAAACCTTTAATCATTGCCGCCATCGTTTCCGCCGGTCTTATTCCTTTGAGCAGTTTTGCCTGGCATGGCGCTCCCTGTTGGGATGACCACCCCGGTCCGGGTTGGCATCATCGCTATGACGCCGCCCCTTGTGATTATTACCCCGATCGCCCGAGAATCGGTCCTCACCACAAAGCGGCTTTTCGTGCTCCGATGAATAGGGGAGTGCACACTTTCCACATGAATCGTGAAGAAGCGACAGATTTTATCAATGAGGTTGGTTCCGTGCTGGGAGTGAGTGCTCAACAGAAAGCGTGGCAGCAAATGCAGAAAGCCTACGGTGATCTGGCTCAGGTGCGCTTTGAACGCCGTGATGCTTTTGAACCGGGCATGCCTCGTCAGGCCAGACTGGAAGCACGAAGTGCCTTTATGAATGAGCACGCAAAGGCTTTTGACGCATATGTCAAAGCTCGCGGTGAGCTTCAAAAAGTATTGGGTGATGAAAAAATGGCCGAATTTGATCATATTGTCAACACTGGCAGTCTTTTGAAGCCACCCGCTCCTGCCGTAAAACCGCAACCGCGTGCTCCGAAAGCGCCCGCTCCAAAAGCATAAAAGTACTTGGAAACGGCATATAGAGCTTTTCTAAAATAATCAGATGGTTATTGAGGCCCCGCTTCAGGAATTGAAGTAGGGCCTTTTTTCTGCTATTTTTCGAAATTCTTAGCAAAATTACTCAGTTACGATCGGGTGTCGTGTTATTTTCGGTCGTATACTCAAAGTAGAGCACTCATTTAGTTGCGAATTTTTTTGTTTTTTTGTGATACACAGATTGGGCAAGTGATATGTTTGATCAATTTTCGACAGACCCTTACAGTTTTGACGAAGTGACTTCTTCTCCAATTACTCCGGTTACACCCTCTCAGGATGTTCTGCGTCTCGGGCGTTTATTGCCTCGATCGATTTATCTCGGGTGTGCCAGTTGGAATTTCCCGGGATGGAAAGGCATCGTGTGGGGAGAAACCAGCGGAGTTGAAGATCTGACAAAGCGCGGCTTGACCGCTTATTGCAAACATCCGGTGTTACGGGCTGTCGGGATTGACTGGTCATTTTTCGGCACGCTTAATGAAATGTCTTACGCCGCTATGGCCAATCAGGTTGATGAAGATTTTCGTTTTCTGATTAAAGCGCCGCAAAGTGTGACCGATGCCGTGAAACGTGATCCTAAAGGTCGTTTCCGTTCACTGAATCAGGACTTCTTGGATCTGCATGCGGCTATGCATGAATTTGTTTACCCGGTGATCAACGGGTTAGGGGAAAATGCAGGTCCCTTGGTGTTTCAGCTTTCGCCGATTCCTCGTCCGCTTTTGCCTACACAGGCTGAATGTTATAGCTACATTGATCGAATCGCTCAGTTTTTCGCTGACTTGCCCAAGGAAGTGGAAGGAGAGCGTCCGGTATATGCCGTTGAGGTTCGCACGCTTTCAATTTACACAAAACGACTTTTAAACGCGTTGCGTCCGACCGGTGTGCGACTCGTTGTGGGCGTTCATCCTTCGATGCCCGATGTGATTCGTCAAACGGCCGCTTTGCGCTACTTTGAGGATCCCGAAGCCGAAGGAGAAGATTGGAAAATGAAAGGCCCCCTGGTCGTTCGTTGGTCTTTGAATCCGATTCAGCGCCACGGTGTGGCCAAGATGACTTATGCGCCTTTTAACCGAATCGTGCATCCGGATCCGGCCACGCGATCGGGGATTGTGCATTTGCTCGATGTGGCGCAAAAGTCAGAGCAAAAGAGCTTTGTGGTGACCAACAACAAGGCGGAGGGGTGCGCACCTCTGACGATGATTGAAATCGCCCGTGATGTCGTCAACAAATTGTCGGGTGAAAAAGATCAACAATTGGATCCCCGCTCTCTGTGAAAATCATCGATATCTCTCCGTTAGTGACTGAGGCATCTCCTGTGTATCCCGGAGATGCCCCTTTGACTTTGCAATTTGCTCAATCATCTCAAGCGCGGATTGGAACCCTAACAATGAGCGCGCATTTAGGGGCGCATGTTGATGCGCCTTTGCACTTAAATCGTTTGGGTGACATTTCGGAGATTGAACCGCAAGAGCTCATCGGTCCGTGTCAGGTGGTCGAAATCATCGGACAGAGGGTAATTCGCGCTGAGGATATTCCTGTGATTACCCGTGAACGCGTGCTGATTAAAACGGGATTTCGAGTGCCGGATCAATGGACAGCAGACTTTGCTTCTCTTGCGCCTGAAGCGGTTCGGTATCTGCTTAATTGCGGTGTCAGGGTAATAGGGATTGATACGCCGAGTATCGATAGGGTTGATGATGAGGAACTTCAATCCCATGTTTTGGCTATTGACGCAGGCGCTCTCATTTTGGAGAATCTTGACTTATCCACAGTCACGGAAGGTGACTACCAGCTCATCGCTTTGCCACTAAAAATTCGGGGATTGGAAGCCAGTCCCGTCAGAGCGGTACTCATTGACAGTAAGGAGTCGTAGAAAAATGGGAAAAGTGTTTAAAAAATCCTGCATGATTCGTTTTGCGCATTGTGATCCGGCCGGTATTGTTTTTCATCCGAATTTTTTCGTGCTCTTTAACGGTCTGACTGAAGATTGGTTCCGAGAGGGTATGGGTTTTCCTTGGGAAAAAATGCCCAGCCATGATGTATTGATTCCGGTGGTTTCAGTTCATTCGGATTTTTTTAAACCCTTTCACATTGGCGATCAAGGGGAAATGCGTTTGTGGGTAAGCCACATCGGCAACAGCTCCTTTACGGTTGAAATTGAGTTTTATAAGGGCGAAGAGCTGCACGTGAAATGCCGTGAAGTAATGGTTTGTATTGACTCTGAAAATCGTCGTTCCACACCGATACCTCAGGATCTGAGGGAAAAGATGAAAGAGTTTTTGATTGAAGCTTAGACGATTAAATTTTTGAAAAGCGTGGTGCTTCCCCAGAGTCGGACGGCCACGCTTTTTCTTTGTTCGTTGAAACCGCTTACGTAGAAGATTTCTTTGCCTTCTTGATTCTCACTGAGCGCATGCGCTGCATGGAGTCTGTCCTTGAGGTGTTTGGCAACGGCAGGGCTCGGTTCGTAGATGAGGACCTCCGGGCCGACGATTGAGCGAATGCATGAAGTTAAAAACGGGTAGTGGGTGCAACCTAAAACCAAAGTATCAATACCGGCTTTGATCAGATTGTCCAGATAGCGGTGAAGAAGTTTTTGAGTGGCCTCGGTCTCAAATTCACCGGCTTCAACACAATCCATCAGCCCCGGGCAACCAACGGAAAGAATGCGGGCATTGTGACCGAAACGCTTTACAAGACTGAGGTAGCGAGCGGAATGAGCGGTACGGGTCGTGGAAATCATGCCGATGCATTTATTTTTGGAAAGGCTGACGGCAGGTTTAATGGCGGGTTCCACACCGATAATAATGCTTTCAGGCCGCTCTTGACGTAACGTGTCAATGGCTTCAGCTGTAGCTGTGTTGCAGGCAATGACTAATGCTTTGACTTGTTTTTCGTCAAAAAGAAAAGAGGCAATTTTGCGCGCCCTTTCAACGATGAATTCATGAGTTTGATCTCCATAAGGCGCATATCCGCAATCAGCGACATAGATGAAATCTTCAAGGGGTAACATTTCTCTGGCCGTTTTCATGATGGAAAGACCACCCCAGCCGGAGTCAAAAAAACCGATCGCTCTTTTTTCAGTCATAGCGAGTCGCCCCCATTATCTTGGCGTTTGCCTGGCCGCCAGGCTGTTATTAAAACCGCGATGATGATGAGTGCGGCGCCGGTTAGTTCCGAGAATCCGAAGTGTTCGCCCGCAAGCCAGCCGATAATTCCCGCAAAAACCGGTTCCAAGGCGTAAATTAAAGTGGCTTTCATTGCCGGAACATATTTTAAAGCCCAGCCGATGCCAAATTGAACGAAACTGACGATCGCGGCAAGTGCTCCCACACAAACTCCCAGCCCCCAAGTCCACTGCGTCGGGCAAATGGGCTCGTGCCACAGTAGGGTAAAGAGGGCTAAAACGGCTACTGTGACCAACTGAGTAAAACTCAGTTGAAGCGGGCGGCAGCCCTTGGCAAAGTAGCTGATCGAAAGGATTTCAACCGCGCAGATTAGGGCACTTAACACGGTGATCCATTCACCGATTTGTCCTGAAAAACTGACCGCAAACGGGTTGGCAAACAGTGTCATGCCGGCAAAAGCCAACACGATCGTAACGATAGTCATCGGTTGAGGTACGACTTTCTGAACAATCCACTGCAGAAGCGGAACAAACGCGACATAAAGTCCGGTCAGAAAAGCCGAAGTACTGCTGGGAATAGAACCCAGACCGATCGTCTGAAGAGTGTACACTCCGAAAATACTTAAACCGATGAAAAAGCCTGCTTTCCACTCATAAGCGGTAATGGCCCGCACATTACCCTTGAGGATGCAAAAAACAATGCAGGAAGCTAAAACAAAACGCAAAGCGACGATAACAACGGGATCGGCCCATTGAAGGGCAATTTGCAATGTCAGGAAGGTCGAACCCCACAGTAGGGTGACAAAGACCAAAAGAAGTTGTGCTAAAACGGCCCGATTTTGCATACCGAATTCATCAAGTTAGAAGTATTCACCGGGCTTGAGATAACGCCATTGACCGACAGGTAAGTTCCCCAAGACGACGCGGCCTACACGCACTCGTTTGAGTCTCAATACTTTTAGTCCGACCGCTTCGCACATGCGGCGAATCTGCCTCTTTTTCCCTTCTTTGAGGATAAAACGCAATTCGTCATCATTGAGCCAAGAAACTTGAGCCGGTAAGAGCGGCTTTCCGTCAAGATTGAGCCCAAAATTTAAAAGTTTTAATTGCTCCTGAGACAATTTCGGACTCGAACCGTCTGAATTGACGACACGGACGATGTATTCCTTTTCGATTTCGCTTGTCTCCCCGATAATCGTTTTGGCTACCCGACCGTCTTGAGTGAGAACCAACAGGCCGACTGAGTCAATATCGAGACGACCGGCAGGCACCAGGTGATTGAGTTGTGAGGGATGAAAACGAAAACCGGAATCATCCCGCACCCAATGATTCTGCGCCGTTACGAGAACTTTCGCGGGTTCATAGCCGTCTTCGGCTTGACCGCTGACGTATCCCACCGGTTTATTGAGCAGGATGGTCACCCGTTTTTGTTGTTCAGCTTTGGCTTTGGATGAAATCTGGATCCGATCGCTTGGAGTCACTTTCATGCCCAAAGTGGCGGTTTCACCGTTTACTCTGACCCAACCTTTGTCTATCCAAGCGTCAGCCTCGCGACGCGAGGCGATACCCAACTCACTGATTCGCTTGGATAGTCTGGTAAGAACTTCCGTCATTTTATTCAGGCTGATGCACGAGCCAATCGATCTTGAACTGCATTCCACGCATCGCCCGTGGGTGGCGTCTCAATCAAAATACGGTCTGCGCCGGCCTGATCCAACTCATGCAGGCGCACATAGAGCACATGCATGTAATCGATAGCATTGTCCGGGGCGACAAACCATTTGACAACATGAGAGGGCGTTTGGACCAGTGCCTTTTCCGAAGCCATGACCGCCAACTTCATGTCTTTGAATTTTTCGATATCCGAGGCGATATTGTCCGATAACATCACTTTGGTTTTCGGCGCATAGTGGCTCTTTAAAGAACCGGAAACTCGGGGAGAATCTTGTCCTCCGTCCGGAACCGCGCATCCCAGAGCTTCTTCAAGCATTTTTCGCGTCACAGCGCCGTGACGCAGAATTTCAGGGTGCTCCCCACTTAAGTTGATAATGGTGGATTCCACGCCGACTTCACAATCGCCGCCGTCCAATATGAAATCCACCTTGCCCTTAGGTTTTTCACCTAAATCATCACGCACATGTTGCGCCGTGGTTGGCGAGATGCGGCCAAACGTGTTGGCTGACGGCGCAGCCAGCCCACGATGATGTTTACCTGCGAAAGCTTTAATCAACGCCATCGCCCAAGGATGAGAGGGGCAACGAAGACCGACAGAATCTTGCCCACCTGTAATCCAGTCGCCAACCGCATCTGATTTTTTCAAAATCATGGTGAGGGGACCGGGCCAGAAGCGTCGTGCCAGGATATAAGCACTTTGTGGAATATTTGTTGCCCAGTGATCCAACGCCTCTTCACCCGTGATATGAACAATCAGCGGGTGAGTAGTGGGGCGGTTTTTGGCTTCAAATATTTTTCGGACCGCTTTTTCGTCTTCCGCATTGGCCGCTAAACCGTAAACCGTTTCCGTAGGCATGGCGACCAAGCCGGAACATTCCAAAACATCAACGGCTGCACGGATTGCCCGTTCATCAACAGCTTGCATTATTGAGGCTCCGGTAAATTCAAAATTTCGGCGACTTCTCGAGCTCGTTGCAAAGCTTCTTCGATAGTATGACCGAGACAAGTGACGTGTCCCATCTTGCGAGCTTTGCGGGCCTGAGCTTTACCGTATAGGTGCAGCTTGGCGCCGGGAACAGCCAACACCTTAGACCAATCTGGTTCACGATGTTTGTCACCATCAAACCAAATGTCACCTAAGAGATTCAGCATGACGGCAGGAGAATGTTGAGTCGTGTCGGCCAACGGTTGACCCGTCATGCAGCGCAGCTGCTGTTCAAATTGATTGCTCCAGCAGGCGTCAATGGTCGCATGCCCGGAATTGTGCGGGCGGGGAGCCATTTCATTGGCAACAATAGAGCCGTCTTCCAGAACAAAGAATTCAACACATAAAACGCCGACGTAGTGCAGAGCATCGACAATTTGAGTGGCATATTGTCTGGCTTGATTGGAAATTTCGTCGCTGACTCGGGCAGGCATGACCGTGACGGCAAGAATGCCGTTTTTATGTCGATTTTCGCAAACCGGGAACGTTGCGGTTTGACCATTATGGGAGCGCGCAACAATCACAGAGACTTCTTTGAAAAGCTTTAAGCGCTTTTCCAAAATGCAGTCTACTTCTTTGAGCGTTTTAAAGGCTTCCCGAAGTTGTGAACGATTATCCACCAACACCTGCCCCTTGCCATCGTAGCCCAAGCGCGCGGTTTTTAAGATAGCGGGGAAGAGACTCTCATCGGCGGCCTCAATGTCGGCTTCGCTGGCAATACGGCAATGAGGCGCAACCGGGACGTGAGCTTGTGTGTCAATAAAGTGCTTCTCGGTATTGCGGTCCTGCGCAACGGCAACGGCGGAACCCGGCGGAGCCACAAACGTGTTGAGCGACAGGCGATCGAGCGCTTGCGCAGGAACATTTTCAAATTCCGTACTGACAGCACAGCTTTGTTCGGCCAGACGATCCAAACCGCTTTCACTCAAATAGGGTTCAGCGATGTGTTTGAGCGAAACTTCGGCGGCAGGCGGTTGTTCACCGGGTTCAAGCACTGTCACGTGGTAACCCATGTAGGCAGCCTCAACAGCGAACATGCGACCCAGCTGACCGCCACCCATCATCCCCAACATTTCTCCGGGGTTTAACGGCAATTTTTTTTGCATGATGATCCGTTTTAATTAGAGGGGCAAAACCATATTGCGTGCTTTTTCGTTTTGCGCACGGCGGAATGCGGTGATCTTTTCTCGCATTTCCTGACAACCAAAACCCGCCAACATTTCAATGGCAAAAAGCGCGGCGTTTCCGGCTCCGGCTTCACCAATAGCAAAGGTGGCGACGGGAACGCCCTTGGGCATTTGGACAATAGAAAGCAGAGAATCTTCGCCTCGCAAGTAGCGTGACGGAATGGGAACGCCTAAAACCGGGACCACGGTCTTGGCGGCCAACATACCGGGTAAGTGCGCGGCGCCGCCCGCTCCGGCAATAATTACCTTGATGCCGCGCTCCTGAGCCGTTTCGGCATAACGGAACATCTCATCGGGCATGCGGTGTGCGGAAACGACTTGCGCTTCAAACGGTACGCCGAATTCTTTGAGAATATCGCACGCATTTTTCATGATGTCCCAGTCAGAGTTGGAACCCATAACAACACCGACAACAGGAGTGTTTTGCATAGTTACATTACCTATTAAAAAAACAACAAGGGCGCGGAGAGTTCTTCTCCGCGCCGAAATATCAACTAGTTAATGACCGTCTTATGCCACGTCATGACCGGCTAAACGGCGCAGAGCTTCACGATACTTCTGAGAGGTTTTTTCCAAAATTTCTTCAGGAGCGCGCGGAGCCGGAGCCGTTTTATTCCATGGTTGGGTTTCAAGCCAATCACGGACAAACTGCTTGTCAAAAGAGGGAGGCGAAATGCCTTCGCTGTATTGATCGGCAGGCCAGAAACGAGAAGAATCCGGTGTGAGCACTTCATCCATCAGGCGAACAGTACCGTCTTTGTCGAGACCGAACTCAAACTTCGTATCGGCAATGATGATGCCCTTTGTCAGAGCATATTCAGCCGCGCGCGTGTAAAGCTCAATGGAATAATCACGAATTTGGCGGGCAACATCTTCACCCACTAATTCAACCGCTTGCTCAAACGAAATATTTTCGTCGTGAGTGCCCACTTCCATTTTGGCCGCCGGTGTGAAGATCGGTTGGGGCAACTTTTGAGCTTGCTTGAGACCACTCGGCAGTTCAATGCCACAAACTTTGCCTGTGGCCTGATAATCCTTCCAACCGCCGCCAATGATATAGCCGCGAACCACACATTCAATGGGAATCGGTTTGAGCTTCATGGCGACAACCGAACGCCCTTTGACTTGATCAACTTCGTCTTCGGCAACAACCGTCGTGGGATCAATACCTGTTAAATGATTTGGCACAATGCCTTTGAGCTTTTCAAACCAAAAGTCAGTGAGTGCCTGCAACACCATGCCTTTATAGGGGATGGGGTCGTCAAGAATCACGTCAAATGCAGAGATACGGTCCGTTGCGATAATCAAAAGTTTGTCATCGCCGAGCTCATAGCTGTCGCGGACCTTTCCGCGATAGATACGCTTTAAAGAGTGTAAAGAAGTATCAAGAATGGGCATGATCGATTGATTCCGTTAAAAAATTGGGTTGGCCCATTGCCAACGGTTTAACGGATACATTCTAACGGTTTTTGTACTGTCTGCGAGGATTTTTGATGCAGGGATGTCGGGGCTTGGACAACTGCTTAAAACAATGTATTGCAAAATGATATACGCAAGTTTAAAATTCTCTCAGCATTAGGAGATTGGTATGAGTGTCGCTATTTCAATTCGCTTGCCTGAGTTCACTGCAAAAAGGCTTGATGAGCTAGCTAAAACGAGTCAGCTTTCAAAAACTGATCTGATTGTTCAGGGACTTGAGGCAATTTTTGCGTCTCAGTTGGATCGGAAAATTACTTATTTGACCGATAGCCAATTCGATAATGTTCTTAATTATCTGAATAAGCCGACAGCGAAGGATGTAAGTGATCGCCTGTCTAAAACGATGAAGACTTCCTACCCGTGGGAATCAAAAAATGAGTGAGAAAGCTCGTTTAGATGGGATTTATTCGTTGTCCGCAGTTTCAGATGAAGAGTTATCAAAGTTTGATTGCGGAAAACTTTCATTAAATGCATGGTTTGAACTGAAATCTCGAAGCAATGAGGCTAGTGGCGGAAGTCGAACCTATGTTCTGCTTTCTGATAAAAAAGAAGTTGTAGGGTTTTACTGTATTTCAAACTATTGCCTGGCCCACGAAGGAACAAGGGTGGTTATTCGTCGAAATATGCCAGATCCTATCCCGGCTGTTTTATTGGGTCGTTTAGCCGTTTCTAAAAAATTTCAGGGATTGGGCATTGGTCGAGCCTTATTGCGCCACGCACTTCAAAATTTTCTCAAGGTTGCAGAAATTACAGGAGCAGTTCTTTTTGTAACAGAGCCGATTGACGAAGATGCGTCAACCTTTTACTTGCATTGTGGTTTCCAGAAAGTTGGTCAGGATTTGCCATTTTTAGCTATTAAATTGGACCAAATCAAGTGATTTGGATTTCTGACGCAGAATTGTTTGTGCTAAAAACAATACTTAGACAGGATGTTTTAGAGAAAGCAATCCACAAGAACGGCAAGCCAAATGATGGCGGCTAAGAAACAGGCCATTAGAACAGCACAACTTCCCATATCTTTGGCACGTTTGGATAGGGGATGAATTTCCGGACCGATTCGATCAATGGCGGCTTCGATGGCTGAATTGAGAATTTCAACAATTAAGAGCAACAAAAGCGCACCAATAAGCGCAACAGTTTGCAGTAACGAGATCGGCAAAAGCAGCGCAATGATAACCCCAATGACTAAGAGCCAAAACTCTTGTCGGAAGGCTTCCTCTGATTGATAAGCCGCAATAAAACCGTCTTTGGAATAATGAAAGGCATTCCTCAGCCGTTTAAAACCGGTTTTACCTTTGAGATCTTTTGCGTCAGCCATTTTATGTCAGTCAATAAGAGGGGAGAAGCCTCCCCTCTTTTATCTCAACAAGATCCGTTTAGATCACGTTTTGTTTTAATTCGCCACTGGAATAGCGCTTGGCCATCGTGAAAAGATCGATGGGTTTGATGCGAGCGCCTTGACCTTCGCAGCCAAAATCAAGATAGCGTTGTTTGCAGAGTTCATAGGCCGCTTTGCGTGCGGCTTTGAGGTATTCGCGCGGATCAAACTTCGTGGGATTTTCAACAAGGAAACGACGAACCGCAGCGGTCATAGCCAAACGGATGTCGGTATCGATGTTGACTTTACGAACACCGTGTTTGATAGCTTCCTGGATTTCTTCCACAGGCACGCCATAGGTTTCACGGAATTGACCGCCGAATTCACGAATTTCAGCGAGATATTCCTGAGGAACAGAAGAAGAACCGTGCATAACCAAGTGCGTATTAGGCAGACGGCGATGGATTTCCTTGACGCGGTCAATGGCCAAAATATCGCCGGTGGGCTTACGCGTGAACTTATAGGCGCCGTGGCTGGTGCCGATGGCAATCGCTAACGCATCCAACTGAGTCTTTTCCACGAAATCGGCTGCTTGATCTGGATCGGTCAACAGCTGATCGCGAGTCATCTTGGCATCAGTGCCGTGTCCGTCTTCTTTGTCACCCTTCATGGTTTCCAAAGAACCCAGGCAGCCCAATTCGCCTTCGACGCTGACCCCGATGCAATGAGCCATATCAACGACCTGACGGGTCACATTCACGTTGTAGTCGTAACTGGCGATAGTCTTACCATCCGCTTGCAACGAGCCATCCATCATGACGGACGAAAATCCCATGCGGATTGCGCCTTGGCAGACCGCGGGGTTTTGGCCATGGTCTTGGTGCATGCAAACAGGGACGTCAGGGTAGGTTTCAACGGCAGCCTGAATCAGGCTTTTCAGGAAGAGTTCACCGGTGTAGCGACGGGCGCCTGCTGAAGCCTGCATGATCACTGGGGCGCCCACTTCTTGGGCTGCCGACATAATGGCCTGTACTTGTTCCAAGTTATTCACGTTGAAAGCCGGAACGCCATATCCGTTCTCTGCGGCATGATCCAGTAATTGACGTAAAGAGACGATAGCCATGATTGCGATGTCCTTGAGTTAAAAATCAATCTAATTAGGTAATTTTAGCCAGAAAGCGCTCGTCAGGTTAAAAAGTTCCGTTGCAAAAGTTTTCTAAACGCTAACTTTGCATGATGGAGTCGTTTTTCTTTACCTGCGCTTTAATGCCTTTTAATATGGCGTCGGCCACTTTTTGTTGATAAGAAGCGGTTTTCAGTTTTCGCTCTTCCTGCGGATTGCTGATGAATGCTGTTTCAACGAGAATTGAAGGGATTCCCGGTGCCTTTAAAACTAAAAAGCCGGCCTGTTCAACTTGTCTGCGGTGCAGTGTGTTGACTTTGCTCAGGTACTGTAAAACGCTGTGTCCGAGTTCGAGGCTATAGTTGATTTTCCATGAAGTGGTCATGTCAACCAATACCGACTGTAGTCGTCGGTCAACTTCTTTGAAGTTGGCTCCGCCGATTAAGTCCGCTTCGTTTTGGTTCTTGGCTAGCCAGCGGGCGGCCGAGCTTGTCGCCCCTCTTTCGGCAAGTGCGTAAACCGAAGCCCCTTTGGCCGATGGTTTGGTCCAGGCGTCTGCGTGGATACTGACAAAAAGGTGAGCTTTGGCTTTTTGCGCGATCATGACCCGTTGGCTCAAACTGACGAAGTGGTCACTTGAGCGAGTCATGACCACCTTCATTCCTTTTTCCCGTTTAATCAGCCGTTCAAGGCGTTTGGCAATCGAGAGCGTGATGTGTTTTTCGTAGGTTTTTCGTTTGCCGACAGCGCCGGGGTCTTCACCTCCGTGTCCGGCATCCACCACGATAACGATATCTCGTTTTTTGGGAGCTGCAACAGGCTTTGTCTGCTTTTTTTTCTCTTCTTGCGCAGTCTTTGACTTTGCCGTTTGAGTCTGAGACTTGGCTTTAGAAGAATCAGCTTTAGCGGCTTGTTGAGGTTTTTGGGAGGTCGCGGCAGAAGTGGCGCTCTTTTTGGAAGCGTCGGTTGTATCCTGGCGATTTTTGGCCAACAGGTCTCCCAAAGGGTCGCCCTCTTGGGTTTTATTGTTTAAACCGGCGATGACCCCTGCGATGGGATCTTCATCCGCAACGGGGTAAATATCGAAAATCAGACGATATTTATAGTTGGCCACCGGTTTCAGGGAGAAAACTTCCGGTCGGACTTCACTTTTAAGATCCATCACCAGGCGCACGACAGTGGGCGAGAATTGACCGATTCGCACCGCCTTGATATAAGGGTCGTTCGGAGAGACATCCGAAATCATTTTTTGCAATTTGGCTGTCAGTGTCAATCCTTCAATGTCGACAACCAAACGATAAGGCATGGGCGAGCGAACCAAAAAATATTTGAACTTAATCGGTTGATCATGTTCTAGTGTTACGCGGGTATATTCTTCAGCAGGCCACATGCGAACGTCGACCATTTGCGCGGCGTGTGCCGGACGAACAGGGAGAAGTGTCAGCGCTAAGGTTCCCGTCGTGGTACTGATCAGTGTTCTTCGTGAGATGTCCATGCTTTATTCAATACTTCTAAAACTTTTGAACCGAAAACGGAAGCGGCAACGCAGTCGGCTCGACGGCCGTCTTCAAGCGGTTCCAAGTAAATCGTTAAATCTGCATCAGGCAAACAACCGCCGGCCTTTTCGCTCCATTCACAAAATGTAATGTGCGCGGGGGCGAAGTTATCCCTGAAGCCGGCATCGAGAAACTCTTCCGGTGTTTCAAATCGGTAAAAATCAAAGTGAAAAACTTCCAGTTCCGAATCAATTGGATAGGTTTCCAAAAGCGTGAAGGTGGGACTCTTAATTCGACCGGTCACGCCCAAGGCGCGCAACGTCGCCCGAGTGAGACTGGTTTTGCCGGCTCCCAAATTACCTTCTAGGCGGATATTAAATCCTTGTTTCAGGATCCTTTCTCGCTCTCTGAGAAGACAACGTGCAAGCAGTTGACCTAAACGATCCGTATCATCGGGTGTCGGTAGAAAAAACATTTCCGGGAAAACCAATCACTGATCTGAACAAGAGAATCATTTTAATGGTAAGTGTCGGTTTTTGGAGAAAAAAGAGGGTAATAAAAAGAAAAAACTTATAGCTTGTCGATTGAGGAAGAGACGAAAGCTGATGGAAATTGAAGAATCGAGAGAAAGGCGATGGTGGGAGCGCAGAGACTCGAACTCTGGACCGACGGATTAAGAGTCCGCTGCTCTACCAACTGAGCTACGCTCCCAATGCCAATCACGTTTTTGAAGAGGTTTGGTGGGAGCGCAGAGACTCGAACTCTGGACCGACGGATTAAGAGTCCGCTGCTCTACCAACTGAGCTACGCTCCCAAACCTTCAAAATTTTCGGTGGTGGTGGGTCGTGAGAGACTCGAACTCTCGACCAACGGATTAAAAGTCCGCTGCTCTACCGACTGAGCTAACGACCCGTTTGTTTAACGAGCGGGACAAGCCCACAGGTAACGTGTCCAACCGAGTGCGAAATGATGCCTCATCAAAAAAGATTTGTCAAATCTTACTTAATAAAAAAATAAAAATAGGGAATTAAATAGTTTTTGATAAAGATCATTATTTGATACAAAGGTTAGGGTAAACGATAATAAATTTAACAATTTTAAGTCTCGACAAATGATCTTTTATAGTGAATAATTCGAAGTATGAATAAAACGAATCGCCCGAATTTAGAGATATTGATCAATGTTGATACTTTTTAAAAGATGTATTTAAAAAATATATTGAAGATCAAATATCGAAAAGAGCTGGGCACACGATAACTGTTGAAGGAAAGACAATGGCTGAAAAGAAAACGTTACCGCGAGTCGAACGCGTTGAGGGCGAAGAACGAAAGAAAGCTTTGAGCGCCGCATTGGCTCAAATCGAAAAGCAATTCGGCAAAGGCTCCATTATGCGCATGGGTGATAAAGGCATGAGTGAAGACATTGATGTTGTCTCCACCGGTTCTTTGGGATTGGACCTTGCATTGGGAGTCGGTGGTTTGCCGCGCGGAAGAATCATCGAAATTTACGGACCGGAATCTTCGGGTAAGACGACTTTGGCGCTGCACGTTGTTTCACAAATGCAAAAAACGGGTGGAACCTGTGCTTATATTGATGCGGAACACGCTTTGGATATCCAGTATGCGCAACGCCTTGGTGTCAATCTGTCCGATCTGTTGATTTCTCAGCCGGATACCGGTGAACAGGCGTTGGAAATCTGCGATGCTTTGGTTCGTTCCGGTTCCGTGGACATGGTGGTGATTGATTCGGTGGCCGCATTAACACCTCAGGCGGAAATTGAAGGTGAGATGGGGGAAGCCTTGCCGGGGCTTCAGGCTCGTTTAATGAGTCAGGCTTTGAGAAAGTTGACCTCCTCCATTAAGCGCACCAATACGTTGGTGATTTTCATCAACCAAATTCGTATGAAGATCGGTGTCAGTTATGGCAATCCGGAAACCACCACGGGTGGTAACGCATTGAAGTTCTACAGTTCCGTGCGTTTGGATATCCGCCGTGTCGGTGCGATCAAGAAGGGCGATGAAGTGATCGGTTCGGACACCAAAGTGAAAGTGGTCAAGAACAAGGTCGCTCCTCCGTTTAAGACCGCTCAGTTCGACATCCTCTATGGCGACGGCATTTCTCATGAGGGTGAAGTGATCGATATGGCTGTGGAATTGAATTTGATCCAAAAATCCGGCGCATGGTACAGCTATCAAGGCAATAAGATCGGTCAAGGCCGTGACAACGCACGCGAATTTTTAAAGAGTAATCCGGAGATCATGACGGAAGTTGAAGATAAGATTCGTGAGTTAAAGGGTGTCAAGTCGCTGAAGAAGTCTGAATCTGCCGCTTTGTCCGATGAACTCTAACCCGGAAAATACCCAAGACGCTGGTGCTCGTCGCCATAGCCGTGAAAGCCTGAGCTTAAAAGCTCGGGCTGTGCGGTATTTGTCTCGCCGCGAGTACAGTCGATTGGAGCTGCAACAGAAGCTGCGTCGTTATTTGGGTGAATTTGAAACCGAAGAGGATCTGCAAAAGGTTTTGGATGAATTGCAGCAAAAGGGCTACCTCTCGGACGAACGTTTTGCGCGGTCTCGTGTGAGGATTCGTTGCAGTCGCTACGGCAACGCGCGATTAGCCTATGAGCTGAAAGCAAACGGCGTCTCCAATGACGTGATCACTCAGGCTCTGGAAGAATTGGAAGTCGGAGAGTATGAGAGAGCAAAGCAGCTTTGGCACAAGCGCTTCGGAGTTCCCGCGCAGGATTACAAGGAACGTGGTAAGCAGATGCGTTATTTACTGGCTCGGGGATTTACCATGGAAGTAGCCCGACAGGTGGTGCGGGCTGACGATTTTGACGAGTCATGTTAGGGAGTTGCCGAGCGACTCCCTTTCTAGCGTCAAAGTATGTTTTGACGCTTTTGAGCTGACACAAGAGTATTGTGCATCAGCATGGCAATCGTCATTGGGCCGACTCCGCCCGGAACAGGAGTAATCCAGCCGGCTACCTCTTTGACTCTTTCTGTATCAACATCACCGCACAACTTTCCGTTTTCATCCCGATTGGTGCCGACATCAATGACAACGGCACCGGGTTTAACCATATCCGCGGTCACATACTTGGCCCGTCCGATTGCGGCCACGAGGATATCGGCGTCCTGAGTATAGTGCTTCAGGTTGGGGGTATGACTGTGCGTCATGGTCACAGTGGCATTTTCCTGCAGCATGAGCATCGCCAGCGGTTTCCCTACGATGTTGGAGCGGCCGAGAATAACGGCGTGCTTTCCTTCAATTGGGTAGTCAATGGCTTTGAGCAACTCAATAATGCCGGCCGGTGTGCAGGGTTTGAATCCGCCTCCGGTGGTAACCAGTTTCCCCGTGTTATAGATATGAAAACCGTCTACGTCTTTGCTCGGATCAATGGTCTCCAGAATTAACCCCGCGTGCATGTGTTCAGGCAAAGGTAGCTGAACCAGAATGCCGTCAACGCTTGCGTCCTCATTGAGGGCACAAATCACTTCAAGCAGACGCTCATCCGTGCAGTCGGCAGGCAGTCGATGCTCAATGGATGTAATGCCTACTTCGTTACAGGCTTTGACTTTATTTCGGACATACACGGCGCTTGCGGGATTTTCACCGACCATGACCACAGCCAAAGCGGGCGCTCTGCGAAGTTTCGAGGCGGCCGCCTTTGTCCGAGCTCGGATGGCTTGAGCTACTGCTTTACCGTCAATAATTTGAGCTGCCATAAAATGATTTCCTTATGGAAAGTCCGCCGAAACCGGCGGACTTTTTCTTAATTGGTTTTCCTGTCACGCGGACTAGATTTGTTTGTTAGCGCTCATAACTACACGCATCAAATCGGCCACGGTTCCTGAGTTGGTCTTATCCATAATGGAGGCGCGATGTGCTTCCACCGTCTTAATGGAAATACCAAGATCGTCAGCAATTTGTTTATTCAAGCGGCCGGCCACGATGCGTTCGAGCACTTGTTGTTCACGTGGGGTCAGCTTGGAAAGCATCGCTTCATTCAAGGATTGTCTTTCGTTTTTGACACGCTGTTCGCGAGCCTCAGACAAGAGACGGGAAAGAAGCGGTAAAAGCACCTCAATTTTCACCGGCTTTTGCATGAAATCCGCGGCCCCTTTTTTCAATGCGCTGACAGCCATCGGCACATCACCGTGACCGGTCAGGAACACAATAGGAATGGTTGCCTTGCGTGCGATCAAATGATCCTGCACTTCGGTGCCTGGCATACCGGGCATACGTTGGTCGAGCAGCAGCACGGCAATCGCATTGGGGTCATATTTTGCGATAAACGCTTCGCCGCTGTCGTAGGCTTCTACCCGATAGTCCTGCGACTCCAAGAGTCTGCGCAGAGAGTCGCGGACATCAGCATCGTCATCGACAAGGTAAACGGTCCCGAGAGGTTCTTTGCGGATATTGTCAAAATTGAATGTAGGAAAAGACATAATTTCAAAGTGGGCAATAAGCCGTGATTTTCAATAACAAATCATTTTAACCTGTTTGTTGGTTTTCGGAAGGCAACATCAACGTAAAGATTGTGCCTCGTCCGATGTTGTCCGAAATACTCAAGCGTCCGTGGTGGAGCTCCACAATGGTTCTGCAGATGTTGAGCCCCATGCCCATTCCGGTGGATTTGGTTGTAAAGAAAGGATCAAATAACTGAGCTTTATGTTCGTCGTCAATGCCGACCCCATTATCGGCCACTTCAAAAACAACATTGTGTTCAATAGTGGAATAAATCGTCAGGGTGACTTCCGGCTTTTGTCCCTCAATACCGGCGCTGGCTTCGATGCCGTTTTTGATCAGATTGAGCAGGACCTGTTCAATCATAATTTCATCACACCAGACGTTAGAAATATCCTGCGCAATGTAATACTGCAGTTTTGCTTTGTGACGACGAGCCTGAATATTGGCCAACTCCATCACTTCATTGACCAAGTTGATAACTGGGATGGATTCCATCTTGGGTTCACTGCGTTTGGTGAAGGAACGAATTCGCTGAATAATGCCGGCGGCCCTCTGCGCTTGAGCTTCAATGCGAGAGACCGAGTAGAACATCTCATGTTCTTCAGGCACGCCGGCTTTTTTCATCATGCTGCCGACAAGAAACGCATAGTTGGAGATGGCGGTAAGCGGCTGATTTAATTCGTGGGCAAGAGAGCTCGCCATCTCACCCATGGTGACCAGCCGCGAATTCAGTTCAGAGCGAGCCTGTTGTTCGGCCAATAGATTTTCATTTTTTCGTCTCTCAGTGATATCCGAGAGAATTTGCAAACGCACGTCCGTCCGGTCAGTCCAGGTAATTATTCTTTCGTGCAGCTCGAACCATTTATCCATGTCTTCGACGTAAATGTCGCCGGCAATGTCAACGGCATTCTGAGCCCGTTTTTTTCCAAGCTGATTGAGCAACTCTTTATGCGCGCGGATATGACCCACACTATCTGAACCAAAAAGTTTGTCGTAAACCGTATTGGAAAAAAGCAGGATGTTGCTTTGCGGATCCACAACGCTAATGGCGTCCTGCATGGATTCGAGCACGCGGGTAAATCGTTCATGTGCGGCAGTGACTCGTTCCTGAGCCTGACGGATTTCTGAAATATCAGTCAATGTCCAGAGCCACCCCAAATGCGTGCCTTCCACGGTAATCATCGGTGAAATATAAATAAAGGCACTGAATGTGGATCCGTCCGATCTTATCGGGTGAAATTCGTAACTGGTGGTAGCCATCTGACCGCGTTTAATGGTGTCAAAAAGTTCCATTAAACGAAAACCTGCGTCTCCCTTTGGCCAGTACGAATACGGAGGCAACTGTCCGATTAAATGTTCGTTTGAACTGAGTCCCAGCAGGTCGGTGAATGTACGGTTTGTGTAAACAATACGACCGTTACGATCCGTCACTTGTAAACCGGAAAGCTGACTGTCGGCGATGGTTTTTCTCAGTGCGGATTCGGCACGCAGCGCTGTTTCAATGCTGTTTTGCCGCCAGTTAAATCGGATCAAACCCAGGAGAGCGACGATTAAGAAAATCCCTAATGCGCTGATCACCCAAAAGAGCGTGTTTTGAGTTAATAGTCCTTGAGCGTAACTGGAAACCTGCAGTTCAAACCCCGCCGGTAGCGGTGCCAAATTCATCCTGAATGTAATCGTTTGTCTGCGAGAGTCGGTGCTGGCGGCGACAATCGGAGTGTCGTTGTAGAGCAAGCTGGTTCGCAGGGAGGAATCGCGTCGGTTTTGTGTGGCCTGACGCAACAGCGACCAAATGGAGATACGCGAAATTTGAAGGTAGTGTGTGCCGCCGATAACAGCCGGGGAAACCAAGTCAATAAAAGGAGAACCTTCAATCGGCAGAGAATAGGGTTCAGAGAATGAGGAAGAGCCTGTCCGCTTGGTTCTTGAAATTGCTGTCGCTGTACTGGCGCGCTGATAGTACTCGCCAATCCGGAAAGTGATGTCACCGAAGGGGTGCGGTGAGGCAAAAGAGGCGAGCACCCGATTTCTGGTGTCCAGATAGTTAATTTCCAAAATTTCCGCGCGATCCTGCATCAACTCTCGAGATTGTGTTTGTAAACGCGGCAAATTTTCTCGAAATGTTTGGTTTGAGGGTAAGGCGTGATGAAGTTGATTGAGGCGTTCCAAGTCCGAATTCAGCCGAATCGAAAAGGAGTCGGCCCATAATTCAGTCGTCTGATGCAACTGCGAGAGTTGAGCCTTCTGGTCTTCGGACTGAATGACGCGACCGATAAAGAGCATACCGATAATCACGCAAATAAGCATGATCCAGGTCATGATGATCCCGAACATGCTCTGTCCGCGAAATGCCTTATCGCCTAAACTTTTAAAAGTTTCAACGGCGAAAATTGGGGTTGCTCTTTCCACTGTGCGCTATGTCAAAAAAGTTCCAAGTTCAAATAATAACTATGCAAACATTGTCTTGCTAGGACTTTGCTTTTGCGAACATAAAAAAGCTTGAGCATCAAATCAAAAGCGTTGGAGAAAGTGCACTTTCAAAGCGCAGTTCAAACCGTTAAAACTTTCCTTGGGAGAGCAAGCCTTTGCTAAAATTCGGGCAGTTTGTCAATGGTTTTAAAGAGGAAGCCATGAATCAGCAAGAATTAAAACAAGCGGTCGGCCGTGCGGCTCTTAAATACGTCAAACCCGGAGAAATCCTTGGTGTTGGCACCGGTTCAACGGTGGATTGCTTTATTGACGCGCTTAAAGAAAGTGGTATTTCGGTTCCGGCTTGTGTCTCAAGCAGCGTTCGTTCAACCCAAAAACTTCAGTCTTATGGATTTAAAGTTCTCGACCTCAATGAGGTGGAGCGCATTAGCGTATATGTGGACGGAGCCGATGAGATTGATCCGCATTTTGCGATGATTAAGGGCGGTGGCGGAGCCTTAACGCGTGAGAAGATTGTGGCGATGGTTTCCGATACCTTTGTCTGTATTGCGGATGCTTCCAAAAAGGTTGATGTGTTGGGGCAATTCCCTTTGCCGATTGAAGTGATTCCGATGGCGGTCAGAGCCGTGAGCAGTGAAATTGAAAAGCTGGGTGGCAAGCCTGTTTTGCGGGACTTTACAACCGACAACGGCAATAAGATTCTGGACGTGCATGGCTGGGCAATGGAAGATCCCGTTGTGTGGGAAGAAAAGCTCAACCAGATTGTGGGTGTGGTCACGGTCGGTCTTTTTGCCAAACGAGGGGCCGATGTACTCTTGCTTGGCACTGAAGACGGCGTTAAAACATTCAAGCCATAAAGAGAAAAAGGGCACCTGCAGGTGCCCTCTGAACTTATTTCGGCGGAGTGTAGTTAGGAACGTTTTCCACGCCGTCGCCGAAAAGGTATTTTTGCATCTGTCCGAGCAAGTGTTTTCTGGCTTCGGGATCGGCCAGATTGAGTTGGTATTCGTTGACCATCATCGTCTGCAGACGAATCCACTCATTCCAGGCTTCTTTGGAGATATTTTCATAAACCTTCTGGCCAAGAGGACCGGGAAGCGGGGCGTAATCGAGACCTTCGGCCTCTTTGTTCAATTTGAGACAGTGGACCATGCGAGTCATACTGCGTGTCTCTCCTATGGTTAAATGAAACTGTCGTTTATTGTAAGAATTCAATTGAAATTTGTCTTGCGTAGAAATTTAAGTTTGAGGTTGACGCGGTGAGCGGAAATAGTCTTCGAGATCAATTAAGCGGTTTGATGCAGGCGAGAGTGCAGCAGGCTCGTGAGCAGGCAGAGGCTCAGGAAAAGAAAAAAGAATCGCTGCGTGCAAAAGCCCGGCAATCCGAGGCTCAGTCATTAGATGCCCATCAAAAGAAAGAAAAACCGGGCAGGCAACCGTCTTCTAAAGCTCGTTTGACGCCAATGCCTGGTTTACCCGTTTCGCAACGCGCCGAGGAGATCATTGAAGCCATTCGAAAAAATCGGGTGCTGATCTTGTGTGGTGAAACAGGATCCGGGAAAACCACTCAGTTGCCTAAACTATGTGTATTGGCTGGACGAGGGCGCAAAGGCAAGATTGCTCACACACAACCTCGGCGTATCGCCGCCTCATCCATAGCGAAACGATTGGCCGAAGAAACCGGAACAGAACTCGGACAATGGGTGGGTTTTAAAATCCGTTTCACCGACCGCACAGAGCCGGGGGCCAAGGTTAAATTAATGACCGATGGCATACTGCTTGCAGAAACGCAAGGAGATCCGCTCTTAAAGGCTTATGACACGATCATTATTGATGAAGCGCATGAACGAAGCATCAATATCGATTTTCTTTTGGGGTATTTAAAAGGACTATTAAAAAAGCGCCCGGATTTAAAAGTCATTGTGACTTCCGCAACGATTGACAGCGAGCGCTTTGCCAAACATTTCGCAGATGAAAAAGGTGAGCCTGCGCCCGTGCTCACGGTTTCAGGACGAACCTATCCGGTGGAAATCCGTTATCGGGCTCCCGAAGACGAAGATGAGACCGATGATAAAAGTCTTATGTTGGCGATTTCCGATGCTTGTGATGAGCTGTGTCGAGAAGGACCGGGGGATATTTTGGTGTTCCTGCCGGGAGAGCGCGAAATTCGTGAAGCGGCGGAGTTGCTCACACGCTCTCAACCGCCAACCACGGAAATTCTTCCTTTGTACGCAAGGCTTTCAGCGGCCGAACAGGAAAAAGTTTTCAAACCCAGTGAAAAGCGGCGTATTGTCTTGTCCACCAATGTTGCGGAAACATCCATCACTGTGCCGGGTATTCACTATGTGGTCGATACGGGCCTGGCTCGTGTGAAACGCTATTCATACCGCAATAAGGTTGATCAGCTTTTGATTGAACCGGTCAGTCAAGCTTCGGCGAATCAACGAAGCGGTCGCTGCGGCCGAGTGGCCAACGGGGTTTGTATTCGGCTCTACAGTGAGGAAGATTTCGCTCGCCGTCCGCCTTTTACGGATTCTGAAATCATGCGGACCAATTTGGCGGCGGCCATTCTTCGAATGAAATCTTTAAAGTTGGGTGATGTCAGAGCTTTTCCTTTTGTTCAGGCTCCTCCCAACCGAGCCATTGTCGATGGGATTTCACTTTTAAAGGAACTCAATGCGCTCGATGACCGAGAACGCCTCACGGAGGTGGGGCGCGCTTTAGCCAAACTGCCGGTTGACCCCAAAGTAGCTCGCATGCTTTTGGCGGCTAAGGATAATGGTTCCCTGTCTGAGGTACTGATCATCGCGAGCGCACTCTCTGTTCAAGATCCCAGAGAACGTCCCCTGGATCGTCAGGAAGCGGCCGATAATGTGCATCGATCCATGGCCGATGATAAAAGTGATTTCACGACTTTTGTGAAATTATGGCGTTATGTGCAAAACGCCATGGAACACAAAGAAAGCAACCGCAAATTAACCGAGGAATTTCGTCGGAAATTCTTAAGCCCGAGACGTTTGCGCGAATGGCGTGATGTTTATCGTCAGCTCAAGGAACTGACCGCCGAACTGGGGTGGAAGCTCAATGAAAAAGAAGCCAATTACGAGCAGGTTCACACCGCGCTTTTAACCGGTCTGTTAGGCAATCTTGGGTACAAGATTCCGGATGCTGAACCGAAATCGGCTCCGTTTTTAGGAGCTCGAGGGATTAAGTTTTTTATTTGGCCGGGTTCGCCTCGGGTAAAAAAATGCGGTCGCTGGATCATGGCGGCAGAATTGATGGAAACTTCCCGCTTGTTTGCGAGAACCGTGGCGGACGTGGATCCTCAATGGATTGAGCGCGTGGGGGCTCACTTAATTAAAAAGAGCTATTCGGAGCCTCATTGGGAGAAAAAAGCTGGTGCGGTCATGGCCATGGAAAAGGGGACCATTTACGGGCTCACGGTCTATGGCCAACGAAAAGTGACTTATACAGATAAAGATCCGGCGCTTTGCCGAGAACTGTTCATTAGAGAAGCGTTGGTAAACGGTGAATTTGAAAGTCAGGCGCCTTTCTTTAAACATAATCAGCAGTTGGTCCGTGAAATCCGCAATCTTGAGCACAAAGCCCGGCGGTTGGATGTGTTGGTTGACGATGAATTAATCGTGCAGTTTTATGACCAACACTTGCCTTCCGAAGTCGTCAGTGCAGTGACTTTTGATCAATGGAGAAGTAAAGCGGAAAAGGATAATCCGAAACTGCTTTACTTGTCTCGAGATGAATTAATGCGCCATGAAGCAAGCGGCATCACGACCGAGTATTTTCCAAAAATGATGGAAATGAAAGGGGTCTCAATGGCGCTGACCTATCATTTCGAACCCGGTAGCCCGAGAGACGGGGTCACATTGGCGGTTCCGCTATACGCTTTGAATTTGATTGATGAAGTTCGCTGCCAGTGGCTCGTGCCCGGTATGCTCAAGGAAAAGGTTCAACTTTTAATCAAGAGTTTGCCGCAACGCTACCGTCGGCATTGTGTGCCTTTAGCTGACTATGCGAAGGGATTCGTTCAAAGAAATGAGGCCATTGCCGGTCAAAAAAATCTTCTTCAGGTGCTTTGTGAGGATATTGAGTCTCAGTGCGCAGTTCGTCCCAATGTGCAGGACTTTAAGTTGGAGCAGCTACCGGCCCATCTCACAATGAATTTCAAGATTTTGGATGAATATGGCCGGCAGATTGAAATGGGAAGAAATTTGGCTGCGCTTAAATCCGAATTAGGTGCTCAGGCACAGAAATCATTTCAGGAGGTGGCCGCAGAAGACAGCGAAATTTCTCATGATAGTGAGCAACAAATTACGGAATGGAATTTCGGTGAATTGCCCGACATTATGGAAATTAAACGAAAGGGGCAATCTCTAATCGGTCATCCGGCTTTGGTGGATCACGAGACGTACTGTTCGCTGGAAGTTTTTGATAGTCCTGACGAGGCTATGCGCCAACATCGAAAAGGACTCTTGCGGCTTTTTAAATTGCAATTGCGAGAACAAATCCGCTACTTGGAGAAAAATCTCAAACCGCTTCAATCTGTGCAGATGCAGGCGGCAATGTTGGATTGCATGGCGGAGGTCTTCGACAGTTTTGAGGCAATGCGTGAAGCCGTGATTGACGCGTCACTGATGCAGTGCGCGCTGTGTGAGCCTTTGCCGGTTAATTCTGAGCAGTTTGAATCAAGACGTCAGGATGCCAAGGGAAAGTTGAATCTGATTGCCCAGGATATTTCCCGATTGTTGAGCGAAGTGGTCGCTGAGACGGGCAACGTTTCCAAAAAGTTAAAAAACTGTTCGGACAAATGGGTTCTTGAAGATATTGAACGCCAATTAAAAGGCCTGTTTTTTAAGGACTTTTTGCTTAAAATTGGCTACTCGCATCTGTCACACTATCCCCGTTACCTCAAGGCAGTACTGGTCAGACTTGAAAAACGGCGAGATGAACCTGAAAAAGATGCTCAGAAAATGCGTGATGTGGTTCGGTTTGTAACCCTGTACGATAGAGAGATCGCGGCACGCAAAGGGGTGACAGATAGTCGATTGGAAGAATTCCGTTGGATGATCGAGGAACTCAGGGTGTCTCTTTTTGCTCAGAAGTTGCGCACACCGATGCCGGTTAGTGTTAAACGGCTCGACAAAGTGTGGTCATCCATCAAGTATTAGAGGAAATAAGTTATGGAATCCTTGCCGATTCGTCCGGCGTTTTGGAACATTCCCTTTTGGGCGGAAATTGGTGTTTATGTGGTCGGATTGGTTGCTGCCGTTGCTTGTGTGATCGGCATCTGTCAGTGCGTTCGCTTGTGGCGCGCGGGGCGCCCACAGTCACTGCCTCAAGCCAAAAAGGAACGATGGCTCGGTCTTTGGCGCGATGCTTTCATGCACCGTCGTTTATTAAAGACACCGGGCGGTCTGATTCACTTTTTTCTTTTTTGGGGTTTTGTCTTTCTCTTTTTCGGAACGGCCACGGCTGTGCTGGATTGGGACATAGGTCACTATCTGTTTGACGTCCGCCTGCTCAAGGGCAATATCTACCTGGCCTATAAATTTATTCTGGATATTGCGGGCTTGCTGACATTGATAGCCTTGGCCGTCGCCGCTGTCAGACGCTTTGCCGTTAAGGGTAAGAAATTAGAGCGTTCCTGGCGTTTTGCCTGGATATTGACCTCATTGGCGGTCATTGTTTTCACGGGATTTATTGTCGAAGGATTGCGTCTTGCGGCCCAACAGCCGGAGTGGGCGGTTTATTCGCCGGTGGGTTATGCGTTCTCTTTGGTATTTCTTGAGATGTTCACACCCGAACAGCTTCAAGGTGCCCACTTTACCTGGTGGCTAGTGCACGGCGCGGGCGCGCTTATCTTTGTCGGTTTAATTCCGTTTACATTCTTCGGTCACATGTTTAAGGCACCGGCCAATATTTATTGGCGCAAACTTGCTCCCAAGGGACAACTGGACAAAATTGAAGACATCGAAGAGCAGGAATCATTCGGGGTATCGGAATTTGACCAATTTACCTGGAAGCAGCGCTTGGACTTTGATGCCTGCACCGAATGCGGACGTTGTTCTGAAGTGTGTCCGGCCTTGCGCGCCGGTGCTCCGCTTGACCCCAAGGCGCTTGTCATGAGTCTGAAAAAACGACTTCACCGACCCAATGACAAGGTATTGGTGGGTGAGATTGTCAGCAAAGAGGCGCTCTGGAGTTGCACAACGTGCGGCGCTTGTATGCAGGCCTGTCCGGCCAGATTGGATTTGCCATCCACGATTGTGGACATGCGCAGACACCTTGCGCTTGAATTGGGAGAATTCCCCGCCGGTCTCACCAAGGCTTTGCAAAATACACAAAGTGTCGGCAATCCCTGGGGTATGGATCCAGCTTCTCGTTTGGATTGGGCAAAAGGGCTCGATGTTCCTGTGGCCACGGAGGGTAAGCCGGTTGATTATCTCTATTGGGTGGGATGCTCAGCGTCTTACGATCGTCGCGCCCAAAAAATTGCCCGTTCTATGGTGAAGATTTTGCAGGCGGCCGGTGTCTCTTTTGCGGTGATGCGAGAAGAACGTTGTCACGGTGATTTTGCCCGCCGAAGCGGGGAGGAATATACCTTCCAACTAGCCGCGTTGGAAAATATTGAGAATTTGCATAAATATCAATTTAAACGCATTCTGGCGCATTGCCCCCACTGTTTTAACACGCTCAAAAATGAATATCCTCAATTTGAGGGTGGAAAGTTTGATGTGGTGAGCCATACTCAATTGATTTCGGAATTATTGGAATCAGGACGTATCAAACCGAAATTAAAACAGGCCGAAAAGATTGTTTTTCACGATCCTTGTTATATGGCGCGTTACAACAACAGCGTGGGAACACCCCGAAAGATTTTAGACGGTATTGAGGGGATTACACGAGTTGAAAATCTTCAAAGAGGCAAGACGGCGATGTGCTGCGGCGCGGGCGGCGGTCAAATGTGGATGGAAAGCTCAACGAAGAAAATCAACTTCATTCGATTGACGGATTTGCGTCGATCCGCCTCAACGGTGGCGGTCGGTTGCCCGCATTGCCTGACGATGTTCGAGAGCGCGATGAGCGACGATAAGGTGCTCTCCGGAATGGACATTGTGGAGTTGTCGGAACTAGTGGCAAAGGGATTGGATGATGCAGCTCAAAACAGATGAAAGGCTTAAGCAGTTTTTGACTTACGCATTCATCGGTGTGATTAATACGGGAATTCACTGAGGAGCATTCGGCTGCTTCTATCATTTTGCCGACTGTAGTCAGAGCCTTTCAAATCTGGCGGGCTTTTTGATTGCGGTGACGTTTTCCTACGTGATGAACGCCAGGATCACCTTTAAAAAAGAGCAGAACTTTGCGGGCTACGTCAAGATGGTGGTCATCATGGCTTCCATCTCTTGGGGAATCGGCTGGTGCGCGGATCAAAGCGATTGGTATCCGCTTGTGACACTGGTGCTTTCATCGGCAACCAGCCTGGTCTTAGGTTTCGTATTAACGAAGTTATTGGTTTTTCGTTAATTATTTTCCTGCTCAGCTTTCTTATTTCGGAAAGAGCCCTTCACCATATCGAATTTAAAAAATCGGCATTCCAGCGGGCCGTTGAAAATCACGATCTTTCTGGATTCGGACAATCGCATTTGACTCGGCAATTTGCGGTCGCTCGTAAGCATCCAGGCGGTCCAGCCGGAGAATTGTTTTTTCAAATTATCCGCGACATTTTTCATCATTGAGGCGACGGTGGCGCTCTTCGGATTGGATTGTTCACCATAGGGAGGATTGGTGACAATGAGTCCGGTCGAAGCCGGCGCCTGCACTTGACGCGCGTCGCATTGAGTGAAATTTAAGCGGCCGTCATCCAGAAGCTTTTGCAATCCTGCGCGTTGGGCATTGGCTTGAGCCTTTCCGACAACAATGGTGGAAATGTCGCTGGCGCAAATTTGCACCGGCGCGTGCAGGTTAACCTCAGCCTTGGCATCCTCTTTCATTTCTTCCCACTCCTGCTTATCAAAGATGTGCAGCTTTTCAAATGCGAAAGAACGATTGAGTCCCGGAGCGATAGAGCAGGCAATTTGGGCCGCTTCAATGGCGATTGTGCCTGAGCCGCAGAAGGGGTCAAGCAATGGTTGATCGGGTGTCCAGCCCGAAAGCGCTAAGAGACCGGCCGCCATGTTTTCTTTAAGCGGAGCCTCTCCTTTTTCTACACGCCAGCCTCGTTTGAAAAGCGGTTCGCCCGACAGATTCAAATAAAACGTGCAGTACCGTTCATTGATAAACGCATGGATGCGCACATCGGGATTGCTTTTCTCAATACTGGGGCGCTTGCCGCAGCCTTCACGGAAACGATCGCAAATACCGTCTTTGATTCGAAGAGTGGTGAAATCCAAACTTTCAAGAGGGGAACGATGGGCGGTGACATCCACTCGGATTTTGGCGTCGGAATCGAAGAATCGTTCCCAAGGCAACACATGGGCCATGTCGTAGATGTCGTGGCTGTCATAGTATTGGCGTGTGGCAATGCGAAGCAGAATTCGGCTGGCGTAGCGGCTGCGCAGGCAGGCGGCCATAGCTAAAGACAGAGCGCCTTCAAAAAGAACTCCGCCGGCGTTCACTTTGATATTCTGTGCGCCGAGCGCTTTCAGTTCTTCGGCGAGAATCGGTTCAAGAGTGCGTGGACAAACTGCGAAAAAGTGGTAGGCAGGCATGACGGTTAGTTCCTAGTGGAGACATGGGCAAGAAACACACACAAGGTCTTGAGTTCAGACCAGACATCATCTCGATTTTGTACAGTGAGCCCCTTGGCCAAGCGGTCGAGATCGGCGCATCGGTCAAGCATATTGGCCATTTTGGTCGAAGTCGAGCGGCGTGCAAGCTGTGAGGTCAGCGCTCGCACAGAAGGCATTACCGGCGCTTGTCGGTCGATGGTGAGCGCAAGCGCGTCGCGCAGGAAACTGCTCAGACGCATCAGAATAAAGGGCATCGGTTCATCTTCGGACTGCATGCCGTTGACCGTGCGGGTTGTGCGAGCCACATCGCCTTGGGCAATCGCTTCGAGCAAATCTTCGACGCTGTAGCGAGAAACATTCATCACACAGTCTTCCACTTCCCGAAGAGTTAATTCTTTTCCGGGATAGAGAAGCTCAAGCTTCATGAGTTCTTGCTTGGCGGCCATGAGATTGCCTTCAGTTTGTTCGGCAAAAAAGGTCAAGGCTTGCTCCTGCATGCTTTGCCCCTGACGACGCAAACGGTCGCGAATCCAGGTCGGATACTGTGAATGAGAAATCGGTTGACAGGAAACAACGTTACCGCAGGCGGCAAGCGCCTTAAACCAAGAGGCTTTTTGAGTGGAATAGTCCGCCTGAGTCAGGTGAATGACCGTGACCGTGGAATCAATCTGGGGGACTAGTTCGGCAAACTGTGCCAATACCTTGGCACCTTTGACACCCGGACCGGAAGATAAAAAGCGCAGTTCGATAATTTTTTTGTCATCAAAAAGAGAAACAGAGCTGACGGCGTCAATGAGAGGAGACCAGTCACTCACCGAGCTCATCGCGAGCACCACACGTTCAGAGTAGCCGAGATCTTTGGCGGCGCTTCGCAAAGCATCACCGGCTTCCAGCGCCAATAGCGGCTCTTCGCCAACGATAATCCAAAGGGGCGACAATGATCCTTGAGCGCGTTCGCGCTCAAGTACTCGCTCCAACTCTTCGCTTTTAATATTCATTGGTAATCGGTTTGACGGCAGACAAGCGACCCAACAGCTGATTGATCAAACTTTGCTGCATTTCAGAATAGAGGATGTCTTCCTGAGCGCTTCGGGAGAGGTATTCATCGTCGTTGTAGTACATGCTCCGAGAGGCGGTGAAGGTGGTCGGCGGGAAAAATTCTTCACCGTCCGGATCAACAAGGCGGAAAGTCATATTGAGCGTCAATTCGTAATCACGCTCTTCACCTTGCATATTCATGGAAATCACATCACGGTGGCGGCCCGAGGAAACAAGTTCCAAAATGGCATCGGCTTGACTGGCTTGCTGAACGATCGTGACATTGGTTGAGGCGGCGATCATGCGTCTGATATTGGCGGCGATTTTATCGTTGATGGGCATATTGACGTATAAAGTTTCAAAAGGCAACGTCGTTTGTCCGCGCAGATGAAAACCGCAACCGCCGGCCATCACAGAAAAGGCAAGCGCAGAAAGAAGAAATGAGCGTCGGGCCAAAGCCATAATCGAATTCCCAAATAGAAATGCTTAAAAACAATAGGCTCATTATAGGGCAAAAAAGTCCCGAAACCTTGAGGGTTTCGGGACCGATTTCGTCTTATAAGCGCAAATTAAGCAGCGACGATGTTAACGAGCTTCTTGGGCACAATAATGATCTTGCGGATCGTCTTGTCGTCGGTGAATTTCTTCACATTTTCGTTGGCAAGCGCGGCCTGCTCGATTTCTTCCTTAGCCGCTTGAGCCGGCACGGTAACAGAACCGCGCAGCTTGCCGTTGACTTGAACGACAAGCGTCATGTCATCGGCCACCAACGCTTTTTCGTCGACTTCAGGCCACGGAGCATCAAGAATGGCTCCCATTTCAGCCTCAAAGCCCAAGTCTTGCCACAATTGCGTCGTGATATGCGGCGCGATTGGGTAGAGCGTACGAATCAGAATGCTTGCGCATTCTTTAAGAACAGCGTCGGCTCCGGTGCTTTGTTCAAACTTAGCGCTTTCGAGCGAATTGAGCATCTTCATCGTGGCGGAGACAACCGTGTTGTATTGCATACGGTCAATGTCACCGGTCGCTTGCTTGAGCGACGTATAGATGTCGCGACGAAGATTCTTTTGCTCAGCAGTCATGACGCCGGTATCGACAGAGGCTGCTCGAGCAATCGCTTCTTTATTCTTGAAGCACCAGTTCCACAGTCTGCGCAGGAAGCGATAGGTGCCTTCAGCGCCGGAATTGCTCCAAGCGGCGGATTGATCGGGAGGTCCCGCGAACATCACAAAGCTGCGAGCCGTATCCGCGCCGAACTTATCGATGATCGTCTTCGGTTCCACGACGTTATTCTTCGACTTACTCATCTTCTCGACGCCCCCCATGGTGACGGGCAATCCGTCATCCTTGGCGATCGCGCGGACCGGACGCGCTTTTTCGTCGTAGAAAATTTCAATTTCGTCCGGGTAGTACCAGCGCTTCTTACCGTCGGGCAATTCACGGTAGTAGCACTCGGCGGTGAGCATCCCTTGGGTAAAGAGCCGAGTGAAGGGTTCATCGAATTTCACCAGTCCCAAGTCGCGCATGACCTTCGTCCAGAAGCGCGCATAGAGCAAGTGCAAAACCGCGTGTTCAATGCCGCCGATATATTGATCAACCGGAGCCCAGTAATCGTTGCGCTCGTCAACCATGGCGGTATCACAGTCGGGCGAGCAGTAACGCATGAAGTACCAGGAAGAATCCACAAAGGTGTCCATGGTGTCGGTTTCGCGAGTAGCGTCGCCGCCGCAAACCGGACACTTGCACTTCAGGAAGGATTCGCACTTATTCAAGGGGTTGCCGGAACCGTCCGGAACCAAGTCCGTCGGCAACACCACCGGCAGATCCTTTTCAGGCACGGGAACTGGACCGCAGTGCGGGCAGTTGATGATCGGAATGGGAGTGCCCCAATAACGTTGACGGCTGATACCCCAGTCGCGGATGCGGAATTGAGTTTGTTTTTCCCCTAATCCTTTGGCTGCAAGCGCATCGGCGATCTTGTCGATGCCTTGATGGACATTAAGACCGTCAAATTCACCGGAATTGACCAGTTGGGTGGCATCGCTCTTGTCGGCATACCATTCTTCCCAGGCATCAGTCGAGTAGGTCTTACCGGGCATGCCGACAACTTGTTTGATCGGCAGACCGTATTTCTTTGCAAAAGCAAAATCGCGTTCGTCGTGAGCCGGCACGCCCATCACAGCGCCTTCACCGTAGCTCATCAACACATAGTTGCCGACCCATACCGGAACATCAGCGCCGGTGAGCGGGTGTTTAACGCAAAAGCCAGTGGGCACGCCTTCTTTTTCGCGAGTGGCAAGGTCCGCTTCACTGACACCGCCCTTGGCGCACTCTTTGATAAACGCGTCCACATTGGGATTGTCTTGGGCGAGGCGCTTGGCAAGCGGGTGCTCCGCGGCCACTGCCACAAAGGTAACCCCCATGAGCGTATCGGCGCGAGTTGTAAAGACCTGCAGTTTTTCTTCCTTGCCGTCAATTGTGTACGGGAAGGCCAGTTTCACACCGACGGATTTGCCGATCCAGTGTTCCTGCATGCTGCGGACTTGTTCCGGCCAACCTTTAAGGATATCCAAATCCTTGAGCAATTCATCGGCATACTGGGTGATGCCGAGGTAGTAACCCGGGATTTCGCGCTTTTCCACCACAGCGCCGGAACGCCAGCCGCGACCGTCGACCACTTGTTCGTTAGCAAGCACCGTCTTGTCAACCGGGTCCCAGTTAACAATTTGCGTTTTGCGATAGCAGATGCCCTTTTCCAACATCTTCAGGAACATCCACTGATTCCAGCGATAGTACTCAGGGGTGCACGTGGCGACTTCGCGGCTCCAGTCAAATGCCAAACCCAGAGGCTGCATTTGGTTTTTCATTTCGGCGATGTTGTCAAACGTCCACTTGGCCGGCGCGATGCCGTGATTAATGGCGGCGTTTTCTGCTGGCAGGCCGAAGGCATCCCAGCCCATCGGGGTCATGACGTTGTAGCCCTTCATGCGAAGGTAACGGTACATTACGTCGTTTAATGTGTAGTTACGGACGTGGCCCATGTGGAGCTTGCCGCTCGGGTAAGGCAGCATGGACAGGACATAGAACTTGGGTTTTTCTTTACCGTTCTTGTCCTTAGCATGTTCGTGAGCATGGTACACGTCGCCCTTTTTCCAGGCGGACTGAACCTCTGCTTCAACGATTTGCGGAGAGTAGGTTTCACGCATAGTGCTATCCAATCACAGTTAATTAAGCGAATTCGGAAAGTATAACGGTTTTGGAAGGTCTTTTAACGTAAGTCCATTAAGCGAAATGCCTTATGGAACTTAAGACAAAAACAAAGCGCTCCTGAAATTCTCAAGAGCGCCTCATCAAAATCAGTCGTTTTTGTTGTCTTCGTACTCTTCAATATGAATGAGAGTATTGGCCACAATCGCGGTGAGTCCGCCAGTGGTGATGCCGGAGGCGAAGATATTTTTCAGCGTTTCCGGGAATTGACTCAAAATTTCAGGAACCAGTTCAACGCTCAAACCAAAAGAGAAACTCAGGGCGATGACTAAGATGGCTTTACGGTCAATGCGTTGGCTTGCAATGATACGCATGCCGGCGGCGGCGACGGTGCCAAACATTAACAAAGTGGCTCCGCCTAAGACCGGATCGGGCATCAACGAAAAGACCAGCCCGATAGCCGGAAAGAGTCCCAGCAGCACTAAGAATCCGGCAATGAAGTAACCCACGTAACGGCTGGCGACGCCGGTTAACTGAATCATGCCGTTATTTTGCGCAAAGATTGAATTGGGGAATGAATTGAGCATGCCGGCGATCATGGAATTAAAGCCATCGGCCAAAATGCCCCCTTGGGCTCGTTTCATAAAACGTTCACCACGGAAGGGCTGACCGGAAATCATGGAGTTGGCCGTGACATCCCCGTACGCTTCAATGGCGGTGATGAGATAAACAAGCGCCAAGCCGATGATCGCGCCCCAATCAAAGGAGATTCCATATTTAAACGGAACCGGGATATTGAAACCGCCGTAGCTTTTGACCGAAGAAAAGTCCACCATGCCGCAGAACCAGGAGACGGCGTAACCGATCGCAAGACCGATGACGATGGAACTCATGCGAAGGTAGCGGTTGGCGCTGCGGTTAAAGAAAATAATGGAAAAAAGCACTAAGGCGGCGATGCCCAGGTTCTGAAAGCTGCCGAAGGTACCGGCGGCTTTAGCGGCATATCCGCCGCCGCAGGCGATAATGCCGACCTTAATGAGACTCATGCCGATTAGCGTCACCACGATGCCGGAGACGAGCGGCGTGATCACTCGCTGGGTGTATTTCAAAATGCGGCTTACAAACATTTCCACCGTGGAGGCCATGATTGCGGCTCCGAAAATGGCCGAAAGTCCTCCGGTTAAACCGGCTGAAATAATCGGTCCGATAAAGGAAAAGCTTGTACCCTGAATACACAGCAGACCGCAACCGATGGGACCCACGGTGTGGCATTGTATAAATGTTGCAATGCCCGAGACCATCAGCGACATGGACACGAGGTAGCCGGTGGTTTCAAGATCCAACTGCAGGGCGCCCGCGATAATCAATGGCGGCGTCACAATGGCGACGAAAATAGCCAGCATATGCTGCAGAGCGGCAAAAAGCGTTTCTTTAAGCGGTGGACGGTCTTCAAGACCGTAGATCAATTCGGACGTTTTAGCAGGGTTAACGTGTTCTTCAAGGTTTAACTCGGCCACTTTTTATCCTTTAACGAAGGGTGATCTTATTGTTATCAAGGCTGTCGATGATGGCAAGCGATTCAACGTGAATACCCATGCCACGCAGTTCATTGCCGCCCGCTTGGAAACCTTTTTCAATCAAAAAGCCCATGCCGACGAGTTCCGCTCCGGCTTGTGTGACTAAATCAAGGATACCCTTGGCGGCGTTGCCGTTAGCTAAAAAGTCATCGATAAAGAGAACTTTGTCACCTGGACCAAGGAAGTCTTTGCTTACGCAAACGTCATAGCTGCGGTTTTTGGTAAAGGAGAACACCTTGGTGGCGAGCATGTTGTCCATTGTGCTGGGCACATTTTTCTTAGCAAACACCACGGGCAATTCCAACAAGTAACCCACCATGATGGCCGGAGCAATGCCGCTGGCTTCAATCGTGAGGATTTTGTTGATATCGGTGCCGGCAAAGCGACGAACAAACTCCACAGCCATGGACTTCATCAAGATGGGGTCCATTTGGTGATTGATGAAGTTATCGACCTTAAGAATGCCGCCATCGAGGCATTTGCCGTCTTTAATGATGCGCTCTTTGAGTGCTTTCATGGTGCTCAGAGGTTTAGGGAAAATTCAAATGTGATTTCCCGTCACCCACTCCTTTCAAAGAAATAGTTTTAATTGTGAGATCCAGTCTGTTCAACAAAGACAGAAATATAGAGAGCTATCTTGTTGAGGAAAAAGAGATTGCGAAATTATACGGCGAAAGAATTCTTAACGTTTCTGAATGGATTGACCTATGGAAGATTAACCGAATAGTGTTAAAGTGGCAGACATGGCTTCGGAAATATCAATACCGAGAAGCTTGAGAATTTGTCTATCACTGCCGCAGGCAGTTATTTGAGGAGAAGGAAATGCCGATTGTTTTAGCTGATCGCCTGTTGCCGGGAGTTGCCGATTGGGCCGATGAACTGATAGCGATTCGTCATGATTTTCACAGTCACCCGGAGTACGGTTTTAACACCGAACGCACCGTCGGTATTATCTGCGAGCATCTGCGCCAATGGGGTATCAACGACATCAACACGGATTTAGTCAAAGGCGCCGTGGTGGCGGTTGTCGGAGGCAATCGCCCCGGTCATACGATCGGCGTGCGCGCTGACATGGACTGTTTGCCGATGAACGATCAGTGCGGGAAAGAATGGCAAAGCCAAAACGAAGGCTATGCTCACGCCTGCGGTCACGACGGACATACGACGTGGCTTTTGGGTGCTGCTCGCTATTTAGCTTCACATCGCGATTTTCCGGGTAAAGTTGTCTTGGTGTTCCAGCCTGCGGAAGAAATCAGCGGTGGGGCTCGCGCGTTAATTGAGGCCGGCTTACTTGAAAAATATGGGATTGAAGAAATCTATGGCGGCCACACCGAGCCGATGTTGCCTAAGGGAGTGATCGGCTTTAAACCCGGTCCCTTGCAGGCGGCTTCCGACAGCCTTTATGTGACCGTGAAAGGCAAGGGAACTCACGGCGGTCGTCCCCATTTGGGCGTTGATCCGATTCCGGTCGCCGCCCAGATTGTCACCGCCCTGCAAACCATTGTTTCCCGTAAAGTGAATCCTATTGACACGGCCGTTTTGTCTATCTGTTCGATTAACGCCGGGCGATATGAAGCGGTCAATGTGGTGCCCGCTTTCTGCACTTTGAGCGGAACGATTCGCACATTCCTGCCGGAAACTCGCGTGCAGATTGAACAAACCGTCAAGACGATGGTGCCCGCTATTGCCGAAGCCAATGGCTGTGAAGCGGAGATCAAATATGTTCATGAATGCGGTTCTGTCATCAATAGCCCGGCTCAGACCGAAGCAGCGCTGAAGGTGACGGGCGACTTGTTGGGCAAGGATCACGTCAAAGTGATTGATCCCTTCATGAGCTCCGAAGACTTTAGCGAATATCTGCAGCGGGTTCCCGGCTGCATCATTCGCGTCGGAATCAAGGATGAAAACCATACGGTAAGTTTGCACAACCCCAATTTTGACTTCAACGATGAAGTGCTTCCGTTGGCTGTCAGCGTGGTGGCCAATATGGCCATTAAGCGTCTGGAAGCCTTAGCGGCTTAATGGCTTCAGGTTGGGCAATTCAGGTGTCTGATCGCCAGTTCGGTCAGGCACCTTTTTCTTGAGTTTCAAAAAGAGTTTTTCCTGATACGTGCTGATTGATTTGTCGACCATTATCTTGAGAAAAATAAAATTTCTTGAATTTTTCAGCAGTTATTTCATTTTTTTCTGATAGGTTTTACCTACTTTTCAAGGGTTATCCCTCTTGATTTCATGGAAGAATATATGAAAAACTGAATAAAAATCGAAAGTGATTTGATCGGGGCTGCTATGAAGACGAAAGTTTCATTTTTTTTGAGCCCGGTGGTTGTACAGCAAGCAGCGGTTTCTGAATACATTCTCAACCTGGAAAATATCGTCGTTTCCGGGAAATCCTCCCCTTACTCGTAAATCAAGATAAACGTCAGCAGTGCTTTTCTAGCTTTGACTATAACAAATTAGTATTTATCGGGAGAGATCAGATGGCAAAACAGAGACTTTTTACAAAACAGGATAAACAGGTGGCGCTCGCCTGTTTTCGTGCTGGGATGGGGCCGCAGACCGTGACTGAGCGATTGGGTTACAGCTACCCCACGGTTCGTCAGTGGTATGAAAGTTATCTGCAAAACGATAATTCGTGGGCAAAGTTCGACGACGAGTCTTTCACCGAACGGCAAAAAGCATTGGAACTATTTAAACAGGGATATGGATATAAAAAAGTCGCCAAGGCGTTGTCGGTATCCGTGAGCCGCGCCAAATATTGGCATTTGCTCTACAGGCATGATCAAATCAGCTTTTTCAACGAGGGCACAAGACGTCCGAAGCGCTACTCCAGTGAAATGCGAAACGAGATTTTGAATCGTTTTGCGGTCACAACGGAGTCTAAGAAAGCGTTTTGCCACAACAATGGTATTTCCGTGCCGACATTAAATAATTGGTTAAAACAAGAACAGTCTAAAAAGATGAACTGGTACGGAAATTTTAGACAGTAAATTACTAGTAAAAATTATAAGTTACTTACCATTTGCTTTTCGAAGGTAATCTTCCAAATATTCCTTCGGTGTTTGGTTACCAAGAACAGAACTCGGTCGGTCATTGTTATAAAAACTAATGTACCGGCCGATTAGTTCTTGTTGTTCTTTAAAACTTGGACGCTCACTCTTCAACCATAGTGGGTTATACAAAGCCTCTACTTTAAAGGTACCATTGAAACACTCCATTGTGGCATTGTCGTAGCAATTACCGCGTCTTGAGAAACTATGCTGTATTCCCATTAAGCGTAAAGTCTCTCTGAAGCTGGTGGCTGTATAAATGGCTCCTCGGTCGCTATGCAGCATGACCGCTGAATCCAAATCTCGAAACGACAGAATTTGTAAGGTTCGATTGGCCAATCGATTATCCTGTTTGCGTTCAAACACCCAGGCCGTTATAGATCGATCAAACAAATCTTGCACTAGGGATAGATACCCCCAATGCCATTGATTATTCTCGTAGTACGGAACATAAGTCACATCCGTCACTAACCGAGATCTTGGCTTATCAGCTTGGAAGTGCCTATTCAATAGATTCGGTGGCAAGCTGGCCTGATACGCTTTGCCCGCATGAGGTTTAGCGGTACGAATACGACGTATTCGAGCCCCTAAGTGGTATTTGCTCATCACTCGTTGAATTCGACTTTCACTCACCTCTTGACCAAATTCTCGTTTAATTAAAGCTCCCATTCGACGACCGATCGTATAAAAGAATTTATCTTCAATGAACCTAATCCATTGAGCTAATTGGTTATCTCGGATCTCCCGAATAGAGATTTTTCGCTTATGGTAAAAACTGCTCC
>ERZ791796.547-NODE-547-length-38453-cov-6.735559_pt1 | contig 38453 bp, 63 predicted proteins | sample MGYA00510311_ERZ791796 | MGnify/ENA primary metagenome ERZ791796 (study PRJEB30046, sample SAMN00792042) | human gut metagenome | study: EMG produced TPA metagenomics assembly of the A metagenome-wide association study of gut microbiota in type 2...
TCAACCGACTTTGAAAATAAGCCTTAAAGTGGTCAACTAAAAACATTAAACCACAATGAAACTTTAGTTTCCCCCGCTTGAAACTTTGGTTTCATCTGCCTGAAACTTTAGTTTCCCCTGCTTGAACCTTTAGTTTCATTTGCTTGAACTTCTAGTTTCCTGTGGTGAAACAACATTTTCTGTTACTTGAAACTGTCTGTTCTACCGCTCTCTTTCGGCTCTTGATGCTTGCTTTTCAGTCATTACTACCTGTCTTCTCAGTCATTAATAGCCTATGTATTGAGTATTGACATCCTATACGTAGGTTGTTAATATCCCATATATGAGTTATTAATATCCTATATATTGCTTATTTATATCCTGTATTTAGGTCGTTAATGTATTGAGTATCTATTGTTTATGCTTTTTACCCATCATCTTCCGTCGGGTGATAGGCGGGTGATAGGTGACAGATGCGGTGATAGGTTGCGGACAACCTGTCACCATGCCTTAAACCCCGATGAACAGGGACGCTTATAGGGGGCACAGAACGATATGTGTAAATTACGGCACCCTCGAAAACTTATTGAACTGCCGATGAATAAAAGGTCTCGAGCAAATTCTCTTATACGCATAAATCAAAACGACGTGTGGCAATAAATAACATTGCGTTTACATTGGGCTACCATTTGAATGGCTTAAATAGGACAAATGGTTAACTATTGGTTAATCGGCTTGCATTATCGGGGCATAAACCACCATACATAAGGCTAAAGTCCTCTATATATCGCTTATTTCGGCATATTACTGCCGAGGTAGGCGATTTCTTTTTGCTGTTTAAAAAACTGTTTGAGAGCTATGAAATCGTTGTTTAAGAAAGAGGTTTTGAGAGGATATCCCGGTAGGTATTTAATTGTTAAAAACAGAGTTGGGCATACCTTTGGACATACAGTTGGGCATACTTTTTTTTGTGCGTTAGATATAGTATTTGAAAAGTTGGGCATACCTTTTCAGGACTTTTTTTTGCGTGTTGAGATATAGATAATACCTTTTTTGATACGTTTTTTGCCGTATTTATGCGTTTTAATAGGGGGATAATACCATTATTGCGACTGTTTATTGCAATACTAATATGAGATAAGTCTTTGATTTATAGTGTGTATGTTGGGAATTATATGTAATTTAGCAGTGAAAAAGTGCGTGTGTTTTATAAGTACGTTATGATTATAGGAAAATCAGAAATTGAATGGCATAATATTAATGAATTGCCCCGTGAAAAAGAAGATTTATTAATTTTAGCTGCAGATAAATATCTAATGGGTGTTTACTGTGGGCAATATGAGCATGGAGAATTAGGTTTTCATATACCTGATGATGAATTTAGGCATGATAAGATTACTAATGTACTAGGATGGGCATATTTCCCTATTGTGCATATTGTTACGATTGATCGAAAGGAAAAGCTCAAGATTTTAGAATTGCACTAAATCCATAATTCGTCAATATAATATCTAATAATTCCGATGACAACTTTACTTGTATCAATGTAGCATTGTTTGATTTGGGCAACGCTATCTTGGTTATCTTTCAACTTTAGTTTCCCAATAGCCAACTCCGATGCATTATTATTCACTAGGGAATAATGAAAAGAGCTAAAGTGAACAGATCCACATAAGAATTTATATAAACTTAGAGCTTCACATGTCCATTCATCATCATCAAGTGATTTGGCTATCTCTCCTTCTTTGATTTTAATCCATTTATTCCCTCTATTTTTAATCGCTTTAGACTCTCCATAAGTTCTATAGAAACTTTCTTTATCATCGGTCATTGTAGCTGCTTTTATTTGTAAACCACAATCAAAAAGAATCCTTAACAAAGGAAGGGTAGATTCGTAATTGCCACTAGTAATTAAAGTTTCAATGGCATTGCATGTAATCATTGCTCTATTTATTAAAGCAAAAAGAAAAGGTTTTATAATATAGCTTCTTTCAATATCTTCAGTACTTTTGTTTAAAACACTATTTGCTAATTCAAGAAATTCAGTCTCGAATTGTATGTTTAATCCCTTATGTATGGAAATTTTCATTAATGCTATTTGAGAATCATCCATTATATATAATCTATAAATTAGTTTTCAATATTTTCTGAATTAAGTATTTCTCTCTTCATTGGGCAGTGGCAGATGTCGCATTGTCGGCATTGGGCGAAGAAGGTTGCTTTGTAGAAGCATTCTTCGCATGGCCTAAACCCTTATGAATTTCTTCTGCATTATCCGGCTGATCATGATGACCGTGTGAATGAAAGTTCTGGTGAGATGCTTTCAAGGCGGCAAGTTCTTCTGATTTTTCACGGAGTTCTGTTTGAAGCTGGTCAATCTTGGCCTCCTTTTCCTTTACCAACTTTTCTTTTTCTTCCTTTTCATCCTTATACATCTTATATATAATAGATTCTTCGGCTGGAGAAATTGGCGTAGTAATTGGCGTATTACTCCGTTTGCTTTCTTCGGGTATTTTGTTATCACGAAGCATAGAACCTTCACCGGTGAGAAGCCATCTTGTAGAATAACTGGGATAATTTTCAACTATTGTTTGTATCCATTTTGATTGAATGTCTGTACCATTACTAATAGCACGGGATAAAACCCCTTTGCTAGCACCTATTTGTCGTTCTAAAGCACCGATAGTTATCCCCTCATTTAGGGCTATTTCTTGAATTCTTGATAAAATATTGCTCATATGGTTGAATATTATCCCGTAAATATTTGCAAGGTTGAAAATTATCCCTTAGATTTGCAGCATCTTTCAAAAGCGAAAGATGGGTGCTAATATACGAAAAGAAATTAATTAATCAATAATAGGATATGGCAAAGATTTTAATGGACTATGGAGCGAAGCGGGAATTGGCAGAAAAGTTCGGTGTTAGCGAGGTTACTGTCAGGGATGCTTTGAAGTTTAAAACGAAAAGTGGTGTGGCTAATATGTTGAGGAAGGCTGCTCTGGAGATGGGGGGAGTACTGAAAGATGCAAAGACGCTGAAAAAAGCGATTAATGCTGATACATTGGAGAAATTAAACAAATAATATTTAACTATAAAATAAATCATATGGCTGGTTGTAGTAAAATAACTAAGGGTGGTTTGGAATTTATAAAACAGGAATATTCAATAGAACCTCTTATACATTTCACGGAGATACAAAAAAAATATAACGTGAAGGCCAAGATAGTAGGTTGGCCTATTATTCATTCAACTGGGACTATAATTAATCATCTGGTTAATATGGGAGTTTATAAACGTGCTTCACGATTCATTCCTAAAAGGATTAACGACAAAGGAAAAAAGGAAGTAATCGAAATCAGTTTGGAACTCCAAAGAGAGATTGCCAAAGTATTTAAAGTTACTGAAAGAACTGTTCAGAGTGCCATGCGATTTGAAACGCAGAGTCCTACCGCTCGAATATTACGTGCTTATGCCTTGAATCATGGGGCAGAACAGTATGAGGTTACCACTATCAAAAAGAAAGTGGAGAATCCGTATCGGGAAACCATAAAACTATAATCATGATATACTGGAAAGAAGAATGTACCCGCCTGATGAACTCGCAGTCGGTGGTAGTAGTGGTTGATCACTACGATGAGAACAGAGTTCCTGTGTTCGCAATCCGGCAAGCACAGTCTGCCGGTGGTAGTCGTAGTGGCAAGAACTCCTATTGGAGCGTAAGTTTTGATGAGCCGCTAAGTGACGGATGTAATGCGGTGACGTTTCCTTTCATCTTGGCGACAATAAGCCTCGATGATAACGGGAATGTTGAGGTCAATTCAAAACGGCTAAAGGAATACCACCCGGCTTGGACGCTGGATGGATATGAAAAAGAATTGGAGTGGCGCAAAGGAAGCGCGCTTTACGGTATGAAACAGATGTTTAACGACTTAAATAAGATAGTATGAAAGTGATTAAATGGATTCAGAATGTGGCCGCTGCGGCTGCGTTTATTGTGGCTCTCAATTTGGTTGACGGGCTTGGCGTTTCAATAAAGGATGCCTGTACGGCTGGTGTGTTGGTGGTTCTTTCGGTGGCTATGCTGCTTGGGCGGGTTTTGGAAGAGGAAGAAAGGAGGGCTGATTAATGTGTCGTAAGAGAAAAAAAACTGCCAGTTATTTAACACTGGCAGATAAAAAGCTGATAGAACTTTTCGTGTTTAAATTGATGAATCGCCATTTTGCTGTTCGTGAGAATTCGAGTCTGAGGATAACCCAGTCTGTTCTACAACAGATTTTACTAACCTCTGTCTGATTTCTTTTTCTCTGGAATCGATTCTTCTAATGATTTCCTCTTTTGTTTCATTAGTAGACTGACTTATAAAATCAGCAAGTTCTTCTTTTAGAGCCTGAGCTAAAGATAATCCCATAACTGCATTTTTTAATGCGTTAGCGGAAACCTGAGCTAAAAGCTCATCAGTAGTTTGATTGTTTTTTTTCATTATAAATTATTTTTAGTGATAGCTACAAAGGTAGCAAAACTATTCCGGTTCGTGATGAATAGGGATAGTGTTTTTCTCACATACAAGATAAGAACTTTTACGGGTGGCTTACGGGTTCGGGTCGGTGCCGGACGCTTGCGCAAATTTAAATTTTTTGATTATGGAGATGTTTGGTAATATACGGTGCGTGACTTTCGCTGAGCTGGTGACTCAGGGAGGAATCCTGAGTAAGCCGAACTATGATAAGAAGGTACGTGAGGGAAAGATAAAACCTCTGACGATTGGTGGTAACGGACGTAAGGTTCTCATCGATTACGTCTCCCTTTACAAACCCATCAAAGACGCTTACGACGCCAAATTCCCGGATGCGGAACAACGGATGAAAGAACAAATCAAAGAAGAAATCATGAGTGAGGCTTTAAGAAGTGACAGCAAAGCTGTCGAATTCTACCGTGACAGATATAAATTAGCCGACGGTAGTGGTCTGGCCGACAAGAAGCAGGCCGAATATGTACTGAACGCGCAGGTGATGAATGAGATGATCCGCGTTGAAAGCGAAATGGTGTCGCGGCATAGGAAAAGCGGTTATTCACATCCGAAGGAAGTCTGGGAAGCTGTGCTGGGTACATGTGAAAAACTTCGTGGAATGTATCGGCATACGCTTCCATCCAACGCGGCCCGTCTTCGTGAAAAGTTTACTGCTTATAAGAAATACGGGTATGAAGTCCTGGTCAGTCGCAAGAACGGGAATCAGAATACCCGTAAGGTTGGACCAATGGAAGGACGTCTGTTGTTGAAACTGAAACGTAGCAAATTTCCTATATATAACGATTCGCAGATATTTGAGGAGTTCAACCGCCAGGCTGTAGAACGTGGTCTGAAACCTGTCAAGTCAATGACTACTCTCAGGAATTATCTGAATGATCCCGCTGTAATGCCACTCTGGTTTGCTGCCGTATATGGTATGCAGAAGTGGAAATCGAAATATTCATCGCTGTTAAAGACGCTGCTTCCGCAGATGCGTGATGCCCTTTGGTATTCGGATGGTACGAAACTGAACCTGTATTACCGGAATGAAGCCGGAAAGATGTGCACCACTTCCGTCTACGAAGTGATGGATGCCTATAGTGAGACATTGATAGGTTACGACATCGCTCCGAAAGAAACATTCGACAGCCAGTATCGCGCATTCCGTATGGCGGTAGATTTTGCAGGTGTCCGTCCATACGAAATAGTAAATGACAATCAAGGTGGTCATACCAAACTTGCCGCACAGGGCTTTTTTAATAAGATTGCCATTTTGCACAAGCCCACTATGCCATATAACGGACAGAGTAAGACGATTGAAAGTGCCTTTGGACGTTTTCAACAGCAGATACTCCATAAAATATGGTATTTCACAGGTCAGAACGTGACAACCAAGAAGATGAACAGCAAGCCCAACCTTGAGTTTATAGAGCAAAACGCATACGCATTGCCCACGTTGGCAGAAGTGAAGGAGATCTACCGTCAATGTCGTGCCGAATGGAACAATGCCGCTCACCCGGCTACGGGAATAGCGCGTATTGATATGTATCGCATGAGTGAGAATCCGGAAACCGTACCGGTTCAACCTGTAGATATGATACAGATGTTTTGGCTGACAAGTGCCAAGGAGGTGACTTATACCAATGCCGGGCTGAAAATAGAGATTGACAAGCGGAAATATGAGTACGATGTCTACGCTAAAGACGGCCTGCGCAACGAGCGATGGGCACTTCGTAACACCGGACGCAAATTCCGTGTTTTGTACGACCCGATGGATATGTCCATCGTAGAACTTTGGGAAGTCACAGCGTCGGGATTGAAATACAGTGCAAGCGCCACTCCACGGGTTGTTATCAGCCGTGCGACTCAGGAACGCACTACGGAAGAAAGCTCTTTCATGCGCCGGACAGTCAATTTGAACAAAGAGACAATGGCTCTGGTGCAACTCAGTACCGAAGATTTTGATTTGAACGAAGCCATCGCTGCCGAATTGTTCGGGCTTTCTACTCCTAAACCGAAGAATGTGGGTAAGAAGAAGATGGACGATGTACGCGAGAAATTCGAAGCAGGTGTATTGGAATCCCCGATTTCCTTACCGGAGAAGCTTGCGATGGAGGAAGAAGAAGGAAACACGGAACTGGACTATTTCACAACCGGAGAATATACCAAGGTCACTTCGAATCTAACCTTCGAGGACGTAACCTCTTCCCGTTACGATCGGATGTAACATCCACCTGTTTAATCAGTATCCAATAATCATTAAAATAATATTCAAACAATGAAAGATTTAAGCATAGAAGATAAAAACGCCATTCGTGACGCTCTTAGTGCCTATTGTGACAATTATTTGTCACGCAACCGTGCGGCGGAAAGCCTCAATGGCGTGAGTGCCGCCACCGTATCTACCATATTAAACAGCAAGTACGTCAGTATTTCCGATGATATGTTTATCCGTATTGCCACGCAGATCGGTTTTAGCTTTGAACACTGGACACTGCATGAAAGCGAGACATTCAAGGATATTACTTTTGTACTGGCAGATGCCCAGTTGTACAAGAACGTCACTTGGGTGGTCGGTGATGCCGGATGCGGAAAGACTACCGCGGCCATTGACTACCGTAAGAAACACCGCAACGTGTTCTATATCCTTTGTTCGGAAGACATGAAGAAAAGCGATTTTGTCCGTGAAATAGCCAAACAGGTGGGAGCGCCGACTGACGGAACGAATCTCCGTGATATGCTTGAGTATGCCATCAGTATGATCGCCTTTCTGAATAATCCTCTTATCATCTTTGATGAAGGTGATAAACTGACTGATTCGGTTTTCAATTATTTCATTTCTATATATAATCGTCTTGAAGGTCATTCCGGTATTGTCTTTTTCTCTACAGACTACATCAAACGCCGGATGGAAAACGGATTGCGATACAATAAGAAAGGTTATAAAGAAATCAATTCCCGCATCGGTCGTCGGTTCTTCGATCTTACAGCTACCACGCGGAATGATATTTTTGCTATTTGCCGTGCGAATGGGCTGATCGATGAAGGGGAGATAAAAAAGGTACTGAAAGATGCGGAAGCCAGCGAAAACGACCTTCGCAGGGTGAAGCGTTTTGTCCATTCCCGTAAACGTCGTATTGATGAACAGAAAAGGAAAGGAGACGCGGAATAATGGGCAGAGCCAAGTCGGTGAGTGAGTTGCTTGCCACGAAAGTGGAAACTTTTCCCTTCAAGGGCGAATGGTACGATGCTTTCGGAGAACCGGAACGTAAAGGCGTCTGGCTTGTGTGGGGGAATTCCGGTAATGGAAAGACAACCTTCGTCGTTCAGCTCTGTAAATATCTCTGTCAGTTTGAACGGGTGATATACGACAGCCTGGAGGAAGGTGCCGGTCTGACAATGAAGAATACACTGGTGCGCTGTGGAATGCTGGAGGTAAACCGTCGTTTTCTTCTTCTGGACAACGAGCCGATGGATGAATTGAGTGAACGGCTTCTACGACGGAAGTCTCCGGGAATAGTTGTTATCGACAGTTTCCAATATACACAGATGAACTATAAACAGTATATAGTCTTCAAGGAGAAGCACAAGGATAAGCTGATTATTTTCGTCAGTCATGCGGATGGAAAGCTCCCATCCGGTCGGAGTGCCCGCAGTGTGATGTATGACGCTTCACAAAAAATATATGTGGAAGGGTACAGGGCCTTCAGTAAAGGGAGGTTCAACGGACCGAAGATGCGGATTGACGCATGGCCGGAGGAAGCGGCTAGATATTGGGGAGAAGTTTTCTGATCATTAAATAATAACATCATGAGAATAACAAAAGATAAAACAATCAGCCCGCAACAGATGAAAGCGTTACAGACCACCTTCCGTCGGATAGGAATGGATGATGATGCCCGTCACGACTGTATCTACGCTTTCACGGACGGACGCACACAGAGCAGTAAGGAGCTTTCTTTTGATGAGGCACGCAGATTGCTGGCGTCACTCAATGAGGACCAGGCTGAAAAGGCATGTAAAGAAGCAAAAGAACTGGTGAAAGCCATTTTCGGATTGTCTTTTCAGATTTCCTTCTTGAATAAAGGCTATACCAATGATACACAGGAAGAATTTCAAATGAATATAGCCAAATTAAATGTATTCGCCCGTAGCAAGAGCGCTTCGCATAAAAATGTATCTAAAATGTATCTGTCGGAATTGAGGGCTTTTAAAAAGCAGTTGGAAGCAGTGGCACATAAGGAGAAGAACCAATTAAAAACTAAGAAATCATGAGAAAGAATCGGGAAATAGACCAAGCGATTGCCATTCTACGTAAGAAAGGTGATAGGACCAGCATGATTCAGGCGGAAGTTCTGAAAGAACGGCATACGGAAGTCTGGGTGTTTGAGCATTATGTCCGCGATGTGTCGGAAGGGAATAGGGATGAAGCTGCTTACTGTGCGGCTCGTGAGGCGGCGCTGTTTCTGACCGGAAAATTAGAATTAGAGACATTGATACCGGATGTCTCAAAGTACGGGGCTGTACGGCTTCCGGATACTCCGAAGAAAATTTCTTCAGAGGCGCTTCTTCGCCGTATTGAAAAACTGGAAATTCTTGTGGAGGAATTATTGGATGAACGTCGGAGACGGTGTGCCTACAAAAAGATGCCGGAAAGTTATAGCCGTGCAGATTTCCTTATCCAGCAAAAGGCGTATGAATATATCGGCTGCAGTAGAGGAACCTTAAAATCATGGACGGATAAGGGACTGGTTACCGGATATCGTAAAGGGACTAAGGTCTATTATAGCAAAAGTGAATTGGATGCTAGTCCCACAGTCCGAAATTTCATGAATATCAATCATAAAATCGGGTAAGGAGTAGAGGCTTATGGCACGTTTGCAAAAGGAATCCGATGAATTGATGTCCTTGCGTCTCCGGGAACTCACCCGTCTGGAGGATCAGATCGCCCGTGATGAATCCCGCTCCGATGAAATCATCTCCCTGCTGATGGAAGGCGGTATACTTGACGGGGCAACCGGATCCGACAATCTGATCAGTGAGCTGAATGCCGTCGGCAAACGGCTGGAGACCAACAAGGCCAACCTTGCACGGCTGAAAGCTCCGTCGGAACTGACGGAAGAGGATAAGGAATACCTTCCCGCTCCGGAAAGCAGCGAGAGATTCAATATCAAGTATTAATCATAGTTATGAACCATTTAATCAATCAAAATTGTATGGACATCAGTAATTTATCAAGAGAGGAACGGGCAAAGCTGCTCCGTGAACTCAAGGAAGAGGAGAACAGAGAGAAAATCAGCCGTCGTGAAGCTTTTGAAGCGATACAGACGAAGTTTACGTTCGACGTGAAGACACGTTTCATGGAGTATCTGCAACACGGTAAGGACTTTATGGCATGGTTGCGTGGAGAGTCGGAAAGCTATATGGATGTGCTCAAAGAGTACGGCAAACTCAAGCGTGACGAACAGATCGGTTTCAGCGTGCGTGACGAAGATTTTAAAATGACCGTTAAGGGCTGCCGGGTAAAAGGCTTCGACGACCGTGCGGACGTGGCGGAGAAACGCCTGGTCGATTTCCTGAACGAATGGATCGGGAAAACCGACGACACCCGGAAGAATCCGATGTACAAGCTGGCCATGAAGATGATCCAGCGTAATGAAGCGGGCGACCTTGATTATAAATCCATTTCCGCCCTGTATGATTTGGAAGAAGACTTCAACAACCCGGAATACTCGGATATCATGTCTCTTTTCCGTGAAAGCAATACCGTTGAGGGTACCGTTATCAAGTTCTACTTCGAACGGAAGGATAAGTATAACAACTGGTCCAAGGTGGAACCGTCTTTCAACCGGATGTAACGGGATTCATCTATAAGAGCAACCTCCGGCGTGAACGTATGCCGGAGTGGCAATCAATCACTATTTAAACAATTTACAATTATGGCAATGCACACATGGTTTGAATGCCGTATCCGTTATGAAAAAGTAATGGATAACGGAATGCAGAAGAAAGTAACCGAACCCTATCTGGTGGACGCTCTCAGTTTTACGGAAGCGGAAGCGAGGATCATTGAAGAGATGACGCCGTTCATCAGCGGTGAGTTTACCGTATCGGACATAAAGCGCGCTAATTACAGTGAACTGTTCCCCAGCAATGACGAACAGGATGACCGCTGGTTCAAGTGCAAACTGGTCTTCATTACTCTTGATGAAAAGAGCGGGGCAGAAAAATGCACTTCCACTTACGTGCTGGTACAGGCTTCCGATCTTGACCGCGCCAAGAAGAACCTTGACGAGGCGATGAAAGGGACGCTGGCGGATTATCAGGTTCCGTCGGTGACGGAAACGGCTATCATGGATGTTTATCCGTACACGGCATCAGATAACGAACTGGAATTTAGAAAATGATAATAGCTGTAGATTTTGACGGGACGATTGCACGGAGCAATTATCCCGTTATCCTCGGAGAACAGCCTTATGCGGGAGAAGTTCTAAGAAAGCTGCATGAACAGGGACACAAGATTATCATCTGGACGTGCCGCACGGGTGATCGGCTGCTGGAGGCCATCAACTGGCTGTTGGAACACCGCATCCCCTTTTCCCGCATCAACGACCATGATCCTGAGAATGTCGCCAAATATGGCGGCGAAGGGGGAAAGAAGATATACGCTCACTGTTACATCGACGACAAGAATATCGGTGGATTTCCCGGATGGTTGCGGTGCCTGGAAGAAATCGAGCGTATGGAGGCTGAATACCAATCCTCACAAGTGAAATAATGAAATGAAACGTCCTCCCATCAAATTCATCATCCGGATAGATGAGGACCGCCTTTCGGAATTGATTTATTACTGGAACTGGTACGACAAGCCTTGCGACCTGCTGTTTCGCAAACCGAAAACAGAAGGACTGGCGGCGGTGGTTCTGACGGTAGACAGCGATGAAGCGGCGGACTTCCTTCTGAGGGTGAAGGAGAAGACGGGGGCACGGTTGTATCAAATGGATAAAAAGCTATGAAGACAAGTGCAAAACTCGCGTTGTTCGACTATTGGTTTCGGGACCAATATCAACTTTTGAAACAAAAGGCTTTCATCAGGACGCCGCTGGAGGAAGATTCTTTCCATGACGCCTACCTGAAGCTGCGTCGGTATATCATGTTCAGCGACGAGGACATAGTAGATTATACACCTTACTTCGTCCTGATATACAGGAGCATGTGTAAGCATACTGAATTTCGTGAAAAGCGTTATGTGCATCCTGATGACTTTTTCTTCCGTTCAATGGCAATCATGGATGAATCCGAAAGAATCATTTACCTGAAGGAAATGCAGGAAGAGGTGTATGTGAGAATCCTGCGTTTTGTCAAAGAGATGTTCCCGACGGATTATCGCCTGTTTTGCCTGAAAGTGATAGAGCCTTGTTGCTCGTATCGCGAGTTACAGCTGTATGCCGGGATATCGGCCGGTGTGATCAGAAAAAAGATAGAAACAATCAAAGAAACCATTAAAAAAGAATTTAAGTATGAAACTAGTGATTTACAATAGTGAAAATTGTGTAGTAGTGAAAAACAGGAGTAGTATTTTCAGAGTATCCAAACGGGGCTTTTGCGTGATTACCGAACCCGGTCGGAGGCCTTGAATATAAAGGTGGGAGATCATATTGTGGTCGCCAATGAGGAAGGCACCAAGAACTGGTTTGTCCGGAAGGTTGATACGGAGGACGGATTCCTGATAAAAGTGGTTGCCAATTCCGTAGGATTCAGGAATCGCACGTTTAATGAAGCAATTGTCAGAAATTTGAAGCTGGAAGGTACCGTGGGATTTCTCATAAGTAAAAATCCCGTTACGATTGATAATGAAAAGTATTTTCAGTTGATTACGAGTAGGCCGATCGTGGCGGAACCGAAGAGGAGGAAGTAAATTTAAAATTGAAATAGAAATAGAAATGAAGCAGATGTATAAAGTTATTTTCTCTTATAGACAAGATAGTCCTTCAGGAGGGAATTCGGCATTAACTGGATGGACTAAAGAAATAAAGCTGTATGACGCCGAAAATGCTGAAGAGCTACAAAAGCAGATAGACATTTTTTTATCTGATAATAAATGTGGATATAGGAGACATATTTCAATTGTCGATATCGTTAAGCTATAATTCTAATCTAATAGAGGAATGAGTAAAACAGCCTTGGGCGGGCTTTGTAAAAACCTGTTGTATTATGAAAGAATTATATTGGATTGAAAGAATGGATAGTATCAACGAATTGATGATATTTTTATTGATAGTGTTCGGAATATTGTTAGTAATATCTTTTATTGCCTCTTGGGTTGAGGAATGGGATGAAGATGACATCAAACAAAAAGGAGTTCTAAAGACTCGGAAGATGTGTATTTGGATATTATCAGTTTCAATATTAATATTAACATTCGTCCCAAGCACCAAAGAGATGTATCGTATCATAGGGATTGGAGGCACTATTGACTACTTACGTAGGAATGAAACAGCCAAGCAGCTTCCGGATAAATGTATTAAAGCTGTCGACTTGTTTCTGAACAAAATGACAGAGGAAAAAAAGGATAAAAGTGAATAATTCAAATCAAATCAAAAATGAATAAAGAGAAAATTATTAATCAATGCCTGTTAATGATAGATGGCTTTGATGGGAGTGATAGCGATTATCTTGATTTACTTCATGAACTGATGGATGAATGTGAGATAAGGATAGAAGGGAAAGAAATGGAACTGGGGTAAACCCCAATATGAATAAGCATATCGTAATGAATATAAAAGATGCTATACGAAAAGCAGATAATGCTTATATAGTTTATCAACAAGCCTGTGATATATTAGCTTCCGAAGCGCAGAAATATATCGATTGGGATGATAATGTAGGATGCCAGCATTTCCCGGCTGACGGATTATGTATTATGGCAACCTTGCCAGATAACTGCGGAATTTTCGGTATGCCTGAATGTGTATGTCCTGTTAAGTCATTTTTTGAATCTGTAGAAGCAGGAAATGATATTTCACCGAGAGAGTTTAAATCCATGAGTATTTAACTAATAACAATTTAGAAATGAAGAAAATTAAAAATTTGACTGTCAAGATGACTTATAGAGTTGGACTTGGTAATGTAGAAGTCCCGGATGATGTCTATGATTCTTTGGCAAAATGTTATGATGAGGGTGGAGATGTTCCGATGCCTAACGAGAGTGACGAATACTCTGCGGAAGCATCTGAATGGCTTTCTGATAACATCCGGGAAGCGGATGCAATGGATTGGGAGTATGAGATAGAAGACTTTGAAGAATAACCTTCAAAACGACTAAGCAGAAATGAGTTGTAGCGGCAGGAGAAAGGCCTTCCGCTACAATGCTATCAAAACTAATCTTCAAATTTTAACTCAACACGAAGAGTATTAGGTGTTACACTTCCAAATATTTTGTTGGCTTTTTTATGAGCTTCAACAAAGGTACCGGCAATATCATCTATAATGACTTGTTCATAGTCTTTTTGACCATATTGTTTTTGGGTTGGGTAGTAATGTTTTCCAATACATACATAATCTTTTCCAGCAACTTTGAAAGTAACAACATAGGTTGTTTTGTAGCAATCTTCAATTTTTTTCATAATGTTTTTATTAATAATTAGAAATACATGGTTTGAGAACCTTATTTAAAAACAAAGGTAAACTATAAAATTCAAAAAAAGAAAAATATGAGTAGAAAGAAAAAAGTAGATGACCGTAAACAGCTTTTGATACGGTATAAAATAGATGAAAAAGGGTGTGTATCCTTTATAGACCCTTGCTGCGATGAAATTCCAGCTCGCCTTTTTGGTAAGATAATGGAAGCCATATCCAATGTAGAGAAAGAATGGAATACTCGTAGGGAAAATAAACTTAGCGTATAATTCCAAAGAAAGGAATATTATGGCAAAGGTATTTATAACAAAATATGCCTTAACATCAGGCATAAGGGAAATAGAGGCGGATATTCATAAATCCACGTTTAACAATCAAAATAACTATGTGAGAGATGGTTCTTTCTCATTTCATTACATAGGAAAGGATGCGTTTACTGAAAAATCAGAAGCATTAAAGAAAGCGGAAGATATGAGAAAGAAAAAGATTGTTTCTCTTCGCAAACAGATTGAGAAACTTGAAAAATTATCTTTTAATGAATAACAAAGATATAAAAGAGCCATATCATTACTCAAAAACAGAGTTTGATATGGCTCTTTTATAATTGTTAGTTACAATCTGTAACTTTTTAGAGTGGTCATTTTAGTTTTGACACCCTCTTTTACTTAGATTTTAGAAATTTCTTCTATTTTTCTTTTTAAAGTGTCATAATGTTCGTCCACCACTATATCTTCTAAATTTTCAGAAGAAAAGTTGATAATACATTGATTGCTATCGGTAACCGGCTCGATCATGATTACTTGAAGCAAATTAATCATTACCTTAACCCCATTGGACTCTGTTTCGATAAATCTTACCATAATATAATGTGTTTTAAAATTAAAAGTCGACAAAGGTAATCAATATACTCACTGATTATTCAGTAAAGGTCTTATTTATTATTCCCCCGGTTCTCCCAGAAACACAACAATTGCCTCATGTTGTAACGGTGTCAACGCTCGTTGTCTGGACACGAAGTGCAATTCCTCCAGTTTTGCGGTAAGTTCGGGATTCAGTACTATCCATCGGTGCAACTGTGACGTTGCGCTCCGTGGAGTAGAATTGGGGAAATATTGTTGAGCCAGGTCGCTCATATAAATGGCATTCATTTTCTATTCAATCGTTGTTTGAGATTTATAAAAAAACTACCTGCTAGTAAACGTTGGGCTACTAACAGGTAGTCGTTGTATTACTACGTAGTAACCGCATGGCTACTACGTAGTGGTTTTTACTCAGCCGGATCCGGAGCTTCTCCGTTTCCGCCATCATCAGGATTGACCGGTTCAGACGGTTCGGTAGGGTCATCCGCTACCACTTCTTTTTTACCGGTCACTTTCATGAAGCTCAGCGCTTCACTGCGTGTGGCTACTTTCACCATCTTGCCCGGCCGGAACTGGATATGCGCAGCCGTGATATTGTTGGCTGTGAACTCCTTCTTGGTCTCCGTGCCTGTGCTGCACACCTGAATCTGGAAGGTTCCAAAGTTTTCCATCTTCACGATTTTACCGGCTGCCAGCTGCACCTTCATCTGGCGGATCAAGGCACGGAGTACGTTCAACACATCACCGTCGGTCAGGGAGGTGGCATAGGATATTTCTTCCGCCATCTCGTCCATGGTCACTTCCCCGTCGGCCTGCGCCTTGGCATAATACATTTTCTTAGCCGTGTCATCTCCCGGCTTTGTGCTCATCAGAGCAAGCGAATACTTTACACTCATCTTTTTTTATGAAGAATTAAGAATGAATACTGAAGAATCGGCCGCGGCGCCAATTCTTTGTTAACTCCGCCTTTCGCGAAAAGACGGTGCAAAAGTGGCTCAATCAAGCAATATCCTGTCGTTTCCCACGTATTTATAGTGCATTAATGGGGAAAACCGTGTATTTTTGTGTTATAATATCCATTCATATTCACGTACTCCGTCTATGCGCAAGAAACGTAATAAAATAGTAGGTATGAGCTATGCCCGCCGTGTGGCGGACATACTCCGTATATATGATGAGCATTGTCACAGCGGACTGTCCAACCGTGAAATCCTCCGTCGTTTTATCTGGCCGGTCTATCCCATTTGCGAAAAGACTTTCTACAACATCATCAACGCTTCGGTACGTCCGGACATCGTGGCAAAAATAAACGAGGGGCAGTTAACCTTGTTTTGACGGTCTTCCGCTTATGTCGGCCACACAGACCTGGAAAGTCTCCAGACTTTCTATCAGCTCCTCATGATTATGGTTCGTATCACTGCGTACACGCGTTGTAGAGCGGTAACATTCGCCTGACATTTTGTACAACACCCGGTTGACACTGTCCAGCAGGTCAAACAACTCGAGCGCTTCCTTCTGGTATATTGACCGGTCGGACGCCTTTCCGTTGAATGGAGTGACGATGTGCAGGCGGAATTGTACGTTGGCTGTCTGTGTCCCGTCATTGGATGTCTGCCATTGTATGGGCAGGAACTCGATAAATACGGCTGGGAGTTCAAAAGGCTCTTCCTGTTCGATGAATGTAACCTGTTCGTTCCAGAGGTCGAAAAACCTGATTGCCGGTTCCCCGTTCGCGTCCTTGATTTGTTTGAGCCGCTCGATGACGGCAAGATAGAGCAGTTTTCTCATAATCGTTGTTTTTTATATTGTATATAATTGGGAAATTCATTTTCCATGAACTCTTTCAGGCTGTCGGTGATGATTTGAATAATGGCATCGTTCAGTTCCGGACACATCCCGATAAATTGCCGTTTGGGTATTTTTATTTTGCTGCCTTCCTTTTTGAGTGCCATTGCTTTATAGAATTCGCTATCAGCGGAAAGTTTACGCTGTTTCTGGGTGCTTCTTAGCTTCCCGTTCTGCTTGTAGGAGAATGAGCCGTTGGCTTCGATATATTTCGCCCAGAAATAGCGTTTCATCTTGGCAGTGACGGTAATAATTCCTCCTTCGTTGTGGATGGCGGCATAGGGCAGTGTAGTGGAATAGATGAGTCTGTTTCCGTTGATGCGTCCCGAAGAAGCTATTTGCGACAGGTGCACTCCGCTGTCTCCCGAACCTTGCAGGATTTTGCGTCCGCTTCCGTTGTTATAAGCCCGCCGCCTCCATTTGTCATTGAAAAACGCTTCACGGCGGAAGTTCATCTGGAATTCATCGTCAAGCTCCACTTTAATATCCCGCATGGTGTCCCGCATCAGGCGGGCAAGTAAATTTTCCACTCCCATTTATTTGGTATTTAAGTAAATAGTTGTATCTTTGTATCTAAGAGATAGCTCGAGAAGAACAGCTCCGGATTTGTAGTTCCGGTTGAAATGGCTTCCCGGGCTATTTTCTTTTTATAAAACGGGTAATTTTATCACTATCCGCAATGCTGTGAAGCATAAATTCTCCCCATGCGTATTCCCTTACAATAATCCAGCTAGACTCTCCCTTTATGTTGACTTCAAACAAGTGGGATTGCTTTAATCCCGATATACTTTTATGGTCTTCTACAGTTCCTCTATAGGAAGCTTCTTTCATCACTCTTTTGATATCGAGCAGCATCCTGTTCTTTTCCTTGAAATACTTGTGAGGCTGGTTCGTCCATTCCTTGATAGTATTCCCGGAAATATGTATTTCATGAGGAAAGTCCGGATTATTGATGATGGTTCCCTGTAAAGGTTTCGCGGCTGTTCTAGCGCTTTTTGCGTCTTCTTTCTTCATTTCCCTGATTACCTTGCACGCCGAACACAGTTCATTGCTTGGTATGTCGGCCGCCAGTTTCATGTTTCCTTTTGGGCATGACGCGCATTTGCTCACCGTGTACGGATTGTAGGCGGGGAAACAAGCCGTACGTTTTCCCGGATTGAAACGCATCATTTCCTGATGTTTTCCGCCAGTCGCCTGGTTGCCGTTTTCCATGGCCTGGTGCTCATCACTGACGTCGTATTTACCCTTGCGTACCTGAACTACGGTGCACCGGCATCTCCAACCATTGGGCGGGAAATATTCATCCCAGAACTTTGATGAAGGCGGCAGCGTCACCCCGTCAAGCTTGCGGTGGCTCTCACGTACCTTGTCATCCCCCACAGTCCGGTATTGCAGATTGTACCTGTCCCCGTCTTCCTCAAACTGCTCCCATTTCGCGGCCATTTCGGAAGAAGTGACCGCGAAAGTGTATTCCGCCTGTAGATACTGACTGTTGTACTTTCCATTTACCGTTTGAACTTCCTTCAGGAACTGCTTGAATGGTTTCCGGTTACCTTCTTCGTCTACCAGTAACGGAAAAGCCTCCTTCATCTCATGGAAGGTTTTGAAACCGGAGAATACATAATTTGATTCCTTTAGACGTTGTATCATAATGGCGGACGGTGTAACTTGGCAGATACCTTCCCGCATAGCCTGGTCAAGTACCGAGGCGGTTGTTTCGGTGAAGGCCATCGCTTCCGCCTTTTTCAATAATTCCGGTGAAATTCCCTGTTGTTTGTAGACGAATTTCATTAGTTCGTCAAAGGCAAGCTCCCCTTTAATGGTATATCCGGGTTTCACGATTGTATCAGCGACTTTACCGTTCCCCATGTCACAGATGAGTTTCGCTCTTTTATCTTCACACCACCTGAGAAGAGTTGAGTTCATTATAGCTTCGCCATAATGTTTTCCACTCAATATACCTGATATTAGTTCAGCTTCAAATTCCCCTTGTTTTACCACTGCATATCTGGACAGATTTTTAGAAACTATCTCCTTATTTAAATAGACTTCCTTATCCTTATTATAAAAGGCCTTTTCGTCGAGCAGATTATGAATGTGATGACCCATTTCGTGCAAAATTGGATTGTTTTGGGTATTCCATCCAATTTCAACATACTTCCTTCCTATAGCTTTTAGCCCTCCGCGTTTTTTAATTTCCCGGTTATTATTGATCACCAGCGTGTGATCTTCAAAATCATAAGAAGCGACCGGGAAAAAATTACCCTTCTTTTTTATATTCTCATATTTTAATATTGGAAGCTCAAATCCTTGTCGCAGCACAATTTCAGCGGCTTCCTCCGCCAGCAATCTCGTATCCGGATCTTTCAAGACGAGAGCCCATTCTTTCGCCTTTTCCCTATATGGGTTATCCTCGAGTACGAGATTGTCGTGTCCTTTTCCAAATATGTCATTATACCTTTCGTGCAGCCCCGCATATTCATCGGGGCCTAGTCGAAAAAAGGTTTGGCCTGTGTCATTTGTCCGGGAACGGGAACAGCTTTTTCCCCGATGATGGGTATGTTGTATTTCTCTATGAAATATTTCGCGTCCACCTCGTACCGGTCGGCGATCATCGTTTCGTACGCTACCTGCTGTTCCGGTGTATAGTCCACGGATTCGTCCCAATCGAAACGGAGTCCTTTCACGGGGAATCCGTGCTTCAGCATTCGGGGCAGGAGTTCGCCGTTGACCGTATCCCGTAGAAAGTCCGCGTCCCGGTCTATCACGTTCCGGAACACTTCCAGATGCACCTGGCTCTGCGACAGGCTGCTCCCGCTGTCGATGGTCATGGTCTGGTTGAGTGTTCCCTTGCTGATTTCCGAGTTTGCCCGGTCCACCCTCTTGTCGTACACGTTGAAAGCATCCCCGCGGCTGCTCTCCTTGATGTCAATTTCCGTCCCTTCCGGAAAAAGCCCCCATGCCGCCGCTCCCATTTCGCTGAGCATATTTTCTATCTTCCCCCGTTCCTTCGCGTCCCGTGTCGTCGTCTTTCCGATGCGTATGGGCATTCCGAACAGCTCCCCGAACTGATCCCAGAAAGCGAGCATGTTCTTTTTTGAGATGGTCTGCGGAACGAGTTTAAGCAGCAATCCGAGATCATCCCTTTTTCCCGCTTCCACACACCAGTCCGCCATCGTCCCGTTACGGTAGTCGAATCCGTTGCGCCATTCGTCCGACACTTCCCGGAGTATGACCCCGTACTCCGGTACTACATGATGGCGCGGAACCAACAGTACACGGTCATACTGCAGTTTCCCGCTCCGTTCCACCACATCCCCAAGCTGTATGAGTGAATGCCCGTAGTAGCGGCTATCCAGCACGTAGTCCATGAAATCCTTGAACCACACCGCTTCCATCAACTGTGTGGCTTCGGGATTCTCGTTCCCTTTGACATCCACCAGTTTGAACGATTTCTTCAGTACCATCCCCTTTCTCTGTCCGATACATCCGGTCAGGTGGAGATCGACCATGGCATCCGTGTAAATGTTCAATAGGGGACCCCGGTGCGGATTCTCTATGTCGATGGCCTGCTGCCAGGCTGTTCTCCAGCTCTTTATATCCTTTTTGGTGAGTGCCTGGCTTTGCAGCGCCAGTTCCACCACCATACTTTTTAACTTGGTCCGGTCGGACGGCCTGGACAGGTTGAACCCTCCCAGAACCATGCTTCCTTTTTCGTTTCGTCTTCTACCAGTCATAATTGTTCTTTTGTCCGGCTCCATACCGGATAGGGTTATAATAATCCTCTTCTCCATCGGGTCCCGTCATGGCGGGAAGATCGGGCGTCACTTTTCCCGCCTGGACCTTCTCCAGCCATTCCACCGCCTGTTTGTAGCGTTTCTCCCGTATCTCCATTCCCATCTTTGACGGAAGCCAGCACGCCATATGGTAGAGGGCCACGTCACAGTAGTATAGTACTATCTGCATATTCCTCTCCATACTCCTTGATGCAAACACCCGTTCCACATCATAGCGTCCGCGCAGGAAGCCGCTTATTTCCTCCCGCGCCGCCAGCTCCGCCAGGCTACGGTTCTCCTCTTTGCTTTGCTGGATGATTTTCAACGCGTCCTGTCCGACCACGATGTAGTCGTCTTCCGTTACGAATTTAGTATCCATATTTGTCAGCGTGTGATGAATAAGGCGTTCCTTTCCAGCTCCTGCAGGCGTGTTCCTTTGCGGAAATACCGTTTGCGTATCAATATCCCCAGCCGTTGCTTGCTGATGACCAGCGGCCATCCTTTGTGCATCAGCACCAGATGTTTCCGTCCGCTACCTTCCGCCAACTCTACGGCCTGACGGATAGCCTTTCGGATTCTGTAGTTCAGAATCATTCCTTTAATCGCAGTAATCAGTTTCATGTCACCAACTGTTTTTAGCGTTCGCGCGCCGTCCGAACGACGGGACGAACTGTTCTTGTCTTACTTGTTTCTGTAGCTTGTAGATGGCTCCCTCGTCGGCATCCGGCCCGTCATCGTGCGCCCGTGCCCCTTTTTCGAAGGCTAGCGTCTGTTCGATGCCCGTTTTCATGTCGGGGTCGTCCTTTTGGTTTTCATTATAGAATACAAATCCGCGTTCCCAAAGCGGTGATACGGCTTCGATACGGGCAAACTTGTCCGGCTTTTTGCGCGTGTCCGGAGCGATAGGCAGCTGGTATCCCCTCAGGTTTCCTTCCGCTGCAAATTCATCCAGTATCATATCCTGCATGAAATTGGCTTCCATATAATAGTAGCAGACCACGTTCTCGGGCAGGCACTCGTGAAAGTCGTAGATCCAGCGTACCATTTCGCTGACACTGCATTGGCGGACAAAGGCGCGCAGGTGGTGCAGTTCGGTATGCGAATGGTTTTTCAGTCCTTTCCGGGGGCGCGCCCACACTTTGCACGCTTTGTAGTCGTTCTTTCCGGTCCCTTTCCAGGAAGGGTCGATATAAAGCACAATGCTGTCATAATCCTGTAGTCGGCACGGCTTTTTCCAGCGTATCCAGTCGGCACGGAATACGGCGCCCTCTGTGATAGGGTTGTTCATCATCTCTTTCTGAAAGGCGCGGTATCCCATGAACGCCGCCTGTTCTTCCATTTCCTCACGTGTCCACTTCTCACGCCAGACGGGTTCCCCGTTCTTGTCTATGGCGTCGATACGGCTCAGATGTACGGTAGGGGTCTTTGCTATATTGGCAAGTACGCTGTTCTTGCTGATCAGGTTGCCCACCATGATGAACCGTCCCCGGCCACCGTCGAGCGCTCCGAAGAGTGCCTCCTTCACCCAGTCGGTCAGAATCCGGACGCGGCTTTCATTCTGGCACAGTTCGTCATCGTCCAGGTCATCGATAACAATGTAGTCCGGACGACGCTCACGGTAGCGGAGCCCGCGTGGAGACTGGCCGCGTCCACGGGCGAAGAACGCCGTTCCGTCACGGGTAACGAATTGTCCGGTTTCCCATGACCCCGCGTTATATTGTTCGCCAAAGTCCCTTTGCAGGTATTTGTTATATTGCAGTTCGGCTTGCAAATCCCCCAGCAGGGTGTCGGCGCTTTCTTCACTTTTGCCTACCACCACCATCACGTGTATGGAAGGTGTTTTCTGAAACTTCAACCATAGCGGTATCATGATATCGAAGTGGGTTGACTTGGCGTGGCCGCGCGGCCACATGAATACACCTTTCATGTTGGGGTGTTCCCTGACATGGCGTGCGGCGTCATTCTGGAACTTCCCGTTGTCACATGTGCAATAGTGCGGGAAATAGCGTCGGCAGAAGTAGGCATAATCTTTCTGTGCCCGGCGTATGTTGTTTCCCTGTTCCTCGTAAGATTCCTGCCGTTGTTCGGACGTGATGGTTTCCACATGCTTGCAGTGTTCCCGCCATCGTTGTTGCGCTTCTGTAAGTTTGCTCATGACTCCTGGGTATTAAGTTGGCTCTGTATGTATAGGTTTTGATATTTGTTGACCATCTTCACCAGTTCGGCCGTCACCTCCTTGTTCAGATCCATTTGCAATTCAAGCCACCGCCCGAACCTGATGAATACATCGTATGTTTCCACCACTCCGGTCTTCTTGTCCAGTTTTTCAATCGCCGCCGCTAGTTTTGCCAATTTGTCTCCCAGTCCGGCTATCTCTTCCGGATTCTCGGATTTGTTCGCCTTTTCCAGCAGGATGTCGATATTGAGCAACATCTTATTGATGAGTTCGGGGCGTGTGATGGTCTTTGCCGCCCGTTGTTCTTTCCATAGCGCTTCTTTCGCCCATTTGTTTACGGTAATCCGGCTGACTCCCACGTTGTCGGCAATCACTTGCTGGGTCTCTCCGTTCATGTAGAGGATACGCGCCAGTTCCTTTTTGTTTTCCAGTTCCTTTTTCGCCATACGCTTTACTTTTTGAGCAAAATTGTAAACTTCCATGCGGATATGGAAAAAAGACGGGAACGGTTGCGGACTATTACGGAGGGATTACGTACAAGTGTGGAATGGTTACATACTTTTTTGCGGACTTACGCTTTTGCCGGTAAGTTTGCGTCAAAACGAGGCGAGAAATGGCAAAAAGAATAAGAATCAGCAATGAGAACCTGAACTGTTACGGCACATGGGTGAAGACCGACGGTGTAAACCTGGAACAGTTTTCCAAAAATCCGGTCCTGCTCTGGATGCATTGGCGGGGATTGATCATCGGATGTATCAGGGATATCAAGGTGGAGGGTGAGGACATCACCGGCGAACCTTACTTCGATGAAGTACGTGAGGAAAGCAAGCTGGCGAAGTTGCAATATGAGAAAGGTACGTTGAAGATGTGCAGCGCGAACTTCGAAGTGCTGGAACTGAGCGACGATCCTTCAATGCTGAAACCGGGACAAACCCGTCCGACGGTGACGAAATGCAAACTGAGTGAGGTAAGCATGGTGGATATCGGCGGTAACGATGACGCGCTGGTATTGCTTTCTTACCAGGGCAGGGAACTGAAACTGGCGGCGGGAGAAGACTGCCGGGAGCTTCCTCTATTGAGAACTGAAGGCGGCGACGAAAAACCGCTTAATAATAATCAAAAAACAGAAAATGAAATGGATTTTAAAGCGATTGCCCTGAAACTGGGGTTGCCGGAAACGGCTACGGAGGAGAATATCCTTTCTTCCATCGGTATTCTTCTGGGATATAAATCTGCGAATGAGACACTTCGCCGGGAGAAAGAACAACTGCAGCTGGCAGGAATCACCACGATGGTGAATGACGCCTGTACGGCGGGAAAATTTACGGCAGACAAGAAGAGTCATTTTATCGAATTGGGTAAGAAGGTCGGTGCCGAAAGCCTGAGGCTGACCCTGGACTCGATGGCGACGGTTGTAAAACCGACGGATATCATACACGGGGAGACCGGTATGCGGCTTGCCGGGATGCAGGAATGGAAGAAACTGAGCGATGTACCGGCAGACAAGCTCATGGAACTGAGGGATGCGGACAAGGCTACATATATGAAGCTTTATAAAGCGGAGTATGGTGTGGAATGCCCGAAATATTAACAAATTTATTTTAAGGTAAAAAGATGAAACGTGATTTAAGATTGAAGGCGGTGAGCGGATTGCTCTTTAACGCCGTGATGGGATTGGTACTGGCCTCCGCGCTGGGAGTGCTTCCGGCTATGGGAGCCGTGACCGCTGTGGGCGGGACGATGATATTTGGTGGCTTCATGCCCAAAGGCGTGGCTATGGATGGTGTGCTGACGGAAGTATGGACGGGTGAGTTGATCAAGGCCCTTCGCGCGGGTGACAAGGCCACTTTCCTGGACGGGCTTCCCGACTATAGCCAGTATGCGGAAAACGACGTGATTCACATGGTGGATGTGGGCGGTGACCCGGATGTGCTGGTCAATAATACGACTTACCCGATATCTGTTCAGCAGATTACCGATACCGACGCGGTATTCTCCCTGGACAAATTCCAGACGAAACCGACATCGATTACAGATGATGAGCTGTATGCTTTGAGCTATGACAAGATGGCTTCTGTCAAGGAACGTCATGCGCAGGCGCTATTGGTGAAAAAGTACGCGAAAGCGATTCACGCGCTGGCACCGGACGGCAACGCGGCGAAGACGCCCGTATTGAAGACTACCGGGGAACTGGAAGGAGGCGGAGCGACCGGACGCAGAATGTTGCAGCGGTCGGACATCATCGCGCTGAAGAAAAAGTTTGATGTGATGCAGGTTCCGACGGAAGACCGCCGTCTTGTGCTCTGTCCAGACCATGTGAGCGACCTGCTTACGCAGGACCAGAAATTCGCGGAACAGTATTACAACTATACGACCGGGAAAATCGCCAATCTGTATGGCTTCCAGGTATACGAGTTCGTGAATAATCCGGTTTATAAGGCCGCAGGCACAAAAGTCGCTTTCGGCACGGCGGCCGGAGCGAACGAGTTTCAGGCGTCCGTCGCTTTTTATGGCAAGATGGCTTTCAAGGCGACCGGTTCCACCAAGATGTATTACAGCGAGGCGAAAACCGATCCGCAGAACCAGAGAAGCCTGGTGAACTTCCGCCATTACTTCATCGTATTGCCAAAGAGGAAAGAAGCCATCGCCGCTATTATGTCCGACTATAAGGCATCCTGATAGGTCATGGCAAAACTGAAACAACTGGTCATCCACTGCACCGCCACGCCCGAAGGTCGTGAGGTCACAGCCGCCGATATCAGGGCGTGGCACACGAACCCGACCTCCAAGGGTGGGCGCGGTTGGAAGCAGGTGGGATATACGGACCTTTTCCATCTGGACGGAACGGTAGAACGGCTGGTGGATAACAATGAGGACGGGAATGTCGATCCGTGGGAGATCACCAACGGGGCGTCCGGATACAATTCGGTCAGCCGCCACATCGTATATGCCGGAGGGGTGGCATCCGACGGAAGGACCGCCAAGGACACCCGTACTTTTGCGCAATTGAAAGCGATGGAGGCGTATGTGAAGGACTTTCACACCCGTTTTCCGGGAGTGAGGATCATCGGACATAATGAACTGACCGCCAAAGCCTGTCCGTCGTTCGATGTGCGGGAATGGTTGAAACGGGTAGGTATTAATCAATAAGAATCCTAAAGGATGGTAACAACAGAAATCGTATTAGCTATTATAGCTTTGGTCTCCGCTCCCGTGAGCGGATGGCTTACGGCTAGACTTCTACGAAAAAAGTATGACGCCGAAGTTGAAAAGCTCCGCACCGAAGTGGAGTCCGCCAGGACGAACACCCGGAGTAACGAGCTTGAAAACGTGAAAAAGGCAATGTCCATCCTGATGGAGGAAGTGGTGGAACCCCTTAAAAAAGAAATCAATGCGATCCGAAGAGAAATGGCGCGTTTGCGCAAGGCTGTCGAGAAAGTCAGCGTTTGTCCCCATTCTGCTGATTGTCCTGTGCGGCGTGAGCTGCAGGGCTCCGAAGAACGGGACCGGGCTTCTCCTTCCTAAACCGGTAGAGATACCCAAACTGGTGCCGGTGGCTGTTCCGCCTGATTCCGCATGGCTGCGTGCCTACTTGGCTTGCGACAGCAACAACCGGGTAATCATGCGCGCCTTTGAGGAGCGGAAAGGGAAAGGAATAAGCAGTACCTTGAGGATGGATGGCGGGATATTGGACTTTCATGTCGTTTTTCTGCATGATACCCTCTATGTTCCCGGCAAAGATTCGTTGGTTTATGTGCCGGTCGATGTTCCCGGTCCGGTAACCAACGGGCTTACGTGGTGGCAGGAGTTGTGGATAAGGCTGGGGAAACTGCTCGCTGCCGGAATAGGAACATTCGCAATTGCCCGGCTGGTTTTAAAACGGCTCAAATGACAATTAATCTCCACTCAAATGAAAGAAAAACAAGAGGAACAACCGGCGGTTGAGGAAGCGATCCTGCCGGATCCCGGCTTTCTGAAGCAATACCGGGAATGCTACCCCGGCATAAAACACTTCCATGTGACAGGTGACAACCTGGTATTTTTTGAAAGAGACTATGAACAGGCCGTATCCCATCAGCGATCGATCGGGAAAGGCGAATTAAAAACTTACTAATAAAAAGACTATGAGTTTACCGAATGTAAATATCGTGCTTGGCAACGGCAATATGGGCGCCGTTACCTTGTCGGATGACGGGATTTCCGGATTGATTCTGACAGGTACGGCCGTCGCGGGGAAACTGGAGTTGAACAGGGCGTATGTGCTGGGCTCCACGCTTGACCTGGCGAAGCTGGGCATTGACGAAAAAAACAACCCGTTCCTGTATAAGGAACTGATGGCCTACTATGCCGCCGCCGGAGAAGGTGCCGAACTCCATCTGCTGGTAGTAAGCGAGTCTACCACACTGACGCAAATCTGCGCGAACGATGCGGCTTCTCCCCTGAAGAAGCTGGTGAATTCCGCGGCCGGGCGTATCCGCCTGGTGGGGATCAACCGCAATACCCCCACCGAATATACCCCGACCAAGGAAAAAGGGCTGGACAAGGATGTCATTACCGCCATTGCCGCGGCGAACGTTGTAGCGGAGGGCTTTCTTGCTGCTATCGCCCCTTTCCGTATTCTTCTTCCCGCTATCGGGTGGGACGGTTCGACCGACGCTCTTTATCAGCCCCGTGAGGGCAGTTACAACCGTGTGGGCGTCGTGCTGGCTTCTGACGGGAAGTTCGGCGCCAGCAAGCTGTACAGCGCCGCTGTCGGTCAGGTGCTCGGACGTGCCGCGAGGATTTCCGTACACCAGAACATCGGACGTGTCCGGGACGGGGCTATCGCCACGGAGGGGTATCTGACAGATGGAAAGACTCCGGAAGAACACTTCAGCGAATGGAACCTGCTGAATGATGCCGGTTATATCTTCTACCGCACGTTTGTAAGCAAGAACGGGTATTATCTGAACGGTGATCCGGTGGCGGCTCCCACTACGGACGATTATTGTTACCTGTCTTCCGGGCGGGTTGTCGACAAGGCGATGGTAATTGCCTACAAGACCTATATTGATGAGATTCTGGACAATATCGTCATGGATCCGGACAAGGGGACGATTCCGTCCCATATCTGCAAGAGCTATGAAGCGAGTATTGAGCGTGCGGTAGGTATGAACATGTCGGGAGAAATCAGTTCGTTCACGGCGTATATCGATCCGGCTCAAAATATCCTTGCCTCCGGTAACATGACAGTCAGTTGCGAGGTTGTTCCGATGGGGACATTGAGAAAAATAACGGTTAATTTATCACTTACTAATCCGGCTAATCAATAATTATGGGAACAGTTCTAGGATCGGTGTTCAACTCGAACGAGTACGCGTGGGTTGATATCAATGTTGTATTGCTCGGTCGTGAGGTCGTAGGGCTTCGCGGTATGGAATACAAGGTGAAACGGCAGAAAGAGGCGTTGTACGCGACAGGCAAGAAGGCCCGCGGTATCCAGAAAGGCAAGAAGGAATATGAGGGTACCATCACCCTGCTGCAGAGTGAGCTCATAGCCCTTGACCGTGCGGCGCAGGAAAAGGGATACGAGGACATTACGGACATAGACTTTGACGTAATCGTGTCCTATCTGCCTGAAAACGGGGTAATCACTACCGACAAGGTGGTGAACGTGTCCATCACGGAAATTCCGCGTGGAATGAAGGAAGGTGACTTGCAGATGGAAATCGCGTTGCCGTTCATCGCGTTGGATGTGGTGTCGAATATATTGTAAACTATTCATTCAGGAACAACAATGGAAACAAAAGAAGAAATGACAATCGAACAGAAGATTGCGAAATGGAAAGAGCAGTACGGTGACGTATATGAGGTTTCGGTGGACGGACGTACAGCCTATTTGAAGAAACCGACACGTAAGGCGTTGGGGGCTGCCGCCGTAATCGGCAAGGCTGATCCGATGAGGTATAACGAAATCCTGCTGGCTAACTGCTGGATAGAAGGTGACGAGGAAATCAAGAAGGATGACGCACTGTTTCTGGGCGTATCCGCGCAATTGGCTGAAATCATAGAGGTCAAGGAGGCGGAGATAAAAAAGCTTTAGCGGGCACACGGTTTGCGGATGAAAAGGGGCTGATGTGGCTGTTCAAGCCTGATGCCCTTATCCGGGCCGTGCTACATCTCAATCCGGAAGAATTGTCCGATGAAGAGTGGACGCATCAGGCGAGGATGGCGGAATGGACGATGGCGGTGTTGCGGGAAGGAAGGCTATGACGGCAGTCTACACGGGTGGATCCAGGATCCAAAGTCCTATGAAAACAGTATATACAAATATTGAAAGTACCGCCAAAATCCATCCCGTTCTTCTGTTTCCCCTCTTAAACTGACCGTAAGTATTTAGAATAGGAAAGAAAGGCAGTAACGCTATCAGGAAAAATCCCTGAAAGATAAATCCAAGTATCGCGGGAGTTGTCTTAATGAACTTCATCAACCAATACAGGCAACCTGCAATAGCGTAAAAAGTAAGAATCGATGTAATCATGGCCAATACGATTGAATATATATTTAGTCTTCAGGATAAGATGTCTGCTAAGATAGGCAATATTACCGTAACTTCCGACAGAATGCTGGGAAAATTTGCCGATCTGGAAAAGAAAACCATGTCCGTGAATAAGACTTTCAATGAAACCGGGCGTACATTGGGTTCGTTGCGTGAAAGAATCGCGCTGTTGCAAGCCGAGCGGGAGTGGATACCGGCAGAGAATATCGAAGGTATCCGGGCATACAACCGGGAGATGAAGAAGCTGAACAAAGAGATTACCAAATTGGAATCTCTGAACGGTGGCAGGTTCAAGAAGTGGGGCAAGGAGGCTTTCGCGGCCATGCCGGGCAGTAATCTCATCTCCAATCCTCTGGTTGCGGGTGGTGCCGCCATCGGTTTTGCCGGGAAGTCGGCCATGAACTTCGACGAGGGCATGGCGAAAGTGAATATTACCGCCCAACTGGATGAAAAGGGACTTTCCGACCTGAGCAACCGGTTGAAAAAGCTGGCAAAGGATAACCATACGGAAATCGAGGTCGCTCCGGCAGGACTGGAGAAAATTATTTCACAGGTAGGTGACGCCGACTTGTCCATGCAGATTCTGGATGCTTCATTGAAAGGCAGCAAGGCGGGATTTACCGACCTTGATACCGTGTCCGAAGCGTTGGCGCAATCACTTTCCGTGATTGGCAAGGAAAATACGGACGCCAAAGAAGTACTGGATACGTTCTTTGCCGCCAAGCGTGTGGGAGCCGGTGAATTTGCCGACTTCGCCAGGTATATGCCGGGATTGATTGCCGGTGCGAGTAACATGGGTATCAATTTCAAGGAGGTGGCCGGGACATTCGCCTACATGACCGGAAAAGGGCAGAGTGCGGAACATGCCGCCGTGCTGATGGAAAACGCCTTCTCCGTATTGGGAAAGGCTGATATCCGCGGCAAGATGGAAAAGGCGGGCATCAAAGTCTTTGATGAGCAAGGCAAGATGCGTGGCATGGTGGATATATTCACCGACCTGAAGGGAGTGCTTGACGGCATGACCGATGAGCAGAAATCTTCTGTTCTGGAAAAATTCGGTTTGGTGGACAAGGAGGCGAAGAACGCTTTCGCTTTGATGACTTCCGATCTGGGTAAGCTTCAGGAAGCGATGGACGCTACCGCGAATTCAACGGGAGAGACGGACAAGGCTTTGGATTTCTCGCGGAACTCTGTCCAGAAAGCTACCCAGTTATGGAATGATTTTAAGAATATGGGTGTAATGGTGGGTACGGTTATTCTTCCGGTAATCAATGCGGGGCTGGATGTCCTTTCGTTAGTGTTGGACGGGGTAAGTTTCATTCTGGATTCGGTAAACGGCCTGTTCTCCTGGTGGACTGTGCAGCTCCAGACGGGAAATCCGCTCATCTGGGGGCTGACTGCCGCTATCACAGCGCTTTCCGCCATTCTGATGGTCAATTATGTACGTACAAAAGCGGCTCTGATGGTGACAAAGGCCAAGATTATCTGGGATGGCATACAAACCGGGGTTACCTGGGCGCTTACAGCTTCGCAATGGGCACTCAATGCCGCTTTTAAAGCCAGCCCGATCGGGTGGATTTGTACCATTATTGGTGTATTGGTGGGAGCTGTTACGTTATGCTGGAACAAGTTCGAAGGTTTCCGGAAGTTCATATTCAGTATGTGGGAAACGATTAAAACTTTCGGGGGGATTCTGCCGAATTCTGTTGTCGAACCCTTCAAACAGATTATAAAAGGTCTTGGCGCTGTCGGATCGGCTTTGCTCCATCTGGTAAAGGGTAACTTCAAAGAGGCCGCGACTGCCGCTAAGGAGGGGTTTAAGGATATTGCCGTCGGTTCGATGAAAGCCATCCCCTTTGGAGTCGGTTTTACCGCCGCTCAAAAAACAACCTCCGCTTTTCAAGACGGTACGTTTTCTCAAGCCTGGGAAAAGGGACAGCAACGGGGAGCGGAGAGCTGGGCGGACTCACAGGCTGAAAAGAACCGGTTTGATCCGGCAAACTTCCGGGTACCCGAAGTACCGGCTGCCGCATCCGGTTCCGGCAAAAGTTATGAAGAGATAGATAAGCTGCTGGGTGGAAATAAAAAAAGTAAGGGTGGAACAGGGTCTTCCAAAATTTTAAACCTGAATGATGACTCTACTGTTCGAGACTTGAAATCATCTTCGGATTATACGGCTGCCATCCGGAGGCTTACGCCGACACGGGTCACCTTTTCCGGCGCGAGAAAATTGGCCGCGGCTGTTACCGTTCCTTTGGCAATGGCGGCCTCGGTTCCGTCTACGGGCATGGAGGCGGAACAGAAGGCGGGGATGATGGAGCGGAATTCCCTCTCCGCTTCTTCATCTGCGAAGGGGGAGAGCCGGATTGTACGTATTGACCGTATGTGTGACCGGATAGTCATCAATATTCAGAATACGGATGGCAAGGGACAGGAAACGATTCGTCGGGAGATTATCAAAGTGCTGGGTGAAATCTATGAAGTATGACAGTTATGGCGGGATTCAATATAAAAGATACATTAGTTTCCATACTCGGATATAAAGGACTTCCTTATCCGGGTGTCTGGCTTCCGGAGGTAAACCGCTCCGGTAAACCGGACGGCTATAAGTTTGACGGGGAATACCTGGAAGAGAAGTTGTATACCGATGTGGGCACCATGCTTCGTAAGGTGGATGCGCAGGGAAGGTATTATTTTATGCCGGTTTTCTTCCTTTATAAGGATAAGTCGTACGAGATACCGAATGCCGTAATCTCTTTTACGGGAAAGAAAACCATTGTGGAGACTCCGATGGTGGGAAGGAAGGGAAGCGTCAAGGAACTTATCAATGTTGATGATTATGAGATCAGTATCCAGGCAATCGCACAGGCGGAAGACTTCCCGGAAGCTGCGCTCACGGAGTTGAACGAAATCTATAATATTAATGAATCCATAACCTTGAAGTGCGCGTTGACCGATTTGTTCCTGGACCAGGATGACCGGGTCGTGATCAAGAGTATTGACCTGTCCGACATGAAAGGAACGGAAAATTTTACGGTTTTTAAGATGGAGCTGATAACGGACCGCAGTTTTGAACTGATAATAGAATAGGCTTATGTTTGTACTCTGTTCGGAAATAAGGATAGGTAGTGTTACTTTCAGGACTGTACATGATGTACAGATAAAGAGGAGTATCTATAATCTTGGGGCTACTTCCGTAATCAAAGTTCCCGTGACCGCTGTCCTGAAACACGCCGGTGAACCTCCGACGTATATCGAGACGGCTGAAGCCGTGAAAGTGGGCGATCCGGTGGAAATACGTCTGGGATATGACAATCAGTTGAATACGGAGTTCGTCGGATATGTGAAACGCCTTAATTATAAAATTCCCCTTGAAATAGAGTGTGAGGATGAATACTACAAAACCCGTTTTGTCAACTGTGTATTCAGCGGGAAGGAAACAACGCTCAAACAGTGTTTATCCACTGTTTTACCGGGAGTTAAAATAGCCTCTTGCACAGACCTGACATTGAGGAATCTCGTGATAAAGGCCAAGCCGGGCAACTGGGTGCTGGGCTATTTGAAGAAAGAATACGGATTGACGGTCTTTTTTGATATAAACGGAAACCTGTATGTAGGCAAGGCGCATGACGTGCAGGGAGAAACGGTAAAATACCGGCTCCGTTATAATGTCATCAAGGATGATGATTTGAAATTCCAGTTGGCATCGGATACGAAGTTGAAGGTAAAAGCCGTTTGCTATTATAAGGACGGCACGAAGATAGAAGGCGAGCTTGGTGAAGAAGGGGGCGAGAGCAAAACGTTGTATTACTACGACGTGAAGGACGCGAAGGAACTGAAAGTGTTGGCGCAGGAGGAACTCAAACGGTACTCCTTTGACGGATATAGGGGAAAGATCGAGACTTTCCTTTTTCCGTATGCGCTACCCGGAATGGTGGCACAGTTGGAGGATGAGGTATACCGGGAACGGAGCGGAAACTATTATATTGAAAGCGTCGACGTGTCTTTTGGGATGAATGGCGCACGGCGCGGCATAGAAATAGGTATCAAAGTATGAATTATGAATAAGGATATAGATGACCTCAGGCGGAAAGTCTTTTCCAAAGGCGGAGGGGACAGCGGGCAGGTCTTTCACGGGGTAGTCATTGCCGTGGATGAAAAGGAGTTCACTTGCACTGTAAAGTGTGATGGTCTGGTCGATTATTACGACGTCCGCTTGCGTGGGCTTGTCAAACCGGAATTGAAGGGATTCGCGTTCATTCCCGCCGTTGGAAGTACTGTCCTGGTATGCCGGATTGGAGGAAGCAATGAGCTGTTTGTCTGCCAGTACACGGAAGTGGATAAGTTTTTTTTGACCAGTGGGGATATTTCACTGACTTTTGATCAGGAGAAGATTGAGGTTCTCAAAGGGGATAAAGTGTCTGTCCTTATCGATACGGATAGTATGGTTGTCAACGCGGATCAGGCGACAATCAAAGCGGGTTCCGGAGGACTTACGCTGACGAAGGGAAGTTCCGGACTGAAAAAAACATTGGATGACCTGCTGACCGCCATTCAGAAATTGACGGTTACGACCGGGACGGGACCTAGCGGGCCGCCTATCAATATGGCTGACTTTACGAAGATACAACAGGATTTGAGTAATTATCTGGAAGGTTGAACTAACAAAAGTATGGAGGAATGATTATGGTATTGGTAAAATCTACTATTAAATCAGGCATTAAATCGGCGTTTACCGAAGTGATGGACCAGGAAGAGGGACGGGAAGCCGCTTTGGATAAACTGGCGGATAAAATCGCCGATACTGTCATGGAGGCTGTTAAGAGTGCGAAGATTACATATTCTGCCGGGCTGACCGCTCCAACAGGAGGCGGTCCGGTCACAGGAACATTTAACTGTACGATATCATGATGGACATAAGCCATACGGAAAGCGGAGATATTGATTTCTCTAAGGGTGATCTGACCTATTCGGAGAGTACGGGGCAGCATCAGAAAGACATATTGGTAGCCGCCAAAGGGCATTACAAGGGAACTCCGGAACTGGGTGTGGACGTGCTGGGTTATGTCAATGACACCGAGCCGGAAAATTTATATCGTGCCATCCGCAAGGAGTTCACCCGTGATGGCATGAAAGTGACCAAAGTGAGCATGGATAATACAATAGCACAGTATGAAGAAAGTAACGGTTGAACGTAATCAGACAATCTATGACATTGCCGTGACGGAATACGGCACTTGTGAGGCGTTGCCGGAAATAATAGCGGACAATCCCGGTCTGGAGAATGAGGAACAGGCGAAAATCAGTCTGGGGATCGATGCGGCAAAGGATAAGGACTTCTATTTCGACCTGCCTTTAAAACGGGGAAGTGTTGTCTTGATTGATACTGACAGCCGGTCGCTGAAGAAGAATATCATACGGGAGATAGACAAGGAAGTGACAACTTTTGACTTATAGGATTATGGCACGGACGATTAATGAGATACAAAATGAGATGATAACCAGCCTGCAGGCAAAGTCGGGTTTGACCTTGTCAACCTCTAAAGTCGCGGAATGGAAACTGTGGACGTATGTTGTAGCTGCCGCTATTCATACGTTTGAGATTGCTTTGGACGTATTCAAGTCCGAAACGGATTCATTGACCAATAAGATCACTCCGGGAACGGTACGGTGGTATGCCGAAATGTGTTATCGTTATCAGGAAAGCCATGAGCTGCTTTTTGATGAGAATACCGCCATGCTTTACTATGAACAAAATGATACGGATGCGCAAATCATCAAAGCTGTGGCTATACGGGAAAATGATAATAAGCTGACTGTTAAGGTGGCGACCCGGAATGAGGATAATAAGATTATTCCGCTGAATCAGGAACAACTGTATAATTTTACGGCATACATTGATTCAATCAAATTTGCCGGAATGGGAGTGAATGTCATATCGACCAGTGAAGATCATTTGCGCTACCACCTGGAGGTCTATTTTGAATCATCGGTACCTGCGGCGATTGTTCGTGCCAATATCACGGAAGCGTTGGAACTGTTCAAAGCCTCATTGGGCTTTGATTCCATGATTTATAAACAACGTTTTATAGATGCGGTAATGGGGGCGTCCGGTGTTGTTACCTGTGAATTGAAGGCGTTGGATCGTAAAGGCGCTACTGCTGGGGAATACATCCCGGTCGGCATCTATTCGGAGCTGGAAGCCGGGTATTTTGAATATGACAAAGAGTGTGTGCTGACTTTAAAATCGATAAAGGAAATAGGTGTATGAATCCGAAAATGAATTATAAGAACCTGATTCGGCAATTGCTTCCGCCACATAAAAGGCAGCCCAATCGGATGGCTTTTCTACGGGGGCTTGTTGCTCCTTTGCAGAGCCTGTTTGACAGTTTCAATGCCTATCGGAATGACTCACGCATGATGTTCAATGTGAACTCACAGGTGAAAGTGCTTGAAGGGTATCTTCGCAAAAAGTATAACGAACCTCTCGGGATAAAGATTGCGACTTTCGATGCCGGATTGTTGAATGTCGGGCTGGAAATCGAAGGGGGAACAATGATGATGTGGTTTGGGTTCTCAGAAGAGGGAACGTTAAAAGACGTTCCGCTGAAAGATGAGTTGCGCGATAAGTTTGCGGATACGGACTTTGTAGTTTATATTCCGTCAGGGGTAGATAAATTACAGGTGGAGGCCGATATAGAGAAATATAAATTAGCATTAGTAACATACAAAATCATACAGCAATGAAAAGACATGTACAAACACCCGGTGTCCGTCAATGGGCAGGTGAGGATTTGGTGGAACTGCAATCGGAACCTTTGAAAGCCATAGATTTATTCTTCTCTCAATATGAGCCTTGTATAATTCAGGGATGCCAGACTACGGATAATGGCAATAACACGTATACCATTGCGCCGGGATTGCTAGCGTTGGCTGGAGTTGATATCAATGGAAGCAGGACTTTTAAGGTGGTTCCTTTCGCAGGTATTGCGGAAGTTTCTCTTCCTGTATATTTCTCTTTGGGCTATTCTGTCATAGAACGCTCTTATCTGGATGGTCATGTGAAACCGGTTGCCTATAATTATCGTGCGGAAATTTCAACAGTAGAACCGGAAGGCGAGTTTCTTGAGTTATCAGAAAGCAGTAATATTCGCTTTGTGGATGTGATACAATGTGATTCTGTTCATCGTTTTTTCACCGATACTGAACGCCGAAAATTAGAAGGTATCGCGACAGAGGCCAATAATTATACGCATCCGAGTTCGCATCCAGCTTCCATGATATTGGAGGGGACTGACAAACTGTTTATGACGGAAAAAGAGCGGAATGTACTAAGTACTCTCGGAACTACGTATGCTAAAGCCGATTTGTCAAATGCTGTAACAACATTAACTAGTGGAAATAACACATATATTAAATTCAATAATGGGATTCTTATACAATATGGACGTGTTATTACTTACGGACAGAAGGAGCGTAGAGTATATATGCCTACATCTTTTAAAAATGACGGATACAAAGTGTTTTATGGTATTGAAATTGGTGCTAATGTTGTTCAAACATTGTATACTTTGAACAAAAGTACATCATCATTTTATGTGAGCGGTACTTTTTATAATCCGTTTACAGGTGAAAGCGGCTTTCCCGGTGAAGCCTTTGATTGGTTTGCCATTGGAATTTGGAAATAATAAATAGAGAATTATGGAAGAAAAAATGTATTGGAAAAATGGTTTCTACGACACACCGGTAGACGGTGCGGTAGAAATAAGCGTTGAATATTGGAAGAAATTACTCGATGGTCAATCATCCGGTAAGCTCATTGTTACCAATGATGAAGGGTATCCTGTATTGGTAGAAAACGAGTACTCCCTTGAAGATATGCGAAAAATAAAAGTATCTGATATTCAATCGTTTGACAAATCTAAAGAGGTTAATTCTTTTGAATTACGGGCTAAAAGTATGTGGTTGGATAAGTCTACACGTGTTGGATTATTTAACTCAATTAATATCGAAAAAGAGGCGGGCAAAACGGAGACTGTGCTTTGGTATGATGCAGTAAAATATATCATTCCGATATCAGACGCTTTGGCTATGTTAAATGCTCTGGAAATGTATGCACTTGAGTGCTACAATGTGACACAATCACACATTGCAGCAGTCAAGGCATTGGATACAATCGAAGAGATTGAAAGCTACGATTATACCGTTGGTTATCCCAAAAAGCTTAGCTTTCCGGGATAGCCGGTTTTAAAGTTGTAGGCTTCGATTTCTTCTTTCGTTTCCAGCTGATTTATGGCTTTGATATGCCCTTGTGTTGTATTGTAGCACGCAAGGGCGTATAACTCTATCTGTTGTAGCATATCAATGGCTTTTTCGATTGATAAGACCAACTTTGCATCATCTAGCCAAATAGTCGTTTCAGATCGTCCGGATTCCCTTTCAATACTAATTGAATTCATGAGACCTACACGGGTACTCTTATTAAGCCAACCGGATACATTACCAATACTAAAGCTATTCACCGATTCGGATGAGTCATACGCCTGTAATTCCGCGATTTTTCGGGCTTTCAACTCTAATAAGGTCGGTTCATATTCCTTCAATATGGGATATCCTTTCTCGTTCTCTACGATTATGAGTCCGGCAGATTGACCGTCTAATAATTCTTTCCAATACTTTTCCGTAATCTCTATTGCACCTTCTTGGTAGGCGGCATAGAATCCTTGTTTCCAATACTTCATAACAATTTGTTTTAGTTTCATTTCCAACGTCCAATAGCTATCCAATTAAACTTAGCACTCGAAACTCCAGTGCCAGTAGAAGAGAAATTCCTATCCAACTTAAACGAATTCTTTGTAGGATTGGCAATCGGCAAAGCTGAATATACATTATTATCAGAAGCATCCTTAATGATACTTCCCTGAATGATATAATCTGCATCTAAAAAGGATTCTGTTAAGTAAATCGTTACATTTGGAGAAGTAGAACCGGAATGTTTTCCCCATTGGATTAGCAATCCATTACTACATTTCAAATACCCGTTTTGTCCTAAACTTTGACTTTCCACCAAAATAGACTTAGTTCCGAGAGTACTTAGTAAGATGACATTTAAATACTCTTTATATAGGTATTC